>Ga0247818_10001617_pt1 | contig 14435 bp, 6 predicted proteins | sample 13C_Glucose_Day1_FD_192424 | JGI IMG/M metagenome (GOLD analysis project Ga0247818, IMG submission 192424) | Soil microbial communities from agricultural site in Penn Yan, New York, United States - 13C_Glucose_Day1 | ecosystem: Environmental > Terrestrial > Soil > Agricultural land | place: USA...
GCCGACTGCCTCCAGCAGGACGACTGCCCGTTCCGCGGCAGCGTCGATGAGGCGATGGCCGACCTCGGCACGCTGCTCGCCAGCGTCGATCGTTCGCCGCTGCCGGCATCGGACGGCCGTGAGCTGGGCTCCGACTCGCTCATGATGGCGATCGTCGCCGCCCTGTACTCCGAAGACAGCTGGCCGTACCTGACGGTCGCACTTACCGATGTGCTGGAGGGGAATGCGGATGTCGCACTCCAGCTCGCAGACATCTACTACGGGCGTGAGGATGGCGAGTACACCGACAACTCCACCGAGGCGTTCCGTGCGTACAACTGCATGGACTACCCGGCGGACTCGACGCCCGAGCAGGAGGCCTCAGCCGAGGCGCTCCTGGCGGCGAAGGCGCCCACCGTCGCCCCGTACTGGTCAGCGCCTGACCCGTGCGAGGTGTGGCCCTACCCGCCGACAGGCGTCCGCGAGCCGATCACGGCCGAAGGCGCGGCACCGATCGTTGTCGTCGGCACGACGAACGATCCCGCGACGCCATACGAGTGGTCGGTATCGCTCGCCGAGCAGCTCTCGTCGGGCGTCCTTGTGACGCGCGTCGGCGAGGGCCACACAGGCTACAACAAGGGCAACGACTGCGTGGACCGCGCCGTGGAGGCCTATCTTCTCCGTGGCACCGTCCCGGAGGATGGCCTGCGCTGCGAGTAGGCGGATTTCCGGCGGCGGCGGGCGCCTCAGTTCGCGAGCCCTGCCGCGAGCATGTAAACTCGTGGATCGTGCATCGCGCAAGCGAAGTACGCCACCTTAGCTCAGTCGGCAGAGCGATTCACTCGTAATGAATAGGTCAAGGGTTCGATTCCCTTAGGTGGCTCCACACTTCACCTGGTCATCTGGTAATTCCTTCCCCCGGAAGGGAATGGAAGATTGGCCGATTGGTCATTTATTACCCACATTGGCGGTTGCGACCGCGCAATGGCGCGCCTCAGACGATTTTCGTTCGAGTCGTTTGGTCCTAGTGCGGGACGCTTGGCGCACCTGATTGCCATGAGCGATTACACCGCCCTCGGGCTCGACCAAGTGCTCACGACCAGCGAGCTCGCGGACTACCTCCACGTCAAGCCGCAGGTGATCTATGACCTGCGGCGAGCCGGCGACGGGCCGCGGGGCTATCACGTCGGCAAGGAGCTGCGCTACTGCGTTCCAGAGATCCGAGCATGGCTCGAATCGCGCGCCGATCCGCTCCGGGGGAGTGCCGCTCATGCCCGGTAGGCCGCGCACCGAGATCGGCACGTTCGGCGCGATCCGCACCACAAGGCTGCCGTCCGGTGCAATGCAGGCGATCTGCCGGTTCCGTGACCGGGATGGACGGCTTCGGCCGGTGACCGCCTCGGCAGCGACGAAGGCGAAGGCCGTGGCCTTGCTCCGTGTCAAGCTCGCCGAGCGTGATCGCATCGCCGACACGGGGCAGGCAGTCACCGCCGATACTCCCTTCCCGAGGCTCGCCGCCCTGTGGCTTGAGGAAATCGAGCGCGACGTGCGCCTGTCTGACGGCACGAAGGCCCTCTATGCCACGGAGGTGCGCACCCTGCTAATGCCAACCTGGGAGCAACTGGTCCTCCGCGAAATGACGACCGCCAGGATGGACCGCTTCCTCAAGGCGCAGCTGGCGCAGTCGAAATCGAAGGCGAGGCTGTCTCGAGTGCTGCTGAACCTGATGATGAAGTTCGCGATGCGGCACGACGCGATCCGTCACAACCCGGTTGCCGGGTGTTCTCCACTGCCCAAGTCGTCCCCGGCGCCGAAGGCGCTCACGATGGACGAGATCACGCGGATCCGCCATGCAGCTCGTGAGTGGCGAACGGGGGAGGGGCTTCCAGGGCCGAAACCGGATGGCCAAGTACGCGAAATCATTGAGGTCATGCTCGGCAGCTCGGCGCGTATCGGTGAGGCTCTCGCGCTGCGCAAGTGCGACGTCGACATGACGGTGAGTCCGCCCACCATCCACATCCGGGGAACCGTCGTGGTGCGAAAGGGCAAGGGCGTACTGCGCCAGGCATGGCCCAAGTCGCACACGTCCGACCGCATCGTGGCGATCCCGCAGTTCGCGGCCGAGGTCGTTCGACACCGCCTCGCGCTGATCGACGACCGCGACCCTGAGCACTTGCTGTTCTTCACCAAGCGCGGCACCCCCGTCACCCCTTACAACGCCCGTCGGATCTTCCGGCAGGTCTTGGACGACGCGGGCTTGACAGGGCGCGGCATCAAGCCGCATTCATTCCGCAAGACCGTCGCCACGCTCATCAGCGAGGAAGCGGACGATGAGATGGCCGCCGCGATGCTAGGTCATGCTGGCACCGCTGTGACTCGCGAGCACTACATCGAGCGAAAGCAGAGGGCGGACCCCGAGACAGCCCGGATTCTGGAGGGGCTCGCGCCGGAGGGGGACGCCGAACCGACTTCCTGAGGTCGCGGGTTCAGTGCCCCGCTCCTACCAAGGGCCGCCGATCGTGCTTAGGCGCTGGCCGCCCCCATGCTGAGTCGTGTGATCCTCGACCGCGAGGTGTCCCAGTCCGCCGTCACATCCTGGTTGACGTCGCCGACTGGGACCTTGCAAGCGCAGCGACGCCGGCCAGATCGGCGCATGGAGTTTGCGCAAAAAACGGTTGAACTATTGCTCGATATCGAGGGCGACACTTAGCGTCGGTCGCTAACCGGGGGCAGCAATTCACGGCCGCTGCGCGCTGTCGCCTCGACGGTCGGACCGACCCCACCGACGACGTTGGAGGAACCCATGTCTACGCCTGAGCACCTGAGCCCCGAAGAACGCGCCACGGAGCTTCTCTCGAGGATGACCCTGCTCGAGAAGGTCAATCAGCTCACCGGAGTAATGGCTTGGCAGATCATCGAGCCCGACGGAACCGACGTCTCCAATATTGCGGAAGTCCTCGCTGGCCCGCCTGGTCACGTCGCCCAGCTCATCCGCGACAACCCCCAGCTGTTGGCCGAAACCCTTGGAAGCATCCAACGCACATTCGTGGAGAGAACTCGCTTGGGCATCCCCGCCCTGTTTCATGCTGAGGCCCTGAACGGACTATTGGCCGGCGGCCACATGGCCTTCCCGACTCCGATCGCTCTCGCGGCGACGTGGCGACCCGACCTGGTCGGAGAGATGGCGGCGATCATGCGTGAACAACTGGTCGATCTTGGCATTCGTCATGTGCTTTCCCCGGTGATGGATGTCGCGCTGGACCCACGTTGGGGTCGAGTACACGAGACCTATGGCGAAGACCCGTACCTTGTGGCCAGTCACTCGGTCGCATACACCAAGGGCATGCAGGGTTCAGACCTGCGGCAGGGTGTGATTGCCACGGGGAAGCATTTCCTTGGGTACGCGGCTTCCGAAGCCGGGCTGAACTCATCGACGCTGGCAGCTGGGCCGAGGCGTGTCCGTGACCTGTTCGGCTTTCCGTTCGAGGCCGCCATCCGCGAGGCGGGCCTGGGCTCGATCATGAACTCCTATGGCGAGATCGACGGAATCCCTGTTGCAGCCTCGCGGGAGATTCTCACCGACCTGCTGCGTGGGGTCTTCGGATTCACCGGCTTCGTCTCGGCTGACTACGGCAGCATTGAACAGCTCGTCACTCGGCAGGGTGTTGCCCGTGACATCAGTGAGGCCGGGCGTCTGGCAATCGCGGCAGGTCTGGACGTCGAGTTTCCCAAGCCGATGGCTTACGGGCGAGCTCTGGCGGAAGAAGTCGAGTCGGGGCGGGTGCCGCTCGACGAGGTCGATGTGTCTGTTCACCGCGTGCTGGCGGCGAAGTTCGGCGTGGGACTGTTCGAAAACCCCTACCCGCGGGAAAGCATCGATCTTTCGCGGATGGCATCGGACGGCGATGAGTTGTCGCGCTTTCTCGCGCAACGATCCGTCACTCTCTTGGAGAACGATGGGATTCTGCCGCTTGAGCTTCGAGGGAAGCGAATTGTTGTGGTGGGACCTCACGCCGACGCACCGGACCTCCAGTTTGCGGCGTACAGCTATGTTTCATGGCGCCTGGCCGTCGATGCGATTCACTTCGGTGGCGAGATGACCATGGTGGGAGTCGATAGCGATGCCGATGCCTGGCACGAGGCGCTGCTACCTGCGGGCCGTGCCACGTCGCTCTCGCGCGAGCGATATGGAACCACCACATTCGCTGACGAGCTGGCCGATCGCGGCGCCCTCGTCACGGTCGCACGGGGTTCGGGCTTAACCGAGGATCTGGGCGACGGCGCCATCACCGAGGCCATGAACGCCGCGGCGGGGGCGGAGCTGGTGATCGTCGCGGTCGGTGGTGCCAGCCTCTGGTTCAGTGGTGAGCGCACCGAGGGTGAAGCGAGCGACACCGCCGATATCGCTTTGCCTGCGGCTCAAGTGAAACTAGTTGACGCAATCGCCGCGACCGGGACCCCGTTCGTTATCGTCCTCGTGCAGGGACGGCCTTACCCGCTACCCGAAAGTGCGCGCGCGGCCAGGGCAGTCATCGTGACGTCGTTCGCGGGGCCTCATGCAGGGAGAGCATTGGTGGACGTGATTTCCGGCGTTGTTGAACCGACCGGTCGACTTCCCTACTCGATACCGCGTCATACCGGACAGCTTCCGATCTACCATCACCGGCCGACCGGCAGCGGAGGGACCGCGTCGAGTGAGGATCATCCGGAGATCAGCTACCTCGACATGCCCACCACGCCGAGGTATCCGTTCGGCTTCGGCCTTGGGTATTCGACGTTCGCGATTGATGATCTGATTGCACCGGAGCAGGTGGACACCAGCGATCGCCTGACGGTCTCAGCGCGTGTGACTAATACGGGTCAGCGGGACGGTGCAACCGTCATCCAGTTGTATCTGCGCCATCGAGTCAGCGGAATCACGCGACCGTTCCAGAAGCTTGCAGGGTTCCAACACGTGGAGCTGGACACCGGCGGATCGGTGCGCGTCCAGTTCGAGCTGGACGCGACACAACTCGCAGCGACGGGCGTCGACATGCAGTTGCGGGTGGACCCGGGCACTGTCGACGTCGTGATCGGCGAGCACGCCGAAGACCGCGGCCACTCTCGTCGCGTGATTATCACCGGACCAAGTCGCGTTGTCGAACGAGACTCTCGCGCGTTCTTCTCGAAGTCATCAATCCTCGACTGACCGCGGGCACGAACGAGCGAGCGTCTGCGCGCCTGCCTCAGCGTCATTGCTGACTTCGGTCGCTCCATCGACGGCTCGACCCCGGTCCTAACTCGTTGGCCGGTTCCACCTACATTGCTCGCACTTCTCGGCGGCGGATGCATTTGCGCAAAAGCTCCGTTGCGTCCCCTTCCCGCGGGTAGATTCGGACCTGCCCAAGCACGGTTCCCAATAGGTCGACCGAGTCGCAAAGTTCGATTGGACCACTCATGGCGAAGATGCTTTTCAACTCGGACTGGAATGTGCGCCGCAAGATCAGCGGGTTCGTTGACCTCCTCGGCGGCGCTGAATGGGAACCGGTCACGCTCCCGCACGACGCGATGATCAGTTTCACGCGCTCCCCGGACGCCATCGGAGGCGCGGCTGCCGCATTCTTCCCCGGCGGCGAGGTGGAGTACACAAAGCGCTTCCAGGTGCCGGACGATTGGCGCCAGAAGCGGGTGGCTCTTGAGTTCGAGGGCGTATATCGCGACGCGATGGTCTACGTGAACGACGAATTCGCGGGGCAATGGCGATACGGGTACAGCGTCTTCCGGATCCAACTCGACGCGCATCTGCGCTACGGCGTCGAGAATATGGTCCGCGTTGAGGCGCGTGCTCATCAGGACTCCCGGTGGTACTCGGGTCTGGGGATCTATCGCGATGTCCACCTGGTGGTGTCCCAGCTCGCACACATCGTCGATGATGGGATCAAGCTGACCACACCGGACGTGGACGACGAACGCGCGGTCATCGAGACCGCCGTCCCGATATTCAACGAGAGTGCGCTTACACAACGACTCACCCTGGATGTCGAGGTGCGCGACCATGCGGGCGATCTCGTCACACAGGACATCAGCCCTGTGACGGTGCGACCGGGCGGCAGCACGACGGTCCGCAATCGCCTCTACGTGCGCGATCCTCAGCGGTGGAGCTGCGACACTCCCTACCTCTATACGGTCACTGCCCGCCTCCGAGATCCGGAAGTGCCCGGCGAATCCGACGATGTGACGATGCCCCTCGGCATCCGCACCATTCGCGTGGATCCCTGGCGGGGCCTTCGGATCAATGACGAGACCGTCAAACTGCGCGGTGCGTGCATCCACCATGACAACGGCCCGCTCGGCGCGGCAACGTTCCACCGCGCGGAGGAGCGGCGGATAGAGCTGCTGAAGGATGCCGGGTTCAACGCGATCCGGAGTGCTCACAACCCTCTGAGCCCGGCGATGCTGGATGCCTGCGACCGCCTCGGCATGCTGGTCTTCGACGAGACGTTCGACGCGTGGACCGAGATGAACAAGCCCTACGACTACACCATCGACTTCTCAGAGTGGTGGCAGCGGGACGTCGACTCGATGGTGCGCAAGGACTTTAACCACCCGAGCGTCATCCTCTACTGCGTCGGCAACGAGATCCATGAGTACGGATCCGGGTTCGGGGGAGCGACCGCCCGTGACATCGCGGAGCGCATCAGAAGCCAGGACGAGACGAGATTCATCACCACCGCGGTGAGCGGCTTCTGGGCCGTGGCGGCCGACGTCATCGACGACCTGCGGACGCGGTTGGACGACGCTGTCGCCCGCGGGGTGAACGATGTGATGAATGAACTCACCGAATTCTTCGATGAGGTGACAGTTTCCGACGTGGTCGGTGCCAAGACGGCTGAGTCACACGCCGCAGTCGATATCGCCGGCCTGAACTACGCCGAAGCTCGTTATGAGCGGGACGCGCAGGCCTTCCCGAATCGAGTCGTGCTGGGAACAGAGACCAACCCGCGCGTGACGGCGCAGTCCTGGAAAAAAACGCTCGCGCACGACCACGTCATCGGCGGATTCACCTGGACCGGATGGGACTACCTCGGCGAAGTGGGTTTAGGGCGCACCGACTACACCGACGACCCGGAGGAGAAGGGCGGGGGAGACCCCGAGTTCCCCTGGCGGACGGCGTGGGCCGGTGATATCGACATCACCGGATTCCGCAGGCCGCAGTCCTACTACCGGGAGATCGTCTTCGGACTGAAGAAGGATCCATTCATCGCGGTGCTGCGACCCGAACATTTCGGGCGGAGGCGCCTGGAGATGCAGTGGGCGTGGAGCGATGCGGTGTCCAGTTGGACGTGGGACGTGTCTGCCGGTGACCCGATTGACGTCGAGGTGTACAGCGATGCCGACGAAGTCGAACTGATCCTCAACGGGAACTCGCTCGGACGTCAGCCCACCGGCCCGGGCGGGGAGTACCGTGCCCGCTTCGAAGTCGGTTACGAGCCCGGAGAGCTCGTCGCTGTCGCGCATCGCGGAGGTGTGGCGAGCGAGAGAACCTCACTGAGATCCACGACGACGGCGCAACTGACCGCCACAGGCGACCGTACCGTGCTTCGATGTGACGGTGGCGATCTCGCCTACATCAGCATCGACTTCATCGATCCCGACGGCGTCGTGGACACCTCAAAGGACCGCCTCGTCGAAGTCACGGTCAACGGTGCCGGTGTGCTCCAGGCGCTGGGAAGCGCGCGCCCGGCATCCGATGAGCCCTTCAACTCGTCCTCCTGCACCACGTTCGATGGTCGAGCCATCGCCATCATCCGCCCCACTAGTCCTGGGGAGATCATCGTCACCGTCGAGCGCGAAGGCTCCCCGCCGGCGGTCACTCGGCTGGTGGCGACGGAGCCTGTCGCACACTAGCGCCGGGCTCGCACGGAACTGCTCGGTTTTGCGCAAATGACTTTCGGTTTGCGGTGGGCTCCCGTTGGATAGAGGGACACAGTCCACACACTTCACGCGTTGGGCGCTACCCGCGATCCCCTCGGTGATGCTTCGTCATCATGGAGATCCGAATGCATGAGATCGCTGTCGCGCGCCGCGAGCACACCTCGACCGCCTCGATCCTCACGGTCGTCGCAGGCCGGCCACTGCACCCGATCGTGTTCATCGTGGTCCTCGGCGGTCTCACCGCGCTGGGCCCCTTCACGATGGACCTGTACCTCCCCGCGTTTCCACTGATCGAGGCGGATCTGCAGACCACCTCGGCGATGGTTCAGCTCACGCTCAGCGCGACTGCAATCGGCTTGGGCCTGGGCCAGCTCGTCGTCGGCCCGCTGAGCGACTCGATCGGCCGGAAGGTTCCTGTGGTTTCGGCGACGGGGCTGCACGTCGCGTCGAGCCTTGTGATTGCCATCGCTCCGAGCATCGAGGTTGTCGCGTTCGCTCGGTTCGGTCAAGGCTTCGGCGCCGCGGCCGGCGCAGTGGTCGCCGCGGCTATGATCCGGGATCTGTTCGGCGGCAAGCGGCTGGTGCGGATGGCCGCACGCATCGCCTTGATCAGCGGCCTCGCCCCGATCGTGGCACCGATCATCGGCTCTCAGCTGCTCCTTCTCATGAACTGGCGGGGCGTGTTCTGGCTGCTGGCCGGCTTCGGTGCGCTGATTCTCGTGGCCGTCGCGATACTGCTGCCTGAGACCCTGCCGCGCGCGGGTCGCGCCAGTGACCGACGCAGATGGACCGGCCGCGTCGCCGTACTCGCACGCGACCGGGTCTATGTCGGCGCGGTGATCGTCGGCGCGATGATCTTCGCATCGATCGTGAGCTACTTGTCGGCTTCGCCGTTCATCTTCCAGGACGGCTATGGCTTCTCCGAGCAGACCTTCGGACTCATCTTCGCGGTGAACGCTGTCGGGCTCCTTGTGGCGACGCAGGTCTCAGCACGGCTCATGCGACGGTACCGGCCGGCCAGCCTGCTGTGCGGGGCGCTTCCCGCCATGATGCTGAGCGGGTTGGCTTTCGTGGCGGTCGGCCTTCTCGACGGCGAATGGTGGTGGGCGGTCGCGGCATCGTCGCTCCTGGTCGCGCTGCACGGCTTCTCCGGACCGTGCCTGAACGTCCTCGTCCTCGCGCGCCACCAGCAGCAGAGCGGCACTGCTGTCGCGCTCGCGGGTTTCGTGAACTCCGTGGTGGGCGGCATCCTTTCGCTGGTGCCCGCGCTCCTCGGCGGGGTCAGTGTCCTCTCCCTCGGCGTGGTCGTCGCAGGCAGCGCCGTTCTCGGCCTGGCCGCACTGCTGATCGTCGTGCGTCCCTCATCCGTGCCGGAGCTGACAGCCGACTGATGGTCACCTTGACTTGCGCAAAAAAAGCGCCTTGGGTTGTAGCTGACAAGCCCTCGGGGCAATCTATGGGGACGCCTCCCGAGATGCCGCCTACGCGGCGCCGGGCCCACCTGCGCATCCCTGGACATTGGAGTCGACATGCTGCGTTCCACCCACGCATCTCCCAAGACCACGAGCAGACCGTCGAGCGCTCGTCGCCGGCCCACTGGCGTGAAGGCGATCGCCGCCGCAGTGATCATGTCGCTGTCGGCTGTCGGTTTCATCTCGGCGCCGGCGCAAGCGGCGCCCGCGAGTGACGAGGGCTTTGATATCCCCGCGGCGGCCGTGCACCGAACTTTGGGTGAGATTGTTCCCGGGAGCTGCCAGAACCTCTTGATTCCGGTATGCAGCACCGGCGTCGCACAATTCATGCCCTACAACACCCCCGGTTTGGGCATTCCACTGGGCGGCATCGGCGCTGGTTCATTCATGATCAACCAGTCGGGGACCTTCGGGCCCTGGTACTTCGGCGGCTCCCAAAGCACCTCGTACGAGGTTCGCGCGCTGCCTCAGGCGGCATTCCACGTCCGTGAACAGGTCGGTAAGGCGCCCGCGCAGACTCGCACCCTCGCGACCGACGGCCCCGACGACACCACCTTGCCCAGCATCCGTTCGTGGGAGGACCCGCTTCCCGCGTGGAACTCGCTGGATGCAGGGGACGGCGACTATGCGGCGCTCTACCCGTTCGGGTGGATGACCTACGACGACGACGTCTTCGCCACCGACGTCTCGATGCGCTTCTACTCGCCGATCATCGCGGGTGAGGCCGAGCGCAGTTCACTCCCCGTGGCGTACTTCGATGTTCAGATCGAGAACACCACGTCCGAGGCCGCAGAGGTCTCCACCATGTTCACGATGCCGAATGCACCTGGCCACGTGAACCGCCAGCCCGCCACGGTGCGGGAGGGTCTCAGCAGCGAGTACCGGAAGGACGGCAAGACCGGCATCCATGCCGTCACACTTTCCAGCGACTCCGAATCCAACACCCCCGACGCTTACAAGTCCGAGTGGACGATCGCGGCAGATCTCGCTCCGGGGCAGAAGTTCAGCTACCTGACGTCATGGGACGGGAACGGCGACGGCAGCGACGTCTACGACCAGTTCACCGATGATGGCCGCCTGGGAAACACGGCCCTCGACTCCTCCGCCTCGGCAGGCGCCATCGCCGTATCGGCCAAGCTCAAGCCGGGTGAGACCGTCACCATCCCGTTTGCGTTGACCTGGGACTTCCCGCAGGTCGCGTTCGCCGACAACAAGACGGTGTGGATGCGGCGCTACACCGAGTTCTATGGCGCCGAGACCACCGCGAAGAACGACTACGTCGCCGGAAGCTACCCGTTCCACCAGAGCTACGCGATCGCCAAGGACGCCCTGGAAGGACGCAAGGACGCGCTTCAGGACGTGCAGGCGTGGTGGAATCCGATCGTCGATTCCGACTCGATTCCAGCGGAGATCGGCGCGGCGGCGATGAATCAGCTCGCGAACGTCACCTTCCACACCTCGGTCTGGGAGAACGGTCTGGTGCGGAACTCGGTGCCGGTCACCAAGGGCGGCGAGCGGATCGGAACCGCGTTGCCCGACACTCACAACTACTTCGGTACGGACTCCAACGCTGGAGGCGTCTCCACCCTCGGGCAGGGCGGTGAGATCGGCATCTACAGCTATTCCGTTTACTCAGACCTGTTCCCGTTCATCGAGCGCGATCGGATGCGCGCCAAGGTCGAGCAGATCCTGACATCCGACGACGGCGATCCCGGAGACTTCAGCGTGACGGGGTCGACGGATCCCGCGGTCTACGCGCTGGAAGGCAACCCGTTCATCACCTGGAATCCGCACAACCAGAGCAGCAACAAAGCGGCGCCGGGCGCGGGACTTGAACCCGGGCCAGGAACCATGTCGTTCCTCGACCGGGCGGCCGCCAACGTGTTCCGCATGTACGACTACGCCCAGCGCAATTCCGACACCGAGTTCCTCGAGTTTGCCTACCCCGCCATGAACCGGGTGCTCGAGCTGCTGCAGAAGACGATCCCGTCCGATTCCGTCCTGCCCGAACCCACCGCGCGCGGCGGTGCATCGCAACCGGCCGGGACACAGGAGATGGCGAACGTCTACAACGCCATGCCGACGTATCGTTTCGACGCTTACACATCGGCGTTCTACCTGCTGACGCTCGAGTCGATGATCGCTTCGGGGCAGCTCGTGGGCGAGTCCGATGAACGGCTGAACCAGTGGAGGGGCCAGCTCGCTGACGCGAAGGCGAAGTATGAAGAGGTCTTCTGGAACGAAACGGAAGGCTACTACCGCTACACGCTGCCGCAAGACGGCGTTGACACGGTCATGCTCGCCACCCTGCAGCCGCAGTATCTCGCCGAGCGCGCCGGCCTGCCGGACCTCGTCGACGCCGAGCACTATCAGCGCCATCTCGCCTCGATGTATCCGCTTGTGGCCGGCGCCAACGGGCCCAAGCTGCTGGGTCTGCCCGAGGGCACGGACGAGTACCCGCTCGTCGGCCCGCAGGGACTGATCTACGAGCCGAACGTCCTGCCGGGCGCCGTGTTCTCCGCCGCGTCGAGCTACGTCGCAGCCGGACAGCGGTTCGATGACGGAGGGCTCGTCCAATCAGGCCTGGACATCGCACGGAAGACGATCACTCAGCTGTGGGAGACGCCGGCCAACGGCTACGAGTTCAACACGCCTTACATGTACGGCTCAGCTCAGCCGCACAGATGGATCTATCCATCGTTCGAGAACAACCTCTCCATCTGGCAGCTGGTCGACGTCCTCGGCAGGTCGGAGACGACGGCGAGTGTCGAGGCATCCGTGAAGAAGCTAAAGGGCGATGACAACGAACTGACGCTCACGGTGACTGAGGTCGACGGAACCGGAGAGGCTACCGAGTTCACAGCCGTGCACCGGATTCGCAACAACGCCTCTGGCACGTTCGAAGTTGGCCCGTACCGCGTCTACGTCGATACGCAGGGAGACTCGGGGATTCGCGACGCCCACATCATCACAGGGCAGTGAGGCGGGTAGTCCGGCGCTGAGAACGTCGACACGCAAGAGGGAGGCTCCGATCGAGACGCCGGAGCCTCCCTCTTGCGCAGGCTGGCGTCGGACGCCGAGAAGCCGACACTCTCGACATGTCGACCAGCGGGGGCGCAGCCACCCGCCGGAATGCGAGAAGGAATGCAATGACAACACCTTCCGAATCTGGAGGCCCAGGTCTCCCCTTTACCGGTGACGCCCCGCGCCCGGGGTATGACGCCCCCAACGACGGGGCCTGCGCCGTGAGCATCGAGCCCGCTGTGTCACAACTCACGGTGGAACGGATGACCTCGCCGATCGCCGTCGCCACGGCGACCCCGCTGTTCGGCTGGAACGTCGACCCAGGATGCCGACAGGTCGCGTACGAGCTCAGGCTGAATTCGGATGACACTCTCATCGCGTCCACCGGTCGAATCGAGAGTGACCGCACGGTCGACGTGCTCATGCGAGGAGCAGTGCTGGAGTCCGACACGGCGTACCGCTGGACGGTGCAATGCTGGTTCCATTCTGGAGCCACATTCGAGGCGTCATCGACGTTCGCCACGTCGCTGCTCTCCGTGGACGACTGGTCTGCGCGCTGGGTGATACCCGCTCAGTCGCGAACGGTTCGGGAGGTCTACACGATCGCGGACATCGTGGCGGACCGCGCCGATCCCGTGGGTCCCCCCTCCGGCCGGCTTCACCCGCCGCTGCAGCTCCGAGAGGAGTTCGAGATCGGTGCGCTGACACCCGTCCGCGCGCGGCTGTTCGCGACCGCGCGAGGCATCTACGCGGCGGAGGTGAACGGCCACCCCATTGGCGATGAGGTGCTGGCACCGGGATACGACTCCTACCGGTCCCGCCTGTCCTTCCAGTGCTACGACGTCACCGACGCGGTGACGGCAGGTGTGAACGTCGTCGGGATGACCCTCGCCGACGGCTGGTACGCGGGCCGTATGGGAATCACCGGCTCGAGTGCGCAGTACGGAGATGAGCTCGCCGCCATCTGGCAGCTCAGCCTTGTCTACGAGGACGGTTCGCGACGGGTCTTCGGATCGGGGAGCGGGGCGGCGCTCTGCCATCGCGGCGGATGCGACTACGCCGACCTCTTCATCGGTGAGCGGTTCGACGCACGGAAAACGACCCCGGGTTGGTCGTCGCCCGGGTACGCGGCAGCCGGCTGGGCTCACGCCCGGACCGAGGATGCAGACTTCTCGGTTCTTGTCCCCTTCTCGGGCGAACCCGTTCGGGCCATCGAACGACGCCCTGCCGTCGTGACGCGGCTTGATCCCTCCACCTATCTCGTCGACCTCACGCAGGTCATCGCCGGCAGGCTGCACGTCACGATAAGGGCTGCGCGAGGGACGGAGCTCGAGTTCGAACACTCCGAGGTACTGCTTCCCGACGGATCCTTCTTCGACAACATCGTCGGACCCAACAAGGAGCAACGCGACGTCTATATCGCGCGCGGCGACGGCGCCGAACAGTACGAGCCCACGTTCACCTTCCACGGCTTCAGGTACGTTCGGATCACCGGAAGTGAGCCGTTCGAACTTGCCGGGGCCGACGGCGTCGTGCTCGGCTCCGACCTCCGGATGACGTCGACACTGCGCACCTCCGATGCGCGGCTCGATCAACTGCACCGCAACATCGTCTGGTCGCAGCGAGCGAATTTCCTTTCGATCCCCACCGACTGTCCGCAGCGCGAGCGCGCCGGCTGGACAGGCGACCTGCAGGTCTACGCTCCAGCCGCGGCAACCACCATGGACATCCGTCAGTTCACGGAACGGTGGCTGGCGAACTGCCGCGCCGAGCAGTTCCCCGACGGACGCATCCCCACGGTCGTACCGATCATCCCGTCGATGCATGATGGCGGCGAATCAGACGTCACCGCTGCGGCGGGATGGAGCGACGCGATTGCACTGGTGCCCTGGGCGCTCTATCAGCGCTACGAGGACAAGCGAGCGCTCGCGGACAACTACGACGCGATGATCCGATGGGTGGAGTTCCAACAGGCCCGGGCCGAAGCCGAGATTCCCGAACGAGTCCAACGGTCCGATCCCGACCCGGCGACGCGCGCGAATCACC
>Ga0247818_10001621_pt1 | contig 14402 bp, 16 predicted proteins | sample 13C_Glucose_Day1_FD_192424 | JGI IMG/M metagenome (GOLD analysis project Ga0247818, IMG submission 192424) | Soil microbial communities from agricultural site in Penn Yan, New York, United States - 13C_Glucose_Day1 | ecosystem: Environmental > Terrestrial > Soil > Agricultural land | place...
GTGTGAGCGTCGGGGCGTACGACGTGGTCAAGGAGGCCCTGTCCTCCGTGGGCGACGAGGACGCGGCGGGCGGGGGCGTCGACTTCCGCAAGCTCGCCATGCAGCCGGGCAAGCCGCAGGGCTTCGGCTCGATCGGGCCGGAGCACACGCCGCTGCTGGCCCTGCCCGGCAACCCGGTCTCCTCGTACGTCTCCTTCGAGCTGTTCGTCCGGCCGGCGATCCTGACGCTCATGGGTCTCGAGGACGTCCACCGCCCGTCGGTCCGGGCCACGTTGGACACCGACGCGGCACTCTCCTCGCCGCCCGGCAAGCGCCAGTTCCTGCGGGGCACGTACGACGCGGAGGCGGGCACGGTGACCCCCGTCGGAGGGCCCGGATCGCATCTGATCGCCGCGCTCGCCCAGGCGGACGCGCTGATCGTGCTGCCCGAGGACGTCACCTCCGCCGAGCCCGGCACGGAGGCCGAGGTGATCCTCCTCCGCTGACTTCCCGGCGGTGGCGGTACGGTGTCTGGCGCTGTGCCTTACCGGGGGAAGCTCCCCGGGCCCGCCGCTCCGCCCCTCGGCGCGGGACGGACGGGCAACCGGCGCCCTACCGCTAGGCGGAGTGAGTTGAGTACGCAGAACAGGCTGACGCACATCGACGAGGCGGGCGCCGCCCGCATGGTCGACGTGTCGGAGAAGGACGTCACCACACGTGTCGCCCGGGCGAGCGGCCGGGTCCTCGTGTCGCCGCGTGTCGTCGAACTCCTCAGGGGCGAGGGCGTCCCGAAGGGGGACGCGCTCGCCACCGCGCGCATCGCCGGGATCATGGGGGCCAAACGCACCCCGGACCTGATCCCGCTCTGCCACCCGCTGGCCGTGTCCGGTGTCAAGGTCGACCTGAGCGTCGCCGACGACGCGGTGGAGATCCTGGCCGTCGTGAAGACCACGGACCGCACGGGGGTCGAGATGGAAGCCCTGACCGCCGTGTCGGTCGCCGCGCTCACGGTGATCGACATGGTCAAGGCGGTCGACAAGAGCGCGGTGATCACGGACGTGCGGGTCGAGGCGAAGTCGGGCGGGAAGTCCGGCGACTACCGGCGCCCCGCGCCGGAGGGGGCTGACGCATGACCGCGCCCGGCAGCGCACCTGCCACCGGCGGATACCGCGCCCTCGTCGTGACCGCCTCGAACCGCGCCTCCGCCGGTGTCTACGCCGACAAGGGCGGCCCGCTCATCTCCGAGGCCCTCACCGGCCTCGGGTTCGCCGTCGACGGCCCGCAGGTCGTTCCCGACGGCGATCCGGTGGAGGCCGCCCTGCGGGCCGGCGTCGCCGCGGGCTACGACGTGATCGTCACCACCGGCGGGACCGGGATCTCGCCCACCGACGCCACGCCCGAGGCCACCCGGCGTGTGCTGGACCGTGAGATCCCGGGCATCGCCGAGGCGATCCGTGCCGAGGGCCGTGACAAGGTCCCCACCGCCGCGCTCTCGCGCGGCCTCGCGGGCATCGCGGACGGCACCCTCGTCGTGAACCTGCCCGGCTCGACCGGCGGGGTGCGCGACGGGCTCGCGGTCCTGAGCAGGCTTCTGGTGCACGCCGTCGACCAGGTGCGCGGCGGCGACCACCCCCGACCGGGGAGCCCGAGCTGAACGTCCGGACCTGGCCGGTGATCCTGACCGACGGCACCGTCACCCTCCGCCCCATAAAGCTGCGTGACCAGAGCGTCTGGCGCGAGGTCAACCGGCGTAACCGGGAATGGCTGCGCCCCTGGGAGGCGACCGTCCCGCCACCGGCCCCCGGCGGCCCGGTGGCTCAGCGCCCCACCTACCGGCAGATGATCCGCCACCTGCGCACCGAGGCGAACGCCGGCCGGATGCTGCCGTTCGCCATCGAGTACGAGGGCCGTCTGGTCGGGCAGTTGACGGTGGCCGGCATCACCTGGGGCTCGATGTGCTCGGGCCATGTCGGCTACTGGGTCGACCGGAGCGTGGCGGGGCGCGGCGTCATGCCGACCGCGGTCGCGCTCGCCGTCGACCACTGCTTCCGCACGGTCGGACTGCACCGGATCGAGGTGTGCATTCGGCCCGAGAACGGCCCCAGCCGACGGGTCGTGGAGAAACTCGGATTCCGTGCGGAAGGGCTGCGTCCACGCTATCTGCACATCGACGGCGCATGGCGGGACCACCTGATCTTCGCCCTCACCGCCGAGGAAGTGCCGGACGGGCTGCTGAGACGTTGGCGCAGGGTGCGGCCGGGTACGTCCGGAACGCCGCACACGCCCGGCGAAATAAAATAAGTGTTCGAATTTGATCGATCCGCGAGGGTAATCGGCATCACTTTCGTCGACTGTTGACCCGAACAATCGCAAAAAAAGTCCGTCATATGAGCCTGATCGTGCGACACACCGGGCCAATTGGCGGATGCTGCCGTGCAAACCCCTCTACGGTGTGAGCGTGAGCAGCAGCGGCCTCATCTACGCAGTCATCGTCGGTGCATGGGCCGCCTACTTGGTGCCGATGTGGCTCCGCAGGCAGGACGAGCTCAATGAAGCGCGTCCGACGGAACGCTTCAGCACCGCCATCCGGCTGCTGTCCGGACGGGCGGCCATGGAGCGCCGTTATGCCAAGGAGCTGCGGGAGCGGGATGCCGAGGAGGCGCCTGGCGACGTGGACCCGGATGCCGTCACGGACCGTATGGAGTCCGTCGACGTCCGGGCCTTTTCCGCGCCTCCGGCACATACGGAAGTACGGTTGCACGACCCGGCACCCGACCGGGCCGAGCAGGACCGCCCGCCGGCCCAGGCACGGCGCCGACGCCCCTCCGGCGCGGAGTCGGAGCGCGAGCGGCGTCGCCGGTCGCAGGTCCTGGCGCGCCGGCGGCGTACGACCACGGTGCTCTTCATGGCCTTCACGCTCGGCGCGATCGTCGCGGCGGTGGGCGGACTCCGCTTCCTGTGGGCGCCGGCCGTTCCCGCGGTGCTCCTGAGCACGTACATCGTTCATCTGCGTGGTCAGGAGCGTCGCCGGTTCGTCTTCACGATGGACCGACGGCGTGCCGAGGTGGCCGCGCAGCGGCTGCGCGAGAACCACACCCGCAGGCACCAGCCCGCGTCCTCGGCTCCGGCCGAGCCCGACGAGGAGCCTGGAGGGGCGTCCGCACCGGCTCCGACGGTCTCCCCCCAGGAGGCCGGCCGGCGTGCGCTGGTCGAGCAGACCGACCACGCGGAGTGGGTGGACCAGCAGCGCGAGCGCGGACCCGCCCAGGGCGACAGCTGGGAGCCCGTCCCGGTGCCGCTGCCGACCTACGTCACCGCTCCCGTCGCCCCGCGTACCAGGGGCGGGGTCGAGGTCGGCGATCCGGAGACGTGGAGCGCGGCCCGGTCCAGTCAGGCGGACCCCACCCGGACGGGCAGCCACGAGGTCGCCGCACCCGACGAGGAGCCCGCTCCGCGCCGCCGCGTCACCCCGCCCAGGCGCACCCGCGACCGTGGCCGCACGCCCCTCTTCGACCAGTACGACGACGAGGACAGGCCGCGCGCGGCCAACGAGTGACGCGCCCCCGCCGTCACTGTCCTCATTCCCTTCCTGATGCCGCCGCCGGGTCCCCGGTGGCGGCATCGGTGCCCGGAGCCCCGGCGCGGGTCGGCGGTCCCGGCGATCACGGAGCGACTTCGGCGCTTCCCTTCGGGGAAGTGCGAGACCCCGGCTCGGTGACCTGCCGGGATACGGATTTCCGAGCACCCCCATCGGGGTGCTAGAGTTTCACTCGTTGCAAGGGCCTGTGGCGCAGTCTGGTAGCGCACCTCGTTCGCATCGAGGGGGTCTGGGGTTCAAATCCCCACAGGTCCACCGCACACACGAGATCCCGCCTGATCGAAAGATCGGGCGGGATCTCGTCGTTTCCCCGCTATGCGACGGCCGGCAGTGCTGTCAGGGCCGTGGCCGTGTCCGGAACTGTACGGGGCCTGTCGTTCCGGACACTCATGCCGGAGTGCGCCTCCGCGCCACGATGGTCGTCATCGGTCGGCGAGGCACGGGGGAGAGAGCATGACGACGAACAACACGGTCGCGGTCTACGGGGCTTACGGGCACACCGGACGATTCGTGGTGGCCGAGCTGCTGGAGCGCGGGTTCGTTCCCGTGCTCGCCGGGCGCGACGAGGAGAAGCTGAGGGCGCTCGCGGAGGAACGTCCCGGGCTCGACGTCGCAGTGGCGTCGGTGGACGATCCGGCGTCTCTCGACCGGGCCTTGGCCGGTGCGGCGGCCGTCGTCAACAGCGCCGGTCCCTTCGCCACGACGGCCGCCCCGCTGATCGAGGCCGCGCTGCGTGCGGGGATCGCGTACGTGGACGTCGCGGCCGAGATCGAGGCCAACGCCGATACCTTCGCCCACTTCGCGGACCGGGCCCGCGCCGCGGGAGCGGTGGTCGTCCCCGCCATGGCCTTCTTCGGTGGTCTGGGTGACCTGCTGGCCACCGCTGCGATGGGTGACTGGGCCACGGCGGACGAGGCGCACATCGCGTACGGGCTGAGCAGTTGGCATCCCACGGAGGGGACACGGGCCGCCGGCAAGGTCTCGGGGGAGCGGCGCGACGGCCGGCGGGTCCGTTACGCGAAGGGGCGACTGGAGTACCACGACGACGCGCTGCCCACCCTGGAGTGGGTCTTCCCCGAGCCGACGGGAGTCAGGACCGTCCTCGGCGAGTTCACGATGGCCGACGTCGTCACCGTGCCCAGCCACTTGGCCATCCCCGAGGTGACCACCTACATGACGACCGAGGCGGCCGGCGATCTGGCGGCCCCGGACACCCCGGCGCCGGCCGCTGTCGACGGGAGCGGCCGCTCCGCGCAGACCTTCCTCGTCGACGTCGTCGTGCGCTCGGGTGAGGAGGAACGACGTGCGGTGGCACGGGGTCAGGACATCTACGCCGTCACGGCGCCGCTGGCGGTGGAAGCGGTCTCCCGCATCCTCGCGGGGCGCATAAGGGCGGTCGGTGTCGCCTCCGCGGGCCGTATCTTCGACGCCGCCGATTTCCTCCACGCGCTGTCCGCGCATCTCTTCTTCGAGACGCATGACCCCCGGACGTGACGGGCGCGCCGGTACCGGCGGCGGAGCGCACAAGCGGAAAGACTCGATCCGAGTAGTGCGGACGATCTCTCCCTGAGTACTGTGCGGCATCGGATGACGGGCATCCTGCCCGGAGCCGCCCTCGTGGCAACGCGCCGGCGCCCCGGCCCTCGTCCCGCACGACAGCGTCTCGGCGGCGGGGGCGTCGTACCGGGGGACGGCGACTCGTTCCCCGGCCTCGGCCGTGCAGCGGCTCGCGTCGCCGGCACCGGCGACGCGCGTGCCGCCGATGTGGCGGAGGCCAGAAAGTGAGCAGACAGATGCAACCCACGTTCGTACTGGTTCACGGAGCTTTCGCGAACTCCTTCTCCTTCGCGCCGCTCCAAGCCGAACTCGGCCTCCTCGGGCACCGCTCCGCCGCCGTCGACCTTCCGGGGCACGGTTTCGCGGCCACGTACCCGGGTGCCTACCAGGCGCCGCAGGACCTCGAAGCGCTTGCCACCGCCCCCGGGGCCATCAAGGGCGTCACGCTCGCCGACAACGTCGCGCACCTGATCGGGATACTGGAGCGGGCCAAGCGGAACGGGCCCGTCATCCTCGTCTCGCACAGCCGCGGCGGTCTGACGGCCACCGTCGCGGCCAATCAGCGGCCCGACCTGATCGACCGCATCGTCTACGTCTCCGCCTGGTGCCCCGTCGACCTGAGCGTCGGCGGTTACTACGCCGAGCCCGAGATGGCCACGGTCGACGCCGGAGCGCTGGCCTCGGCGATGGTCGGGAACCCTGCCGAACTCGGGCTGCTGCGCTCGAACTTCCGCACCGCGGACCCCGGTGCCCTCGCGGCCTTCAAGGCGGCTTTCCTCGCCGACGGTACGGACGAGGAGTTCATGGTCTTCCTCAACACCTTCCAGCCCGACGAGAACCTCGACACCGGAACACCCGACGACCGGGCGCAGGCCGACACCTGGGGGCGGATCCCCAAGTCGTACGTCCGGCTGACCGAGGACACCAGCGTGCCGGTCGCCGTGCAGGACCGGATGATCCGCGAGGGCGACGCGCTGACGCCGGAGAACCCCTACGACGTCCGTACGCTCACCAGCAGCCACCTGAAGTGGTTGGTCGAGCCGGCCCCGGCGGCCCGGGTCCTGGGCGAGATCGCCGCGCTCCTGCCCGCACAGTCGTGACCCGCGGAGTCGTACGGCCCGCGGGCCCATGACCCGCGCGACACGTGCCCCGGCCGTACCCGGGGCACGTGTCGGCCGGTGGCCGACGGGCGCCTGTCCGCGGGCTGCCTGCCCGCGGGCTCAGACGAGGGCGGCGACCAGCAGGGTGAAAGCGGCGACGATGACGGCGACGCGGACGTAGTGGAGGCGATCCCAGCGGTTCATCTGCTCCTTCCAGTCGGCGGGCCGGTTCTCCGGAGTCCACGTCTTGCCCCGGTTGTTGATCGGGACGAGCAGCAGGACCGACATGAGCACGCTGACGATCAGCAGCGCGCCGGCGGTGACGGTGAGGCCGTTGCCCTCGTCCTGCCATCCGGCGACGGCCCAGACCGCGACGAGGACGAGCGAGCCGATGTACCAGACCGGCATCACGGCCCCGAGCATGCGGCCCCCGTGAGCGCGGCCGAGCTGGCCGGCGTCGCCGGGCAGTGCGTCGAAGATCCGGTTCATGACGAAGGCGACGGCGAACTCCACCCCCACCATCACGCCCACGACCACGGTGGTGACGACCTCAAGTGCGTCGAGCATGGCGATCCCCCTGGAATCTAGCGTTGCTAGCTGATGAGGCAACGCTAGTACTGCTGCCGCTCGATTGTCTAGCGGTGCTAGGATCCGGGTATGTCAGTCCAGGAACGCAAGGAGCGTGAGCGGGCGGGCCGCGAGCGCCTCATCGTGGCCACGGCTCGCGAACTCGCCGAGCAGCAGGGCTGGGACGCGGTCACCACCCGTCGGCTCGCGGAGCGCATCGAGTACAGCCAGCCCGTCCTCTACAGCCATTTCCGGGGCAAGCGCGAGATCATCGGCGCCGTCGCCCTGGAGGGTGCCGCCGAGATGGCCGCGGCGGTGCGGGCCGCGACCTCCGCCGCGGACGGGCCTCGCGCCCGGGTCGCTGCACTCGCCCGCGCCTACCTCGACTTCGCCGCACGCAATCCGGCTGTCTACGACGCCATCTTCCAGCTCGACGGCGGTCTCGCGTATGCGCGGGAGGACACCCCGGAGCCCCTGAAGGACGCCTTCGCCGCCCTGCTGGAGACCCTCGGTGAAGTCGCCGGTGAGGGCGTCCACCCGGGGCTGTTCACCGAGACGTTCTGGGCGGCCCTGCACGGGCTGGTCACCCTGACCCGGGCGCGACGGCTCCCGCCGGAGCACACCGAGGCCAGGATGGGCCTGCTGGTGGACCGGCTCGCCGCGCTCTGACCGGTACGCACAGCTCACCGGCCCTGCCCGGCGGGCCGGTGGAAGGCCGTCTTCCGCCCGGACGGTCAGGCGGTAACCTGGGCCGTCCTCGCTCACCCGCCCTCCTGGTGACCGCTGTTGAGGGTCGCGCAGGCCGGGCGCGGGTCGTGTGTTCGTGGTTCCGCATGGAGGGCGCCCTGTGACAGCCGGTACACCCAGCTCCCGGATCGACACCAGCAAGCCGCACCCGGCACGGGTCTACGACTGGCTGCTCGGAGGCAAGGACAACTATCCGGTCGACCAGGAGGTCGCGGAGAGGCTGCCGGCCGAGGCGCGGGCGAACGCGGCCCGGAACCGGGCGTTCATGCACCGGGCGTCCGCCTGGCTCGCCGGGCAGGGTGTCGACCAGTTCCTGGACATCGGCACCGGCATCCCCACCGCGCCCAACCTCCACCAGGTCGTCCAGGCCGTCACCCCGCACGCCAGGGTCGTCTACGCGGACAACGACCCGATCGTGCTGCGTCACGCCGAGGCGCTCCTGGTGAGCAGCCCCGAGGGCGCGACCGACTACATCCACGCCGATGTGCGGCAGCCGGAGGCGATCCTCGAACGGGCCGCGGAACTGCTGGACTTCACCAGGCCCGTCGCGCTGTCCCTCATCGCGCTGATGCACTTCCTGCCCGACGAGCAGGATCCGTACGGCATCACCCGCACCCTGGTCGGGGCGCTGCCCGCGGGGAGCTACCTGGTTCTCTCGCACGGGACCGCCGACCAGCATCCGGAGCTCCGGACGGAGACCGAGTCCGCGTACAGGAAGGGCGCGATCGCGTTGCGGATGCGTACGCGTGCGGAGGTCGAGCCGTTCTTCGAGGGGCTGGAGCTCGTCGGGCCGGGGCTGGTCACCGCGCCCGAGTGGTACCGGGAGGAGCCGGCCCCGGTGTACGAGCGGAGCGGGTTCCACGTCGGGGTGGCGCGGGTGCGTTAGGCGGCCGTGGCGGTCCGTCAGGAGGGCCCGGCCAGCGGCTTGGCCATGCAGATGCTGCTGTCGTACGCGCGGTAGTGGCCGAACTTCTCGCAGACCGTGTAGCCGCTCGACGTGTACAGCGCGATCGCCTCGGGCTGCCGGTCCCCGGTCTCCAGGACCATGCGCGTGCGGCCGGCGGCGCGCGCGTCGGCCTCCAGGGCGGCGAGGATACGGCGCGCGAGGCCCCGGCCGCGGCCCTCGGCGATCACGAACATGCGCTTGATCTCGGCGTCGCCGTCGGAGTAGCCCTCCGCGTTCCGCTCCTGGCTGCGCCAGCCGCCGGTGGCCAGCGGGCGGTCCTGCTCGTCGTAGGCGAGCAGGTACAGCCCGTGCGGAGGATCGAACATGGTGGCGTCGAGCGGTGTGACGTCGCCCTCGTCGCCGTAACGCTCGGCGTACTCGAGCTGCACCAAGTCGTTGAGTTTCACGGCGTCGGGGTGGTCGAACGGCCGCGGCTGGATATTCATGCGAATTATGGTACATGTATGCGCACGCCCCGCGTAGGTACTGTACCTGGATGCTGACTGTTACCACCGTGAACGTGAACGGGATCCGCGCCGCCGTGAAGAAGGGCTTCGTCGAGTGGCTGGGGCGGACCGAGGCCGAGGTGATCTGCCTCCAGGAGGTCCGCGCGGAAGCGCAGCAGCTCCCGGACGAGGTGCGTGAGCCCGAGGGCTGGCACGCCGTGTACGCGCCCGCCGCGGCGAAGGGGCGTGCGGGTGTGGGCATCCTCACGCGGCGTGCGCCGGAACGTGTCCAGATCGGGTTCGGCGGGTTCGAGGTGCCGGGGAGCGAGGAGTTCGACACCTCCGGCCGCTACATCGAGGTGGACCTCCCGGGAGTGACGGTCGCCAGCCTCTACCTGCCGTCCGGAGAGGTGGGCACGGAGAGGCAGGAGGAGAAGGAGCGCTTCATGGCGGCCTTCCTCCCCTATCTCCAGGGGCTGAAGGCGCGGGCGGCCGCCGGCGGCCGCGAGGTGGTGGTCTGCGGCGACTGGAACATCGCCCACCGTGAGGCCGACCTCAAGAACTGGAAGTCCAACAGGAAGAACTCCGGCTTCCTCCCCGAGGAGCGGGAGTGGCTGACCCGGGTGTTCGACGAGGCGGCGTACGTGGACGTGGTCCGCGCGCTGCATCCGGAGCAGGAGGGCCCCTACTCCTGGTGGTCCTACCGGGGCCGGGCCTTCGACAACGACGCGGGCTGGCGGATCGACTACCAGGTGGCGACGCCGGGGCTCGCCGGGCGCGCGGCGAAGGCGTGGGTGGAGCGGGCCGCCACGCACGGCGAGCGCTGGAGCGACCACGCGCCGGTGACGGTCACCTACGAGCGCTGAGGGCCGCCGGGAGGGCCCTCAGGGCCGTGGACGCCCGGGCTCGTCCGGATCGCCGTCCTCGCGCAGTCTGCGGTCCAGCGCCATCGACAGCTCGGCGTCCACCACCGCGTGCGCCAGCGTGCGCAGTTGCCCGGGATCGCTGTCCGCGGTGTGTGTGCGCAGGACGCGTACGAAGAGGTCGGCCAGGGCGTCGGCGTGCTCACGGACCTGGCGGCCCGAGGAGAGCACCGCGTCGAGCGGGACGCCGGCCCGCACCAGTTCCGACGAGGCGTCCAGGAGGCGCCGGCTGATGTGGACGATCTCGTCGCCGTCGATCCCGAGGTAGCCGAGCTCCATGGACGCGGAGAGGTTCTCCGCCGTGGCCTGGTCCTTGAAGTAGTCGGCGAGCTGCTCGGGTGTGAGCCGGACCGGGGTCTCCTCGGAGGGTTCGCCCAGGCCCAGCACCTCGGCGACGTCGCGGCCGCTGTCGAAGGTGGCGGCGAGGTCGGCGATGCCGTTGAGGGTGTGGCCCCGTTCCAGCAGGCCCGTGATGGTGCGCAGCCGGGCCAGGTGGTGGTCGTCGTACCAGGCGATGCGGCCCTCGCGGCGGGGTGGCTGGATCAGGCCGCGCTCCCGGTAGAAGCGCAGGGTGCGCACGGTGATGCCGGCCTCCTCGGCCAGCTCCTCCATGCGGTACTCACGGTGCTCGCGTCCTTCAGCCACCCCCGCACCCTATGTTGTACCGCCGGTAACTTTCCTCGTCCCGCCCCCTACCCATCGGTACGGAGCTGCTCTACCCTCCCAACCATGCCAGTGATTGCTGGCAGAGTCGTGGCACGTACCGCGGGGAGGCGGCAGCATGGCCCAGCACGAGCACGTACGAGTGGCGGTGATCGGATCCGGATTCGGGGGACTCGGAGCCGCGGTCCGTCTCCGTCGCGAAGGCATCACCGACTTCCTGGTCCTCGAACGCGCCGGTTCCGTCGGCGGCACCTGGCGTGACAACAGCTACCCCGGCTGCGCCTGCGACGTGCCGTCCCACCTGTACTCGTTCTCGTTCGCGCCCAACCCCGACTGGCCGCGCACCTTCTCCGGGCAGCAGCACATCCGCGCCTACCTGGAGCACGTGGCCGACACCTTCGGGCTGCGCCCGCACATCAGGCTCGACCACGAAGTCACCGTCATGCGCTGGGACAACGACGAACTGCACTGGGTGATCGAGACCGCCAACGGTGCCACGATCACCGCCGACGCGGTCGTGTCCGCCACCGGGCCGCTCTCCGACCCGAAGCTGCCGGACATCCCGGGGCTGGCCGACTTCCCCGGCAAGGTCTTCCACTCCGCGCAGTGGGACCACGACTACGACCTGAGCGGCAAGCGCGTCGCCGTGGTCGGCACCGGTGCCTCCGCGATCCAGATCGTCCCGGAGATCCAGCCGAAGGCCGGCCGGCTCACCCTCTTCCAGCGGACCCCGCCCTGGGTGATGCCGCGTATGGACCGGGCCATCAGCGGCGCCGAGAAGTGGCTGCACAGGGCGCTGCCGTTCACCGCCACCGCGCGGCGCGGACTCCTCTGGGGCATCCGGGAGTTGCAGGTGGGGGCCTTCACCAAGCACCCCAACCAGCTCGGGCTGGTCGAGTCGATAGCCAAGTCCAACATGGCGCGGGCCATCAAGGACCCCGCGCTGCGGGCCAAGCTGACTCCCTCGTACCGCATCGGCTGCAAGCGCATCCTGCTCTCCAACGCCTACTACCCGGCGCTCGCGCAGCCGAATGTCGACGTGGTCGCCTCCGGACTGTCCGAGGTGCGGGGGTCGACCCTGGTCGGTTCGGACGGGTCGGAGACCGAGGCCGACGTGATCATCCTCGGCACCGGCTTCCACGTGACGGACATGCCGATCGCCAGTCGGGTCGTCGGTGCCGACGGCATCACCCTCGCCGAGTCCTGGAAGGACGAGATGCAGGCGCTGCGGGGGGCGACCGCCGCGGGATTCCCCAACTGGATGACGATCATCGGCCCCAACACGGGGCTCGGGAACTCCTCCATGATCCTCATGATCGAGTCCCAGCTGAACTACATGGCCGACTACATGCGCCAGCTGGACGTGCTGGGCGGCCGTGCCGCACTCGACGCGAGGCCCTCCGCCGTCGGCGCCTGGAACCGGCGGGTCCAGGAACGGATGAAGCGGACCGTCTGGAACACCGGGGGCTGCACCAGCTGGTACCTCGACGCCAACGGCCGCAACACCACCGTCTGGCCGGGCACGACGGCCGAGTTCCGCCGGGCCACCCGATCGGTCGACCTCGGTGAGTACGAGGTCGTCCGCGCCCCCGCCACCGCCCGAACCGCGGCACAGGCCGTGACCGAGGAGGCCGCACGATGAGCCGGCTGACGCAGACGGCGGACAGCGCGTCCGTACCCGTGCCCGTACGCGAGCTGAGCGTCGTCTCGGCCGACGGCGCGCGCGTCCACGTCGAACTGCACGGACCCGAGGACGCGCCCGCCGTGGTCCTGGCGCACGGCTGGACCTGCAACACCCGCTTCTGGGACGCGCAGGTGCGTGACCTGGCGGTGGACCACCGGGTCGTCGTCTACGACCAGCGGGGCCACGGGCGCAGCCCGGAGGCCGGCCCCGGCGGATACAGCACGCGTGCGCTGGCCGACGACCTCGAAGCGGTCCTGAAGGCCACGCTCGAACCGGGGCGGAAAGCGGTGCTCGGCGGGCACTCCATGGGCGGGATGACGCTGATGGCGGCCGCCGGACGGGCCGCCGTGCGGGAGCACGGGGCGGCGGTGCTGCTGTGCAGCACCGGCAGCTCGCGGCTGACGGCCGAGTCGCTGGTGCTGCCGCTGCGGGCCGGCGCGCTCCGTACCCGGCTGACGGCGGCCGTGCTCGGCGCGCGTGCGCCCCTCGGGCCGGTCAACGCGGTGTCGAAGGTGATTCTCAAGTACGCCACGATGGGGCGCGGTTCTGCCCCGGAACGGGTGGATACGTGTGCCAGGATCGTGCATGCGTGTCCCCGCGGGGCGCGTGTCGCCTGGGGGCACGTGCTCGCGGAGCTGGACCTGGAGGCGCGGGTGCGTGAGCTGCGGCTGCCGACCGCGGTGATCGCGGGTTCGGAGGACCGGCTGACGCCGCCCGTGCACGCGCGGGCCGTCGAGGCGGCGCTGCCGCACAGTCTCGGGCTCACCGAACTGGCGGGCATGGGGCACATGACACCGGTGGAGGCGCCCGAGGTGGTCACCGCGAAGCTCCGCGAGCTGGTGGCCTCGTACGTCACTCTTGAAGGTGCGGGCAGCGCGGCGGAAGCCGTGAGCGAGGAGGAGGTCGCATGAGCGGCAGGCGGAGTCTCGAAGGACAGGTCGTCGTCGTCACGGGCGCGGCGCGGGGGGTGGGTGAACTGCTGGCCCGCAAACTCTCGGCGCGCGGCGCCACGCTGGCGCTGGTCGGCCTGGAGCCGGACGAGCTGAAGAAGGTCTCGGAGCGGCTGCACTCCGAGAGCGACCACTGGCACGCGGACGTCACCGACCACGTGGCGATGAGCCGGGTCGCCGAAGAGGTCAAGGCGCGCTTCGGGAAGGTCGACGTCGTCGTCGCCAACGCCGGTGTCGCCACCGGGGGTCCGCTCGTGGACTCGGATCCGGAGGCGTGGCGGCGGGTGATCGAGGTGAACCTGATAGGCGGCGCGGTGACCGCGCGCGCGTTCCTGCCGGTACTGATGGAGAGCCGCGGCTACTTCCTGCAGATAGCGTCGCTGGCCGCGATCACCCCGGCGCCGATGATGAGCGCCTACTGCGCGTCCAAGTCCGGCGTGGAGGCGTTCGCCCACTGCCTGCGCGGCGAGGTCGGCCACCGGGGTGTGAAGGTCGGGGTCGGCTATCTGTCCTGGACCGACACCGACATGGTGCGCGGCGCCGACGAGGACGACGTCATGCGGGAGTTGAGGCAGCGGCTGCCCTGGCCGACGAACCGCACCTACCCCCTGGGTCCGGCGGTCGACCGGATCGTGGCGGGGATCGAACGGCGCTCCGCGCACGTCTACGCCCAGTGGTGGCTGCGCGGGATGCAGTCGATCCGGGGTTACCTGCCGACGGTCATAGGGACCGTGGGCCAGCGCGAGATGAAGCGGTTCGGGCCCCGGCTCGACGGCGTCGGCAAGGGGCTCGTGGGGGCCGGAGGCCGGGCCGACCAGACGGAGCGCGTACAGGGCAGATGATCGAAATGCGGTGAATGTCCGGGTGTGTAAGTCTGAGCGAGGTCCCACCGGGGCCGACCCCACGCACCCACATAGGAGTGAACAGCATGGGAATCGCAGACCAGTTCAAGGACAAGGCGCAGGAGCTCGCCGACCAGGCCAAGCAGCAGAAGGCGGGCGGCAAGCAGGGTGAGGCGCGCGAGCGCTCCGCCGATGCGCCGCGTCGCGCCGGTGGCCAGGCCCAGGGCCAGGCTCAGGGCCGTCGGCCCGAGCCGCGGGACCGCGCGCAGGACGCCGCGGACCGTGCGCGTGAGCGTTCCGAGCGCTGACGGTCGACGCCTCTGAGCGTCTGTGGTCGGTTGGGGCGTACCCGGTTGCCGGGTACGCCCCTTCGCGTGCGGGTGCCCGGCGTCCCTTCCCG
>Ga0247818_10001627_pt1 | contig 14380 bp, 8 predicted proteins | sample 13C_Glucose_Day1_FD_192424 | JGI IMG/M metagenome (GOLD analysis project Ga0247818, IMG submission 192424) | Soil microbial communities from agricultural site in Penn Yan, New York, United States - 13C_Glucose_Day1 | ecosystem: Environmental > Terrestrial > Soil > Agricultural land | place: USA...
CCAGGACGTCGATGCGTGTCAGGTGCTCGCCGAGCCATTCGACCAGACCGGTCACCCCTTCGGCCGACGACAGGTCACTGGCGACGGGGGTGCAGCGTCCTGCCGTTCCCGCAGCGTCTGCCTCGGCATTGATGGCTTCGGCCGTCGCGCGGCACTGTTCTTCCTTTCGGCTGGTGATGACAACGTGGGCACCACCCAGTACCAGGCCGCGGGCGATCGTGGCGCCGATCCCTCGTGAGCCACCGGTTACGACGGCGGTCCGCCCGGCGACAGAGAAGAGGGTGTCGGGCGCCGGTCGCACTTCTGAGGTGGTTGCACTATTCATGCCATCTACGCTAGGTCCACATTGGCGTTATCTCTTGGGGGGCAGCGCACTTCGCTTGCATCGCGCGCAGCAGACACGCGCAGACCCGGTCGTCGAGCGGGCCCGCGGGCCGCTGATTCAGTCGTTTGCGGATGCCGCAGAACGTGTGTCGGACGGGCGCTCACCGAAGGCCCGCCGGTACGCATTACTGAAGGTGCTGAGGTCGCCGAATCCTGAGGAGTATGCCACCTGAGTCACGCTCTGGTGGCTCCAGCCACGGTCCTGCAGACGCAACCGCGCCAACGCCAGACGCTCCTCTCGGATGAGATCCGACGGTGTTGTCCCAATCCGCTGCAACTGGGCCTGAACGTGCCGGAGCGACCAGCCGAGGCGCGCCGCTGCCACGGCTCCTGTGAGGTTCGGGTCGTGCGCATTCTCTCGAACAAAGCGCCGGATGGCGGTGACCAACCCTTCCTGAACATCGACGGAGGGGGTGGCCGTGTCTGCGTTGTAGGCGAGTGCCACGAGATCGACGATTCGGTCGGCTATCGCATCGAACTGACTCCCGGTGAGCTCGTGCCGCTCCCTGCGCAGACTACTGACCACGTCGACAACGATGCGTCCCAGTCCAGATGTCGCATCGAGGACGGTGCCAGCGTGCGGCAATGTCGGCACCCGCGCCTCGATCCGGTCACGTGGAATCACGAATGCAACAGAAGAGAAGCCATCACCATGGCGCAGAACAGTCGCGGTGTCCAGCGATGTGAGAGCCATGACCGCCGGTGTGATCGTGGCTTCACGACGATCCTGCTCGAGGATCACTTCGCCCCGGACCGGTAGGAGCAGTTCGTAGGCGCCATGTGGATGTCGACGGATGTCCGCTGCCGTGCGGGAGAGGACCTCCGCTTCGCCCCACCAGCGAACTAGCTGGTACGTGTCCGAATGTTGATGCTGAAGGGTTCCCTGGTAGCTGTCCGCAAGGGAGAAGGCCATCGGACAGTGGATCGACGAGACCTGATCGCGCCACCAATCACCGCGCTCGCGCTGGTCGTGCTCGTTGCTGCGCAACGTATCGACGGAATACAACGTCAGAGCACCTTCTCACACCGGTATGCCGAAACTGCGACTCGTGCCACCGTCGACGCTAGCGCGCGCCGGCGCCCACGCCAACGGCGTGATCATCGCAGAGCCCGCTTGAGTAGCTTTCCTGTCGCGTTCATCGGCAAGGTATCCCTGAACTCCACCAGGCGCGGGTACTTGTAAGCCGCCAACCGTTCCCGTGACCAGCCGATCAGGTCTTCCTCCTTCAACTCCGATCCGGGCTCGCGGATGACGAAGGCTTTCACTTCCTCACCGATTCGCTCATCGGGGATTCCGACGACGGCCACGAGGCTGACCTCTGGATGGCCGATGATCACCTCCTCGAGCTCGCGCGGATAGACGTTGAAGCCTCCCCGCACGATCAAGTCCTTGGCGCGATCGACGATGGAGTAGTAGCCGTCCTCGTCTCGCGTTGCGATATCGCCCGTGCGGAACCAGCCGTCGCGGATCACTTCCTTTGTCGCCTCGGGCCGCCCCAGGTATCCCTTCATCACGTTGTATCCACGTACGGCGAGTTCTCCTGGTTCACCGGCGGGGACCTCGTTCCAGTGATCGTCGATGAGCTTCACCTCTACTCCCCAGATCGGTTTGCCGATCGATCCCGACCGGTTTGGTTGGTCGAGCGGGTTGAACGTGACGGTGGGACTGGTTTCGGAGAGTCCGTAGCCTTCCCGGATCCCGACACCGAAGACATCCCTGAACCGCTCCAGCACATCGACGGGCATGGCAGCTGCGCCGGAAAGCGCGATTCGCAGGAGACCGGCGAGGTCAACGTCTATTCCGTCAGCGGCCTTGTTGAGCAGAGCCCAGTACATCGTCGGGACACCGGCGAAGACTGTCACCCGGTGCTGCGTGATCAACGCCAGGGCCTCGGCTGCGTCGAATCGTGGCAGCAGGACCAGGGTGGCCCCCATTGCGAAGCCGGCGTTCAGCTGTACGGTCTGTGCGAACGAGTGGAAGAGCGGAAGAGTGACCAGGTGTACGTCGTCGGCTCGGGCGTCGAGCAGTTGGTTATGCCCGATGGCGTTGAGGACCATGTTGGCGTGGGTGAGCTCCGCCCCCTTCGGCTTGCCGGTCGTCCCGCTCGTGTACAGGACCACCGCTGTGTCCGTTGCCTCGGTCACCTGCAGGACCTCTTCCGCGGGGTGTTCGGCCAATGCGTCAGCCAAGGTAGTTCCCACGCCTGGCTCATCGAGCACTGCGGAGCCAAGGGTGACCAGATGCTCACAGGACTCGACGTCCTGGAATCCGCGCCACGCCTCGTCGTCGAGCCCCAGCACGGTACAGAAGTACGCCGTCGCGCCCGAGTCACGGAGGTGGTAGGCAACCTCCTCCCGCTTGAGCATCGTGTTGAGCGGCACGACGGCTCCACCGGCCTTGAGGATGCCGAAGTAGACAATCGGAAACTCGACAACATTCGCGATCGTCAGGGCAACGCGGTCGCCTGGGCGCAACCCCCGTGAGAGAAGAAAACGGGCAACACTGTTCGCAGCCGCATCGATCTCACCGAAGGTGAGGGTTCGGTCACCTTCGATGACAGCGGTTCTGCCGGGAGTGCGTCGAGCAGTGTCGGCAAGCATGGTGGCCAGGTTGAGCATGATCCTGCTTTCAGATAATGACGGTGTGACGTTGTGAATGTGGATTGCCGACTCAGGACCAATCCCAGTCGTACTCAGCTCCCACCCGCTTCGCCAACGGCTTGAACATGCGCTCTTCGTAAGTCGCCATCGTGTCGAGGCCGGGAATAGGCGCGAGGTTCAGGATCTCGGCAAGCCGCTCGACGTCGAGTTCAGGTTTCGGCAAGCCCGCAGCAAGCGCGAACCTCTGAAGCTGGTTGGTGAAGCTCTCATTACACGGCGGCTTCCCGAAGTTCACCGGATGCTTCATCGCCTCATCGAGGGCTACGAACTCCACGCCACGCTCGAGGAATGCCTCGAGGATCGGAGCGAGGGTGTCACGAGAGATCGTGGTGCCGTGTACGAGCCAGATGAGAGGCGCGTCGGCACCGAACAGGGTATGCGCGGTGTCCGCGTGCTGGTAGAGCATGTCAACAGCGGTCGACACGTGCAGGTCGCGTACCTGCTTCTGCACGTCCTTGTCGCCTAGGGTCATCGCGCGGAAGTACGGCATGATGAACGCGAAATCACTGAACCAACTGGTGATCGGGGCAGTGCGGTAGCCGAGATCAGCGAGGTAGTTCTCGACTTCCCCTCGACGTCGTTCGGATCCTGACGACATGTCCATGGGGTACCGGAAGTACTTCGACGGTGCGGCGTCGATCAGATGACCGATGTACTTCTCGGCCGTCTCAAAATCGCGTCGGAATGCCGCGTCGGGCATCCAGCGCAGTGGAGCGTGCTGGTGAGTGTGGTTACCCAGGTGATGGCCTGCTTCGGCCCACGCCTCGAAGGCCTCGATTTGCTCTGGCTCGTTCTCGAGCCGGTACGTGTGAGAGAAGCCGTAGGTGCCCTTGAGTCCGTAGTCGTTCAGCGTTTTCGCCACGGAACGCGTGATGTCGGTGGGAGTCGTGTCGTCCGGCATGGGAACGCCGTCCCACAGGACGAAGTCATCGATCGTGACCGCAATCTTAAGAGGTCGGTCGGCGCGTGTGTCATTCATTGCGTTGACTCCGGATCTACCAGGAGGGCTCCTCGGCGCGAAGCCCATTTGTCACCGACCCTATGAAGTGATGGACATCACGTCTTGGCTGTTTGCGCGCACCTGCTTTCCTCAGGCGCATCGCATTCGGCATCGAGATGCGCGCTGTGCGCGCTCTTCGAATCCCGTGCGCATAGGGCCAAGTTTCGCCTTGTCATGACTTCTACCGTCGTTGGTGACGAAGGAGTAGCACACCGTGAATTCATCACAACAGATCGTCCTCGCGCAGCGCCCCCACGGGCACGTGAGCTTGGAGGACTTCCGCGTGGAGGACGTCGCCCTGCCCGAACTCGAGGCTGGCGACGTCGCACTCGAGACGCTCTTCATCTCGATCGATCCGGCCATCAGGGGCTGGCTCGACGACCGACCGAGTTATCTTCCGCCAGTCGCAATCGGAGAGCCAGTTCGCGCTTTCGGACTGGCACGCGTGACCGCCTCACGCAACAGCAACTTCACCTCGGGCGACATCGTTCGTGGCTTTGTCGGCTGGCAACGGCACCAGATCGTCAGCTCGCCCGGCACTGACTGGGACCGGATCGCATCACGCGAGGTCGTTCCCTTGGAGCACTACCTTGGCGTCCTCGGGATGACGGGCCTGACCGCGTGGGCCGGAGTGTGCGACATCCTGCGGCCGGAACCAGGGCACACCGTCTTGATCTCCGGCGCCTCCGGCGCAGTCGGAAGCGTGGCAGTCCAGCTCGCGAAGCAGGCGGGCGCACAGGTTGTCGGCATCGCAGGAGGCGCCGAGAAGTGCTCGATGGTGGCTCGACTGGGCGCCGACGCCGTCGTCGACCGCAAGGCCCCTGATTGGCAGGACCAGCTCGAGGCGGCAACACCGAACGGCATCGACCGCCTCTTCGAAAACTCGGGGGGCCCGATGTTCGAGGCATCGATCGCCCGGCTGAACAACCACGCACACATCGCGTTGTGTGGCCTGATCGACGGCTACAACTTGACCGAACGACCATCCGGCCCAAAAAATTTCGGACAGCTTCTCACCAAGCGAATCCTCACACAGGGATTCGTCGTGCTCGACTACATGGACCGCGCGGCAGAGGTTGAAGCCACGCTCGCCGAACTCATCAGTTCCGGACAGTTGGAGGCCGTGCAATCGGTATTGCCCGGATTCGAGCAGCTGCCGGCCGCCTTCGCGGACTCGTTCTCCCACGGCCAACCAGGCAAGCTCATCATCGATCTGACTGCGTAGCCCGCCTCTGAAGCCACCTCAGTCGGAGGTTCGTATCCCGTCACCGCGCGGCCGGGATACAGCCTCCGACGCATGCACGCGGTATCCGGCCGACTTTCGCCTGGGAGCTGGTGGAGTCCCTGGGAGCTGTATGCATTAAGGGCAGTCGAGTGCGCCAGACCTTGTGTTTGAACGCGCTGCGGAGGGCGACGGCACCGGAAGTGGCGTTCAGCGATTGTGCATGTCCAACAAGTTGTGCGTCAACGAGCCAAATCAGGACATCGCGGCTAGCGCGGGTCGCGATGCGGTGTTGTGCAGGCAGGCCACCCCGGGAGCCAGCGGGACCGAATCGTCGACCAGGTCCCGATCCGGGTCCGCCACCCGCAACAACGCCACCGAAATGAGTACCGCCCGCACGCTGCCCAGCGGCTGGCCGTACACCGGACCAGGCGCCAGCGCCCCGCAGCCGCGATACCGATGCCGTCCTGGGCGCGCGCTCCGCACCAGGACTAACGGCCGAGCGGCGTCTTCCTATTCGGAACCGCCACTCGACACCGAACGCTCACTCTGCCACAGCACGCCACTCGTCCGTGCGCTCAGGCGTTGCCTGCGCCAGTGCCTTCAACGTCGCCTCCCGATCAAAATCCTTGCCGTAAACCGGGGTTCCCGGCTGCTGACGCCAGGAATCTTCGACGGTGCCCGCGTCGACAGGGTCAAAGCCGAGCTGATTGATCAGATCGAATACCACCTGCTTCTGCAATGCGTCGTCGCCGGCGACGGGGATCGCGATCCGTCCGCTCGACCCTTCCGGTAGGCCCTTCTCGAGAAGGTGCTTCCACCAGATTCCATTGAATGCCTTGAACACCGGCACTCCGAGATGTTCTTGCACCCATTCACTTTCTACCTGACCGTCTTCGATGGCGGCGATCAATCCGTCTCGCTGCTGCGGGTAATAGTTGTTGGTCTCGATCACCGGAGCACCATCGGCAGCGCCGGCGAGGATCCCGGCGGGAAGGTCCACGACGTTCTTCTGCGGGATGCTCACGATCACCAGGTCTGCACCCTCGGCGGCTTCGGTGTTCAGTACCGCCTTTGCGCCGGTCTCCGCCTCGAGGTCTGCGAGGGTGTCGGGTGTCCGAGAGTTCGACACGCGCACATCGTGACCGAGCGCAGTCAGCCTGCGTGTCAGCGTGCCACCGATCTGACCAGCTCCGATGATTCCGATGCGCATATCTCTTGTGCTCCTTCGTCGAGTGCCGCGACACTTCGCCACTGCTGTATGCGTCAACAACGGACACCGTCGGATAGTTCCGCGTGGGCGCATTCAGCTCGAACTGATTCAAATACTGGACAGTTCGACTCAGACGGCCGACGGTCCGCTTTCTCGGTCCTTCGTGGGTGAGTGGACTACCCCGATTGCGGCACGGATCGCGCTGTGCATCGTGAGCTGCTCTTGGAACTCGCGTTGTGGCGGTGGGAGCCCTACTCGCCGCGCCACGTGCGTGAGCATCGCGGACCCCGGCGCCGGACGCCGTGTGCCGCGTGCCCAACCGGTTCGCCCACGTGCGTCGCAGCGTCAGGTGATGGTGTAGCCGAGCTGATAGGCCGCGCTGTCGATCGGCCCGGACAACCCGGGATGCGACAACGGCAGCGACAACGCCGGCAGCGCAGGAAACGCGTCGGCGGCGCGTTCGGTGATCGCGATGCAGACACCGCCGGCGAACCGGCCGCGGTAGGCGATCCCATCGAGATCGTCATGGGCCCGGTGAATGGTGCGGGCCCAGTGCTGGGTTCGGCCGTGCGCGGCGGAGTCGAGGGCGTGGTTGCCGCCGACCCGGGTCACCCACGCCCCCTCCCCGATGCCGGACACATCGAGCAGTCTCAGCGGGCGGGTGAATCGCAGCCCGGTCAGATACGGGTCGCCGCGGTGCCGGTCGATCACCCGGGCGCTCTGAAACGCCTCGGCCAACCCGCCGCGAGGACTGACGGCGCCGTACCAGATGCCGTAACCGGGACGCGCCACCGACCGTGGAGATCCGACTACGAGCCGTCCCCGAGGTGCGTGACGGCGCACGCATCGTCGACGTACCCGAACGGTTCGAGGTCTCCTGACAAACTGTCACGACAGGCGCAAACAGTACGAAGCCGGAGGTCTGGACGGACTGTCCAAGATCGCCGCCGTCCCCATTCGTTCCCAAGACGCCCCTGTACCGCTCACCCCTGTTCGGGCTCCCGTCTCAACCGCAGCCTGCACGCCCACATCAAACTTGATTGAGCTCGAACGATCAGAGTTCTTCGCGTCGGGTCTGGTCAACGAACCAGGCCGCGATCTGTGCTCGTGAGGTGAATCCGAGCTTGGTCAGGATGTGTTCTACGTGGCCTTGGGCGGTACGGTCCGAGATGACGAGACTGGCGGCGATCGCCCTGTTGGTCAATCCCTTGGCTACAAGGTCGGCGACCTGCCATTCACGTTTGGTCAGGTTCGTCGCGGTACCAGCGGGCGGCGTCGTGCCCCTGGGCGGCTCGCTCAGGGCATAAACAATGGCACCTTGAATTCCGAGCGTCCGCCCTTCCCGGTGGGCGGCCTGAAAGGCGCGCTCACCGAGCGCATGGCGAATCCGGCGCTTGTTCTCTTCATGGTGGACGAGGAGGTGAGGGAACATCACCGTCGAGCTGCCCACGGTGTGCCCCAATTCCTCGGCGGCACCCATAAGGACCGCAGCACGCTTTGCACGGCGCTCGTCACAGAGCCACGCGAGGGATTCCAGACACACGGTGACGGTAATTTGATCGTCCGCCAGTCGGCCGAGCCGCAAACTCTGTTCAAACAAGCGGGCGGCACGATTTGAATCTCCCTGCTGCCACACCCCAACGCCCATGGACCACAACGAATACGAGCGATATATCGACTCGCCCAGGTTTTCCGTCATCGCGATTACCTTCTCATGACATGCCATCGCCCGCGGAATGTCCTCACGCAGTCCGTATGCCAAACCCAGCAGGTACAGAACTGCAACCTTCCGATGGTCATCGTTCAGTGTCGCGTAAATATTGCGGGCTTCTTCCAGAAGTCCGCTCGCGCGCTGAAGGTCGCTGTTGTTGATCGCGAGTAGTCCTTCGGCTTGGGCGACGAGTGCATGCGTCATCGGATCGTCGATTTGCTCAGCCACGGATCGCCCCTCCTCGACCAGGGCGGTCGCCGCGGGGATGTCGCCCTGCAGTTCGGACAGCACACTGCTGTAGTACAGGGCTTTTACGCGTGTAGCGGTGGACTTCCGGGGATGGCAGGCTAGGGCGCGGTCGAGCCAGTACCGTCCCTCGGTTAGCTTGCCGCGGGTAAGCCAGAAGGGATAGAGCGCGGCTGCGATCCGCAGCCCGGCCTCGGTGTCGGTATCGCCAGCCTCGGACAGGCACAGCGTCATCGCCTCACGGAGATTCGACTGCTCGCGCCCGAGACGTGCGATCCATTTCAACTGCTGGGAACTGACCCACTCCGCCTCCGCTGTCAGTGCCAGCTTCTCGTACCAATCCCGGTGCCGCCAGCGCAACGCCTGGTAGTCGCCGGACTGCTCTGCTTTGTGTCGGCCGTAGTCACGCACCGTCTCGAGAAGGCGGAAACGGACCACTCCGCCCGGAGCGTCCCTGATCAGGATCGACTTGTCGACTAACGCCGTCAGCATGTCGAGCAGATCCTCAGGAGCCACCTCTCCCTCGCAAATGCCCTCCGCCGCATCCAATTCGAAGGTTCCGGCGAATACCGACAAGCGTTCCCACAGCCGCTGTTCCGGGGAACTGCACAGGTCGTAACTCCAGTCCATTGACAACCGCAGCGTCTGTTGGCGCCTCGGCGCTCCACGACTTCCCAGGGTCAGCAGTTTGTACCGGTCATTCAGTCGTTCGGCGATTTGATCGGCGGACATCGCCCGCAACCGCGCGGCCGCCAACTCGATCGGCAGGGGTAGGCCTTCAAGTGCACGGCAGATGTGCGCTACCGTAATCCGGTTGTCCTCGGTCAACTCGAACCCGGACACCGCGGCGGCGGCACGTTCCATGAACAGCGTCACGGCGTCGTACTGGGGAAGCCCGCGCAGGGACGACTCATCGTCCGTGTCGGGAATCGTCAGCGGCGGTACGCGCAGCACAGCTTCCCCTTCGATACCGAGGGCCTCCCGGCTCGTGGCCAAAATCCGAAGCTCGGGACAGGTCCGAAGCAGTTTCCCGGCGAGCGTGGCGACTGCATCCACCAAACGCTCACAGTTGTCGAGAACGAGCAGAAGGTTGCGTGTGGCGAGGTACTCCGCAATTACGCGTTCAAGTGGTCGTGCCGACCGATCGCGTATGCCGACCGCCGCAGCGACCGCATCCACGAGCAGTGACCGCTCGTTCAGTTCACCAAGCTCGACCAGTCTCACACCGCCGGTGAACCCGCGCCGCGCCTCCGTCGCAACGCGTAGCGCGAGGCGCGTTTTGCCGACCCCGCCGATCCCAGTCAACGTGACCAGACGGTAAGTAGACAATTTCGCCTTTGCGTCGGTCAGCTCGCGACGGCGGCCTACGAAGCTAGTGAGGTCCAAGGGAAGATCTCCCGCCGCTCCCCGTGTTGACGGCGGGATCGCATTGTGGAGCAGGCCGGCAGTGGAGCGGCGACGGGCTCTTGGTAGGTCTTGTTCGGAGCGCTTCGCGCCTGGTTCGGCGAGCAGGTCCATCTCTTCGACCGGAAAATCGTGAGCGAGCTGACTCTGGCGTAATTCGTCACCGAACTGCGCCGCGCTGAGGGGACGCTCCCGAGGATCTTCTGACATCGCGTGTTCGATGGCCGCGCTGACATCATCCGGAATTCCCTGCTCACGGAGATCTGGTACAGGTTGGGTGGTGATGCGGAGGAACTGTGCGACTACTTGCTCGCCGCTGTGACGTTCAAAAGCTGCGTGCCCTGTCACGGCCGAGAACAAGGTCGCGCCGAGACTGTAGATGTCGGAGGCCGCGCTGGGCGGCTCCTCTCCCTTGAGGACCTCGGGGGCTGTGAAAGCCGGGGATCCGGTGATAATGCCCGTCGAGGTCTCGAATCCCCCAGCAAAATGCGCGATGCCGAAGTCAGTCAGGGCCGGCTCGTCGTAGTCGGTGATCAGGATATTCCCCGGCTTTACGTCTCGATGGAGGATGCCGAGACGGTGGGCGGTCTCGAGCGCGCCGGCCAACTTCACTCCGAATCGCAGAGCCTCGTCTAATTCAAGTCGGCCCTGCCGGCGGATTCGGGTGTCCAACGATCCGTGCGAGTGGTATTGCATCACGATGTAGGGCCGACCACTGGTTGTGGTTCCAATGTGGAGCACGTTAGCGATGTTCGGGTGACCCGTAAGGCGGCCCATCGCCCGCTGTTCTCGAAAGAACCGTGCCCGGTTGTCTTCGTCCAGGTTGGCGGTGAGGACCTTCACCGCGACAGTGCGGTCCAGCGAGGGCTGCCCGCAACGGTAGACAAGACCGAAGCCGCCATGTCCGATTGCATGGACCTCCGCAAACCCTGCCGTGGTCAACTCCGCGACGACGGCGGACGCCACGTCACGCTGAGTCTCGAGCGGATCACCATTTGCCATGCGCAGCTGGCGATTCACTCGATCCGACGGTCTCCCGAAGACACAGCATTTCCTTGTCCCTCAATGATGTGCACTCAGGGTAGCTCCACCTGGCATCGAGTCGGGCACTTATGTTGATCAAATCATCGATACCGACCGTCTGGTTCCGTTGCAGTCGCCAGGGGAAGCCCTGTCACCACGATGCCCGAAACGGCCAGACTGGACTGGGAGTAGACCACGGCCAGCGATGCGCGAGAGATGGCCTTGACACCAATGGGTGCGCTCGCGCTCAGGCCACTCTGACCTCTCGATCGCCGGTTCTTCTCGCGTGATCACTGTGGGGCAGATCTCGACGATCGCCCCCCGATGAGATTGTCGGCGCACACGGTCCGCATTTCCGATCCAGCCGGGTAGGCCAAACGATCGATCGGTCGGTCGACTGATGCGCAAGGCCCTGCACGAGCCTGTGCACGCAGTCAACCTGGGCTTTAACTCGCGGTAGGTGCGCACTCTGTTGATCAGGACGTTTGATTCGAAGACCGCTTACCGCGAGACTCACCGTCTCCGTCTCCACTGAGGTTCCTGTGTGTAGACCATGCAATCGCGGCGGATAAACCCTGTACAACAATCTATTTCGAGATGCAGACCGATATGCCTCCCTGGCGTGAGCGACGCATCCGATACTTGGCTATCTGGCCGCAAAGCTTCGCCGCCTCCACCGGGAGCGAGACGGGATGAGAAGATTATGCTGTGCAGTTCCGGCAGCTCGAGTACCTCGTCGTTCTCTCGCGCGAGAAGCACTTCACTCGCGCAGCGGATGCATGTGCTGTCTCTCAACCGGCCTTGTCGGAGGCGATCCGCAAACTGGAGATCGAACTCGATCTGCCGCTGATCGTTCGAGGCCACAAGTTCGAAGGCCTCACAGTGGAGGGCGAGCAGATCGTACGTTGGGCTCAAAGAATTCTTGCCAACCAGGAATCACTCCTGCACGAGGCCGCCAGCCTACGGTCGGGCGTCACCGGCACCCTCCGAATAGGGGTCATTCCCACCGCATCCGCGACAGTCGCCGACCTGTCGAGCCCATTGTGTGTGAGGCACCCCCTCATCACGGTGCGTCTCACCGAAGACCTGTCTTCGAGCGAAATCACAGCTCGGCTCGATCGCTTCGAGCTCGACGGCGGCATCACCTACCTCGACGACGACATCGCCCTGCGCTACCACGCTTTCCCGCTCTATCGCGAGCGATACGCACTATTGACCGCCGACGATCCGACCCGCCCGCGCCGCGCCGACATCTCCTGGCGCGAAGCGTCGACGTTGCCGATGTGCACTTTGCCGTCGATCATGCGCGGCAGGCGCATCCTCGACGACTATTTCGCCGACGACGGAGCAGTCCACACCGCACAAGTCGAAACCGATTCCATCGCTTCCCTCTATGCCCACGTCAAGACCGGGCAGTGGGCCGCAGTGGTCCCTCAGGTGTGGTTCAAAGTATTCGGTGAACCACCTGGCCTCCGGTCCACTCCACTCATCGAAGGTCGCACAGCTCCAGTGGTCGGGTTGATCACCCGCGCAGAAGACCCGTCGTCCCTCCTCATTCAGGCTCTTGAAGCGACGGCTTCGGTCCTCGACCAGACATCATCGGCGACGCCTATCGACCAGTAGGACGGGCATCTTGGACACCACCCATATCCGTGGTGCACCCTCGACCGACTGTCTGTAAACCTGGGGAAGGCTGCACCTGCTGATGGCTCGTCGAGACGACTACGAATACGACGAGCACAGCATCGTCGTGACGAAGAACAAGCAGTACGCCGCAGGCGTACCGGCGGTGCTCGTATCACTTCAACGCGGCATGTCACAGATGGGTGCGACGCGCACCGCTGCCTCTCTCGCCAAACTCAATCAGCGCAAAGGTTTCGACTGTCCCGGCTGCGCCTGGCCGGAAACACCCGGCCACCGCAAGCACGCCGAATTCTGCGAGAACGGCGCCAAGGCCGTCGCCGAAGAAGCCACCAAGCGGACCGTCGGCCCAGACTTCTTCGCCACGCACTCCGTTGACGATCTCCTCGGCCGCACCGAGTACTGGCTCGGGCAGCAGGGACGCCTCACCCACCCGATGGTGCTACGCCCAGGCACCACACACTACGAACCAATCGAATGGGATGACGCGAACCGCATCATCGCAGACGAACTGAACGCGCTGGGTAGCCCACATGAGGCGATCTTCTACACCTCCGGCCGAACGTCTAATGAAGCAGCGTTCCTCTACCAGTTACTGATTCGCTCGTTCGGCACCAACAACATGCCCGACTGTTCGAACATGTGTCACGAATCGTCCGGCAGCGCACTGACCGCCTCGATCGGCATCGGCAAAGGATCGGTATCCGTTCCGGATATCGAGAATGCCGACCTCATTCTCATCGCCGGCCAGAACCCGGGCACCAACCATCCACGCATGCTCTCCACACTCGAAAAAGCCAAATCCAACGGCGCCCGGGTTATCGCCATCAACCCGCTCCCCGAAGCCGGACTACTGCGGTTCAAAGACCCACAGAAGGTTCATGGTGTCATCGGCGACGGAGCCGCGATCTCCGACGACTTCCTGCAGATCCGCATCGGCGGCGACATGGCCCTCTTCCAGGGGTTGGCCAAACTGCTCGTCGCCGCCGAGGACGCCGCACCAGGCACCGTCCTCGACCGCCCCTTCATCGACCGCCACACCGCGGGGTTCGACGCATGGCTCGATCACATCCGCAGAGTCGATCTCGACACGGTCGTCGACGCCACCGGCCTGACAATCGAACAACTCCACGACACAGCCCAGGCTCTGATCGAGTCGAACGCCACCATCATCTGCTGGGCGATGGGGCTGACCCAGCAAACACACGGTGTGGCCACGATCGAAGAAGCAGTGAACCTGCTGCTGATGCGCGGCATGATCGGCAAACCCGGAGCCGGGGTATGCCCCGTCCGCGGGCACTCCAACGTCCAAGGCGACCGCACCATGGGCATCTGGGAGAAGATGCCAGAATCGTTCCTCGCCGCCCTCGACACCGAATTTGACATCACCTCACCACGAGAACACGGCCTCGACGCCGTCGACTCCATCCGCGCCATGCGACAACGGCGAGCCTCGGTGTTCATGGCAATGGGTGGCAATTTCGTGTCCGCCACGCCCGACACCGACGTCACAGAGGCCGCCCTCCGGAACTGTTCGCTGACCGTCCAGGTGTCCACAAAACTCAACCGGAGCCATCTCGTTCACGGCCGCACCGCACTCATTCTGCCGTCGCTCGGCCGCACCGACAAAGACGTCCAGGCGACTGGCAAGCAGTTCGTGACCGTCGAGGATTCGATGTCGATGGTCCACCGTTCCCGCGGAAGTCTCACCCCGTCGAGTATCCACATGCGCTCCGAAGTCGCCATCGTCTGCGGCATCGCCGAGACGCTGTTCGACCCCGGCCATCCCGTGCCGTGGACATCGTTCACCGCCGACTACGACCTCATCCGGGACTCGATCTCACGCGTCGTGCCCGGCTTCGAAGGCTTCAACAC
>Ga0247818_10001629_pt1 | contig 14377 bp, 10 predicted proteins | sample 13C_Glucose_Day1_FD_192424 | JGI IMG/M metagenome (GOLD analysis project Ga0247818, IMG submission 192424) | Soil microbial communities from agricultural site in Penn Yan, New York, United States - 13C_Glucose_Day1 | ecosystem: Environmental > Terrestrial > Soil > Agricultural land | place...
CTTCGGCAGCTCCTACATTGGGATGGTATGCGGTCTGTAGGAGCTGCCGAAGGCTGCGATCTTTTGACTTACTACGCTCTCCCCTTTTTAGGAATTTGTCTGAAAAGCGATCTATCAGACTCCCACAGTTTTATGTGGTGTTCGCTCAATCCCTATAACCACATGACGAAATTGTAATTCCCTCATCACCTTGGCGTTATCCGCAGCTTGCAACGATGTGACCCGGCGACCATGCCGGCGGGCGCTTGCCCGTCGAACAATAAAACCCACGCCGACGCACACGTTCCCGTTCTGCCGAACCCAAGGAGTGTTTGATGGTTAACCCTACAAAAATATCGATGGCCGCTTTAGCGGTGGTACTCGGCGCCGGGCCGTCCATGGTGTTTGCAGAAGACAAGCCTGAAGGCTTTGTCGAAGGCAGCAGCCTTACGCTGCTCAACCGCAATTTCTACTTCAATCGTGATCATCGCAATGGTCAGTCCAGCCCCACCGGCAATGGTTATTCCGAAGCCTGGGCGCATACCGTGATCAGCAAGTTCGAATCCGGTTTCACCCAGGGCACCGTCGGCGTCGGTGTTGATGCGTTTGCGATGATCGGGCTGAAGCTCGATACCGGTGACGGCCGTAATGGCGGGCGCAGTTCGTTTGATGTATTGCCGGTTAACAGTGATGGCGAGGCGCGAGACGAATACACCAAGGTCGGTGGCGCTGCGAAAATCCGGGCGTTCGATACGGTGGTCAAGGTTGGCGATGTGTTCCCGGCCAATCCAGTGGTCGCGGCGGGTGACTCGCGCTTGCTGCCGGAAAGCTTTCGAGGCGTGACGGCGACCAACACCAGTATTGAAGGTCTGTCGGTGCAGGGCGGTCGATTGCATGCGATGAGCCAACCGGTGTCCAGCGACATGCGCGAGAATTTCGCCACGTTCTACGCAGGCCCAGTCAATTCGCCGTGGATCGCTTATGGCGGCGGCGATTATGCGCTGAACAAGAATCTCAGTTTCAGCCTGTACTCCAGTCGTCTCAAGGATGCGTGGAATCAGTATTACGCCGGCACTGCCTGGACGTATCCGCTCTCGGACGACCTGTCGCTGTTCGGTGGTCTGAACTATTACAAGGCCGTCGATGAAGGCAAACAACTGCTCGGCGAGTTCGACAACAACATCTGGAGCGGCCGCGTTGGCGTCAAGCTTGGTGCCCACTCCGTCGCCCTCTCCCACCAGCGCAACAACGGTAATGACGACTTCGATTACCTGCGCCAGTCCGACTCGATCTTCCTCGACAACTCCATCCAGTACAGCGACTTCAACTCGCCGAAAGAGCGTTCGTGGATGGTGCGCTATGACCTCGACATGAGCACTTACGGCGTACCCGGTTTGTCGTTCATGACTCGCTACGCGCGCGGCACCGACGCCGATTATTCCAACGCTAACGCCGTGTATATGCGCCGCGATGCTGAGGGCAATCCGCTGACCGATCAGAAGCGTTGGGAGCGCGATATCGAAGTCAAATACGTGGTGCAAAGCGGTTCGATGAAAGACCTGTCACTGCGCTTGCGCCAGGCTACAACCCGCGCCACGGCGTTCGAGTCGGATCTGGATGAAGTGCGGGTGATTGTCGAGTATCCGTTGGCGATTCTTTGATTGCGCGGATGATGCAAATTCACCTTTAGAAGCTCCTTGCTCCTTTGGTAAGAGGTGAATCTTTTGGCGTCCTTCGGGGCGCCTTTTTTTGCTCTGCGTTTTGCCGTGGTTATGTATTCCAGGTTTAGGCCCGGCCCTCACCCTAGCCCTCTCCCAGAGGTAGAGGGGACTGACCGAGTTGGCTGTTGCAAATACATCGACCTGAAAAACCGAGGCGTACTCTGGTTTTGAATGGCTCGAAAGCCTGCTCCCTTTCCCCCTCGAGTAGAGGGGACTGACCGAGTTGGTTGTCGAAGATACATCGACCTGAAAAACCGGGGCGTACTCTGGTTTTGAATGGCTCGAAAGCCTGCTCCCTTTCCCCCTGGGTGAGAGGGGACTGACCGAGCTGGTTGTTGAAGATATATCGACCTGAAAAACCGGGGCGTACTCTGGTTTTGAATGGCTCGAAAGCCTGCTCCCTTCCCCCCAGGGTGAGAGGGAACTGACCGAGCTGGTTGTTGAAGATATATCGACCTGAAAAACCGAGGCGTAATGTGGTTTTAAATGGCTTGAAGATCTGCTCCCTTTCCCCCTCGCCCCCTCGGGGGAGAGGGCTGGGGTGAGGGGGCAGGATTTTGAGGTCAACGCAAAAACAACGGATAAAACCCGGCCATTGATAGCTACGCCGCAGGATCTACGTTATCCAATGCCTTGTTCACCGCAAGTTCGCCAAGCATGACCACCTGCGCGATACCCAGCAGGGTCTTGCGATGGGTGCCGCCCAACAGCGCGGCGAAGTCACCGAGCATCACCGTGGCCGAGGCCAGGGATTCGCTGGCGTTGGCCAGTAATGATTCGGTATCGGCTTTGGGATTGACCAGGAACATCTGGTTGGGGATGTACGGCGCGGACATGATGGCGGCTGAGGGTTTGAGGTAGAAATCGAGGGCGCGGTCGGCGGCTTCGTGGAGTTTTCGGGTGTCTTCGGAGGCGTAGGGGGATGTTGAGTTGGCGTCGGGGATAGCGTCTGTTTCGGGGGGATTGGGTGTTGGCTTTTTCATGGTGTATCTCCAGTCTTGCGGTGGAGCTGGCCCATTCGGTTCCACGCGAGGGGTGGCAGCTGTACGCAGGTTGGAACCCGGGGACCAGAGAAAACCCGGCAGACTCGAAGTCTCCCGCGCACAGCCGCCATAACAGAGTGCACACCATGAAGGTGCGCAAGCATACGTCATGAAAGCCACTTTTGCGCTTCTTGGGTCCCGGGGTTCCAATCCCGATCGCTGATTTGGCAGCGACCCACACAGGCTAGAGAGCTGACGTCCGACGGACAACCTGAAAACATTGTGGGAAGGTTCCGCGATTCCCACACAACCTTTAAACATCACGAATTGAAATACGCATCGTCATACTGAACATCGGCCCCCGTAGATTCAGCTCCCGCCGTTCCGACACACGCCCATCACGCTGTACTTGATGGTGTTGATCTGGCCTTTGGAATCCTCGTAGGTCATCGCGGTCGGCACTACATTGCACGCAGCCTGCGGCATCACCACGCTCACCACCTTGACCACGTCCAGCTTCATTCCATATTCATAATCCTTCACCACCGGCCGCGCTTTGCCCTGGTTGGCGGCGTACTGTTCCATGGCTTTGCTGTTGGCGCTGAGCGCGCGTTCAAAGGTGCGGTCACCACCGCCTTCGGCCAGCACATTCACCGACATCGCCATGACGGCAGCGAACGCAATCAACTTGAGTACTTTCATATCCATTTCCTTCCCGTCCGGGCGTAAAAAAGCCCGGCATCGATGCGCGATGAAGGGCTTGTTCAGGTACAGCAGGCTTACAGATCGCGGGTTTTGTCGTCTTTCTTGTCAGTGACGACAACCGGGTTGCCGGCGGCTTTTTCCTTGGCGACGAACAGTTCCATGGAGCGGTCGTTACTGGTCATCATCCGCTCGAATGTGCGGTCGCCGCCACCTTCGGCCAGGGCCACGGAAGAGATCGCCAACGGCACAACAAAAGCACCCATCTGTACGATTTTCATCTTTGATTCCTCGTTTAAGTAACTGACGGGATCAAAGTAACAAGGCGCACCTTTCGTGACGGTGGCGTGGAAATTACATATCCGTTATGTGGGCACAAAATCTGTAGGAGTGAGCCTGCTCGCGATAGCGGTCTATCGGTCAGATCTAGATTGACTGACCCACCACTATCGCGAGCAGGCTCACTCCTACAGGGGGGATTACCTATTTAGATGGAACAGCGTCCTCATCCCGGCGATGGGCGAGTTGGTAGAGCGCCGGCAAGATCAGCAGCGTGAGGATCGTGGAAGACAGGATTCCGCCGATCACAACAGTCGCCAGTGGTCGCTGCACCTCCGCACCTGTGCCGGTCGCAAGCGCCATCGGGATGAAGCCCAGCGACGCCACCAGTGCTGTCATTAACACTGGCCGCAAACGAGTGAGAGCACCTTCGTGAATGGCGTCCGACAGCGACCGCCCCTCCTCACGCAAATTACGAATAAACGCAATCATCACCAACCCGTTCAACACCGCCACCCCGGACAACGCGATAAACCCGACCCCCGCCGAAATCGACAACGGAATATCCCGCAGCCACAGCGCCATGACCCCACCGGTCAGCGCAAACGGAATCCCGGTAAACACCAGCAAGCCATCCTTCAGATTGTTGAACATCATGAACAACAACCCGAACACCAGCAGCAGCGCCACCGGCACCACGATCTGCAAGCGCTTGGCCGCCGATTGCAGCTGCTCGAACTGCCCGCCCCAACTGGTCCAGTAGCCGGCCGGGACCTGCACGTCACGCTCGATCACTTCGCCGGCCTCGCTGACGAACGAGCCGATATCACGCCCGCGCACGTTGGCGCTGACGATCACCAGACGCTTGCCGTTCTCGCGACTGACCTGATTCGGCCCGAGCACCAGGTCGAGGCTGGCGACGTCTTGCAGCGCGATAAAGCCGATTTGATTCGCCGCTCCATTCAAAGGCGCCGGCACCGGAATCAGCAACGCCGACAAGCCGTCGATATCCTTGCGCATGGCATCGGACAAGCGCACGACCATGTCGAAACGCCGGTCGCCCTCATACAACGTCCCGGCCTGACGACCACCGACCGCAACGGCGATGGTGTCCTGCACATCACCAACGTTGAGTCCGTAACGCGCGGCTTTATCGCGATCGATGTTGATTGTCAGCACCGGCAACCCGGTAGTCTGCTCAACCTTGACCTCGGATGCGCCGTTGACCTTCTGCATGGCAGCAGCGATTTTCGCAGCGGTGGCATTGAGCACGTCCATGTCATCACCGAACACCTTCACCGCGACATCGCTGCGCACGCCCGAGATCAATTCGTTGAAGCGCAACTGGATCGGCTGCGACAGTTCATAGTTGCTGCCCGGCAGCGTCGCGGCGGCGGCTTGCAGCTCAGCCATCAAGGTTTCACGGGACTTGTCCGGGTCCGGCCACTGCTCTTTCGGCTTGAGCATCACATAGCTGTCGGAGATATTCGGCGGCATCGGATCGGAGGCGATTTCGGCGGTGCCGGTGCGAGCGAATACGCGCTCGACTTCAGGCTCCTTGGCCAGAATCAAAGTCTCCAAACGCTGCTGCATATCCACCGATTGCGTCAGGCTGGTGCCTGGCACGCGCAACGCTTGCAAAGCAAAATCCCCTTCGCTGAGGCTCGGTACAAACTCGCTGCCCATGCGGCTGGTGAGCACACCGCTGAGCACGATCACGCCCAGCGCCGCACCAACAGCAACGGCGCGATGCGACATCACCCACGCCAGCGCCGGCGCATACACACGACGGGCGCCGCGCATCACCGCGCCCTCTTCTTCCTTGACCTTGCCCGTGACGAACAACGCAATCGCCGCCGGCACGAAGGTCACGGAAAGCAGCATCGCGCCAAGCAAAGCGATGACCACCGTAAACGCCATCGGGTGAAACATTTTCCCTTCGACGCCGCTCAACGCGAAGATCGGCAGGTACACGACCATGATGATCAACTGCCCGAAAATCAGCGGTCGTCGCGCCTCTTTCGCTGCGGCAAAAACTTCCTTGAAACGCTCGGCACGGGTCAACAAACGTCCGTGATGCTGCTGCGCATGGGCCAACCGACGCAGGGTGTTTTCGACGATCACCACCGCACCGTCGACGATAATGCCGAAGTCGAGCGCGCCGAGGCTCATCAGGTTGGCGCTGACCTTGTTGCTGAACATGCCGGTAAAGGTGAACAGCATCGACAGCGGAATCACCATCGCGGTAATCAGCGCCGCGCGGATATTGCCGAGGAACAGAAACAGAATCGCGATCACCAGAATCGCGCCTTCGATGAGGTTCTTTTTCACCGTGGCGATGGCTTTGTCGACCAGGTGCGTGCGGTCGTATACCGGCACCGCGATCACGCCTTGCGGCAAGGATTTGTTGATCTGTTCGAGCTTGCTGGCGACCGCTTGCGAGACCGTGCGGCTGTTCTCGCCGATCAACATGAACACGGTGCCGAGTACAACTTCACGACCGTTTTCTGTGGCCACGCCGCTGCGCAATTCGCGGCCGATTTCCACGGTTGCGACGTTCTTCACGCGGATCGGCGTGCCGTCGACATTGGCCATGACGATGTTGGCGATGTCCTCGGTGCTCGCCACTTGCCCCGGCGCGCGGATCAGCAACTGCTCGCCGCTGCGTTCGATGTAACCGGCGCCGACGTTGGCGTTGTTGCGCTCCAGCGCGGTGACCAGATCGGTGAGGGTCAGCTTGTACGCGGCCAACCGTTTTGGGTCCGGCGCGATCTGATATTCCTTGGCGAAACCGCCGATGGTATTGATCTCGGCCACGCCCGGGACGTTGCGCAGTTGCGGCTTGATGATCCAGTCCTGAATCACCCGCAAATCGGTCGGCGTGTACGCGCTGCCGTCGTCCTTGAGCGCGCCCTCCTTCGCCTCAACCGTCCACAAAAAGATCTCGCCGAGGCCGGTGGAAATCGGCCCCATGACCGCCTCCGCGCCTTCAGGCAATTGCTCCTTGGCGATCTGCAAACGCTCGTTGACCAGTTGGCGGGCGAAGAACAGGTCAGTGCCGTCCTTGAAGATTACCGTGACCTGCGACAGCCCCGAGCGCGACAGCGAACGGGTCTGTTCAAGTGCCGGCAGACCGGCCATCGCGGTTTCAATCGGGAAGGTGATGCGCTGCTCGGTTTCCAGTGGCGAGAACCCGGCGGCGCCGGTGTTGATCTGTACCTGGACGTTAGTGATGTCGGGCACGGCGTCGATCGGCAGTTTTTGATAACTGGCGATGCCGAGGCCGGCCATGAGCAGAACGGCGAGCAGCACGATGATGCGCTGCTCGATGGCAAACTGGATCAGGCGTTCGAACATGAGGACTTTCCAGAATTAATGAGAGTGCTCGGCCGAGGCTTTGCCCAGCTCCGACTTGAGGACGAAGCTGCCGGCGCTGGCGACTTGCGCGCCCGGTTCCAGCCCTTGAGTGATTTCCACATGGCCGGCGGCGCGGCTGCCCAGCTCTACTGCCCGTGCTTCGAAACCGTCGTCGGTGCGAACGAACACCGTGGTTTTGTCCTCGACGGTCTGGATTGCGGTTTCCGGCACGGCGACTTTCGCTTCGCGGCTGTCGGTCGCCACCAACGCGGTGACGAACAGTCCCGGACGCCATGAGCCTTGCGGGTTTTCCAGGGTGACGCGAACGGTTGCCGTGCGGGTTTGCTCGCCGAGCAAACTGCCGACGTAAGCCACGCTACCGACGACTTCCGCGTTCAATTCCGGGGCGCTGACGGTGACCGCTTTGCCTACTTGAACCTTGTTCAAATCCTTCGGTGAAACGCCGAACGTCACCCACACTCGCGACAGATCCGAGAGGGTGAACGCCGCTGTACTTTCATCAACGACCTCCCCCGGCGTCAGGTGTTTCTCCACCACCACGCCATCGAACGGTGCCCGCACTTCATAGCGATTGCCGCCGGTGGCGACCACGCTACCGCTGAGCACGCTGATCTTTTGCTGCGCATTACTCACGGCGATCTCGGCTTCTTGCAGTGCCTGGCGCGCCTGGAGGAAATCCTGTTCGGCAGAGATCTTGTCCTGCCAGAGTTTCTTCTCGCGCTCATAGGTGGTGCGCGCCAAGGCCAGGCGTCGTTGCGCGGCAGCCTGTTCGCTGCGCTGATCGGAGATCTGCTGACTGGCAATCACCGCCAGCAATTGCCCCTTCTTCACCGTTTGCCCGAGGTTGACCGCCACTGACTCGACCACGCCCGGCACACGCGGTACGACGTGGGCGGTGCGGTCTTCGTCGAAGCGCACTTCACCGGGGAACGGCAAGCCGAGGCTGATGGTTTGCGCCCGCGCTTCGGCCAGTTGTATGCCGGCAGCGGTGATTTGTTCGGCGCTCAGTTCGATGTGCCCTTCTTCGCCATGCCCGCCTTCGGCGGCGGCGCCTTCTTCGGCGTGATTGGCGTGTTCAGCAGCCTCATCGGCGTGGGCGTCGATGCTTGAGTTGGCTGACCACTGCGAGCCGATACCAATGCCCAGTGCTAACGTCGCCACCGCGACCACCATCAGTTTTTTATCCATGGAAACTCCTCTGCGTCATGCCATCGCGCAGTTGTATGAAAAGTGAAATTCAAGGGCTGACGCTGAGGTCGCCGAAGATCCGTTCGATGCGTACGCGGGCGTCGGTGGCTTCGCTGACGGCCTGGATGTATTGGCTACGCGCGGCGATCAACGTGCGTTGTGCGTCGAGCACATCGAGGAAGCCGAACTTGCCCATTTCGAAACCGCGTGTGGCGCTGTCGACCGCACTTTGCGCGGCGGGCAGGATGGTCTGGTTGAATGCAGTGACTTCGCCGTTGGCGGTCTGCCATTGCGCAAGGCTGGTCTGGACTTCGGTGCGCAAACGCAGTTCGGTGGCGTTGCGCAGATCCCGCGCCTGATCGGTGCGACGCGCGGCCGCGAGCACGTTGCCCTGATTACGGTTGAACAGCGGAATCGGCATCGACAGGCCGACCACGTTGACCCGCTCGCGCTCGGTTTCGCTGTACTGACTGCCGATGCTCACGGTGAGGTCGGGAATGCGCTGGGACTTTTCCAGGCCCAACGATGCTTCACGCTGATCGATCTGCAACTTGGCCAGACGCAGTTCGGCGGTCTCGTTCAAACGATCCAGCAACTTGGTCGGTGGCGGGACGGCCGGCATACTTTGCGTGGGTGCCTGCACTTTGATCGACGTCGGCAATGGTGCGCCCATGACTTGCGCCAACTGCTGATAGGCATTGGCCTGATCGCGTTCGGCGCGGCTCACTTCAAGGCGCACTTCCGAGAGCTGCACTTGCGCGCGCGTGCCTTCGACTGGCGACGATTTACCCGCCTCGATCCGTCCTTGCGCCACCCGCACACCGTGTTCGGCCAATTGCAGCGACTGCCGGGACAGCAGCAGGCGCTGCTGCGCGGTTTGCGCGCTGTTGAACGCCTGAATGACGTCGGCACGCAAGGCGTTGCGTTTGCGCTCCAGTTCGATGCCGGCAGCGTCCTGCGCGCGGTTGGCGACGTCGATTCGCGCACCACGTTTACCGCCCAGTTCGATCGGCTGGCTGAGCATGACCGTGGTCGTGCGTGAGTCGCGCCGCGTGTCCTCAGCCTCCCACGACACTTCGGGATTGGGGATCAGCCCGGCTTGCTGCCGATCGCCCTGGGCGATGCCGGTTTCCCACTGCGCAGCGGCCAGGTCCGGGTTGCCGGCGAAGGCACTTTGCAGGGCTTGATCCAGAGTCAGAGGCGCCGCGTTTGCAAGGCTGGTACAGGCCAGCAACAGGATGCCGCTGGCAGTTTTTTTCAGGCGTGATTGCGCCGTCAGTTTTATTAAACCGGGCAATGGCAGACTTCCTTTATTCAAGAATCTCGGATGCCGCCACGGTAGAGTTTTGAACTTATCGACAAGGTGACTGGAACATTACAAATCCGTTATCCACGGTTTGCGGAAGTTGTTTTGTTCTAGGATGCGAAGTGCAAATGGCGTTATCGAAATACATGGAAACAAAAACACGGTAGTTATCTGCTGAATTGCACTTGCCGGAATCAAACTCATGGGGATTTTGTTGCTTGTGCTGCGACAGACTGTCGCAGAGCACCGTTTTAAAGCGCTTGGCGGTTGACCCTATAGCCACTACAACCTTTATCGTCCGGACTTCCCCTCACCCCAGCCCTCTCCCGGGGGGAGAGGGAGCCGACCGAGATGTCTGGCGTTATATATCGACCTGTTACATCTAGTCGATTATGGATTCAGTAAATTTTCTTCACGTCGGCGTAGTTCTGAAATATCCCGCATTCAGTCCCCTCTCCCTATGGGCGGTCCGACGTTTCGGGAGGGCTAGGGTGAGGGCCTTTTGTAATTAAATACCCATTAAATAAAAGTGGTGAAAGATCATGCGAATCCTTGTAGTCGAGGACGAGCTTAAAGCTGCCGAATACTTGCATCAGGGTTTGACCGAAAGTGGTTATGTCGTTGATCACGCCGCCACCGGTGCCGATGGCCTGCACTTGGCGCAACAACAAGCGTATGACCTGATTATTCTCGACGTGAACCTGCCGGAACTGGATGGCTGGGGCGTGCTGGAACAACTGCGTCGCACTCACTCCACGCGGGTGATGATGCTCACAGCGCGCGGGCGTCTGGCCGACAAAATTCGCGGCCTCGATCTGGGCGCTGACGATTATCTGGTCAAGCCGTTCGAGTTCCCCGAACTGCTGGCGCGGGTGCGCACGTTGATGCGCCGCAGCGAAAATATCCCGGTGCCGCAGGTATTGAAAGTCGCCGATCTGGAACTCGATCCAGGCCGCCATCGGGCGTTTCGCGGTGCGCAACGTATCGACCTGACCACCAAGGAATTCGCCCTGCTGCATTTGCTGATGCGCCAGTCCGGCGAAGTGCTGACGCGCACACAAATCATCTCGTTGGTGTGGGACATGAATTTCGACTGCGACACCAATGTGGTCGAGGTGTCGATCCGCCGTTTGCGGGCGAAGATCGACGATCCGTTCGACAGCAAACTGATTCACACCCTGCGCGGTGTCGGCTATGTGCTGGAGGCACGCGAATGAAGCCCTCCAGCCTGTCGATGCGCTTGGGTTTGACGGTGAGTATTCTCGGCGCGCTGCTGGTGGTGTTCCTGGCGATCCTTGCCTATTTCGCGTTGACCCATGAGCTCAATGCATTGTCCCGCGACAGTCTTGAGAAAAAAATGGCGCAGGTGGAGCACAGCCTGTCTTTGTACGTCGATGCCAATGAAATCAGCGGTAAACCGCACATGCTGCTCGATCAGGTCATGGGCCATGACAACCTGACGTTGACGATTTTTGACCGCTTGAATTTGCGTTCGCCGCTGCTCAAATCCGGCAGTGGTTTGAGCGATCCACGGGTTGAATTGAAAGCGGTGCGGGCGACCACTGATCAATTGACTTACTCCGACAGCATTGATGCTGAAGGCGCGAAATTGCTCACCGTGTCCAAGCTGATTCGTCTCAAGGACGGCAACAGCGTGCCGGTGCTGCTGTCGATGGACAATGCCCATGATCAGGCTTTGCTCAGCGCGTATCTGCGCTCGACGCTGATTGCCTTGCCGTTGTTGCTGGTGTTTATCGGCCTCACTGCGTGGGGCGCGGTGCAGCGTGGTTTGGCGCCGCTGCGTGAGTTTCGCAAGGTGGCGGCGATGGTCTCGACCCAGGACCTGGAACATCGATTGTCGGTGGTGAACATGCCTCAGGAACTGAGCGAACTGGCGCAAGGCATCAACTTCATGCTGCATCGACTCGATGCCGGGGTGCAGCAGTTGTCGCAGTTCTCTGATGACCTGGCGCATGAGCTGCGCACGCCGATCAACAATCTGATGGGCAAGGCGCAGGTGACCTTGTCCCGCGAACGCACGACCGAGGAATACAAGGACGTGCTGGTGTCCTGCACCGAGGAACTGGAGCGGGTAGCGCGGATTGTTTCGGACATGTTGTTTCTCGCGCAGGTCAGTCATCCGTCGGCGCTGGCGCCGTTTGAAGCGGTGGCGCTGGAAGTTGAAGTGGCGAAGGTCGCGGAGATGTTTTCGTTGTCGGCGCAGGACAAGCAGATTCATTTGAATGTGCTTGGCAGTGCCTCGGTGCTGGGCGACCGGTTGATGATTCAGCGAGCTATTTCCAATCTGCTGTCGAATGCACTTCGTCATTGCCCGAACGGAAAAACCGTGACGTTATTGATCGAACAAGGAGCGACCCAGGCCTCCCTGCTGGTCAGCAACCCCGGTGCCGGGATTGAGGCGCAACACCTGCCTCATCTGTTCGACCGCTTCTACCGGGTCGACAGCAGCCGCTCGCGTTCGCAGGGCAGCACCGGACTGGGGCTGGCAATTGTGCGCTCGATCATGAGCCTGCATCAGGGTGTGGCGGAGGTTAAGAGCTTGCCGGGGGCGATGACCGTGTTCAGGCTCGGGTTTCCTGCGGTGACGCCAACGGCCCCTTCGCTTGCAGGCAAGCTCCCACAGTGATTTGCGGGGCACTCAGTTTTTGTGGACACCACTGAAACCTGTAGGCCTTCGACTGCTTGTGATGGCGGTGGGTCCTTCAACATCTGCACTGCCTGATACTCAGCCTTCGCGAGCAAGCTCGCTCCCACAGGGACAGTAGTCATCCACAAAATGTGTGGACGCCGCCAAAACCTGTGGGAGCGAGCTTGCTCGCGAAAGCGTCGGATCAGGTGATATCCATGTTGAATGTCAGACTGGGAATCGGGAGTTTTGTACCATTTCTTACCGATACGCTCTCGTCTCCGCAAAAACTCCGAAAGCTCCTGCCCTAACATCCGTTTCGTCCTACAGCCAGCCTTGAGTGTGGAGTTCTATGGTTAATGTCTTTGCAGATTGAAGAACGATGCGGGGCAAACTATGAGCAGAGATATGTTTTGTGAGTTGGTTGCAGGAATCGAGGCTCTGGCAGTCCAAGGTCGGGCGCAGCGCCTTCTCGCTCACACAGGAAAAACCGGCACACCACGAATTGGCGCTATGAAAGGCACATTGGTGCTGCCTGAAGATTTCGATTCGCCATTGCCTGACGCCATGCTTGATACCTTTGAAGAAACTCAAGCATGAAGCTGGCATTGACCGATGCCCTTTAATAGCTGCTGCAGTAGGCAGGGTGTTTTTGAGTTTTGTGAACACCACTGCAATCTGTGGGAGCTTGCCTGCAAGCGATGGCTGCGGGTCAGTCGATATCTTTTTCGTCTGACACACCGCTATCGCGAGCATGCTCACTCCTACAGGTTTTTGTGTCGTTCACAGATGCGGTGTACGCCGCGAACCTCTGTGGGAGTGAGCCTGCTCGCGATAGCAATCGCAGCGGCACCAAAAAAAACGGCACCTTCCGGTGCCGTTCGCCCTTCACAGTTCCCCTATCACTTACGCGCATCCGCCCATGATTTCAGCAGTTCGTTGTAGCTCACGGTCTCGCCCTTCGGTTTCTCGTTCGCCAGTTTCGGTTTCGGTGCGCCCGGCTGATCGAACCAGTACTGCGCGTCGCGCTCCGGATTCATCTTCGGAGCACAAACAGCTTGGGCCTTGGAGCGTTCCAGACGCGTCATGATCGCGTCCTGGTCCTTGGCCAAACCATCCAGTGCCTGTTGCGGGGTCTTCTCGCCGCTGGCCGCTTCGGCGATGTGGCTCCACCACAGTTGTGCCAGACGCGGATAGTCCGGCACGTTGGTGCCGGTCGGGGTCCATTGCACGCGGGCCGGGCTGCGGTAGAACTCGACCAGACCACCGAGTTTCGGCGCCAGATCGGTCATCGCTTGCGAGTTGATGTCCGACTCGCGAATCGGCGTCAGCCCCACGATGGTTTTCTTCAGCGATACGGTTTTCGAGGTGACGAATTGCGCGTACAGCCACGCTGCGAGCTTCTGCTTCTCAGGTGTGGATTTCATGAACGTCCACGAACCCACATCCTGATAGCCGAGCTTCATGCCCTCCTCCCAATACGGCCCGCGCGGCGACGGCGCCATGCGCCATTTCGGCGTGCCGTCGGCGTTGACCACCGGCAGGCCCGGTTTGGTCATGTCGGCGGTGAACGCGGTGTACCAGAAGATCTGCTGAGCAATGTTGCCCTGCGACGGCACCGGACCGGACTCGGAGAAGGTCATGCCCGCCGCTTCCGGTGGCGCGTACTTCTTCAGCCAGTCGACATACTTGGTGGTGGCGAACACGGCGGCCGGACCATTGGTGTCGCCGCCGCGAGTCACGCTGGAGCCGACCGGGTGGCAGTCCTCGACGCGAATCCCCCACTCGTCGACGGGCAAACCATTCGGGATGCCCTTGTCGCCGCCACCGGCCATGGAGAACCAGGCATCGGTGAAGCGCCAGCCCAGCGACGGGTCTTTCTTGCCGTAGTCCATGTGCCCGTACACGCGCTTGCCGTCGATTTCCTTGACGTCTTCGCTGAAGAATTTGGCGATGTCTTCATAGGCTGACCAGTTCACCGGCACGCCCAATTCGTAGCCGTACTTTTCCTTGAACTTGGCTTTCAGATCAGCGCGTTCAAACCAGTCAGCACGGAACCAGTACAGGTTGGCGAATTGCTGGTCAGGCAGTTGATAGATCTTGCCGTCCGGCGCGGTGGTGAAGGAGATGCCGATGAAGTCCTTGATATCGAGCGTCGGCGAGGTGAAGTTCTTGCCTTCGTTGGCCACCAGGT
>Ga0247818_10001630_pt1 | contig 14368 bp, 18 predicted proteins | sample 13C_Glucose_Day1_FD_192424 | JGI IMG/M metagenome (GOLD analysis project Ga0247818, IMG submission 192424) | Soil microbial communities from agricultural site in Penn Yan, New York, United States - 13C_Glucose_Day1 | ecosystem: Environmental > Terrestrial > Soil > Agricultural land | place...
CCGGGTGATCTGCCCACGAAGTTGCGGTGACTGCCTGAGTTCCGGGATTCTTGGTGGCGATAGGGTCAGGCAGTTTTGCGTCCCGACCAAGAATTCGCCAAGGGCTCCAACCACTCGCGGTGTTGGCAGTACGAACCCAAACTGCGGTTTCTCCGCTAGTGCCACCTTGGTGCTTGGTCCACTGCTGCCGAGCGAAATCAGTTCCGTCTCGGAACGTGACTACTTCTCCTGCCTTACCACTGAAGTCCCATCCGGTTGAGGTGGCCGCTGTGTAGTACAGCCTGGACTGACCAAGAGGATATGACGTGAAGGCGGTTGCTTGTGTGAAACTGGCTGCTACCAGATTGTTCATGAGCATGGTCTGCTGCCAAGCAGTCCACCCGCCGCCGTTATTGGTGGTGTGGTAAAACCTTACCCACATTCGAGGCGAACCGGTGCCACCTTCGACCGAATAAAACGTCTGCTGAGTTCGGTCCGTCAACACCTTGTTGGTTACGATGGTCCCGACGCCCAAAGCAGGCGTCCAACCAGAACCAGTGGTTACACTCTGCATGGATATGCCGGTGGGCCAAGCGGTGGGGGTCTGGGTTTCCGAAATACCGCTTAGTACCTGAACGCGGGACCCCGGAAGTGATGCTAGACCCGCAGGTGTTACCGCACGTGTGGTGTCGGTTCCTGTCAAGGTCTCGGCATTGGTGGCGAGTTCGACGAGACCCTTCTGTGTAACGCTCGAAGTGGGGCCTGCCACGTCGGTTGTGTCGTACCAGACTGATCCGTTAGGTACCGAACCGGGGTCAGTCGGGCCGATGTATGAAAATGCGTCGACCTTCTCGTACCCCGTACCGGGGTTCATCTGCATACCGGAAACGGCTCCGGTATCGATGGTTACGCCGTCGTGCCTTGTGAGGATGAGATGGCCTGCGGAGTTGATCTCTCCTTGGACGATCGACGTGGCCTCGATTTCGGCCGTTCGTTCGGCGGTGAACACAGTTACCGTAGCCACGAGGCCACCTTTCTTGTCTAGGAATATGCGATCAGGTCATGGGGTCCCATGCTCCGTCGATTCGAGGCTTAGGTGCGGCGGGAACCCAAGATCCACTCACGCGAACCTTTGGCGTAGCCCAAATCCAGTTGCTCCCCCACCGAACCAAACGAGGAGCAAAATAATCGATCTGGGGTTGCCAGAAAGATGCGTCGTCGAAGTTCCCCACAAGATTGGGGGATGATCCGTCCCATACTCCAGCCATGAAGGACAGAGCTACGGAAGTCTTGTCGAACGTCCCACCAACAGTACAACGAGACATCTCTGACCATGATTGACCATCGGTGGACTTGTACATCCTGAGGACGTTGTCAGCCCCCAAGTTTCCGATACCCCACCAAGTTCCGTTGACCCAGCTAGGACCGAGTCCGACAGTTGTATCGGTGGTTACCTCGTTACTGAACGAAGCCAGACCACTGCCTTGGAATGTGAGATATGAATCAGCAGGGCTTCCCATTGCCAAGATGGCATTACCAGTAGCGTCGTGAGCGCCAATGTAGAGTTCGGTATTGGCGGTACGAGATCCACTGACTGTCAGTTTTGCGGCGAGTATGCCAGAGGCGAGATTGAAATATGTCTTCCCGTCGACCCTCGGGTAGTCGGTCACCGCTGCCATGTTAAGCGTTCCACCGGATTCGGTGACGCCCGGACTCTGCACAATCTCCCACTTGGCAGGATCGAGAGTTCCGTCACCGAAGTCGTCGATTAGTGTTTGTGTGTTTGCCACGGAACCTCCTTCCTACCCAGAGCTGATCGTGTACTGATTCTCGTCGACAGGTACGACCGTTGGCCATTCGAACTGGAGCAGAATATCGTTCAACGGCGTGATTGCGTCGTCCGGCCCAGAGATGGTGAATGTACCATCGCCGTTGTCTGTGACCACAAAGACGAAGAACGCGTCATACATGGCTACCAGATCGTCGAAGGACGGGAGTCGAGGCAAATCTTCATCACTCCCGTACAGAGCTTCCTCCACAAGTCCCAACACCTGAGAGTCAGTAGTTCGAGAATCGATCTCGACGTGGGAAGTGCGATTGAATCCCGAGATGACCGGAGGGCGAGTGTTGATCGTCCATGCAAACTGGATGGGTTCGACATCTTCGCCTGTCGAGGAATATGTTCGACCCGACGGTTCAGCAAGGGCGTTGTAGACGATGTGGATCTTGTACCCGAGATCGTCATTCATCGCGCTTCCCACCTTGGTACGGTAGGAGAAACCGAATGGCTTACGCCTTTGTTGACTCAAGGACAAACCAGGCCGAGGACTGGCGGAACCATCACACTGCGCGAATTCCGGTGGGTAGGAGTACGCATTGATGGTGGCGCCGAATTCTTCCGCCGAAGATGCGATCAGATACTTGTTTCCATCGAGGTAATACGACTTCGATCCGCCGCCGGAGGGGGACATCTCAACAGAGGTGAGCCCCTCCCATGGTATTCCTGGCTGACCGCCGACGTATAGAACACCTCGGTCAACTCCAGACTCGTAGAGACGGGAACTAGGATCGCCCCAGACAAGTTTTGACACTAAGTCCGTCCTCTCATCCTCTGGAGCCCATCGAGGCTCGGCGTTGTTCGTTAAGGGCTCGACGCTGGGCTAGCATCTCGCTCCTGGACATCTTCTTCTCTGGGGCATTCTTGAGGTTGCAGACGTTGATCAGAGCGAGTAGGCGGTTGAGATGCCAATTCTCACATTCGATCCAAATGTTGAGAGACACCATCCAGTAGTAGATCAATTCAGCCGTAATGATCTCTCGACTGCTCTTCTGGTTGGTTGCCTCTCGAAAGGTAGTGGCAGTCATACTGGCACTGATGTAGGCATTGATCGACTCGAAATTCTCCGTAGAGAGTTTGTTGTAGATCTCAAGTGGGACGTCGGGCGTCATAGTCATCGCATGGACGTACCACATTGTTTCTTCTAGAGTCTTCTCTTCTTTACCCATGAAGGGTTTTTCGAAGAAAGACTCCCATTTTGACAAGGTGGCCAGAGAGTGCTCCATCTCCAGCTTGAACGACTCCTTTACGAAGAATTCTTTCTTTACCTCGTCGAATCCCTCGACTATGGGAACATTGATGACGAGCACTCTCTGACCTCCTCCCTACTCAGGCGTGGTCTAGAAGTCGCCCTTGAGCCAGTCGTTGTCTGACGGCTGCGTGAACTTGTAGCCGGAGTTCGGACGGGCCTCGACCACCTTGTTGGTGGTGAGGGTCATGGGGCCAGCGGGTACAGCCTCGCCGTCGACGTAGTAGGTGACACCAGTGACCGACGGGATCGTCAGGACGTTGGTGGCATCGTCGTAGGCAGGCTCTGTCGGGGTGGCCGTGAGGACCGAACCCGAGAAGATCGCAACGACCGTTGCCGGAGTCGGAAGAGACGGATCGGTTCCCTCGGTACCGTAGAGGAACTCCTCCAGGGTAGCCAGGGCATCGGCATCGACCTTCGTCGAGTCAATCACCAGGCTGGCGGTCGGCTTGTAGGTCACACCGGCGATAGTCCCCACTTCGTGAGGAGTCGTGGTGAACTCCCAACTGAAGGTGATCGCTTCCGGCGAGTCGTTGATCGTCGCGAAGGCCTTCTCGGACGGGGCAGCGAGACCTCCGTAGACCAGGTGGATCTTGTAACCGTGGTCCTGCCCCGCGAGGTCATTTCCGACCTTGGTGCGGTAGGACAGGCCGAAGGTCTTGCGGGACTGCTGACCGATACCAACGCCGGGGGTCGGGGATGCGGTGCCGTCGCACTGCTCCCATTCCACCGGGTACGTGAAGGCCTCGATGGTACCGCCGAACTCCTCGGCGGAGACCAGGTTGAGGTACTTGATGTTGTCGGCGTACTGGGGGTTGGACTCGGCGCCCGAGGGCGACTCGGTGACGGTCGTCAGACCGTTCCACGCGTAGCCGTCGACGTAGGCGCCAGCGCCGTTGGGGATGTAGAGGACACCGTGGTCGACGCCGGTCTCGTAGAGCCGCTCGCCTGCCTTGTCCCACTGGAGTGTGGTCATGCTGGGTACTCCCTCACTCAGAAGTAGTAGAGGTTGAAGACGTAGTGGTGAAGATTGTCCGCTGTGAATATACGATTCAAGTTGGACAGGGGTAGTTGAGCGACGTCATCGGAAATGCTCATACCCGAATCGGCATTCCTGTCGATTATCGTCACCTGATACCGCTTGGCGCGACTGTATGGGTGATTGCCAGCGAACTCGGTCTTCGCGTTGTCATGTGCATAGACAATGCACGGGTACTGCATCGTCAGATTGGACGGGGGCTGAAAATATACGTTACGGCTCCCCAGCGTAGACGCCAGGATCTCATGGAGTTCAAGGCGCTTGGGGTCTGGGGCCATTGTATACACCCCCCATCCTCAATAGCAGGCGGGGGCTCCGCACCTCGATCTCTGTGACCGTCCACAGAGCCCCCATCCACTCAACATAGCGAATTGCCGAAATATGCTCGTTGGCATAAGCATCCGCAACAATGCTAATCGAATTACTCACCGAGAGGTCATTGTTGACACTCTCACCTTCCCGGAACTTCAGCGAATTCCGTTCCACGTCTCCGAAATGGGAGCGTTCGTGGATCTGGTCTTCGTGCACGCCAGGGGAGGTTTCAACAGTTACGCCGTATCCCACCTTTCCAGAAAATCGTGTCATGACAGAAGGTGTTCAGCTCAGGCGGCCGGACGCGTGAACGGCCACGAGTCGTTCTGGTTGTCCGCGAAGTGGTAGCCGGAGTCCGCGATGGCGTAGATGGTCGTGGACTCGCCCGCAGCCAGGGCCGTCTGAGGACCTGCGGTCAGGGTGACGGCATCCTCGTTCTTGTAGGTCACGCCGGTGACGGTCGGGATCGTCACGACACCGGTGCCCTTGTTGAAGGCAGGCTTGACGGGCTCCGCGAGGACACTGGCCGCTTCGGTCTTCTTGATGATGACAGCGGAGTTCGGGCGGACGAGGGCACCCGACATGCGAGTCTCCAGCAGGTACTTCTGCTGGTTGTAGTCGATGTCGAAGTCCTCGAACATCGTCAACTCGCCACCCTTGTCGGTGCCGATGTTGTAGTCGTCGAGGTTGACGATGATACCGATCAGATCGGTGATCTCCTTCATCGGCTCGACGGTGACGATGGCCTTGACACCGAGCGCCTCGGCAAGGGCCTGCTTGGACTCGTAGATCCGCCGACGGTCGGCGTCCCGGATCTTCAGGAACTTGTTGAGATACGGGATCGTGGTGAAGAGGGTCGGCGTACCGGTTCCCTTGTAGAACTCCATGCCGTCCATGACGGCGTCCACGGCCGCGTCGTACGTCGCGTCGGTGTCGTCGACGTTCACGTTCAGCGTGGTGACGAAGAACTCGTGGTCGTTCAGGATGGAACGGATGCCCGTACCGTCCGAAGCACCGAGCGGGTCCTTGATCTTGTCCTCGTCGACGGCAGAGCGACCGTCACCGATGAGGATCGCCCGCGCGATCTCCTCCTCGGTCATGAGACGCATCTCGCCCTTGAGGAACGAGACGACATCGAAGTCCGTGATGTCGAGCATGTCGTCACGGTCGAGCTTCTGCTTCTTGTAGATCGTGGTCGGGCTGGTGGTCCGCTTCGTGACCCCGATCCACTCTTCGAGCTTGTAGTGGCCCTTGATGTAACCCTTGGCGCGGGCCTCCTCCTGCCGGAGGTCGGCAGAGAAGGTCTTGATGCGCGAGAAGGGGGTGTGGCGAGTACCGTTGAGGACGGTGGAGACCCACTCGGTCCGGCGCTTGTCGAGATCGATCGTCCCGGTGGCCATCTTGGCGTCCGGGAACAGGATGTCGATGTCGGTGATGCCGTGCTGGAGGTTGTCCTTGGCGTAGGCCTCGACGGCCGACTTCAGCGAGCCGAGCTTCTCGGCGTCTGCGAAAATACCCTTGAGGGCATCGTGGGACAGCTCGTGACGCTTACCGTCCTTGGTGCTCTCAGTCGTCTGGTCGAACACGTTGCGCGACATGTTGTCGGCTCCTTCCTGGTGGCTGAGGTCGCCCTCGCCGGGCTGGTTGTCGGAGTGGGCGGCGGACGATGCGTCTTCGAGAGCGACACCGATGAGGTAGTGAACGACGTTCCGCTCCTCCTCGGTGAACCCTTCGTAGACTTCGGCGATGGTCGGGTCTCCGTCGGCGTGCGCGAGGTTGTCGTCCTCGTCTTCCTCGTCCATTTCGTCCTCGTCTTCCTCGACATCGTCCGGGTCGTTGTGCTGAAGGGCGAGACCGGTGAAGATGACCGCGTCCTCGTCCGACTCGACGACAGAACCGTCACCGTGCTGGATGTTGACGAAGTCGATCTTCGCGCCAGGGTTGGCACCGGCCAGTACGAGACTGACTTCACGGATGATTCCGTGGGTGACAGTCTTCGCATGCTCGACGAGACCGTTGGCGAAGATCGACAGAGAATCGAGGTCCTCGTGCTCCACCGATTCCTTGGCCGCCTGGGCCCTCGACGTCTTGTTGAAGAACCCGTAGGCGTAGATGCCGTCGTCTCGGGCTTCGAGGAGGGCGTGGCCGAGCACGTTCTCCGGGTCGTTGTGAGCGTGCTGCCAGACGAGCGGAATACGCTTACCGTCCATGTGACGGAAGGCGTCAGGCGTGATGGTCCGGCCATCGGAGCACTTGAGCCCAGCCTTGGTGGCGTAACCGCTGAAGTCGGCCTTACGGTTTACTCCCATTTTGACTGCTCCCTTCTACTTCGTAGTCTTCTTGGCTCCGATGGAGCCTTCTTTGCGCATCTTAGCGATCCGCTCTTGGATGGTCTTGATCTTGCTGTTCAGCGACTTGATCTCCTCGGAAAGAACCTTATCGGGGTTCTTCTCTCGGTACTCTTCCGCCGCTTTTGCAGCTTTGTCCTTCTGAGCAGGAGTCAGCTTCTGTGCGCCAGTCGTCTTCGAGGTCGAAGTTGACTTCTTGGGAGCGGTCTTGTCCTTGACTCCGCTTCGAGCTTTGGCAGCCTTGGTGAGCTCGGCTAGAACAGCCTGGAGTTTCGCCAAACGCCCCTTGAGAGCGGCTACATCGGCTTCAAGTTTCCTCCGCCTTTCGGCTTGGCGCTGAGCCCTCGTCTTCTTCGGGATCGTGGGTTTGACAGCGGCTTTGGTTCTACCCTTGAGCTTGCGAGTTCTGAGGTAGTACTGCCTTCGCTTTACCGCGTCGTAGTCATGGACGAGGTTCTCATCCATCTTCGATCCCTAGTTCGTCGAAGATCTCGTCTAGGGTCCCGTTGAGTTCGTCAAGACCACTCTGGAGGAGGTCGTCCCCTTCTTCAGGAACTTCACCTTCCGGTGGAGGGGCTTCCATGACTTCGCCGGGCTGAGGCATGTTGCTGTTGACGAGCTGATCGGCCTTCGGGTCCTTGGAGGGCCTGAATCCGATACCCTGACGAATCTCGTTCGAGGTAAGGACTTCGTTCCTCGTGAACTTGTCCGAGATCTCCGCGATCTGCTCCATGGGAACGAGCGCGAACGGGTCCCTGAAGAACATGACAGACTGCCCTTGGGTTCGAGCCGTGCGTGTCAGGAACTTCCGCTTCATCTCTTCGGTGATGGCACGGACTATCGGCTTGATAGTCCGATTGTGGTAATTCAGCATGGCCTTTTCATCGGCCGTACCGTTCATCACTTCCACCGTGAGACCAAGCTGCGCGTAGAGCTGAGCCGTCAAATATTCGATCTGCTTCAGGAAGTTGTTGTCCACCGGACGATTCAGCTGTTGGATCTTCTCGGTACCGTCGGTATAGGCGATACCGTACTGACTGCCCTTGAGCTGGAACTCAATATCCTGTCGACGTTGTTCGGCTTGCTGCCTTCGGGCTTCCGACTTGATCACGTAAGGGAGCTGGATGATCATGTCGAGTTTACCGGAAGCAGTCACCTCATCGACCGAGTCCAACATAGCGAGCGTCTTCGTCAGACGCTTGAGAGTGGAGTTCGGTTCGTTCATCACAGAATAAAGCGGGTTCTCGACGATACCCACCATCTTCTTAGGGATGGTGATCTCTTTCCGTTCCCCATTGCGCTCGTCGTAGAGACTCACACGAACGGTCTGCGGATGCCATCCCACTACTTCGCCGACACGGAGTGACCTGATGTCGTAGCCTCCCGTTTCGAGAGGCGAAATATCCGTGTCCACCGGAACGATTGCCGCGACGCCCTTTTCGAAGAGGGTCATCGCTATGTCCTGCTGGAACTGCTGCGGGCCCTGATCGAGATTCGGGCTGACCTGAATACAGTCCTGGAAACCACTGTTCACGTCACTGATATAACGGCCGTCAGCATCCGTTCGGACATGGCGAATGTCAATCCCAGCCACATCGATCCCGAGCCGAGTGTAGATCGATGAGATGATCGAGCGTTCGCTGGAAAATGACAAACGAGTACGAGACGGCGAAGCATAGTAACCTAGTCCGCCGATACCGTTATGCGAGTGAAGGCCGTCCAGGTAGTTCTCGTCCCGAAAAGCATTCCAACTGTGCTTGAATCCATCCTTCACTCGGGAAAGCAAGCCTGCCATGAGTCACCTCCTCTCCGAAATAAGTCGTCGGGTTAAAGCTTGAGCTTCATGTTCGTCAGGCCCTCCATCGGTTCTTCTTTTGTCAGATCTTCCTTGAACCCCATCTTTTCGTAGATGTGGACAGCGTCCTTGGACTCGTTGACAGCCTGAAGAGTCAGGTTCTTGTAACCCTTTGCTCTTGCGTTGTCGACGGCTGCCCTCATCGAGGCTGTAGCGTAACCGTAGCCGCGATACTTGTCGCGTACTCCGATCCACCCCACATGGAGGGAATCACGAGATTCGGAGAACATGTACATCTCTCCGACCCTGTCCCCATCCTGGTTCTTTATGTGGAAACTCTGTCTTTCGAAGTGACCTTTGGAAGGACTGTGCAGAATACGGTCCACCAGTTTTTGCATAGGAGGAGACGGTCTGCTGTTCAGAGTCATCGTGGTGCCGTTTTTCAACTTCACCTCGATGTCTTGGGACTTCGATTCTTTACCTGAAGCAGGAGGGTCAGCTTTGCGAACTCCCCACTTCATGCCCTTAATGCCGTAGTGGGCAAGCTCGCTTACACGAACTTCTCCCCTGTCCATCAGTCGTCGTAACTCGAAGTAGTGTTCACGCGCATCTGCACTCCGCGAACCTGAGTCTTCTGGTTGGGGCCGAACCTTTCCATGCCCCTGCCCGCCGCGTTGGTTGCGAACGTCTTTCCTGCGGCAGCCTTTCCGCGACTTGTTTCCCCGAGCTTGGAGAGTCCACCGGCAATATCGTCGCCGTGCTTACCCAGAGCTGCCATGGCTGCGAGAGTCCCGGCGGATACCAGGAGATGCTTCGACGTGGCCCGTACTGCTTCTCGGCCGAGCGCCTGCTTGCGCGTCTGGCCCTTGTTCATGCGTCGGTTGATGCGCTTCACACCACGTTCGCCGAACGCATGCTTGTCGATGTCCCGCATGCCGGGGGTGTAATCCTTGGAGGCCTTGTTCAACGCAGCCCGGCGAACACCCCACTTCATGCCCTTGACACCGTAGTGGGCAAGCTCGCCCGGCGAAGGACTTCCTTCGGTCATTCGAATTCCTCCTTATGGAGCTTGTACGCCACCCAGGCGTCCATGAGTGCGGCGACGTTGTCAATCTTGGACTCTCGTCGCCCCTTGAACAGTTTACGGTTTCCGTTTGTGTCTTCCATGGTGATCGCGTTACCCATGGCAAACGTCATCAATGCCTGATCAAATATGAGCCAGCGTTCACCACTGAGAGTCTTTAGTTCCCCAAGCGGGACAGACTCTGTTCTCGCCCCCTGAATGACCTTCTCGATGGCATGCGGACCATTCTCCGCTTCCCAGCGGGCCACGAACTCCTTAGCATTGTAGGGGTCAAAGCCAAATGCGCGCACGTCATAGTTATTGTGCTGGATGAACTCATCCAGGTCATCATAGACCTCCATCATGTCGAGGATCGTTCCCTCAAGCACATGAAGGCTTCCTTCGTCGATGAACTCCTGATACTTATGGCGCATGGCCCCGGGAAGTTTCAAAAGCGTCAACGAAGTGATGTAGCTTCGCGTCTTTATTCCGAACTTTCCGCCTGACAGTGGAAAGAGGAATGTGAACGCACAGAAGTCGTCACCCTGGGAAAGGTCGGCGCCCATAGCACAAGGCATCTCCCAGAATTCCCGACTACGATGAGGCAGTGTTTCTTCGTAAGTGAAGAAGTACGTATAACCCTCCATCGGAAGTCCGAAACGCTTCGCCAGAATATCGTTCCTAGCGGCTGGAGCCTTTTCGGCTCGTTCAACGTCCAGTTGGTAAACGTCATACGTTACGGTCTTTCCGAGATTCGGATTGGCCTTCTGCCACATTGCCGGGTTGGCTACCTCTTCAACTTCGTCCAGCTTGTAATGCCAGATCGAAACGTGAGGTGCCTGATACTCGCCCTTGAGAATATCGGCGAGTTCCATCTTGATGGTGTCACCACTGCCGTTTCGAACAGTTCCTTCGGAACTGACGGCGACAATGAGGAAATCATCGAGCTTTGAAGCGCCCTGCTCGATGGCACCGATGACATCTTCACGAAGATCACCGGACAGCCATTCGTCGACGGTCGCCACTTTGGTTCGAAGACCTTGGAGCTTGTTGATTGTCATCGGCCGGACTTCGAGCATCGACCCCGTAAGGAAGTTCTCGACGCCCTTCTTGGTCGCTGCAAGCTTGACTCGGTTGGCCTTGGAACCTGTGGTGTTCTGGAGTGACCCCTCCGTGAGAAATGCAAAGAGAGGTCCTCTGGCCCGGACGATGGAGGTTCTGACCGGCGACATGACTTCGTCGGCCTGCTTCATCGTGGGGGCGGTGGTGATCTGATGCGTCGTCGATGCATCGATGTTCAAAAAATAGCTCTGGAGGCACGACTCGTACAATGACTTAGCGGCACCTCGGGCTACGATCAAGTACTGCTTTGTCGTTAGACGCTTCTTGATCACCTTGTCGACGTAACGGCCGCCCTTCTCCCCTGGCTCGTAGACACTTCGATTGACGAAGTAGTACCAGCAGAAAATCTGCTCAGCCCACAACTTGAAAGTGTCGAGAAGGTGGAGATCGCTCCCGTCAGTGAGGGTCAACTCCGCTTCGCAGTACTTGACAAACCCTTCTACCGGATTGGGATCGTAGTAGATCTTCGGGTTGGCGATGAGGGCGTCGATGCGGTTCATCTCCAACGAGACTTCCCGGTTCACCGGAATATCGCCGTTTAGCACCGCGTCACGGAACTTCCCGTAGTAGAAAGGAACCGCAGTATTCGACAAAGCCATCGCTAACCCTCCCTTCTGCTATGAACCGAATCGCCGAATTATGGTACTGACGCCAGCTACCGCTGCTGCACTGGTACCGCCTGTCACGTATGCGAGACCCGCAGAGGCGGCGGTGGTGACACCGTTCTTGATCATCTGTCCCGTCGGAGATTCGACGAACTTACGAGCCTTGTCGTACGTCTCTCCGTATGCCAGGATCTTCTTCACCTGGTCATGTCCTCTGTCCAATTGGTTCTTGGAGGAGGGGGAAGATATGGTCTGGCTATAACGACGTTCGAGATCCACCCGTTCGAGATACTGCCGCATCTCCTGATTGCTCAGTGCGGTAGTACCCCTGGATTCGATCTTGTCCTGGAGGTTATAAGCCTTTCGGGCATCCTCGGACATTCGAGGAGCCCTTGGTGCGGGGGACGAAGCGAGTTGCGCATCGGTACGACGAACACCCCACTTCATGCCCTTGACCCCATAGTGGGCGAGGGCAGACATCTCTACCTCCTCGTAGCTGTAGGGTTTGAGATCGAACGTCGGTCCTTCGGAATCTCCGATCCACAAAGCGATTCGATCGAACTTGACGAAGGTGACATCTCCGTCGTAGCCGTTCGGGTCTTTCTTGGCCGGAGTACCTGGGTAACCAACCGTAAGATGTGGAGTCCACCCCTCGAACTGTTCCGCCGAATTGTAGGCGGTCGACACAAGTGGGTTCTGAAGGAGGCTCTCCCGGAATCGAACGATTTCCTTAGACCATCTCTTACTGAAGAAGAGAACGTCTGCGTCCTTTTCTCCCAGAAGACCACGGCGTTCGACGTCGAGGGTGAACTGAGGAAGAAGTGTGGACGCGTGGTCTACATACTCCTGAAGCCTGGTGAGCTGACTCTGATCGAAACCCGGCTTACCCAGATACAACAGCGTCAGGTGGGGTTCCTTCTCGCTGGAGATCTTCCGGACATAGTCATTAGCAGTAGGAAGAGCAACAACTACAAGCTGGGTACGGGAGCGGTCCATTCGTCCCCCTCTCGGACGACATTGAGGAGCCATTCGTACTTGTCGATCTGCTCCTTCATCGACGTGAGGGCATACCCCGAACCAGGGGGATCGAACAAGAGTCGTACGGCCATGTAGACGTACGTCTTGACCTGGTTCAGCAGGGGTCGATCACCAAGGAAGGCGTCCCACGTAGACGTGTCGTCCTCGATCATGAAACCTTCGACCGGACCGATCCCGAGTTGGTTCAGTCTCGCCAACGCTGAGTTGATGTGCATGATGATGTCGACATCGAACGACGTGTCGATCTCAGGCAGACCAAGAACCTTCTTGACGCTGACAAGGATGCGCTGTTCCACGTGGGACACCTCCTCTCATTTTGACGGGTCGGTGTTACCGACGAGCGCGAGCCTGGCGGTTGACCTCAGCCTGGACCTGCTTGGGGTCGTAGCCCGCCTCCCTGAGGTCCCTGGACCGGCTGGGGTCGTTCCCCCACTTACCGGCAAGCACCTCGGCGGCCAGAGTCTTGACGGACTTCCGACCCTGCGGGGGGTTCATCAGTTCTTCGACCCGGTCCTGAACCTTGGTTGCGTTGTAACCCGCCGCGATGAGCTTGCGGACGCGCTCGGGGCCGTTTCCGTACTCCCCCTTGATGACGTCCTTGGCGACTTCGTCGATGGACTTCTTGGAGGGGGTGGAGGAGCCCGAGGAGGAGGGGGTGGAGGCGCCCGGCTTCTGGTAGGAGCCGGCGAAGAAGAGAACGTGGACGTGGTCCATGTGGTTCTCAGTCACGCTTCCACGGTCGGCCATCTTGCGGACGACGCCGGGCTGTGTGACAGTCGACGTGATCTTCTGCTGCCAGATCACATGCTGGACCCGAAGACGCTTGCGGTTGGCCCACAGATAGTTGCGGATGAAGTCGCCGTCTGCCTTGTTACGGACCATGAAGTCCAGGGCTCGACCACTGTGGTGTTCGGTGTTGCTCGCGTTGCCGTCGTACCCCCACATGTACCAAGGGGCGTGCTTGGCCGCGACAGCCTTGTCGAACACCTCTCGGGATATGGACTTGGTGGCGGCTGCCACCTTCCCGAGCTTGGCACTGACATCGGCGTATGAGGTTGTCATCAGGCGTCCTCGTCCTTCTCATCGGCGTCGAAGTCTGCGGCGGACTCTTCGGCGAGGCCGACGTCGGCCTGCTCGTCCCCCGAAATCTTTCCGAGAGGCGGGCAGGGTCCGGTGTCCTCGGCCTCGCTGACGTCGTTCTTCTTCTCGGTCATGGTCTCTCCTTACCAGAGTTTTGTATCGCCAGCTCTTCGTTCGACGGGGGGTCTGGGCAGCAGACTCTCGTCGCCGTAGTGAATGGCGTTGTGGGTTCGGTGGGCAACAGTGATCAAGTTGTTCGGATCGAAGAGGCAATCTTCTCCGGCCTCGATCTGTTCAGCAGTGATGGGGTTCAAGTGATGAATATAGAGACCCTTGTGGATCTCGTAACCTTCGATGCCCAAATCACATGCGTTGTCTCGAACGATGATCTCGGTTCTAGCTTGACGCCACTCGCGGGACGTGTAGAAATCCTGGTTGATCCAGCGATTGAACCCGAAGGTGGTTTGACCGACCTGACCTCTGAGAGCGAGATAGCGGAATCGCTCTTCGAAGGTTTCAAGTCGCCTTAGTTCGGAATACGTTCTACTCGTCGTCATCAGTTTCTTCGTCCGAACGACCTTGGTAGCCACGGAACGCATCCATCGCTTTGATGTACATCTCTTCAAGTCGCTGGGTCGAACCCATCGCTTCGATCTTTGCTACCTGAAGTTTGACCTCACCGCGAAGTCGTTCCTGTTCGAGCTGTTCACGAGTAGAACCAAGCTTCAGATAGTGTGTAAGCACCTGTGCTGAGGCTGTACCATCAAGCATCTGTTGCTCGGCTACTCGTTCAGCCAGCGAAATCAACTGGCTTTCCCGAGCCTCTGGAGTTGTGGCGGTTCTACGCCGACTTGTCTCGGGAAGAGGCTTAGGTTGTCGGCGAGCAGGCACAGTTTCAACT
>Ga0247818_10001632_pt1 | contig 14352 bp, 12 predicted proteins | sample 13C_Glucose_Day1_FD_192424 | JGI IMG/M metagenome (GOLD analysis project Ga0247818, IMG submission 192424) | Soil microbial communities from agricultural site in Penn Yan, New York, United States - 13C_Glucose_Day1 | ecosystem: Environmental > Terrestrial > Soil > Agricultural land | place...
AATACTGCCACTGCTCCAGACCCGGGCTGAGGGTCTGGTTGAGGGTCATCAAAATCATGTCGAAGTCGAACTGATCGAGGCGCTGTTTGTACTGGGCGCGGTCGACGGTGCGCAGTCGCGCGTCGATTCCAATGCTGGCGAGGTTCTCGACGTAGGGCTGGAGGATACGCTCCAGGTTCGGGTTGACCAGCAGGATCTCGAATCGCAGCGGTTGCCCGACAGCGTTCTGCACACGCTGGCCACTGAGCTTCCAGCCCGCCTCGGCGAGCAGTGCCAGGGCTTTTCGCAGGGTTTCCCTTGGAATGCCGCGGCCATCGGTTTGCGGCAGGCTGAAGGGCTCGGTGAAGAGTTTGGCGGGCAACTGTTCGCGGTACGGCTTGAGCATCAGCCACTCATGACCGACCGGCAGGCCGGTGGCAGAGAATTCACTGTTGGGGTAGTAACTCAGGGTGCGCTTGTAGGCGCCACTGAAAAGCGTGCGGTTGGTCCACTCGAAGTCAAACATCAGTCCCAGGGCTTCGCGGACTTTGGCCTCGGCAAAGGTCGGGCGCCGGGTGTTCATGAACAGCCCCTGACTCTGAGTCGGAATCTGATGCGCGATCTGCGCCTTGATCACGTCGCCGCGGCGGACCGCCGGGAAGTTGTAGCCGTTTTGCCAATTCTTGGCTTGATGCTCGATGTAAACGTCGAACTCGCCGGCCTTGAACGCCTCGAAGGCGACATCGCTGTCACGGTAAAACTCGACCTCCATGCGATCAACGTTGTACTTGCCGCGATTGACCGGCAGATCTTTGCCCCAGTAGTCCTTGACCCGCTCAAACACAATTTGCCGCCCGGGCGTCACCGAGGTGATGCGATACGGCCCGCTGCCCAAGGGAGGCTCGAAGGTGGTTGCCTTGAAGTCGCGACCTTTCCAGTAACGCGCAGACATGACCGGCAATTCGCCCAGGCGCAGGATCAATAGCGGATTGCCGGCGCGCTTGAAAACGAATCGAACGCGATGGGGGTTGAGAATATCGACCCGCGCGACTTCCTGAAGATTGGTGCGGTACTGCGGATGACCTTCCTTGAGCAGCCGGCGGTAGGAGAACGCGACGTCGCGCGCAGTAATCGGCGAGCCATCGTGGAACCGCGCTTCGGGGCGCAGGTTGAACACCACCCAACTACGATCCTCGCTGTATTCCACCGACTGGGCGATCAGGCCATAACTGGAGGTAGGCTCGTCACCGGATGGCGCGTACTGGCCGGTGCCGACCATCAGCGGCTCATTCAACTCATTGATCCCGTATTGCAGGAAATTGGCCGTAGAGACCGGGCTTGAGCCTTTGAAGGTATAAGGATTGAGCGTATCGAAGGTGCCAAACGCCATCACCCGCAACGTGCCGCCCTTGGGCGCTTGCGGGTTGACCCAGTCGAAATGGGTAAATCGGGCCGGGTACTTGAGCGTGCCGAACTGCGCATAACCATGGCTTTCGCTGATCGTCGCACTTGCGGGAGAGCTCAAGGCCAGGCTGATCAGGAGCAGAATGAGGGGGCGCTTCAAGTCAGGGATCCGATCCAGGTGGCTTGGGCTAAGTGGTCCGTACAGTAACAGCTTGTATCGACAGGAAAAAGACAGGGGGTTAATGGGCCGTTAATTGATCTTGCGCGGACCGGCCGACGCAGGCTTCGCCAGCTGCTACATGGGTTTTGGCAAGCTTCAGGCGAAAAAAACCCCTGATATCAGGGGTTCTTTTTAATGTGGCGAAGATACCTTCAGCACCTGTCCAGGCTTGAGCGCCTTGCCGACACGGGGGTTCCAGCGCTTGAGATGCTGCATCTCGACATTGAAGCGTTTGGCAACGATGTATAACGAGTCGCCTTGCTGCACCTTGTATTGAGTCTGGGAATTCTTTTTGCCGGTCTTGCCAGTTTTGCTGTTTGAGGCGACGACCGTATTGACGCGACCACTGCTGCGCTTGGCGGTATCGCGCATCACCAGTGTCTGACCCGCCTTGAGATTCTTGCCCGACAGCTTGTTCCAGCGTTGCAGATCTTTGACGGCGACGTTGTTGGCCTTGGCGATGGTGGCAAGGCTGTCGCCGCGCTTGACGCGGTAGGTGCGCTTGGCGCTGGCGACTTGAGAAACATCTGCGTTGTCGAAGACAGGTCTGAGTGGCTTCTTGCTTATCAGCTCTTCCGGACGCATGGTGGACAGGCTGGTGGTCAGCAACTGCGCCTTGGACGTGGGCACCAGCAAATGCTGTGGGCCGTCGAGTGTGGTGCGTTGTTTGAACGCCGGGTTGAGCTGGAACAGTTCGTCTTCGTCGATGTTGGCCACCGCGGCAACCGTGGACAGGTCCATGCGCTGGTTGATTTCGACGACCTTGAAGTACGGTTCGTTGGCGATCGGGCTGAGGTTTACACCGTAGGCTTCGGGTGCCAGTACCACTTGCGACAAGGCCAGCAGCTTGGGCACGTAGGCCTGGGTTTCCGAGGGCAGTGACAGGTTCCAGTAATCGGTCGGCAGGCCGAGTCTTTCGTTGCGCTCGATAGCGCGGCTGACCGTGCCTTCGCCGGCGTTGTAGGCGGCGAGGGCGAGCATCCAGTCACCGTTGAACATGTCGTGCAGGCGGCTCAGGTAATCCAGGGCCGCCGTGGTCGAAGCCGTAATGTCGCGTCGGCCATCATAGGCATGGGTCTGGCGCAGGTTGTAGTAGCGGCCGGTGGAGGGGATGAATTGCCAAAGACCCACCGCGTGAGCCCGGGAATAGGCCATCGGGTTGTAGGCACTTTCAATCACCGGCAGCAACGCCAGTTCAAGCGGCATGTTGCGTGCTTCAAGGCGTTCGATGATGTAGTGAATGTACAGGCTGCCGCGCTCGCCGGCGTTTTCGAGGAAGGACGGGTTACTGGCGAACCACAGCCGCTGCTGCTCGATACGCGGGTTGACGCCCAGGCCATCCTGCAACTGGAAGCCCAGGCGCATGCGCTCCCAGACGTCCTGTGCGGCCAGCGGGCTTGGTTTTTCGCTGAGCCAAATGGGTGGCTGTTTGGCGCGGGCGGCGATTTTCGGGGTGTGTGTCGCGTCGGTCTGCGGCACATGGCTGGAACAACCCGCCAGAGTGGCGGACACAGCCACCGCTATGGCTTGAGCCAGGCGGGTCAATGCGTCTGTATTGATGACTTTGCTAATAGATGACGACATTGGCTGGAAGTAAGTTCCGGGCAAAAATGTCGGTCGATTCTAGAAAGCGCACCCCCTGCGGTCAACCATTCAGTATTTTCATTACAAAATGAAGATCGCTTAGAACGTATCTTTCCAAGCTCTCAAAGCCGAAAAAACCTTACTCGGTGCCCGGTTATCGGGGCCATTCCGTTCGTCCACTTTTTCTTTAACAGATGTTTCAGAAACACGTAAAAACGGGTTGGTGAGCTTTTCCAGGGCCAGCGTCGAAGGCAACGTCATGATCCCGGCTTCACGTTGCTGCGTCACTTTGGCCAGGCGAGCGGCGATGTCTTGATTATCGGGCTCCACTGCCGCAGCAAATTTCAGGTTGCTCAAGGTGTATTCGTGGGTGCAATACACCAGCGTGTCTTCCGGCAAGGCGGCCAGGCGTGTCAGTGAGGTGTGCATCTGTTCAGGCGTGCCTTCGAACAACCGTCCGCAACCGGCAGCAAACAGGGTGTCACCGCAAAACAACAGACCATGATGGTAATAGGCAATGTGCCCCAGGGTATGGCCGGGGACGGCGTAAACATCGAAGTCCCAGCCCAGTACGCTGGCGCGGTCGTTGTCTTTGAGCGCCACGTCCCGGCCCGGGATGTTCTCGCTGGCGGGGCCATAAACTTTTGCGTTTGTCGCTTTTTTCAGTAACTCGACGCCACCGACATGGTCATGGTGGTGATGAGTGATCAGAATATCGCTCAATACCCAACCCGGATGCGCCGCAAGCCAGGCCTGTACGGGGGCGGCATCACCCGGATCGACCACGGCGCAGCGCTGGGTGCGGTGGTCTTGTAACAACCAGATGTAGTTGTCGGTGAAGGCGGGCAGGGCACTGATCTGTATCATCGTCGGATTCGCCAAGCGGAAAACAATGGCGCATCTTAGAACTTCCTGGCGCGTTGGAGAATGCAATGACCGATAAAGCGTTCGCTCAGGCTGATCCCGAGTGGCTGACATTGATCAGCGCGGCCCGTGAATGGCTGTCCGGCCCTATCGGACAATTTTTGCTGGATGAAGAACGACGCATGCTCGAAGACGAGTTGGGGCGTTTTTTCGGTGGTTATCTGGTGCATTACGGTCCGTCGGCCCAGACGCCGCCGTCGGCTCCCCAGGTGCAGCGCAATGTGCGGCTCGGTGCGCCGTTGCCTGGCGTCGAAATCGTTTGTGAAGAACAAGCCTGGCCGTTGAGCGAGCACGCCGCAGACGTGGTGGTGTTGCAGCATGGGCTGGATTTCTGCCTGTCGCCCCATGGTTTGCTGCGTGAAGCGGCGAGCAGCGTGCGCCCCGGCGGGCATTTGCTGATCATCGGTATCAATCCGTGGAGCACGTGGGGCCTGCGCCATGTGTTCGCCCATGACGCCATGCGCAAGGCACGTTGTATCTCACCGTCGCGCGTCGCCGACTGGCTCAACCTGCTGGGTTTCGCGCTGGAGAAACGCCGCTTCGGGTGCTATCGTCCGCCGCTTGCGTCACCCGCCTGGCAGGCTCGTCTGGCCGGTTGGGAGCGCAAGGCCGGTGACTGGCAATTGTCGGGCGGCGGCTTCTATTTATTGGTGGCCCGCAAGATTGTGGTGGGCCTGCGCCCACTTCGTCAGGAACGGCGCGAACCGATGGGCAAGCTGATTCCCTTGCCGATGGCCAAGGTCAATCGTCGCCGCATCGAACCGTAATACCTTTTTATTTTCCCGGTCGGGTCAGCCCCGGCCTCGGGCATCGTCGATCACGGATCGTCGAGCCACCGCATTTTCTGGATAGATTGGCATGAGCGATAGCGTAGAACTCTTTACCGATGGCGCCTGCAAAGGCAACCCTGGCCCGGGTGGCTGGGGTGCACTGCTGGTGTGCAAAGGCGTGGAAAAGGAACTGTGGGGCGGCGAAGCCAACACCACCAACAACCGCATGGAGCTGATGGGCGCGATTCGTGGCCTCGAAGAGCTCAAGCGCTCGTGCGACGTGCTGCTGGTAACCGACTCCCAGTACGTGATGAAAGGCATCAACGAATGGATGGACAACTGGAAGAAGCGCGGCTGGAAAACCGCTGCGAAGGAACCGGTTAAAAATGCTGATTTGTGGAAGTTGCTGGATGAGCAGGTCAATCGCCACAACGTCACCTGGAAATGGGTGCGTGGGCACATTGGTCACCACGGTAACGAACGAGCGGACCAGCTGGCCAACCGGGGCGTGGATGAAGTGCGCGGTTACAAGCAGGCATAAATCACACACTGATCGTTCCCATGCTCCGCGTGGGAATGTAGCCCGGGACGCTTTGCGTCCCATTGGAACGCGGAGCGTCCCTTGAGGCATTCCCACGCAGAGCGTGGGAATGATCAAAAATCCCCTGTGGGAGCGAGCCTGCTCGCGAAGGCCGCAACCCGGTCTCCCTGAAACACCCCGGCGAGCGTGTTAACATCGCCGCTTTTGCACGAATGTCCCGTTGAGAGCTGAGCACTGATGGCCACCAGATCCGTTGTACTCGATACCGAAACCACCGGCATGCCGGTGACCGACGGCCACCGGATTATTGAAATCGGTTGTGTCGAGTTGATCGGTCGGCGCCTGACCGGCCGGCATTTTCACGTTTACCTGCAACCGGATCGCGAGAGCGACGAAGGCGCCATCGGCGTCCACGGCATCACCAACGAATTTCTGGTAGGTAAACCGCGCTTCACCGAAGTGGCCGATGAGTTCTTCGAGTTCATCAAGGGCGCGCAACTGATCATCCATAACGCGGCGTTCGACGTTGGTTTCATCAACAACGAATTCGCCCTGATGGGCCAGCACGATCGTGCGGACATCACGCAACACTGCTCGATCCTCGACACCTTGATGATGGCCCGGGAACGTCACCCGGGGCAGCGCAACAGTCTCGACGCCTTGTGCAAACGTTATGGCGTCGACAACTCGGGTCGTGAACTGCACGGCGCCTTGCTCGACTCCGAGATTCTCGCCGACGTCTACCTGACCATGACTGGCGGCCAGACCAGCCTGTCGCTGGCGGGTAACGCGTCCGACGGTAATGGATCCGGCGAAGGTGCGGACAACTCCGCCACCGAAATCCGCCGCTTGCCGGCCGACCGCACACGCGCCCGCATCATCCGCGCCAGCGAAGATGACCTGGCCCAGCACGTGGCGCGTCTTGAAGCCATCGCCAAGGCCGCTGGCGCCCCGTCGCTGTGGCAGCAACTGGCGGATGCCAAGGCGCAGGCGTAGCAGCTGCCGAGCCTGTAGCAGCTGACGAGCAGCGCGAGGCTGCGTTCGGCTGCGAAGCAGTCGTAAAACCTGAATGCGCGATGTTCTGTAAAACCGCGGGGTTTGATTTCACGACTGCTTCGCAGCCGGACGCAGCCTCGCGGTGCTCGGCAGCTGCTACCGGTCTTGCACGATTGCGACATTAGCGTGCACATGGCGACCCGGTTTGGGGCATCGGCACTCGCCACATCCGCAGCAACCCTCTACCCTGAGGGTATTGGCAGGCCACGGTCTGCCGCCTCAGGACACTGAGCCCCATGTATAAAGATTTGAAATTCCCGGTCCTGATCGTCCACCGCGACATCAAGGCCGACACCGTCGCCGGTGATCGCGTGCGGGGCATCGCACGGGAGCTGGAGCAGGAAGGCTTCAGCATTGTTTCGGCGGTGGATTACACCGAAGGGCGGTTGGTCGCATCGACCCATCACGGCCTTTCCTGCATGTTGATTGCCGCCGAAGACGCCAGCACCAACTCACATTTGTTGCAAAACATGGCCGAGCTGATCGGTCTGGCGCGAGTGCGTGCGCCGGACCTGCCGATCTTCGCCCTCGGCGAACAAGTGACGCTGGAAAACGCGCCGGCCGATGCGATGGCCGAACTCAATCAGTTGCGCGGTATTCTTTATCTGTTCGAAGACACGGTGCCGTTCCTGGCCCGGCAAGTAGCCCGGGCCGCGCGCAAGTACCTGGACGGTCTGCTGCCACCGTTTTTCAAGGCGCTGGTGCAACACACCGCCGACTCCAATTATTCCTGGCACACACCGGGCCACGGCGGCGGCGTGGCGTATCACAAGAGCCCGGTCGGGCAGGCGTTTCACCAGTTTTTTGGGGAAAACACCCTGCGTTCGGATTTATCCGTGTCGGTGCCTGAATTGGGCTCCTTGCTCGATCACACCGGTCCGCTGGCCGAAGCGGAAGCACGCGCTGCGCGTAATTTCGGTGCCGATCACACTTTTTTCGTGATCAATGGCACTTCGACCGCGAACAAGATCGTCTGGCATTCGATGGTTGCCCGCGATGATCTGGTGCTGGTGGACCGCAACTGTCACAAGTCGGTGCTGCATTCGATCATCATGACCGGCGCGATCCCGTTGTACCTGTGCCCGGAGCGCAACGAATTGGGGATCATCGGCCCGATTCCGTTGAGCGAATTCAGCCGCGAATCGATCCAGGCCAAGATCGACGCCAGCCCGCTGACCCTGGGTCGAGTGCCCAAGGTCAAGTTAGCGGTCATCACCAACTCGACCTACGACGGTCTTTGCTACAACGCCGAGTTGATCAAACAGAGCCTGGGCAACAGCGTCGAGGTGCTGCATTTTGACGAAGCCTGGTACGCCTACGCGCCGTTCCATGAGTTTTTCGCCGGACGTTACGGCATGGGCACCTCGCGCAGCGAAGACAGTCCACTGGTGTTCACCACGCATTCCACGCACAAGTTGCTGGCAGCGTTCAGTCAGGCCTCGATGATTCATGTTCAGGACGGCGGCGCACGACAGCTGGATCGCGACCGTTTCAACGAAGCGTTCATGATGCACATCTCCACGTCGCCGCAGTACAGCATCATTGCGTCGCTGGACGTGGCCTCGGCGATGATGGAAGGTCCGGCCGGGCGTTCGCTGTTGCAGGAGATGTTCGACGAGGCCCTGAGTTTTCGTCGCGCCCTGGCCAATCTGCGACAGCACATCGCGGCGGACGACTGGTGGTTTTCCATCTGGCAGCCGCCGTCGGTGGAAGGCATTGATCGCGTGGTCACCGACGACTGGTTGCTGCAACCCGATGCCGACTGGCACGGTTTTGGTGGCGTGACTGACGATTACGTTTTGCTCGATCCGATCAAAGTCACTCTGGTGATGCCCGGGCTGACGGCGGGCGGTGCGCTGAGCGAACGCGGAATTCCGGCGGCGGTGGTCAGTAAATTTCTTTGGGAGCGCGGGCTGGTGGTCGAGAAGACCGGGCTGTATTCGTTCCTGGTGCTGTTTTCGATGGGCATCACCAAAGGCAAATGGAGCACGCTGTTGACCGAGTTGCTGGAGTTCAAGCGCAGCTACGATGCCAACGTCAGCCTCGCGACCTGCCTGCCCTGTGTGGCGCAACAGAGCGTCGGGCGTTATCAAGGCATGGGCTTGCGCGACTTGTGCGATCAATTGCACGCCTGTTATCGCAGCAACGCCACGGCCAAACACCTCAAGCGCATGTATACCGTGCTGCCGGAAATCGTCATGAAGCCGGCTCACGCCTATGATCATTTGGTACGGGGCGAGGTGGAGGCGGTTTCGATCGACGCCCTGGACGGGCGGATCGCAGCGGTGATGCTGGTTCCGTATCCGCCGGGCATCCCACTGATCATGCCGGGCGAGCGGTTCACCGAGGCGACCCGGTCAATCATCGACTACCTTTCATTTGCACGTACATTTGATAGCAGTTTCCCCGGATTCGTCGTCGATGTGCATGGCTTGCAACACGAAGACGAGGGCAATGGACGGCACTACACCGTCGATTGCATCAAGGAATGAGGACCTTTCCCAGTATGCAACCTGTCATTAATCCCCAGTACCCCGGCCTTTCGGTGCGTGTCGCCGACGACGGGTTCGCGGCTTACATCTGGGGCAGTGATTTCAGTTTTGAAGTCGCCGCCTATGGTGCTGCTGAAATGGGCAAGCCGGTCGAGCAGTGGCCGATCACGCCGATCACCCCTTATCGAAAGTGCTACGGCATCGATCCCGAAGAGTTCAGCAGTTTTCGCGATGCCACTGACAGTGCGATTTTCATGGCCTATCTCGACGATGAGCCCGTCGGTCATCTGGTGGTCAGCACCAACTGGAACGGCTTTGCCCATATCGACGAACTGGCGGTGCATGCGCCGGCGCGGCACCATGGCGTGGCCAAAGCGTTGCTGGACGTGGCTCAGTTCTGGAGTCGCAAGAAAAAACTGCCGGGCATCATGCTCGAAACCCAGAACAACAATCTGGGCGCCTGTCGGCTCTATGAGCGGTGTGGTTATGTGATTGGCGGGATCGATCATCTGCGCTACCGCGGGATCGATCCAAACACCGCCGAAGTGGCGCTGTTTTGGTATCGCTTGTTCGATAATGCGCCGGAATACCCGCTCAGTTCGCCAGCATCGCCACGGCTTGTTCCGTAACGATGTCCAGCAGGGTCTGAACGGCGGTGGAGGGTTCGCCGTTTTTCAGGGTCAGCGCGTAGAGGCTGACAGGCACCGCCGGCGCCAGTGGGCAAACGTCCAGTCCGCTGGATTTGGCGCCCAGGGCGGTAAACGGGTCGACAATCGCCAGACCCTCTCCGGCCTCGACCATGCTGCGCATCATCTGATGCGTCTGCACCCGGATATGCACGAGCGGAGCCGGGCGCAAGGCCTGCAATTTGTTTTCGAGCGCCGGGCTCAGCGGGTCGTGGCCTTCCAGGCCGACCATCGACTGGCCTGCCAGATCTTGCAACGAAATGTATTTCTGCTTGGGCTGCAGCCAGCCATGGGGCGCCAGGAGCTGGAGCTTGCCTTGGGCAATCACTTGGCAATGGATGTCGGCGTGATCGGGATCCTGCAGGCTCAATCCCAGATCGCTTTCGCGCAATAACAGGGTTCTGATGATCTCACGGGTCGGGTGGCTCAGCAGGTTGCAGGGTGCATCGGGCAGCCGTCGGCGTAAGGCGGCGATGCTCTGGGGCAGCAATTGTTGGGCCAGCGGCGGGGTGCAGATGATGCGCAGGGGGGGAGCCTGATATTGCTTGAGGCTGGCGGCCAAGCGCTGGACGGGCTCAAGCGCTTCGTAGACGTGGGCGATTTCGACCTGAAGCTCCCGCGCTTCGCGGGTCGCCTGCAAACGTCCACGCACGCTGGAAAACAGCATGAAACCCAACTGACCCTCGGCCTCGCGCAAAATGCCTTCAACCTCGGCCACCGGCAACTGCAGCCATTCGGCGGCGGTGCCCAGGTGACCGGTTTGCACAAGTGCGTGGATCACTTCGATATGGCGTAAACGCATGCGTGAAGTCCATGTTCGGCAGGTGAGGGAATCAGTGACTGAATCCTAACTCAAGTGCATCCATATGACTTCTGCTCATAACGCGGGGTTATGACGCGACGCTGGCTACCGGCACGCTACCGACAAAGGTGTCGGGTTCGCGCACGATGGTTACGTCCGATTGGACCAGCAGAAACTGGTTGTCATCCAGCTTCCTGACGCGGTCGCCAATGGCCAGTTTGTAGGTGGTGACAGACTCCGTACCACCGAGGCCGTCTGCCGACGGGGTGGATTCCTGGAACTCGTGCACGGAATATACGCGGCCTTCCGCATCTCTTGCGTGGAACTGACCGACAAGTACTGCTGCCATCTGTTTAGAACCTCTGGAGATAAATCACTCAATTTTCGGTTGTGTAGACCGTGGTAGGGCGAAGTAAGTTTTCGTGCAAGAAAAAAATAGTCAGGGGTGTGAAATTCAACAGCCCGCTGGGTGATTCGTCATCTATAACTACAAGTTCTTTCCATCGGACAGTCGAGACATCTTCCATGAGCAACGTCTATACGATCGCCGTCATAGTCGGCAGCTTGAGAAAGGCATCGATCAATCGCAAGGTGGCACTGGCACTGGCCGACCTTGCTCCAGCCAATCTCAACCTTCAAATCGTCGAAATTGGTGACTTGCCACTCTACAACGAAGACATCGATGGCGCTTCACCGCCGGCAGCCTACAGCACTTTCCGGCAACAGGTGCGATCATCCGACGCAGTGCTGTTCGTCACCCCGGAATACAACCGTTCGGTGCCGGCACCTTTGAAGAATGCCATCGACGTGGGATCACGGCCGTATGGCCAGAGTGCCTGGAGCGGCAAACCGGGCGCAGTCATCAGTGTTTCGCCGGGGGCTGTTGGCGGGTTTGGCGCCAACCATAACGTGCGTCAGGCCATGGTATTTCTGGATGTGCCGTGCATGCAGCAGCCGGAAGCCTATCTCGGAGGTGCCGGGTCGCTGTTCGACGAGGCGGACAAACTGTCCGAATCGGTGAAGCCGTTTTTGCAGAAGTTCATCGACGCCTATGGAAAATGGGTCGAACAACACAAAAAGACCTAATTGCCTGTAGCAGCTGCCGAGCAGCGCGAGGCTGCGTTCGCTGGTAGCAGCTGTCGAGCAGCGCGAGGCTGCGTTCGGCTGCGAAGCAGTCGTGAAATCAGGCGGCGTGGTAATTCAAACAGACCGCGTTTGCAGGTATTACGACTGCTTCGCAGCCGAACGCAGCCTCGCGCTGCTCGACAGCTGCTACGGGCCTCCCGGTGTGCAGCAAGTTTTGGCTTTACTCCGCCCGAGCATTGCGGCTGAATCGCGGTTTGTTTTTCCGCACAAGGTTTTTGCATGCTCATCGCCTCACTCATTTTCCTGCTGACCATCACGCTGGTGATCTGGCAACCCAAAGGCCTGGGCGTCGGTTGGAGTGCGGTATTCGGCGCTGTACTGGCGCTGGTTTTCGGCGTCGTGCAGCTAATCGATATCCCGATTGTGTGGCAGATCATCTGGAACGCCACCGGCACGTTTGTGGCGCTGATCATCATCAGTCTGCTGCTGGACGAGGCGGGTTTTTTTGCCTGGGCCGCCTTGCATGTGGCGCGTTGGGGCCGGGGCAGCGGGCGCAAACTCTTTGCATATATGGTGTTGCTGGGGGCGTTGGTCTCGGCATTGTTCGCCAACGACGGCGCGGCACTGATTCTCACGCCCATCGTGATCTCCATGCTGCTGGCGCTGCGATTCTCCCCGGCCGCCACGCTGGCGTTCGTGATGGGCGCCGGTTTCATTGCCGACACCGCGAGCCTGCCGCTGGTAGTGTCGAACCTGGTGAACATTGTTTCCGCCGACTACTTCGATATCACGTTCAACCGGTATGCGGCAGTGATGATCCCGGTCAATCTGGTGAGCGTCGCGGCGACGCTGGCCATGCTGATGTGGTTCTTCCGGCGCGACATTCCCAAGAATTACGACCCCGAACAATTAGCGCAGCCGGCCACCGCGATCCATGACAAGGCGACGTTCTATGCCGGTTGGGTGGTCTTGGGGATTTTGTTGCTGGGATGTTTTGCCCTGGAGCCGCTGGGTATCCCGATCAGCGCCATTTCTGCGGTGTGCGCCGCGTTGCTGCTGGGTATCGCTGCCCGAGGCCACAAGATTTCCACGCGCAAGGTGATGAAAGAAGCGCCGTGGCAGATCGTGATTTTTTCACTAGGCATGTATTTGGTGGTGTATGGCCTGCGTAATGCCGGGTTGACCGGGTATCTGGCGGGATGGCTCGACGGGTTTGCCCATTACGGTGTCTGGGGCGCGGCGATGGGCACAGGCGTGCTGACGGCGATTCTGTCGTCGATGATGAACAATTTGCCGACGGTGCTGATCGGTTTGCTGTCGATCGATGCGAGTCAGGCCCATGGTGTGGTGAAGGAGGCGATGATTTATGCCAACGTCATCGGCAGCGATCTGGGGCCGAAGATCACGCCGATTGGCAGTCTGGCGACGTTGCTGTGGCTGCATGTGCTGGAACGCAAGAGTATCCGGATTGGCTGGGGGTATTACTTCAAGGTCGGGGTGGTGTTGACGGTGCCGGTGTTGTTGGTGACGTTGGCGGCTTTGGCATTACGGTTGTCGGTCTAGACCGAGTCGACCCCATCGCGGGCCAGTCCAGACACCACACATCTCAACCACTACCCGGCACATTCGGCCAAAGATCCGCCACCAGAAACAACCGCTCTGCTTCCTCCCAATCCCCCTCGGCATTCTCGACCAGGCGCACCATCAATTGTGCGGGCGCCAGAGGCTCCAGTTCGTTGAGCCACGCGCGCAATTGCTCGTCGTTCCAGGTGTGCTCCGCTGGGTAATGCGCCGGTGCCAGCCAGGCATGGCGGGGCAGGGGTTGCCAGCGACCGAAGGGGCGTTGTACGACAAAGTCCGGCCAGTCTTTCTGATGCAGCCAGCTACCGCGCAAATGCTGCGGATGTGCACCGCCGGGAGGCGCGGAGCGTCCCGGCCACGGATACAGCAGGTAACCGCCGAGCCACAGGTGTGCACTGAACTGCTGGATATCCAGCGCCGCCAGCGCTTCGCGACTTTCGCCGCGGGCAGAAATGGGCAATTGATGGTGGGCCAGGTGGGCCAGCTTGCGGTCCAGCCGATCGTGACAACCGGGGCCGAGCCACTGCGCAGTGTCATGCCCGTCGCCATTTTGCGGCCCGAGATAGAGCTTGATCGCCAGTTCCAGGTGATGCACGCCGTCGCGGTCGCGCAGCAGCATATCCAACTCGCCCAGTGTATGGCCCTCACGGCGGATCGGCAGGTTGGCGGCAATCAGCTCGATCCCCGGCGCGTGACGCACCGCGTACTGCCACAGTCGCTCGTAGTACAGGCCCAGGCGCCGGGTGCGGGCCTGGGACAGCCAGTGCAGCAAATCATAACTGTCACGGTCCAGTTGCCGCAGCCAGCGCTCCAGCCGTTCCGGCTCTTGCACCCATTCGCTGCCGGCCAGCGGATGGCGTTGCGGCCACGGCGTATCGACGAGCATCGGCGGCGCGAGGATGACCCAGGCCAGGTCGCGCACTTCGGGGTGGCGCAACTGATGGGGCAGCGAGAGCAAATCGGGAAATAGGATCATCTTGCGAGCATAGCCCTAAACATGAGTGCACCCTTGTGGCTGAAAGGATTTTGTCTATCCCGCGCTTTCGCCCATAATCGTCCTTTTCGCCGTCCTCGCAGGAACCCCATGGAGCAATTTCGTAATATCGGCATCATCGGTCGCCTGGGCAGTTCTCAGGTGCTGGATACCGTCCGCCGACTGAAACGGTTTCTGCTCGATCGTCACTTGCACGTGATCCTCGAAGACACCATCGCCGAAGTCCTTCCCGG
>Ga0247818_10001633_pt1 | contig 14349 bp, 10 predicted proteins | sample 13C_Glucose_Day1_FD_192424 | JGI IMG/M metagenome (GOLD analysis project Ga0247818, IMG submission 192424) | Soil microbial communities from agricultural site in Penn Yan, New York, United States - 13C_Glucose_Day1 | ecosystem: Environmental > Terrestrial > Soil > Agricultural land | place...
AGGTAGAACTCCAGGGTCATGAAGTTCCGGGCGATGACCTGTTGCGTGCTGAGCAACAATTCGGCGACGCCGATCACCGACAACAAGGTCGAAGCCTTGACGATTTCGGTGGACGAATTGACCCAGGTCGGCAGGATCTGCCGCAATGCCTGAGGCAACAGCACGTAGCCGAGGGATTGGTAGAACGTCAGACCGATGGCTTTGCTCGCTTCCATTTGCCCGCGCGGCAACGCTTGCAGCGCACCACGGACAATCTCGGCGACGTGCGAGCCGCAAAACAGCGTCAGCCCCAAGGCCCCGGCCTGAAATGCGCTGATCTGCCAGCCGAGTGCCGGCGCCATATAGAAGCAGGCCAACACCAATACAAACACCGGTGTACCGCGAATCAGGTCGACGTAAAAACGGAACGGTGCGCGCATCCAGAACTTGCCGTAGGTCAGCACCAGACCGGTGACCACGCCGAGCACAGTGCCGAGCAGAATCGCCAGCGCCGACACTTGCACACTGGTCAAAAAGCCCTGCCACAGCGGTTCACGCGCGACCCACAATTCATGTAACCAACTCGGAGATTCGTACATCGCAGCCTCCTATCGGCGGATCGCCAGACGCTGCTCGAGGTAACGCAGCAGCATGGCAATGAGGTAACAGGCCGCGACATACAACGCCGTGGTCACCAGCCAGGTTTCAATCACCCGGTAGCTTTCGACGTTGATCTTGCGCGCGTAATAGGTCAGCTCCGGCACCGCAATCGCGGCCGCCAGCGAGGTGTCCTTGAACAGCGAGATGAAGTTGTTCGACAGTGCTGGCAAAACGTTGCGCAGCATCACCGGCACCGTGACGTAGGCCTTGACCTGCCACTCGCCGAGGCCGATGGCCAGTCCCGCTTCGCGCTGGCCCTTGGGAATGCTCAGCAAACCACCACGGAACACTTCGGTCAGGTATGCCCCGGCATACAACGAGAGCGTGATGATGAACGATGGAATCTTGTCCATCCGAATGCCGAGGCTCGGCAAGGCAAAGTAGATCAACAGAATCAACACCAGAATCGGCGTGTTGCGCACCACCGTGACGTATACCGAAGCCAGCACCCGCAAGGCGCGATGCTTGGAAAGCAAGGCAAACGCCATCAGCAGGCCGATCACGCAGCCGATGGCGATCGACACCAGTGCCAGTTCAAGACCCAGACCGAGCCCCGCCAGCAAGGTGTCGAAATCGCGCCACACGGCGGCAAAGTTCAACTGATAGTTCATGGTCAGCAGTACCTTGGGCGGGGCGATGTGAGGTCGCCCCACCCTCACGGGATCATTTGAATTCGACTGGGAAACCGATCGCAGGCGACGGCAGATCAACACCGAACCATTGCTTGAACGAGGCGGCATAAGTCGGGAATTCAACGCCGGTCATGGCTTCATGCAGCGCGGTGTTGACGAAGTTCAGCCAGTCCTGATCGCCACGTTTGACTGCGCAGGCGTAGGTCTGTGGGCTCCACGCATAGCTTGGGCTACGGTAGCGGCCAGGGTTCTGCACCATCAGGTATTTGACCGAAGACTGGTCGGTGGCGGCGGCGTCGGCGCGACCGGAGTTCACCGCCTGATACATCAAATCGACGCTGTCGTATTGATCGACCTTGGCCTTCGGCAAGGCCTGATGCACCAGTTCTTCGGCATAGACGTTTTGCAGCACGGCCACGGTGACGCTGTCGCCGGCGGCTTGCAGGTCTTCGATTTCCTTGTACTTGCTGTTGTTCGGCAACAACAGGCCAACGCCTTCGCGGTAGTACGGCAGCGTGAACGCCACTTGCTGCGCACGGCTGGCGGTAACGGTGATGAACTGGCAGCTCATGTCGACCTTGTCGGTGAGCAGATTGGGAATCCGCGCATCGGACGACTGCACCACGAACTCGACTTTGCTCGGGTCGTTGAACAGACCCTTGGCGACGATTCTGGCAATGTCGATATCAAAACCCTGCAACTTGCCGTCCGCGCCCTGAAAGTGCCACGGCGCATTGGTGCTGCCGGTGCCCACGATCAACTTGCCGCGGGCCAGAACACTGTCGAGCTTGCTGTCGGCTGCCTGGGCCATACCCATGACAGCGGACGAAGCCGCAAGAACAAAAACACACGCTTTGAACAACGAAGGACGGCGATGCATGGCAAGCACTCCAGGATGGTGTTTATTCCGTTATACCGGAACACGGTTTGTTACTACGGAATAGACAGCAGAAAGTGTGCCATAGGAATCGAAATAAATCTCGACGCTTCAAATATTAAAAAAATCAAAGGGTTGAAGTGGCCTGTTGTTAAGAAGAGGCAATGCATGTTCGACGAGATTTCAGCTTGTCAGCTCTGCTCGTGGGAAGTAACGCCACATTGAGGTGCAGCAATGTGCGCAGTTCGAAGCAACCCATGACCCTTACCGCTCATCGGATCTACGCTTTGACCTGTCAGAGTTGACAGTTGTCGATGTTGGTTTTAGGGGGCCTACTGGCTTGGCTCTAAAAACTTTTGTAGAGCGCATAACCCGAATCAATAAGGATGAATGAAATGGCCAACTTGATTAAAAACGGTGACTTCTCCCAACAAGGCACTCATTGGACGGCAACCAATCCGGCAAATGTAAGTTACGAAACCGGAGACTGCGTTATTGCCCGGCCAGGTTCGGTAAGTCAGGAGGTTCTCACTGCTGGCGGAAAGGGTGGAAGCTTCATGTTGTCGGCCAAAATGATGACACTTCCAGGCTCTGCCGGTCGTATCACCGTCCAGCCAATTCCCTCGGGCACCCCGGTCGTCCTTGATGTCGGAGGTGGTCAAGAGTGGGTAGTCAAAAGCCTCAAATTCACAGCACAAGAGGCAACTATCAAGTTCATGGTGACATTGGAAGCCAATGATGGTGAAACCGATAAAAAAGGATCGTCCTTCGGCGATGTAACGCTTTCGAAGTTGAACTGATTAAAAACGCGAGTCATCGTCGAGGCATGGCTCGCTTTTTTTGCACTGTGAACGAGTGACCGAACTACAGAAAAGGAGTTTTCAATGAATTCGATTGCCTCTTTCGCCGCTCTACCCCCGACCTACCGCAAAGCCCTGAAAACCTGGCGCCCGGTAATCCTGTATTTCGCCAACGAACATTGCCCCGCCTGCGAATGGGCCGGGCCGATTTTTCGCCAGACTTCTGAGCCGTATCGGCATCGCGCCAATATCTACATGCTCATTACCAGCCAATCCCCGCGCCATCCGCAGGTTACCGGAACACCGACCGTGCTGTTTTACAAGAACGGCAAACTGGTGAAGAAACTCAAAGGCATCGGCACCGAAGAAACCCTCGCACGGGATTTCGCCGAGCACATCGGCAAGACCAAAGCGCCCACTGCGCCCCGAAAGCGAACGCATGATCTGTCTTGGCTGCGTCGAACATTTCGTACTCTGCGCACTGTTCATCGGGCACGCCTGCGGAGTCCGTGTTGAACATGCGGACTGAAAAACTACACTTTTCATCAGTAAATACTGCGGTGCCCGAACCCAAGCATTCGCGAGCAGGCTCGCTCTCACATTTGAAACGCGTTCCAATGTGGGAGCGAGCCTGCTCGCGATGAAGCCGGCACAGTTAGTAGAGAACTCAAGTATTACGCGGCAGCGCGCACCAACAACACCCGCGTCACCCGCCGCTCTTCCACCGCTTTTACCGTCATGTGCCAGCCTTCAAGTTCCAGACGATCACCAATGACCGGGAGACGATCAAGAAGGCTCATCACTAACCCGGCCATCGTCTGATAGTCCTCGGTCGGCTGCGCACCAAACCCTGTGCGTTGGCGCACACGCGCCAGGTTCAACGCACCACTGACGATATAACCGCCCTGCTCCTCGACGACATCCGGGCCTTCGATCTCGCTGGCATCCGGCAACTCACCGGCAATCGACTCGAGAATGTCGGTCATGGTCAACACGCCGACGAAATCACCGAATTCATTGACCACAAAAGCAATGTGAGTCGAGGCTGCGCGCATCTGCTCCAGCGCGTTGAGGATCGAATAGCTGTCGAGCAGGTTGATGGTCTTGCGCGCCAGATGCTCCAGATTCGGCTCGGTGCCGGCCAGATATTCCTTGAGCAGTTCCTTCTTGTGCACGAAGCCCAAAGGCTCATCCACCGCACCGTTGCGAATCAACGGCAGACGCGAATAGGACGAGTGCATCAAGCGGGTGCGAATCGCCTCGCGGTCATCGGTCAGATCAATCGTGTCGACATCGGCACGCACCGTCATCAGCCCGCGAATCGGGCGCTCGGCCAGTTGCAGCACGCCGCTGATCATCACCCGTTCGCGACGATCGAACAGTTCGGCACTTGGCGCGTCACCGTCGTCGAGCAGATCGGAGATCTCCTCACCAACCTCTTCCACCGCCAGTTTGCGCCCGCCCAGCAAGCGCAGGACCGCATGAGCCGTGCGCTCGCGCATCGGCCGCAGGCCCTGCATCGAACGCTTGCGGCGTGCCCGGGCAATCTGGTTGAACACCTCGATCAGAATCGAGAAACCGATGGCGGCGTACAGATAACCTTTCGGAATGTGGAAGCCCAGACCTTCGGCCGTCAGGGCAAAACCGATCATCATCAGGAAGCCCAGACACAGCATGATCACCGTCGGGTGCGCGTTGACGAAGCGCGTCAGCGGCTTGCTGGCAACGATCATCAAGCCGATCGAGATGATCACCGCGATCATCATCACCGCCAGTTCATCGACCATGCCCACGGCCGTGATCACCGCATCCAGCGAGAACACCGCATCAAGCACCACGATCTGCGCAACGATCGGCCAGAACATGGCATAAGCGGCGTTGGTCGTGCGTTCACCGACGTGGCCTTCCAGGCGTTCGTGCAACTCCATGGTCGCTTTGAACAACAGGAACACACCACCGAACAGCATGATCAGGTCACGGCCGGAGAAGCTCTTGTCGAACACCTCGAACAACGGCTGCGTGAGGGTCACCAGCCAGGAAATACTCGCCAACAGGCCAAGGCGCATGATCAGCGCCAGCGACAGGCCGATGATCCGCGCACGGTCACGCTGATGCGGTGGCAGTTTGTCCGCCAGAATTGCGATGAACACCAGGTTGTCGATACCCAGCACCAGTTCCAGCACGATCAAAGTCAACAAGCCTAACCAGGCCGTGGGATCCGCTAACCATTCCATAAAACGTCTCTATCTCTCTCGATGAATTCAGGCTGCCGGACACGGCAAAGCGCAACGCGAAGGCTCTGGAGCCGCGTTAGCAACGATAGTCGGATGTCGGAAAACTGGATGCGGCGAGTGCGTCAAGACCGCGCCGTGGCGCGAGGGGAAGGTGCGACTGGGAGGCTCCGAGAGGGTGTTCATGTAAATCCTGAATGAAAAATGGCCTTGGAGCGTACAGGCTTTGGGAACATTTCCTACAGCGGCAAATCATTTCAAAATCTGTAATCAGTTCCTACAGTATGGTGTCAACGGCCAGCGAAGCGCAGCCGGGACAGCTGCCGCAAACCCCCTTCGATGTAGTAATCGTTGGTCCAACTGTCGCCCGCCGCCAATGGACTCACCTGTTTCAACGCCAGTTTCTTCGCGAAATAACGAAACCGGTAATGCTCGTAGAACCGCAGCAACTCCAGACCATAGCGGTCCGCCAGATCGGTATCGCCGCGAATGATCAGGTAGTTTTCATCGTTGCCATTGCTGGCCGAAGCACTGAGGTTGTGGCTGCCGCTGATGATCGTCGGCGAATCGCTGGTGAAATCGGTGACCACCGCTTTGGTGTGCACCAGCAGATTGCCCTTCTGACCTTTCATGTTCTCGCGCAACCAGCCTTCGAGCCCAGTGTTGAGCAACGCGGTGGCGGCGAATTCGGCGCTGCGGTCGGCATGGAAACCGGTGATGCGGCTGGCAGTGTTTTGCAGGCCATAACGCAAAATGTCGTCGTGGGGCTGGCCCAGTAACGCGTTGAGAATCGCGTCCGGCAGCGAAAACGCCGTGACGAACAGCACGTCCTTCTTTGCCGCGCTGATGATGCTCTCGAACGCCTGCAGGTCAGCCCCGCCAGTACGCGGTGAAAACCCGACGAACAGCGGCTGCTGCGGGTTCATCGGGTTGTGTTCGGTGATCCAGTCGCGGGTGACACCGACATCATCCGGCTGCACCCAGACCTGCTCGAACGTTTGCAGAAAACTGGCAGCAACCGATTCGTCGTCCAGCACATGCACCACGTTGGCCTGCCGATAAACCCCGTTGGCGGTGAAATTGGTGCTGCCACACAGAACCGCTTCAGGCTGCTTCCCGCTGGCGTCGACGCGGCTGAGAACGATGAATTTGTTGTGAAAGATGTTGTGGGTCACTCGCCCGCGTTTGCTCGCAAGAGGCAGCGCCGCCAGGCTTGCTTCGTTGATCGTAGTGTCTTCGTCATCCGGCCGGGCGTGATACAGCACCCGCACCTGCACACCCCGCGCGAACGCTGCGTTCACCGCATCGATGATCGCCTGTAACTGATATTCGTAGATGGCAATGTCCAGCGCCCACTGACCATCGACCGCACGCTCGATAAAACCCAGCAAGCGCCCGAGCAAGCCGTTTTCCAGCCACTGACGGGCCGCATCGGGCCAGGCTTCGATGGGCATGTTTTTGTTGGCGCTGATCTGTGCGTCGAGGTCGGGAAACTTGCGCTGGAATGCCTGACTGGCGGCAACGGCGCGATTGAAAATAACACTCTGGTTGCTCGGGTGACCGTCATCGGAGGTGATCGTCAGTTCGAGTGCTTCGCCTAACTGCACGGCATCGGCAGTGCCATAGGCCAGGTGCACGCGATAGTGAAGGGTCATGCCCGGATTGACCGCGTAATCGGCCCAGCGAAATTTCTGCAGTGGTGCGATATCGCTCGGGGTGGCGTGGAACTGGGGAAACGTGTGCGCCTTGCCGGGGAAGGTCAGGCTGTTGAACAGGAACAACCAGGGTTTGCCGCCCTGCTGCTTTTCGATGGCGAAACCCAACAGGCCTTTGCGTCGGGGCTCGGCCAGGTCCATGGCCAGCAGCACGCCGTTGGTGCCGGCGTAGGCTTTGACACGGAAATCGTCTTGATGGTTTTTGACCAGTACGCGCATCGCTCACTCCTTGTGATTGGGCTGGGGGACAGCATAGAGCAGGGATGCGGGTTTTGGTGCTCCTGATCAGGTACCGAGTCGATACCTTCGCGAGCAGGCTCGCTCCCACATTTGAACGCATTCCAGGGTGGGAGCGAGCCTGCTCGCGAAGACGGTCGAACAATCGCCGAATAGCTCAGAGAGAATTCAGCTCATCGATATGTCGATACTCTGATCCCAGCGCCTCGGCCAGATCCCGCGCCCGGCCCAACCGGATAGGCCCGCGCTCGATATCGATCAACAAGCCCGGACACGCCAGCGCCGGTAACCCCGACCACTGTTTCAAACGCCCATCGGTCACCACCAGCAACCGCTGCTGCTCGGCAGGAAAACGCTTGCGCCGCACCGCCAGCCATTGCTCGGCCTGCATCAGTGCCGCCATTAACGGCGTGCCGCCGCCAGCGCCCAAAGCCTCCAGCCAGACGCGCAAGCCGCTCGATGCCTTCAACCCTTGCACCTGCCATTTCGGCGCCGAGCCACTGGCCGTCAATAATGCAAGGCGCGCGCGCTGGCGATAGGCATCATCGAACAGTTGCGCGAGCAGGCCTTTGGCATCGCTCAAAGCCTGATGACGCCGCGTAGAGGCTGAGGCGTCGACGATCACCAGCCACAGTTCATGCGGCGAGCGTGTGCGCAGTTGAAACAGCAGATCTTCACGCACCCGAGGACGCCCATTGAGCAGCGTGCCCGGCCAGTTCACCGTACCGCTGCGAGCGGCATGACGCTTGCCTTGGCGTCCGTTGTCCAGCCGTCCAGCGCGGGGTCTGGCATTCGCCCCCGCATCGGATCGGGGGCGAATGCCTAAGGCTTTTTTGGCCAGCTCGGCACTTCACGACGGGCGCCTGTGGCAAGCGCGGGCGCCGGCAGGTCGCCCCACTGGCCCTGCCCTTCACTCGACGAGGCTTGAGTCTCGGCCGGCGACTGCGCCGGTTGTTGCGGACTCGATGGTGGATGCTCGCGACGCCGATGGCGCAGGGCAAACTCGGCCACGGCGTCGATGTCCTCTTCGCCAATCTCCTCAGCCCCGCGCCATGCCGCGTGGGCCCGAGCGGCGCGCAACCAGACCAGGTCGGCACGCAGACCATCGACCCCGGCGGCGAAACAACGTTCGGTGATCTGCGCCAGTGCAGCGTCGTCCAGCGCAATACTGGCCAAGGCTTCGCGGGCGTTTTCGCAACGTTCGCGCAACGCTTGTTGCTGTGTTTCCCAGTGTGCGCAGAACGCTTGCGGATCGCTGTCGAAATCCAGACGTCTACGGATGATCTGACCGCGTTCGGTCGGTGCGGTGTGTCCACTAAGGGCGACGTTCAAGCCGAAGCGGTCGAGCAGTTGCGGGCGTAATTCGCCCTCTTCCGGGTTCATGGTGCCGATCAGCACGAACTTCGCCGAATGCCGATGGGAGATACCGTCACGCTCGATCAGGTTGGTACCGCTGGCGGCAACGTCGAGCAGCAGATCCACCAGGTGATCAGGCAGCAGATTGACTTCATCGACGTAGAGCACACCGCCGTCGGCCTTGGCCAGCACGCCCGGTGAGAATTGCGCGCGGCCCTCGCTGAGCGCCGCGTCGAGGTCGAGGGTGCCGACCAGACGCTCTTCGGTGGCGCCCAGCGGCAAGGTGACGAACTGGCCGCTGGCGAGCAGATCAGCCAAGCCACGGGCCAGGGTGGACTTGGCCATGCCGCGCGGGCCTTCGATCAGCACACCACCGATTTTCGGGTCGATGGCGGTGAGGCACAGGGCGAGTTTCAGGTCATCGGCGCCGACCACGGCGGAGAGCGGGAAATGCGGGGGTTCGGTCATTTGGGTTTTCTCTGTCGTGGTCGTGGGTGTACTTGGCATTGTCGGGTGTCAGTTGGGGTGGCCCTCACCCTAGCCCTCTCCCGGAGGGAGAGGGAACTGACCGAGGTGTTCTTTCAAGGTACGCCGACCTGAATTATCGAGTTGACTTCGATTCTGTACAGCACACAAATCGGCTCCCTTTCCCCCTCGCCCCCTTGGGGGAGAGGGCTGGGGTGAGGGGGTGACTTTCCTGAGGACGCTACATATCTTCCTCAATATCCAGCAGCAGATTCTCCAGCGCCTCTTTATAAGCGCCCGGTTCCTGCCACATCCCCCGCTGCTGCGCTTCCAGCATCCGCTCGGTCATATCCCGCAGCGCGTGCGGATTATGCTCACGAACAAACTCCCGAGTCGCCGGATCCAGCAGATAAGCATCGGCCAACAACGCGTACTGGTGGTCATCGATCAACTGCGTGGTGGCATCGAACGCAAACAGGTTATCAACCGTCGCCGCCATTTCGAACGCGCCTTTATAGCCGTGGCGCTTGACCCCGTCGATCCATTTCGGATTGGCCGCGCGCGAGCGAATCACCCGGTTCAGTTCTTCTTTGAGCGTGCGAATCTTCGGCAGATCCGGTTGGCTGTGATCGCCGTGATAACTCGCCGCCGCTTCACCGCGCAGGCTTTCCACGGCGGCGAGCATGCCGCCCTGGAACTGGTAATAGTCGTTGGAATCGAGCAGGTCGTGCTCGCGATTGTCCTGATTCTGCAGCACCGCTTGCACCTGGCTCAGGCGCTGGACGAATTGCTCGCGGGCGGCGGTACCTTCATCGGAACCGCCGTAGGCGTAGGCACCCCAATTCAGATAAACCTCAGCGAGATCGTCGCGGCTTTGCCACAAACGACCGTCGATGGCACCCTGCACGCCTGCGCCATAGGCACCGGGTTTGGCGCCGAAGATCCGCCAACCGGCCTGACGCCGTGCGGTGTCTTCGTCTAGACCCGACAGCAACAACGCTTCGCGCTCGGCACGCACTTTCGCCGCCAATGGGTTGAGGTCGTCCGGTTCATCCAGTGCCGCTACTGCCTGCACCGCCGCATCGAACAGGCGAATCAGGTTGGCGAAGGCATCACGAAAGAATCCGGAGACGCGCAGCGTGACGTCGACGCGCGGGCGGTCGAGCAGACTCAGCGGCAGGATCTCGAAATCATCGACGCGCTGACTGCCGGTGGCCCACACCGGCCGCACGCCCATCAACGCCATCGCCTGAGCGATGTCGTCGCCGCCGGTGCGCATGGTTGCCGTGCCCCAGACCGATAATCCGAGCTGGCGCAGGTGATCGCCGTGGTCTTGCAGGTGTCGTTCAAGAATCAACGTCGCTGACTGGAAACCGATGCGCCATGCGGTGGTGGTCGGCAGGTTGCGCACGTCCACGGAATAGAAATTGCGGCCAGTCGGTAGCACGTCGAGGCGACCACGGCTGGGCGCACCGCTCGGGCCGGCGGGGACGAATCGGCCGCTGAGGGCATCGAGCAGGCCGCGCATTTCTGCTGGGCCGCAGGCATCCAGGCGTGGGGCGACGACTTCACGCAGATTGTCGATGATTGCACTGACCTCGGCCCACGCCGGCCCCTGTGGGAGCGAGCCTGCTCGCGAAAGCGGTGGTTCAGGTAAATCTTTAGCGACTGACACGACGCCTTCGCGAGCAGGCTCGCTCCCACAGGGGATTTGCAGGGATTCGCAGATCAACGCAGTGGCAAACAGTTCAAGGCGTTCGCGGGTGTCGCCGGCGGTGCGCCAGACTTCGTCGCTTTGCGCTTGCAGCTCTGTCGGGCGTGGGCCTGTCCATGGGTCGGCCAACGCGCAGTCGAGCGGATCGAAACCGAGTTCGAATGCTTTGGCCAGTGCGCGCAGCAGACTCGACTGCGCGCCCTTCCCATCGCCACGCGGAATGCGCAGTAATGCCAATAACGTATCAATGCGCAAACGCCCCGTCGGTGACTCGCCAAAAATGTGCAAGCCATCGCGAATCTGCGATTCCTTCAAATCACACAAATACGTATCGAGGCGCGGCAACCAGATCGCCGCATCGGAATCACTGTCCAGCCCGGCATCGAGTTGCAGTTCGCGGTCGATCTGCGTCTCGCGCACCAGTTGCAGAATATCGCGCTGCAACTCGCGGGCGCGGCGCGGATCCAGCAGCTGCGCTTCGTAATATTCGTCGGCCAGCAGTTCCAGATTGCGCAGCGGGCCGTAAGTTTCGGCGCGGGTCAGCGGCGGCATCAGGTGATCGATGATCACCGCTTGCGTGCGCCGCTTGGCCTGAGCGCCCTCGCCCGGGTCATTGACGATAAACGGATAGATGTTCGGCAGCGGCCCGAGCAGTGCATCCGGCCAGCAGTTTTCCGAAAGGCCAACGCCTTTGCCCGGCAGCCATTCGAGGTTGCCGTGCTTGCCGACGTGAATCACGCCGTGGGCGCCATAGGTGTTGCGCAACCAGAAATAGAACGCCAGATAAGCGTGCGGCGGCACCAGATCCGGGTCGTGATAGACCGCGCTCGGATCGACCTGATAACCGCGTGCCGGTTGAATGCCGACGAAGGTCAGGCCGAAGCGCAGACCAGCAATCATCATCCGCCCGTCGCGGCACATCGGATCGTTTTGCGGCGCTCCCCAACGCTCAATCACGGCGACGCGATTGGCTTCGGGCAGCGCATTGAACATCTCTGAATAATCGTCCATCGCCAGGCTTTGCTGGCACGGGCGCAGATCAATCGTGTCGAGATCGTTGCTGACGCCGCCGAGCAATTGCTGGATCAACTCGGTGCCGCTATTCGGCAACTCTGCCGTGACCGGATAGCCCTTCGCCTGCAACGCGCGAAGGATATTCAGCGCCGCTGCCGGGGTGTCGAGGCCGACGCCGTTGCCGATGCGTCCGTCGCGGGTCGGGTAATTGGCGAGAATCAGCGCGATGCGTTTCTCGCCGTTCGGCACCCGCGCCAGATCAATCCAGCGCCGCGCCAGTTCGGCGACGAAATCCATGCGCTCAGGCTGCGCGCGATAGCAGACCACATCGGACTGACTGCGCTCACTGCGCCAGGCCAGATCCTTGAAGCTGATCGGCCGGCTGATGATGCGTCCGTCGAGTTCCGGCAAGGCAATGTGCATCGCCAGATCGCGCGGGCCGAGGCCTTGCTCGCTGTCGCGCCAGCCGGGCTCGTTGTCCTGCGCGCAGATCGCCTGGATCACCGGAATATTGCGGCGAAACGGCCGCAAGTGCGGTGCTTCAGGGCTGGATTGGGCGAAACCGGTGGTGTTGAGAATCACCCCGGCCTCGACTTCGTCCAACCAATCCTCGACCACCGCCAGGCAGCCGGGCTCTTTCAGACTGGCCACCGCGATCGGCAGCGGATTCAGCCCCGCTGCCTGCAAGCGCTGGCAGAAAACATCGATGAACGCGGTGTTCGCCGCTTGCAAATGCGAGCGGTAAAACAGCACCGCCGCGACCGGTTGCTCAGGCAGCCATTCGGCTTGCCAGTCACTCAGTGCAGCGCTGGTTTTATTCGGGTGGTAAATCGCCGTGCGCGGCAGGGTTTGCGGTTCTTCCCAAACGTAATCACGGGCGAGCCAACGGCTGGCCAGACAGCGGAAGAAATCCAGCGCATTGCCCAGGCCGCCCTGACGCAAAAACTGCCAGAGCCGGTCGCGATCCTCGGCGTTGACGGTGCTCAAGTCGCTGAGCTCCGGATCGGGACGGTCATCGCCCGGTACCAGAATCACCTGCACACCACGCTCGGACAACTCGACCAGACGCTCGACGCCATAACGCCAATAGGCAATGCCGCCGTGCAGCGAAATCAGGATCACCTTGGCATGACGCAGCACTTCGTCGACGTACAGATCGACCGAAGCGTGATTCTGCACCTGCATCGGGTTGGCCAGACGCAGGCTCGGATAATCCTCGGGCAACTGCTGCGCGGCTTCGGCGAGCAGCGCCAGGCTGGAGTCGCCGCTGCACAGGATCACCAGCTCGGCGGGGGTCTGTCCAAGATCGGCAATGTTGTCATCCGAGACGAATCCGCCGGGCTGAGTCCTGAGCAGGTGCATGGTTTAAACGCTGAGCGCAGCGCGCAGTTGCGCTTCGAGTTGGGCGGCGTCGAGTTCCTGACCGATCAACACCAGACGCGTGACGCGCGCTTCATCGGCGCCCCACTGACGGTCGAAATGCTTGTCGAAACGCGTACCCACGCCCTGGATCAGCAAACGCATTGGCTTGTTTGGAATGGCGGCGAAACCTTTGACACGGAGGATGCCGTGCTTGACCACCAGTTGCGTCAGGGCGTCGAGCAGCAGGCTTTCGTCGGCTTGCGGCAGTTCGATGGAGATCGAATCGAAGGCGTCGTGATCGTGGTCATCGTGATCGTCATCGCCTTCACCATGGTGGTGATCGTGATGACTGTGACGGCTGTCGATGTGTTCTTCGGAACCGGCGCCTAGGCCGATCAACACGTCCAGCGGCAGGCGACCGTTACTGGCTTCGATGATTTTCACCGCCGGTGGCAGCTCTTCGGCGACTTCAGCGCGGACGCGAGCGAGATCTTCCGGGCTGGTCTGGTCGGCCTTGTTGAGGATGACGAGGTCGGCGCTGGCCAGTTGGTCGGCGAACAGTTCGTGCAGCGGCGACTCGTGATCGAGGTTCGGGTCGAGTTTGCGCTGGGCGTCGACCTGATCCGGGAACGCAGCAAAAGTGCCAGCGGCCACGGCCGGGCTGTCGACCACGGTGATCACCGCGTCAACGGTGCAGGCGCTGCGGATTTCCGGCCACTGGAAGGCTTGCACCAGCGGTTTCGGCAAGGCCAGGCCCGAGGTTTCGATGAGGATGTGGTCGAGGTCACCGCGACGCGCAACCAGCTCGCGCATCACCGGAAAGAACTCTTCCTGAACGGTGCAGCACAGGCAGCCGTTGGCCAGTTCGTAAACGCGGCCAGTGGCTTCTTCTTCGGTGCAACCGATGGTGCATTGTTTGAGGATTTCACCGTCGATGCCCAACTCGCCGAACTCGTTGACGATCACCGCGATGCGACGGCCCTGCGCGTTGTCGAGCATGTGCCGCAGCAGTGTGGTCTTGCCCGAGCCGAGGAAGCCGGTGACGATGGTGACGGGGAGTTTGGCCAGTGTTTTCATCGGTATGCCCTTTGGCAAGCGGCGGGCATACGGGACGAGAACCGGCAACGCGCGTGCGCGCCGGAAGCGTTCGCCACCGGATCACCCCGCCCGGTTGTAGTGAGAATCTGTGACGAGGCAGGTCTCCTGGCTGACGGTGTTCAGGCATGGGCCTGGCGTTGGCTGCGCCTTCCCGCGGGCTCATGGGTTGAGCTGGCAGTGGCGTGGCAGCGAACTTCACCGTTCACAGT
>Ga0247818_10001634_pt1 | contig 14349 bp, 9 predicted proteins | sample 13C_Glucose_Day1_FD_192424 | JGI IMG/M metagenome (GOLD analysis project Ga0247818, IMG submission 192424) | Soil microbial communities from agricultural site in Penn Yan, New York, United States - 13C_Glucose_Day1 | ecosystem: Environmental > Terrestrial > Soil > Agricultural land | place: USA...
GAGCGGCTCGCGCGGGGCCGGTCCGGCTCCGGCGGGCAAGAGGTGACGGCCGGGTCCGCGCCGCGCACCGGCGGTACGACGGAGGCCTCGTTCGGCCAGAGCGGCATCTGGCTCATCGACCAGTACCTGCCGACCCCGCAGGCGTACAACGGGCCGTTCCTGGCGCGGCTGCCGTGTCGGCTCGACGGGGAACAGCTGCGCCGGGCCGTCGCCGGGGTGCTGCGGCGACAGGAAGTGCTGCGTACCACCTACGCATTGCGCGACGCCCGGCTCCTCCAGGTCGTCTCCGACGACGACATGGCCTTCCACTACGGCGTCGAGCACTACGGCGACGACAAGGAACTCGATGCGCTCGCCCAGCGAGTGGCGAACACCCGCTTCGACCTGGAGCACGGGCCCGTGGTCTCGGTGACCTGCGCGCTCGGTCCGAGCGAGGAGAGCGCGATCGTCTGCAACATCCACCACATCGCCTCCGACGCCGCCTCGGCCGGGATCTTCCTGCGGGAACTCCTCGACGCCTACGACCGCACCGGGCGGGGCCTGCCGGTGGAGGCCGTGCCGGGACGCCCGCAGTACGCCGACTTCGCGCACTGGCACCGCACGCACCTCACGCCCGAGCGGACCACGCGGTTGCTCGACGAGTGGGCCGAGCGGCTCGCCGGAGACCTGCCTGTGCTCGCCCTGCCCTCCGACCGACCCCGGCCCGCCGCGCAGGAACACCGCGGCGGCACCGTCCCGTTGCGCGTCCCGGCCGGGGTGACCGAGAAACTGGAGCGGCTCGCGGAGCGCGAGGGCGTCACGCTGTTCATGGCGCTGCTCGCGGTGTACGGCACGTTCCTCGCCAAGCTGTCCCGGCAGGAACGGGTCCTCATCGGCTCGCCCGTCTCCCTGCGGGACGACCCGCAGACCAAGGACCTCGTCGGTTACTTCGTGAACATGGTCGTGCTGCGCCAGGACGTCACGGGCGCGATGTCCGTGCGCGAGGTGCTGGCGCGGGCGCGGGAGGAAGTGGCCGACGCCCTGCGGCTGAAGTGGGCCCCCTTCGACAAGGTGGTCGAGCGGCTGCGACCCGACCGCACCGGAGGGCACACGCCGGTCGTCCAGACGATGCTCGTCCTGACCGACCCCGGCTCCGCCCACGTCACCCACGGCGGACAGCCGCTGACGATCCAGCGGGACATGGCGCACGGCGCGAAGTACGACCTGTCGGTGGTGTTCGCCCGCGAGTCGGACGGGCTGCACGGCACCCTGGAGTACGACGCGCACCTCTTCGACGAGGCGACGGCGCGGAGCATGGGCGGACGGCTGGGCCGGCTGCTGGCTCGGTTCGCCGGGGCCGCCCCGGACACCCTGGTCCGCGACCTCGGCCTGCTCGCCGCCGACGAGGAGCGGGAGGTGCTGGCGCACGACGACCGTGTGGACCGCTCGGCGCCCCCGTTGCCGGTGGCCGAGCTGTTCGAGCGGCAAGCGGCGGCCACCCCGGACGCCGTGGCCGTGACCGACGGCGGCAACGAGTGGACGTACCGGGAACTCGAGGAGCGCGCCGGACGGCTCGCGCGGGTCCTGCGCGAGGAGGGGGCGGCGGCCGGGCGCCGGGTGGCCATCGCCCTTCCCCGCTCGTTCGACATGGTCGCCGGGCTGCTCGCCGTGGTGAAGTCAGGGGCGTCCTACGTCCCGCTGGACCCGTCGCACCCGCCGGAGCGGGTGGCGTACGTCCTGGACGACGCCGAGGCCCTCCTCGTCCTCACCGACAGCGCCACGGGAGCACAACTCCCGCCCGGGACACAACTGCTGGAGATCGACCGAGAGGCGCACCGGATCGCCGCGGCCGTCCCCGGACCGCTCGGCCCGACCCGGACGCCCGACGACGAGATCTACGTCATCCACACCTCCGGGTCGACCGGCGCCCCCAAGGGCGTCGTCATCCGGGACCGCACGATCGGCAATCTGGTCGCCGCCCAGCACCGGGTCTCCCCGTGCGGGGCGACGGGCACCACCCTCCAGTACATGACGCTCTCCTTCGACGTCTCCGTGATGGAGATCCTGGGGACGCTCTGCGTCGGCGGGGCACTCGCCCTCATCCCCGACGAACTCCAGAAGGACCTCCACCGGCTGGCCGCATTCGTCGCCGAGCACGACGTCACCCGCCTGTACCTGCCGTACATCGCGCTCCAGCGGTTCGCGGCGCTCGCCGTCGCGGAGGACCTGCGCTGCGAGGCACTGCGCGAGGTGACCTCGGTGGGCGAGGCGCTGGTCGTCTCTCCGCAGATCCGGGAGTTCTTCGCCCGGCACCCCAGGGCCCGACTGCTCAACATGTACGGCCCGTCCGAGACCCACCTCGCCACCTGGCACGAGCTGTCCGGTGACCCTGCCGACTGGCCCGAGGCGCCGCCGATCGGGCGGGCGGTCGACGGGGTGCGACTGCGCGTCCTCGGCCCGGACCGCGAACTCCTCCCGCCGGGCGTCACCGGCGAGCTGTACATCGGTGGACCGTACCTGTCGCCGGGCTACCGGGGCCGTCCCGAGGAGACGGCGCGCCGCTTCCTCCCTGACCCCTACGGCGGCGAGGGCGAGCTGATCTACCGCACCGGGGACCTCGTCCGGTCGAACGCGCGCGGCGACCTGGAGTACCTGGGCCGCGCCGACGACCAGATCAAGATCCGCGGCTACCGCGTGGAGCCCAGCGAGGTCGAGGCCGCTCTCGACGCCCTCGACGGAGTGCGAGACTCGGCGGTGGTCGCCGTGGACTTCGGGTCCGGCGACCGGCGACTGGTGGCCGCCGTCACGGGCGACGGCGCCGACGACACCGTACGGCTGCGGGCCGCGCTGGCCCGGCGGCTGCCGGAGTACCTGGTGCCCGCGCACCTCGTCCGGCTGGACCGGCTTCCGACCACGTCGAGCGGGAAGATCGACCGGGCCGGGCTGGCCGGGCGGCTCGCCGGGGAGGTGCGTGACCGGGGCGCGGACGAGGGCCCCGGGGCGGCACAACCGCCGCGGACCGCGACCGAACGCGCCATCGCCGAGGCGTGGGCGAACGTCCTGGGCGGCGGTGTCCCCGGGCGCGAGAGCGACTTCTTCACGCTCGGCGGCAACAGCATCATCGCCACCGAACTCGTCTACCGGCTGCGGACGTCGTTCGCCGTCGACATCCCGCTGCGGACCCTGTTCGACAACCCCACGGTCGCCGGGATGGCCGCACGGATCGACGAGCGGCGGGCGGGCGGCACCACCTCGTTCACCGAGCCGGCGACCGACCTGCGCGCCGACGTGACCCTGCCGGACACCGTCCGGCCCGGCGACCGCACACCGGTCCCGCCGGACGCCGCGACCCGGTTCCTGCTGACCGGCGCGACCGGCTTCCTCGGCTGCTGGCTGCTGCGGGAACTGGCGGCCGTCCCCGGACACACCGTCACCTGCCTGGTGCGCGCCGACGACGCGGACGCCGCCCTGGCCCGGCTGCACGCCACGGCCGACCGATACGGCATCGCCGGTGACATCGTCTGGGACCGGGTGCGTGCCGTCGCCGGCGACCTCACCCGGGCCCGGATGGGCCTGTCCGACGCGGACCACGCCAAGCTGGCCGAGTCCGTCGAGGCGGTCCACCATGCAGCGGCGCACATCAACTTCGTGCTGCCGTACGCCTCGGTGAAGCCGACCAACGTCGACGGGCTGCGCTCGGTGCTGGAGTTCGCCGCCACGGGACGGCTCAAGCACGTGCACCACATGTCGACCGTCGCGGTGTTCGCCCCCGGCCGCGAGGGCCGGCCGATCACCGAGGAGGCGGTGCCCGACACGTGCGAGGGGCTGGGCATCGGCTACACGCAGAGCAAATGGGTCGCCGAGGGCGTCGCCCAGCTGGCCCGCGAGCGCGGGATTCCGGTGACCGTCTACCGCATCGGCCGGATCTCCGGCGACAGCGTCACCGGTGCCTGCCAGAGCGACGACTTCCTGTGGCGCCAGATCAAGAGCTTCATCGAGCTGGGTTCCGCCCCTCCCGCGGAGGAGCTGACCACCGACCTGCTGCCGGTGGACTTCGTCGGCCGGGCCGTTTTCGCCCTCTCCCGCGAGCCGTCCGCCGACGGCGCCACGTACCACCTGTTCCACCCGCGCGGCTCCGACTTCACGCCCGTGCACGCCGCCGTCCGCGACTGCGGCCACCGGCTGGACACGGTGCCCGCCGAGGAGTGGCTGACCCGCCTGGAGGAGTCGGCCCGCCGCCCCGGGGGCAACGCCCTCGCCGCGGCCGTGCCGCTTTTCCGGGAGGGCGCCCTGGAGCTCGGCGAGAACACCTACGGCAACGAGCGGACCACCCGGCTCCTCGACCGGCTCGGGCTGCGCTGGCCCGACATCGACCGCCGCTCCCTGGCCCGCATGATCCGCTGGTTCGAGGCGGCCGGTGAGCTGGAGGGCCGGTCCCCCGCGCGGCAGAGCGCGTAGAGCGGGCCGCCCAGCGGCTCCCCCCCAGACATCCGCAGGCGGCCACCCCCACGGGCCCGTCTCCGAACGAAGGCCGACAGCATGTCTCGATACCCCTCTCCGGGCGCCGGACACGACCCGTTGATCACCTCGATGGTGGCCGGACTCCCCGCCCGCCAGCAGCCGCGGTGGCCCGACCGTTCCCTCCTGGCCCCGGTGCACGACCAACTGGCCCGCGAGTCCCCGCTGGTGTCGTACGCGAGCGTCCGCGATCTGCGCGGGCTCCTCGCGCGGGCCGCGGAGGGCGAGTTCTGCCTCATCCAGGCCGGCGACTGCGTGGAGCTGACCACCGAGTGCGAGCCCTGCGACGTCGCACGCAAGGTGGAGATGCTCGACGTTCTCGGTGACGTCATGCGCACCGGCTCCGGGCTGCCCGTCGTACGCGTCGGGCGGATGGCCGGGCAGTTCGCCAAGCCCCGCTCCGACGACTGGGAGACTGTGCCCGGCGGACGGCTCCCGGTGTTCCGGGGCCCCGTCGTCAACGCGCCGGACGCCTGCAGGGAGGCCCGCACCCCCGACCCGTCCCGCGTCGTCGCCGGGCTGGAGGCCGCCCGCTGCGCCGTCACCGCCCTCGACCGGCTCGGACGCGGTGAGGGCGCCGCTCCCGAGGACCGGGTGTGGACCAGCCACGAGGCGCTCCTGCTCGACTACGAACTCCCCCAGGTGCGGCGCCACGCGGACGGCGGCAGCTATCTGGCCTCCACGCACTGGCCGTGGATCGGCGAGCGCACCCGGCAGGCGGACTGCGCGCACGTGCGGCTGATGGCCGAGCTGGACAACCCGGTGGCCTGCAAGATCGGGCCGGAGGCGTCGGTCGACGAGGTGCTGGACCTGTGCGCGGTGCTCGACCCGCACCGCACCCCGGGCCGCCTCACCCTCATCGCCCGGTTCGGTGCCGGCCGGGTCACCGGGCTCGCCCCGCTGGTGCGGGCGGTCCGGCAGGCCGGGCACCCGGTGCTGTGGATGTGCGACCCGATGCACGGCAACACCGTCAAGACGCCCGACGGGCTCAAGACGCGCCGCCTCGACGCGATCATGTCCGAGATCCGACAGTGCGTGGACCTCCTGGCGGAGAACTCCGAGCGGTGCGCGGGCCTGCACCTGGAGGCCTCCCCCGACGACATCTCCGAGTGCGAGGGCGCGGGCTGCGTCCCGGTGCGCGGGCCGGGTTACCGCAGCCTGTGCGACCCCCGGCTCAGCCTCGTCCAGGCCGTCGCGGCCGCCGCGCACTGGCGGCTGCCGGTGGGGGCGACGGCATGAGTGCGCCCCTCACCCCCGCCACAGCTCCGGCGGAGGCCCACGACGCGCTGCTGCCGCCGCCGGGCCGCCCGTTCGCGGTGCTGCACCGCCCCGGTGCCGACCGCGCGGCGCCAGTGGAGATCCTCAGCGGCCCGGTGCGGCATGCTGACGACCTGGACTCCCTCGGCCTGGACCGGCCCGGCTGCACGGACCGGGGCACCGACGGCGGCGCCGACACCACGGCCACCCTCGTCCTCGTCCCCTACCGGCAGATCCGGGAACGCGGCTTCGCGCACCCCGACGACGGCGAGCCGCTGCTGGCCATGGAGGTGCGCGAGCACCGGCGCGTCCCGCTCGACCGGCTGCTGGCCTGCCTGCCGGTCCGGGCGCCGCGGGTGGAGGAGACCCGCTTCGACATCGACGACGACGACTACGCGGCGGCGGTGGACGGCATCGTCCACCACGAGATCCACCGCGGTGAGGGCTCCAACTTCGTGCTGGCGCGCAGTCTGCACGGCAGGATCCGCGCCTTCGACCGCGCGGCCGCGCTGGCGGTGCTGCGCGGGCTGATGACGACGGAGACCGGGGCGTACTGGACGTTCCTGATCTTCACCGGCGACCGGTACCTGATCGGCTCGACCCCGGAGCAGCAGGTGCGGGTGCGGGGTGACCGGGTGGAGATGAACCCGATCAGCGGTACCTACCGCTACCCGCGCACCGGCGCCGACCTGCCGGGGCTGCTGCGCTTCCTGCGCGACCCCAAGGAGACCGACGAGCTGTACATGGTCGTCGACGAGGAACTGAAGATGATGGCCGCCCTGTGCGGCGACGAGGTGCGCGTCAGCGGGCCGTCCCTGAAGTGGATGTCCCGGCTCGCCCACACCGAGTACTACCTCTCTGGTCGCTCGGACCGCCCGCTCACGGAGATCCTGCGCACCACGATGCCCGCCCCGACCGTGACCGGCAGCCCGGTGGAGAACGCGTGCCGGGTGATCGAGCGGTACGAGCCGCGCGGCCGGGGCTACTACAGCGGGGCCATCGCCCTGCTCGGCTGCGAGGGCGGGCAGCGGCGGCTGGACGCGGCGCTGATGCTGCGGACGGCGGACCTCGGGGTGGACGGCTCGGTGCGGCTGACGGCGGGCGCCACGGTCGTCCGGGAGTCGGTGCCCGCGCACGAGACGGCGGAGACCACCGCCAAGCTGTCGGGCCTGCTGGACGCCCTGTCCGGGCGGCGGTCCGCGAGGGCGCCGGTCCCGGCGTCCGCCGCGGGCCTCGCCGAGGCCGGTCCGGTGCGCGGCGCGCTGGCCGCCCGCAACGACGGGCTGGCGGCGTTCTGGCTGCGCGGGACCGGCGGCGCCCCCGCCGCCCGGTCCGTCGCGGGCGCCGGGGTGACCATCGTCGACGCCGAGGACGGATTCACGTCGATGCTCGCCTACCAACTGCGGTCGCTGGGCTGCGCGGTGCGGTTGGTGCCCTGGTACCGGGCGGCGGGCGCGGGCGGCGGGATCGCCGGGGCGCCCGGGGTGCTCCTGCTCGGCCCGGGGCCGGGCGATCCGCGGGACGTGTCCAATCCACGCGTGCGTGCCCTACGGGCCACGGCCGCCGACCGGCTCGTGGCCGGGCTGCCGCTGGCGGCGGTCTGCCTGGGGCACCAGGTGGTGTGCACCCTGCTGGGGCTGCGGGTGGCCCGGCTGCCGGACCCGGCGCAGGGCAGGCGGCTGCAGGTCCCGCTGTGGGGCAGGCCCCGCATGGCCGGCTTCTACAACAGCTACGCCGCGCGGGCCGACGACGACTGGCTGCGCCCGCCGCTGGTCGGCGGGCCGGTCCAGGTGCAGCGCGTCGGCGACGAGGTGATCGCGCTGCGCGGCCCGGCCCTGTCCACGATCCAGTTCCACGCGGAGTCGTTCCTGACCGAGGACGGCCCCGGCATCCTGGCCGACCTGCTGACCGGCGCCCTGGCACCGGCCGCGGCTCACCGGCCGGGCGTCCACGACAGTTGTGCGGCCGGTGTCCGTAGCGCCGGCCCCTGGGAGTCCAGGGGGACCCATGAGCATGCCTGAGCGAGGGGGCGTGGACACCGCGCCCCGTCCGATCGACCCGCGCGCCCTGCGCAGGTGCATGGGGCAGTTCGCCACCGGGGTCACGGTGATCACCTGCCGCCGCGGCGACCTCGTCCACGGCACGACGGTCAACGCGTTCACCTCGGTGTCGCTGGACCCGCCGCTGGCCCTGGTGGCGCTGGACCGGCGCAGCCGGGCAGGCGCGCTGCTGCGGGAGGACGGCGACTACGTCGTCAACATCCTCGACGCCTCGCAGCGCGACCTGGCCATGCACTTCGCCGGGCGGCCCATGACGGAGCCGGTGCCGTGGGTGGACGAGGGAGGGCCGCACCCGCGGCTCGCTGGCGCCGTGGCCCACCTGGTCTGCCGGCCCTGGCAGATACACGACGGCGGCGACCACACGCTGCACATCGGGAGTGTCCAGGACTTCGAGAGCCGCCCGGGGCGGCCGCTGCTGTTCCACGGCGGCGCCTTCCCGGAGCTGGCGCCGGACGACTCCGCCGTCGCCTGGTCGCTGTGCCTGGACGGCATGAACCCAGTGGCGCACCTCCCGGTGCACGACGAGCCCGACCGGACCGATCGCACTGACCGGACCGACAGGACCGACAGGACAGGGGACTGACGCACATGACGGACACGACGCACACCGCGGGCACGCCGGGCGCCCCCGGCATCGCCGACGGCATCGGGGCCGCCGGGGGCACCGGGCCGCGCCGCAAGACCCGCCCGATGACCGGCGACGAGTACCTGGAGAGCATCCGCGACGGCCGGGAGATCTGGGCGTACGGGGAGCGGGTCGACGACGTCACCAAGCACCCGGCGTTCCGCAACACGGCGCGGATGACGGCTCGGCTTTACGACGCGCTGCACGACCCGGAGCACCACGACACGCTGACCACGCCCACGGACACCGGCAGCGACGGCTACACGCACAAGTTCTACCGGGTGCCGCGCACCGTGGAGGACCTGGTCGGCGACCGGGACGCGATCGCCCGGTGGGCCCGGATGACGTATGGCTGGATGGGCCGCAGCCCGGACTACAAGGCGAGTTTCCTGGTGACGCTGGGCGCGGACCCGGAGTACTACGGGGAGTTCGCTAACAACGCCCGCCGCTGGTACGCGGAGGCGCAGGAGCGGGTGCTGTTCTGGAACCACGCGGTGATCAACCCGCCCGTGGACCGCCACCGGGCGCCGGACGAGGTCGGCGACGTCTTCGTGCACGTCGAGAAGGAGTGCGACGACGGCCTGGTGGTCAGCGGCGCGAAGGTGGTGGCCACGGGGTCGGCGCTGACCCACTTCAACTTCGTGGCGCACTACGGACTGCCGGTGAAGAAAAAGGAGTTCGCGCTCGTGGCAACGCTGCCGATGGACGCGCCGGGGGTGAAGCTGATCTGCCGTCAGTCGTACGAGCTGGCCGCGAACCGGATGGGCAGCCCGTTCGACTACCCGCTGTCGAGCCGCCTCGACGAGAACGACACCGTCTTCATCCTGGACAAGGTGAAGATCCCCTGGGAGAACGTCTTCATCTATGGGGACACGGCGAAGGCCGGGACCTTCCTGAACACTTCCGGGTTCACGCACCGGCTCACCTTCCACGGCGTGACCCGGCTCGCGGTGAAACTGGACTTCCTCGCCGGTCTCCTGCTCAAGGGGCTGGACGTGACCGGGACGAAGGATTTCCGGGGCATCCAGACCCGGGTGGGCGAGGTGCTCGCCTGGCGGAACATGTTCTGGGGTCTCAGTGACGCGATGGCGCACAATCCGAACGCGTGGCACGACGGCGGGCTACTGCCGAACCTGGATTACGGCATGGCGTACCGCTGGTTCATGACGATCGGTTATCCGCGCGTCCGCGAGATCATTCTGCAGGACCTCAGCAGCGGCCTCATCTACTTGAACTCACACGCCAAGGACTTCCAGAACCCCGAACTGCGGCCACACCTGGACCGGTACATGCGGGGGTCGAACGGATACGACTCGGTGGAGCGGGTCAAGCTGATGAAGCTGATCTGGGACTCGGTGGGCACGGAGTTCGCGGGCCGGCACGAACTGTACGAGCGCAACTACTCGGGCAACCACGAGAACGTGCGCATCGAGCTGCTCATGGCGCAGACGGCGTCCGGTCTGGTCGACGGCTACCGGGGCTTCGCCGAGGAGTGCATGGCGGAGTACGACCTGGACGGCTGGACGGCGCCGGACCTGATCGGGCCCGACCAGGCATGAGCGGCCGGGCGGCACGGCGACGGGGGCGGCGGGCGGCGTGTGTCCGGTCCGCCGCCGCCCCCGCGGGGCCGCCCTCCCGCCGGGCGTCAGGGCAGGTCGGCCGCCTCGGGCCGGTCGTCCTGACCGGGCAGGACCAGGGCCAGGGTGAAGCCGTCGTAGCCCTTGGCGCCCACCGTCTGGATCGTGGTGGCGCTCACCCGGGGCTCGGCGGCGACCTTCTCGTGGAAGCTCCGCATCCCGCGGACACCGCCGTCGGGGTTGTCGGCGTCGGCGACCGCGCCGCCGAGCACCACGTTGTCGACGACGATCACGCCGCCGGGCCGGGAGAGTTCGAGCGCCCAGTCGAAGTACTCGGGGGTGTCGGGCTTGTTGGCGTCGATGAAGACCAGGTCGAACGGCTCCTGGGCGGTTTTCGCGAGGTCGGGCAGGATGTCGAGGGCGCGGCCCACCCGCTGGTCGACGCGGTCGGCGACACCGGCCCGCGCCAGGTGACCGGCGGCGGTCTCGGCGAACGAGCGCTCCCACTCGATCGTGACGAGTCGGCCGCCGGGCGGCAGGGCGCGGGCCAGCCAGATGGAGCTGTAACCGCCGAAGGTGCCTATCTCCAGAATGCGCTCGGCGCCCTGGACGAGGGCCAGCAAGTGCAGCAGCTTTCCCTGGGAGCGGGAGACCCCGATATCGGGGAGGTCGAATCCGATGTGTGCCTTGGCGGCGGCGGCCAGAGCGGGTTCCTCGTCACCGAGAACCACGTCGAAGTAGCCGTCCACCGCGCTCCACTGATTCTGTGTCATGACTCCAGTGTTCCCTGTGAGGAGGAAATTCGACACCCGGAAGGGAGAAATTCCAGAGAATCGACGGATTCATTACGTCCACTTGCCCCCGTCGGTTAGAGAACCGAATTTCCGGGAAATCGCCTGCCTGAACGAGAAAGAGAACGCCTTTTCATCTCTCCTAGCACGACCGCACCGAGAGGAGCGCAGAATCTTGCCCCGAACCGGGACCACGACAGAACGACCGACGGACCTCGATCTCGATCTCGTACCGGAGCTGCACCACGTGGGCGTGCAGACGGACGACCTCGACAACTGCACCGCCTGGTACGAGGAGTTCTTCGGCTGCCGGACCAATTGGACGCTGGACACCTTCTCCGACCTGACGCTGAGCCGCCTGCCCGGCATCACCCGGCTGACCGAGGTGATGGTGGCCGGTCTGCGCTTCCACCTCTTCGAGCGCACCGGGCAGGACGGCGCCGTCCCCGGCGCCAACACCCGCCAGTTCCAGCACGTCTGCCTGGCCACCGGCTCCCCCGAGGAGCTGCGGGCCTGGCGCGAGCGCTGGTTCCGGCTGTACGAGTCCGGCCGCTTCTCGTTCGCCGGGGACGAGCAGCCCACCGACATCGTCATCGACGCGGATGGCGTCCACAGCTGTTATGTCCTCGACGTCAACGGCCTGGAGTTCGAGTTCACCTACGTGCCGCCAGGAGGAGACCGATGAGCACGCGCATCCACCGCACCGTCACCGAGCTGCCGGTGCCCGACGGCTGGGACTTCGGGGACTTCCCGTACGGCCTGGAGCCGCTGACGCTGCCCGAGCCGCCGATGCCGGGAACCGAGACCGCGATATCCGACGTGCTGCCGGCCGACGCGTCCCGCGCGGTCCGCAGCGCACCGTGCCCGCGGACCGGACCGGCCCTCGCCGCCGAGGAGATCTCCCACCAGCTGTTCTGGTTCCGCTGGATCACGGGTCACCAGGCCACCTTCGCCATCTGGCAGCTGACGGCGCACGCCCTGCACCAGGCCCGCTCGCGCTCCGACCCGGCGCCCTCCCTGCGGGCGATGACGGACCTCACCGACGCGTACACCGCGATGCTGCTCTACACCAGCTCCTGCCCCACCGACGTCTACAGCACGGTCATCCGGCCCTCGATGTACCTCCAGCACCGCAGCTTCAGCGGGACCTGGGCCCCGGACTTCGTCCCCGTGCGCTCGCTGCTGCGCGGGAAGAAGACCGAGTGGGAGGGGACGCACGAGGCCGAACGGCTGAAGAAGGCGGTGCGGATGTACCACACGGTGCACGCGGGGGTGGCGGCCAAGCTGGTGCCGGGCGGCCGCTCGCTGCTCCAGGCGTCGGCCGCGGATGTCACGCCGACCCGCCCCGAGACCCAGGCCCTGATCTACGACCACTACTTCCTCACCCTGCGAGCGCCGGTCGACGCGACGGAGCTGGTCGGCCAGTTGCGGTGCCGGCTGCGCGCGATCGCTCAGGACGTGGCGGCCAACGGGCTCTACCCCGGTCTCACGCCCGAGGACGAAGCCGCCTTACCCGAGGAACTGCGAGGCGAGGAGGTGCGGCGGGAGTACGAGGAGGGCTTCGCCGCCATCCTGGGCCGGATCGACGCCGCCGCCCGGCAGCTCAGGCCGAGGGTGCTGCACCACAGCATGCCCTGACCGCCGGGGCGACCGAGCACCGACGGACGGAACGAGCACGGACGAGCACGAACAAGGAGGAGTAAGCGTGCGGCACGGAGTGGTGATCCTGCCCGAGCGGCGCTGGTCCAGGGCGCGCGAGCAGTGGGTCCTGGTCGAGCGCCTGGGCTTCGACCACGCCTGGACATACGATCAGTTGATGTGGCGGTGGCTGCGGGACGAGCCCTGGTTCGCCTGCGTGCCCACGCTGGCCGCCGCGGCGGCCGTCACCTCGCGGATCACACTGGGCACGATGGTCGCCACGCCCACCTACCGCCATCCGGTGACGCTGGCCAAGGAAGTGATGTCGCTGGAGGACGTCGCCGGGGGCCGCTTCGTCTGCGGACTGGGCGCGGGGGCGGGCGGCCTCGACGACCGGGTGGTGGACCCCACCGAGCGGACTCCGCGCCAACGCGCCGACCGGTTCGCCGAGTTCGTCGAGGCGCTGGACCGGCTGCTCACCGAGCGGACCGCCTCGTACACGGGCGAGCACTACGCCTTCGAGGACGTGCCGGTGAACCCGGGGTGCCTGACGCGGCCCCGGGTGCCGTTCGCGATCGCCGCGACCGGCCCGCGCGGAATGCGGCTCGCGGCCCGGCAGGCGGACACCTGGGTCACGGCGGGTCCGCCGGGCCGCTTCGACGCGCTGCCCTACGAGAAGGCGCTGCCGGACATCGCCCGGCAGTTGGACGAGCTGGACGCCGCCTGCGAGGCGACCGGCCGCGATCCGGGCACGCTGAACCGGCTGCTGCTGACCGGCGCCATGGTCGGCGGCGTCCTCGAGTCCGTCGAGTCCTACCGGGACGCGGTGGGCCGCTTCGGCGAGCTGGGCGTCACCGACCTGGTGGTGCACTGGCCGCGCGCGTCCTTCCCCTACCAGGGGAACCCCCGCGTGCTGGAGGCAGTCGCGGAGGAGGTGCTGCTCCCCGCGCGGGAGGCGGCGCCGGGGACCGGGCCCGCGGCGGTGCGGCCGGGCGGCGAAGGAGAGGGACGTTGATCGCGTACGAGATCGTGGCCATGTTCACGGACACCCCCTACGGCGGCTGCGCCCTCGGTGTGGTCCCTGACGCGGCGGAGCTCTCGGCGGCCGACATGCTGGCCATCGCCCGGGAGATCGCCCTGACGGAGACGGCGTTCGTGGTGCCGCCCCGCCTGCCCGGATCGACATACGGGGTACGGGTGATGACCCCGGCCGGAGAGTCGCCGTTCGGCGGCCACAGCGCGGTGGGCACCGCCAGCGTGCTGGTGCGCGCCGGGCGGCTGGCGGCCGGGGAGGCGGTGCAGGAGTGCGGCGGGCGGCAGCTCGCCGTGACCGCAGCCGCCGACGGCTCGACCCTGTGTGTCGCGGGCGAGCCGCTCCCGCACCCCGAGTGGGACCCCGGCCCGCTGCTGGCGGCCTGTGGGCTGACGGACGCCGACCTGGCGGGCACCCCACACCTGACCGGATTCGGGCCGGCGTTCCACGTCCTGCCGGTGGACTCGGAGGCCCTGGCCCGCGCCTCGGCTCACCTGAGCGACCCGGTCTGGGAGGACTGCGCGGACGCGGTGCTCGTCGCCTGGGACCCCGCGGGCGGCATCGCCCGCGTCCGCGTGTTCGCCCCGGGCTACGGCATGCCCGAGGACCCCGCCTGCGCATCCGCCGCGCTGGGCCTGGGCGCCTGGCTGGCGCGGGAGAAGGCTCTGCCCGGCACCGACGGTCGCTACTCCTACCAGGTCCGCCAGGGCGAGGACATCGGCCGCCCGGCCACGCTGTCCTGCACAGTCGACCTGGCCGAGGGCCGGGCCGTCGCCGCCACGGTCCACGGCCGGGTCACCGCCACCGCCTCCAGCCGGATGACACTCCCCGGGCGGCTCTGAGGACTGTCTCGCCCTGGGACGCCCCACCC
>Ga0247818_10001635_pt1 | contig 14345 bp, 12 predicted proteins | sample 13C_Glucose_Day1_FD_192424 | JGI IMG/M metagenome (GOLD analysis project Ga0247818, IMG submission 192424) | Soil microbial communities from agricultural site in Penn Yan, New York, United States - 13C_Glucose_Day1 | ecosystem: Environmental > Terrestrial > Soil > Agricultural land | place...
CGAGCTCGGCGAGCCGCTCCACCGACTCGACCGGGTCCAGCGCGGGACGCGTCGCGTCACCGAACGGGTCGTTGCCACGCCAGCCCACGGTCCACAGACCGAAGGTGAACCTGTCCGCGGGAGTGGGAGTGAAGCGTTCCGTCATGGTGTCTCCGCCTTAGCCTGCCTGGGGTCCGGAGCCGTCGTCAGTACCCCGGGCCTATTTGTTCACTGACATGATTAATTATGCACACGGCACCGCGGTGACGTAACCCCCCGGAGCACGGAACGGGGGCCGCCTCTGTTCGGGACGCCATCGATCACGTAATTTGTTTGTCGCACTCCCAAAACCCGCACCACCGGAAACCGCACGAGAAGAGGTAGCCCATGCCGCCGCGTACCGTCGTCATCGGCGTGGACAGCTCCACCCAGTCCACCAAGGCTGCAGTCACCGACGCCGAGACGGGCGAGCTCCTCGCCGTCGGCCGCGCCCCCCACGTCGTCACGGGCGAGGGCGGGGCGCGCGAGACCGACCCCGAGATCTGGTGGCGGGCGCTCTGCGACGCCGTCGCGGCGGGGCTCAAGGAGTCCGGGCTTTCCGCCTCCTCCGTCACGGGCATCGCCGTCGCCGGGCAGCAGCACGGCCTCGTGGTCCTCGACGGGTCCGGCCGCCCGCTGCGCCCCGCGCTCCTGTGGAACGACACGCGCTCCGCGCCGCAGGCCTCCGCTCTCGTCGCGGAGCTGGGCGGGCCCGAGGCCTGGACCGCGCGCACGGGCACGGTGCCCGTCGCCTCCATGACGGCCACGAAGTGGCGGTGGCTGCGCGAGAACGACCCGGCGAACGCCGAGGCGACGGCCTCCGTGCGGCTCCCCCACGACTTCCTCACCGAGCGGCTCGCCGGCGTCGCGGCGACCGACCCGGGCGACGCGTCGGGGACCTGCTGGTACTCGACGGAGACGGGTGCCTACGACCCCGAGCTCCTGGACCGCCTCGGTCTGGACACGTCGATGCTGCCCGAGGTCGCCGCCACCGGCGGCACCCGCATCGGCTCCCTGACCGAGTCCGCGGCCGAGGCGCTCGGCCTGCCGGCGGGGATCGCCGTCGCGGCCGGCACCGGCGACAACATGAGCGCCGCCGTCGGCCTCGGCCTGGGCGGCGCCGGGCTGCTGGACCACCCGGTCCTGAGCCTGGGTACCTCGGGTACGGTCTTCGCCGCGTCCCGGACCAGGCCCGCCTCCACTGCACTCTCCGGTTTCGCCGCCGCCGACGGGACGTACCTCCCGCTGGCCTGCACCCTCAACTGCACCCTGGCCGTCGACAAGGTGGCCTCCCTGCTCGGACTTCACCGCGACGACGCGACGCCCGGCGGTGAGGCGGTCCTCCTGCCGTACCTGGACGGCGAGCGCACCCCGGACCTGCCCACATCGGCCGGGCTCCTCACCGGTCTGCGGCACGACACCACGCCGCAGCAGCTGCTGGGAGCGGCCTACGAGGGCGCGGCCTTCACCGTGCTGCGCGCGCTCGACGAACTGCTGCGGGCCTGCGGCCTCGACCCGGCCGACCCCGAGGTCGCCTCCCGGCCCCTGCGGCTGATCGGCGGCGGGGCCCAGGGACGCACCTGGGTCGAGACCGTACGGCGCCTCTCGGGCCGCCCTCTGATCGTGCCCGGCAGCGGCGAGCTGGTCGCCCTCGGCGCGGCGGCGCTGGCGGCGTCGGCGGCGGGCGGGGGCGACCCGGTCGCCATCGCGACCCGCTGGAACGCCAGGGCCGACAACGCCGACGCCGACGCAGCCCTCCCGGCGCTGGAGCGTGACACCGAGGCCTGGGAGCGCGTGGGTTCGGTGCTGGACAGGGCCGCGGAGCCGCTGCTCGGCGGTTGAGTGGGCCCCGAAATCACGTCCCGCCGAGCGGTTTTGGGGATGACCGTGGATCTTCAATAGGATCCGGCGATGATCACAAGAAAACGGCTGACGGCCGGGGTGTGCGTCCTGCTCGCCACCCTGGCCGCCGGGTTCGGCACCGCCGTCCCGGCCGCGGCCGACGAACCCTCCACCACCCCGTCCCCCAAGGTCGAACTGGTCCTCGACGTCAGCGGTTCCATGCGTGCCCGCGACATCGACGGCCAGTCCCGGATATCCGCCGCCAAGCAGGCGTTCAACGATGTCCTGGACGCGGTGCCCGAGGAGGTCGAACTCGGGATCCGTACGCTCGGGGCCGATTACCCGGGCGACGACCGCAAGGTCGGCTGCAAGGACACCAAGCTGCTGTACCCGGTCGGCCCGCTCGACCGCACCGAGGCCAAGACCGCCGTCGCCACGCTGACGCCGACCGGCTGGACCCCGATCGGTCCCGCCCTGCTCGGTGCCGCCGACGACCTCCAGGGCGGGGACGCCACCCGGCGCATCGTCCTGATCACCGACGGCGAGGACACCTGCGGGCCGCTCGACCCGTGCGAGGTCGCGCGCGACATCGCCGCCCGGGGCATCCACCTCGTCATCGACACGCTGGGCCTGGTCCCGAACGCCAAGATCCGGCAGCAGCTGACCTGCATCGCCGAGGCCACCGGCGGAACGTACACGGCCGTCCAGCACACGGATGAACTCTCCGGCCGCGTCAAGCAGTTGGTGGACAGGGCCGCCGAGCCCGTCGTCACCCCGGTGGCGACCGAGGGTGCGGGCAGCTGCTCCGCGGCCCCGCAGCTGAAGGCCGGGCTCTACACCGACCGCCAGGAGATCGGGAAGCACCGCTGGTACCGGGTGGACGTCCTGCCCGGCCAGGAACTGCGCGCGTCGGTGAGCGTGGCTGCGGACCGTGCGGTGAACGACGACTACGGGGTCCTGCTGCGGGCCGTGACCACGCACGGCCGCGAGATCGTCCGGGGCGCGGAGTCCGGCACGGGCCGTACGGACGCCGTCTCCACCGGGCTGCGCTATCCGAAGCCCGAGCAGGAGGACGCCGACGTCTCCGACGAGGACCTGAAGCCCGCCGCCGAGGCCGTCTGCCTCCAGCTGAGCAACTCGTTCTCGGCACCCCCGTCCGTGAAGACCACTCCGGGGATGCCCGTCGAGCTCACCATCGACCTGGTCGAAGGCCCTGACGACGCGTCCGACGTCGCCGCGTTCGGCCTGGGCCGCGGCTGGTGGCTGCTGGGCGTCATGGTGCTGACCGGGCTGATCGCAGGTCTGCTGTTCGGCTGGATCTCGCGCTGGCGCGTTGCGGTCTGGAGGACCAACTGATGCGTACCCCCCGTAGGAACCGTCTGGGCCGCGCCTGTGCGGGCGCGCTGCTCGCAGGCGTCACCCTGCTCACCTCGGCGGGCGCCGCCGTGGCCGACGACCCGTCAGCGAGCGCGAGCCCGGCGGACGGGGAGACCGCCGGGCCCACTGAGGCGGGCACCACCTTCCGTACCGCCACGGCGATCCAGCAGGAGCAGACGGCCACGGCCGACGCGTCCACGGGCGACTACCTCTACTGGGTCTTCCCCGCCGACTCGGGCCAACGGCCCACCGTCCGCGCGAAGGTGAGCCTGCCCGAGAGCGCCACCAGGCACGGAGCGTCGACCTGGCAGGTCGACGTGTACGACGGACTGCGCCGCAGGCAGGCCTGCATGTACGGCCACCAGACCAGGAAGGCTGCGCCGGACGCCGGCACGGTCGAGCTGTCCTGCGTCCTGCGTACGGTGCGGGCCTGGGCCGAACCGTGGGCGTTCGACCCCCTTCCGGGGAGTTACTACGTGCGCCTGACGGTGACCGGCCTCGCCGAGGAGGACCTGGGGCTCCCGGTCCACGTCGAGACCGAGGTCACCTCCACCGCCCAGGGCGGCGCGCACGACGTCGGCGGCGCACTCGCCGAACCCCTGGTGCCCGGCGTGTCCTTGGCCTCCGCGCAGCAGGACGGCGACTCGGAGCAGGACGGTGACTCCCCGCAGGCCGCCCCGCTCGGCAGTGAGCCGGAGGACGGCTGGTCCTCCGGCTGGTGGACCGACCGCTGGCTGTGGACCGTGGGCGGCGGCGTGCTCGCCGCGCTGGCAGCGGTGTTCGGTTACGGCCTCACCCGTGGCACGGGCCGCCCCTCCCGGGTCCCGCCGGGGGTCTGACCGCTCCCCCGCCCCCACACCCGAGGGCCGTCGGCATCCGCCCGGTGGCCCTCGGGCATGCCCGGCCGCGGCACGGCTGATTCTCGCTTCGAACCCACGACCGAATGGCATTAGGCTGACCAACTCACGTACCGGGTAAGGCAGATGACAGGAGCCCTCATGTCCACGGAAACCGGTGCGGCCCTGGATGCCGAGCCACGCGGTCACCGGGTCGTCCAGGGACCGAGAGGGCTCCCCCTCCTGGGGAGCCTGCCGCAGTTCGGCAAGGATCCGCTGGCGTTCTTCGAGCGCCTGCGCGGATACGGCGACATGGTGAGCTGGCGCTTCGGCCGCAACAACTGTGTCTTCATCGCCGATCCGGAGTGCATCGGCGATCTGCTCACCGAGACGGAGCGCACCTTCGACCAGCCCCTGCTGGGCATCGCCTTCCGTACGGTCATGGGCAACGGCGTCGTCGTCGCGCGCGGCCCGGACTGGCGGCGCAAGCGCTCACTGGTGCAGCCGTCGGTGCGGCCCAAGCAGGTGAAGTCGTACGCCTCCACGATGACGGCGTGCACCGTGGAACTGGCGGACACCTGGTCGGACGGCGAACGGGTGGACGTCAAGCGGGTGATGGCGGCCCTGACGCAGAAGATCGCCGTCCGCACGATCTTCGGGGTGGACACGCCGGCCGACGCGGAGTCGATGGGCCGCGCGATGGACATCGCCCAGCAGGAGATCGGCAAGGAGTTCAGCGGCCTCGGTGCCGTGCTGCCCGACTGGGTGCCGACCCCCGGGCGGGCCAGGATCAAGAAGGCCGCCCGGGTGATCGACGCCGAGGTGGGGCGTGTGGTGGCCCGCCACCGCGACGGGGACGGGGAGCGCCCCGATCTGCTGAGCCGGCTGCTCACCGCGGTGGACGAGACCGGGGCGCACCTGTCCGACAAGGAGATCCGCGACGAGACGGTGACGCTCTACATCGGGGGCCACGAGACGACGAGTTCGACGCTGGTGTGGGCCTGGTATCTGCTGTCGCGCACCCCGCACGCACGGGCCGCGCTCGCCGAGGAGCTGGACCGGGTGCTCGGCGACCGGGAACCGGGGATCGACGACTACGCCCGGCTGACCTACGCCCAGGCGGTGGTGAAGGAGACCCTGCGGCTGTACCCGACCATCTGGCTGGTCACCGGAATCGCCAAGGAGGGGGCCCGCATCGGCGGTGTACCGATGCCGGAGGGCACACGGGTGTGGAGCAGCCAGTGGGCCACGCACCGGGACGAGCGGTGGTTCCCCGAGCCCGAGGTGTTCCGCCCCGAGCGCTGGGACGCGCAGGAGGGCGACGAGATCCCCGAGTACGCCTGGTACCCCTTCGGTGGTGGGCCCCGGGTCTGCCTGGGTACGCGCTTCGCGATGGTGGAGGCGGTCCTGGTCCTCGCCGTGCTCGCCCGGCGCTTCGAGCTGGAGGTCGACCCCGGCACCGTGAACCCCGTGCCGACACTCACCCTTCAGCCGGACCGGGAGGTCATGGCGACCGTACGGGCGCGCTGACCGCACAGTCGGGTGAAGCGCGCGGTGAACCCTTGACCTCAGGTTTGCTTGAGGTCTTAGCGTTCCGTGCGTACCCACCACTTCTGGAGGCACCCGCATGGACATGGAAGTCACCGCGTGGCATTCGCTGCACAGCACGATGAACGCGCAGCAGGACCGCAGACCCTTCTCCAGGGCCACACTGCGCCGCATCGCGGTGTTCGCCCGGCCGCACCGGAGCAGGATCGTCCGCTTCCTGCTGCTGAGCGTCGTCACCGCCCTGCTGGCCGTGGCGACTCCGGTACTGGCGGGCGGGGTCGTCGACGCGATCGTGGGGGGTGAGGATCCCTCCGCCGTCATCCGGCTCGCCGCGCTCATCGCGGTGATCGCGGTGGCGGAGGCGGGCCTCGGGCTCCTCACGCGGTGGCTCTCGGCCACCCTCGGCGAGGGGCTGATCCTCGATCTGCGGACCGCCGTCTTCGACCACGTCCAGCGGATGCCGGTGGCGTTCTTCACCCGCACCCGCACCGGCGCGCTGGTCAGCCGGCTCAACAACGACGTCATCGGCGCCCAGCGGGCGTTCAGCAACACCCTCTCCGGCGTCGTCTCCAATCTCGTCACCCTGCTGCTGACGCTGGCAGTGATGCTCACCATCTCCTGGCAGATCACGCTGCTCGCCCTGGTCCTGCTGCCGGTGTTCGTCGTCCCCGCCCGCCGGATGGGTACCCGGATGGCGGGCCTGCAGCGGGAAGCAGCCGGTCACAACGCCACCATGGGCACCCAGATGACCGAGCGCTTCTCGGCGCCGGGCGCCACGCTCGTCAAGCTCTTCGGGCGCCCGGCCGACGAGTCCGCCGAGTTCGCCGCCCGGGCGGGCCGGGTACGTGACATCGGCATCCGGACGGCGATGCTCCAGTCCACCTTCATCACCGCCCTCACCCTGGTGTCGGCGCTCGCTCTCGCCCTCGTCTACGGGCTGGGCGGCTTCTACGCGCTGCGCGGCAGCCTGGAACCGGGGGCGGTCGTCGCCCTGGCCCTCCTCCTCACCCGGCTCTACGCCCCGTTGACGGCGCTGGCCGGTGCCCGCGTGGAGGTGATGAGTGCACTGGTCAGCTTCGAGCGGGTCTTCGAGATCCTGGACCTCGAACCGCTGATCACCGAGAAGCCCGACGCCCGTGAGGTGCCGGAGGGGCCGGTGTCCGTGGAGTTCGACGACGTGTCCTTCGGCTATCCCTCCGCCGACAAGGTCTCCCTCGCCTCGCTCGAAGAGGTCGCCGCACTCGGCACGGGGGGCGGCGCCCAGGTGCTGCACGGCATCTCGTTCACGGCGGAGCCGGGCCGGATGGTCGCGCTCGTGGGTTCGTCCGGGGCGGGCAAGTCCACGATCGCACAGCTGCTTCCCCGGCTGTACGACGCCGATGCCGGTGCCGTACGGCTGAACGGCGTCGACGTACGCGACCTGACGGCGGACTCGATCCGGAGGACGCTGGGCATGGTCACCCAGGACGGGCACCTCTTCCACGAGTCGGTGCGCGCCAACCTCCTGCTCGCCCGGCCGGAGGCCACCGAGGAGGAGATCTGGGACGCCCTGCGCCGCTCGCGCCTGGACGGCCTGGTCGCGTCGCTGCCCGAGGGCCTGGACACGGTGGTCGGCGAGCGCGGCTACCGGCTCTCCGGCGGTGAACGCCAGCGGCTCACCATCGCACGCCTGCTGCTGGCACGCCAGCGGGTGGTGATCCTGGACGAGGCGACCGCTCACCTGGACTCGACCTCGGAGGCCGCCGTGCAGGAGGCCTTGGCGGAGGCTCTGGAGGGCCGCACAGCCGTGGTCATCGCCCACCGGCTCTCGACCGTGCGGGCCGCCGACCTGATCCTGGTCGTCGAGGACGGCCGAGTCGTGGAACGCGGTACGCACGACGAACTGCTGCGCCTGGGCGGACGGTACGAGGAGCTGCACCGCACCCAGTTCGAGCGTCCGGAGGCGGCGGAGGCCACGGACGCCGACGGGGACCACGCGATGCGCTGATCGCGTACCACGCGCCCCGCGCAACCCTCCGACCGCCGACCGCCCATGGACACCCGGCGGTTCACCCTCTGGCCCTGTCCGACACAGTGATACATACTACGGATGTTTGTTTCACATCGTTGAGGAGGGAAGCCGATGGACATCGACGAGGCGCGGACCCGGTTCGCGGTCCTGCGGACCAAGGACTCCGCCGTCCCCACCGAGGAACTGGACGCCATCTGGGCCGTGTTGCCGACCGTGCGGGTCGAGGAGATCCTCGGCGAGTGGCGGGGCGGCGAGTTCGACACCGGGCATCCGCTCAACGGGCGTCTGCCGAAGCTCGGCTGGTACGGCAAGACGTTCAACTCGGCGGAGGACGCCAAGCCGCTGATGATGCGCCGGGAGGACGGCACGCTGTACAGCGACACCGAACTCGGCAAGGGCGAGGCAAGCTTGTGGGCGGTCGAGTTCCGGGGCGAGTCGACGGCCACCATGGTCTACGACGGCCAGCCGGTCTTCGACCACTTCAAGGCGGTCGACGACCGCACGCTCATGGGGATCATGAACGGCAAGAACATGGGCGGCCTCTTCTACTACTTCTTCCTCGAGCGGGTCTGAACCGGACCGGGGCGGTGGGCCGAGAGGGGCGGAGCTGATGGTGCGAGCGGCAGTGGTGGACGCGCTGGGCGGCGGCTTCGGCGTCCAGGACATCGACATCGCGAGGCCACAGGGCCGTGAGGTCCTGGTGGAGATCCGGGCGTCCGGTCTCTGTCACACGGACCTCACGGTCGCCACCCACGCCTTCGGGGACTTCCCCCCGCCGGTCGTCCTGGGGCACGAGGTGGCCGGCGTCGTCGCCGGCATCGGCCCGCTCGTCACGGAGTTCACCACCGGGGACCATGTGGTGGGCTGCCTCGTCCAGTGGTGCGGCGGCTGCCCTGCGTGCCTGGACGGCCGGGTCCACCAGTGCGCCCGCCCCGGGGCCACGCTGCGCGATCCCGAGCAAGAGGGTCCACGGCTCAGCCGTGCCGGCCTGCCGCTCACCCAGGGGATGGGGCTGGGCGGCTTCGCCGCACGGGCGCTCGTCCACGAGAACCAGCTGACCGCCGTCCCGCGCCGGATGCCGTTCGCCCCTGCCGCACTGCTGGGGTGCGGGGTCCTGACCGGCGCGGGTTCCGTGCTGAACGGGGCGCGCGTCCGGCCGGGCGAGAGCGTGGCCGTGATCGGCGCCGGAGGCGTCGGGCTCAACGCGGTCGCGGCGGCGCGGATCGCCGGTGCCTCGCGCGTCGTCGCGGTCGACGTGCGGGACGGCAAGCTGCGGCAGGCCCGTGCGTTCGGCGCGACGGACGTGGTCAACTCCGCTTCCGCCGACGCCGTCGCCGCCGTGCGGGAGCTGACCGGTGGCGGCGTCCGGCACACCTTCGACGTGGTGGGAGTGGCCGCGACGACGGAACAGGCGCTGCACATGACGGCCCTCGGCGGGAGCGTGTACGTGGTGGGCCTGGCCGGGTCGGGAGGCGAGCTCACGCTCTCCCTGCCCCGCCTTCTGTTGCAGCAGAAGGCGATCCACGGCCTCGTCATGGGCTCGGGGAACCCCCGGCGGGACATCCCGCGTTACGCGGACCTGTATCTACAGGGCCGCATGAACCTCGACGGCCTGGTCTCCCGGGAGATCGGCCTGGACGAGATCGACGCCGGTTACACCGCGGCCCGTGATCCCGACGTGGCGCGGGTGGTCATCACCTCGTTCTGAGCTCTCCGGATCACCTCGTTCCGAGCTCCCCGGCGCGTCGGGCCCGGGGGCGTCCCCCGGGCGCGCCCGGCAGGGGTCGCCGTCACCGCGCAGGTCACGGGGCACGCCGCACCGGCACGTCCACGTTGCGCCGGCTCGCGGCACGCTCGTAACGTGACCGGTGTCCGTCGAGCCGACCGACCCGGCCGACGGCCTGCGCGGGCGGCTTCGGCGGGCCCGGCCGCCCTCGGGTGCGGCCGTGCACAGCCCTTCCCACCGCTGAAACCGGGTACGCATGAGCAAGTCACACTCCGCCATCGGCGCATGGCACCGGCCGATGGTCGCCCGCCTCGCCGACGAGAAACACCGCACGGCAACCAGCCTCGAGCTGTTCTTCGACCTGTGCTTCGTCGCCGCCGTCGCGCAGACGTCGGTGGCCTTCGAGCACGAGCTCGCCGAAGGGCGCATCGGCCACGGGGTCCTCGGCTACGCGATGGTGTTCTTCGCGATCTGGTGGGCGTGGATGAACTTCACCTGGTTCGCGTCCGCCTACGACACCGACGACGTCCCGTACCGGCTCCTGACACTGGTGCAGATCACCGGGGCGCTCGTCGTGGCCGCCGGTGCGGCGGAGGCGCTCCAGCAGGAGGACTTCACCGTCATCACCTGGGGCTATGTCATCATGCGGCTCGCCATGGTCACCCAGTGGCTCCGCGCGGCCCGCTCGGATCCTGGAAGGCGTAGTTCGTGCGTGCGCTACGCCGCAGGCATCCTGGTGGTGCAGGTCGGCTGGGTCGCTCGGCTCGCCCTGCCCGAGGACTGGGGCCTGCCGCTGTTCGCGGTCCTGGTGGTGGCGGAACTCGCCGTTCCGGTCTGGGCCGAGAGCGCGGGCACCACCAGCTGGCACCCGCACCACATCGCCGAACGCTACGGGCTGTTCACCCTCATCGTCCTCGGGGAGACGATCACCGCCGCGACCGGCGCCGTCCGCACCGCCCTCGACGGCGAGACCGCACTCGGCGACATCGCGGGCCTGGTCGTCGGTGGCGTGCTGACCGTGTTCGCCCTGTGGTGGCTCTACTTCGCGCAGGACGCGCCCCGCCGACTCACCGGTCTCAGGTCGGCGATCCTGTGGGGATACGGCCATTACGCGGTCTTCGCCTCGGCAGCCGCCGTCGGTGCCGGCCTGGCGGTCAACGTCGCCCACGCCACGGGACACGGTCACCTCTCGGACCAGGCGGCTGCCGCGGCCTTCACCGTCCCCGTGGCCGTGTTCATCACCCTGGTGTGGCTGCTGCACCACCGCGCGGCAGAGCTCCGCAACCGCAACGACCTCATCCACCCGGTGGCCGTCCTCGCCGTGCTGGCGATGACGTTCGTCCCCGGCCCGGTACTCGCCACGGGAGTTGTCACGGCCGTGCTCGTCGCCGCGACCCTCGTCGTCGCCGCGCGGGCGCGCGGTGAGGCGGACCTCTCGCGAAGCTGAGACCGGCAGGGATGGCCGTCAGACCGCTGCGGCGAGCACGGTGACACCCGGGCCCTCGAGGTCGTCCAGGGCCGCCCGCCGACGGGAGACGGCCATGAGCAGCGACAGCGCGGACCCGCTCACCTCGGGCCCTTCGCCGGTCGACAGATCGGTGTCCGAGGCCGTCAGGCGGATGCGCGCCAGGAGTTCCCTGGCCCCGCCGAAGGAGGCCGGAGTCCGGAGCTGCAGACGCAGCGACCGGACGACGGCCTCCTCCGGGTAGGAACGGACGAGCCCCAGCGGCCGGCGGATGTCCTCACCGTGCACGACCTCCTCCACCAGCCGGCTGTCGAGGGGCGCAGGCGGGGTCGACCTGCGCGACGCCCCCTGCCGCAGCCGCTCCAGCGTCTCCCTCGGTGAGGCACCCCGTTCGCGCTCGACACCCCGGGCGTTCTGACGGTCGAAGTCGAACCGCGCGCGGGCGAGGCCGACAAGGAAACCCGTACGCGTCGTCCGGGCCGTGTCGGCCAGGTGGGCGACGACGTCGTGCACGGTCCAGTCCGTACAGAGCGAGGGCTCCTCCCACTGTCCGTCGTCGAGCTGCTCGAGATCACCGATGAGCGCCGCACGCTCCGCGTGGACCATCGCCCAGACGTCTCCCACGGCTACCTCCTTCGACCGGCCGCACCTTCCACCACACCAGACTCGACGAGCCCCGGAAACTCATCGGTCCGGTGCGTCACTGCGTCCACCAGGGCCTTAAGCGGGGCCCGGTGCCGTGCATCGCAAGGCGGAGGAGGGAGCATCGGCGGAGCCATGGCGACCGGCGGCAGCGCCGCGAGGCGGGGTGCCAGGGCTCGCGAGCCCGGCATGGTCCGAACGAGGGGCCCTAGGTGAAGCGCAGCTCCGACGGGTGCACCGCGCGCCGCAGCAGTGGCAGCGACGTCGCCGCCGCCAGCAGGCAGGCCGCGTAGACCCCCACGGGAAGAAGGAGCGGGAGGAGGGAGACGGGCCCGCCCACGATCGCGGCGTACGCCAGATACACCACCGTTCCCCCGACGCCGGCGAGCAGGAGCGCGGGAGCCAGCGGGAGCGCGGTCTCCAGGAGCGCGGCTCGGGCCAGGACCCCGTGGGGCACCCCCGCGGCGGCCTGGGCCGCCAGGCCTCTGCGGCGGGTGGTCAGCGACTCGGCCGTGCCCACGGCGAGACCGCAGAGGCTGATCGCGAGGGCGATCAGGACGGCGGATCCTGCGAGGCCGATGCCGGTGGTGTAGAAACCCATGTCCGTCGGCAGGACGTCCTTCTTCGCACGCAGGTCGGCGAGCAGGACGGCCCGTACGCCCACGAAGCCCACCCCGACCACGGTGACCAGCAGGAGAGCGGCGTGGGTACGCGCGGCCGCCCAGGGGTCGTGCGCGAGCCGGCCGGCGGCGATGAGCACGGCCGGACGTCGCGCACGGAGGGTGAGCCGCCGGCCCAGCAGCGCCGCCGATGCCCCGGCCGCCCAGATGGCGCCCGCTCCGGTGGCGAACACAAGAGCCAGGACGAGCAGGGGGAACGCGGCGGAGCGGACGTCGGCGGGGAGAGTGACGAGCATGGCGGCCGCGGAGACCAGCACCGACCCGAGCAGGAAGCCGAACAGCGTCCTGCGCCCCGGGTCCGGGACCGTGCGGCGCACCTGGTCGAGCGGCGACACGACCACGTGCCGCAGAGCGAAGACGCTGACCAGCGCCGCGGCCACCGGAACGGCGAGGACGACCGCCGCGAAGCCCGCCCAGGCCGCGGGATACGGCGTGTGCCCCGTGGAGGCGAGGACCACGGCGAAGACGGCGACGCCGGCCACCGCGCCGGGCAGTGAAGGGAACGCGGACTCCACCGCGGCGATCCGCCGGACCTGCGCGGGGGTCGCCCCCGTGAGCCGCATCGCGGCCATCCTCCGGTGGCGGTGCACGGCCCCGACGCGGGCGCACTGGCCGAGGAACCCCACTACGGGCAGCAGCAGGAGGACGAGCGTGAGCACCACACCGGCGCGCTGGCCTGGTTGGTCGAGCAGGCCGTGGCCGTAGGGGATCGACACCTGCCCCGGGACGGCGGCGATCGCCACCGCGGCGAGCGCGAAATCCGTGGCCGCGAGGGCCCCGAGCGCGGTGAGCAGGATCCTGTACCACTCACGGCGTTCGGAGCCGCGTGCGAGTATCCAGGCGATACGGATGTCAGCCTTCATGGCGAACCGCCTCCCGGGCGAGTACCCCGGCCGAGGCGGAGTGGACGGCCCCGTCCCGGAGCCACACCTCGCGGTCGGCGTACGCGGCGGTCTGGGCGTCGTGGGTGATCAGCAGCACCGCCGTACCCGTCTCCCTCGCGGTGTGCACGAGAGCGGTCATCACCTGTTCCCCGGCGAGCGAGTCGAGAGCCCCGGTCGGTTCGTCCGCGAAGACGGCCCTGGGTCCGGTGACCAAGGCACGTGCCAGGGCGACGCGTTGGCTCTGACCGCCACTCATCTCACCGGGACGCACGCCGGCCTGCCCCCGGGCCCCGAAGCGTTCCAGCCACTCCCCCGCCTCCCGGTGTGCCGGGCCGCGGCGTGTCCCCGCGAGCAGCAGCGGCAGCGCGACGTTGTCGAGCGCGGTGAGCTCGGGGATCAGCTGCCCGAACTGGAACACCACCCCGAACTCGCTGCGTCGCAGCTCGCCGAGTCGCTGCTCGGGGAGCAGGCCGAGACTCTCCTTCCCGTACGTCACGACGCCGTCGTCGGGGCGGGTGATCCCCGACAGGCAGTGCAGCAGGGTGGACTTCCCGCTGCCGCTCGGCCCGGTGACAGCGAGGATCTCGCCCTCGTGGAGGTCCAGGGAGGCGCCTCGCAGCGCCTCCGCCTTCCCGTACGACTTCCGCAGACCGCGCGCCGAGATCAGCGCGCCCGCCCCCGGTGCAGGCTCTTCGTCCCGTGCGTTCATGTTCCGTTGACCTCCGCGGTCAGAGTGTCGATCCGAGCCGCGGTGGTGGTCATCCACCGCACGTCGGCGTCGAGATGGACAAGGGCGTAGTCGGCCGAGAGCACGGTGCTGAGGTCGGCGCCCGGCGCGGTCTTGAGTGCGGTGAGCTCGCGCATGCGCTCCATGTGAGCGGCGCGCTGGGCTCTCAGATGCGCTGCGGCGTCGGGCTTCTGTCCGTCCTGGCCCGGTTGTACGGGGACCGCCGCGACAAGGATCGAGACCACGACCTTGGCGAAGATCTCGTTCGTCACGAAGGGCGCGGGCGCGGTGATCTCCCCGGCCCAGCGGTCCAGTTCATGTGCTCCCTCAGCGGTGGACCGGTAGAGGGTGCGCTCCGGGCCGCCGTCGGAGTCGGTGCCGTCGACCGCGGCCAGGCCGTCGCGTACGAGGCGTTGCAGCGTCGTGTAGACCTGCCCGTACGCGAGCGGGCGGGCCTGCGGGAAGCGGGCGTCGTACTGCCGCTTCAGGTCGTAGCCGTGGCAGGGCCCGGCCGCGAGCAGACCCAGGAGGACATGACGGGTACTCATGCGCGCACTATATCCTCAGTACATGTACTGAGTGAATAGCC
>Ga0247818_10001636_pt1 | contig 14335 bp, 12 predicted proteins | sample 13C_Glucose_Day1_FD_192424 | JGI IMG/M metagenome (GOLD analysis project Ga0247818, IMG submission 192424) | Soil microbial communities from agricultural site in Penn Yan, New York, United States - 13C_Glucose_Day1 | ecosystem: Environmental > Terrestrial > Soil > Agricultural land | place...
TGACCGCCCAGTGCGGCCAGGTCCGCCTCGAGTACGTCCTATCAGGTCGAGGAGCCGCCACACATCCCGTAGCGCGGATGGCCTTGGCGGGTACGCCGGCCACGATCGTGTGGGCTGGCACGTCCTTGTCGCTTGCGTTCTGGTTCGTCGAGTAGGTCGCCGAGGTGCAGGCCGCCGGGCACCTCAGCGCACCGAGGCGGAGGTCTCCGACCTCGCCGCGAAAGTGCGAGCCCTCCGCCGCGAGCTTGAGGCGGAGCGCCGAGATCGCAGCGCCCTCTCCCAGGCCCGCCTGCGGCCCAGGAGGCGGCGCGGTGACCCTGCAGATAACTCGCACACGCCCGCCCAACGGGTTGGGTTACGGAGGGCGGACCGCCGGTCCTGGCGGAGGCCGAGTTCCCTGGGAGAGCAGGAGGGGGCTTGGCGCATCGGCCGACCCCCCTTGGGCACGTCATCCGTCCGCGGTCGCCTCGGCCTCCCAGCGCAGCAGGTCGCCCGGCTGGCACTTGAGCACCTCGCAGAGCGCGGCGAGGGTCGCGAAGCGCACCGCCTTGGCGCGGCCGTTCTTGAGTACCGCCAGGTTGGCGGGGGTGATCCCGACGCGGTCCGCGAGCTCACCCACGGACATCTTCCGCCTGGCGAGCATCACGTCGATGTCTACGGCAATCGGCATCAGATCACCTCGTCCAGCTCGGCCTGCATGTGCGCCGCCTCGACGTCGCGCGCCACGGCTTGGGCTAGCAGCATCCGGAGCACGAGCACGATGAGTGCCACGCCCAAGAACGCCACGCCGATCCCGCCGAGGAACAGGATCCCGGGCGGCTCCATCGCCGGGCCCGCTACCAGGAGGACCGCGAATACCAGGAGGTCGGCCGCCACGACGGCGCCGATCACGACGTCCACGTACCGGAAGGCGGCGTGGGAGAACACAGTTCCGCGCCGCACCATCCCCACCAGCCGCCATACGCAGACCAGGACGACCTGTACCGTCGCGGCGCCCAGGATGACGATCACGCGGAGCGGGGTCAGCGGGAGCGTCCCGTCCTCCGGGTCGGTGGCCAACGCCCACGCCATCAACGCCTGTAAGAACACCGTCCCAGCGAGCATCACCACGAGCACGGCGCGCAGCGCCTGCACAGTCACCTTTCCCATGCCACCTTCTTCTATCGAATCGCGATGGGAATCTATCGACTATAGATAGATGACGCAATAGCTGGCACAGGGGATGGGCAGCGCTCTCGCCCCGCGACGGGGCACCGACGCCTTCCACACTGTGCACGGCGTTCGCGCGAACCGTCTTGATCCTGTCGAGGTCGGCTTCGCTCGAGGACAAATCGGACGTCACCCCGGGTACGCCGAAGCCCGGGGTCAGCGGCGTGCATGGGAAGCGGCCGAGTGTCCCCCTCCGGCGCGCCCCGCCCTCCTGTCCCCCAGGTATGCGGATGGGGCGCGTCCGCCCTCGCAATAACGTGCCGCGGACCGAGACCCCCGCCACCGGTCCGCGGCGCTGCACCAATGGTCTTACGTCACCGGATCCGGGCACATGACCCAGACTGACCATCTGACACCGTTGACGCCTAGAACCAACGTGCGAGGCACCCGCCGCCACCGCGAGCCACCATAGAGGTGGCTCATCCTCTACTCACCCCCTCGGAGCGCGGATGCAGTCAGGACGCGTGAACCCCCCTGCGGCGTCCCACCCCTCGTGACTACTGGCACGGGGGGTGCGTCCTGTCTGGCCCGTGCGAGCCCGTGCCGCTGGCCCTTGCGTCCGGCAGAGGCACCGAGCCAACGTTGGATTCAGCGCACCCGCCCTCCCATCTGGTCAGGCGACCGGGGGCCGGGCGCCAGGGGCGGCGGTCTCTCCAGCCGCTCCCGCCCCTCGTGACTGGAGCTCGGCCACGGGGGGCGCGTGCTGTCAGAACGGTGAGCCCGCGCCGCTGACCCTTTCGCCCGGAGGGATGCTGGCTCTCGCTCCCTTGGGGAAGCGCTTGCATGCACAACGGGCTAGGACCAATGTCCCGACCCCATTAGGACCAATGACGGAACCAACCGGGCGCCAACCCGGGCCAACATGGGTGTAGAGCACCTGTCCCCCACCTGCCCAGGCGGCCGGGGGCGAGTGCTAGGAGCGGCGAGCCCCCCAAGCCGCGACCCGCCCCTCGTGACTCGGATCTCTCGGGCACGGGGGGTGCGCTGCGCCAGGCGCGGCTTCGGGCACCCGCCTACCTCCGGACGCCGACCCGCGCCGGGCCGACGAACATCTGCCCGACCTACTCGACAACCTCACCGAGCCGTTCGCACCGCGGCGCCGACGCACGCCTCGCACCGACCTCGAACCAGACCGCACCACGACCCCGAACACGCCGCCGCCCACCAGGCCGACCTCACCCGCGCTCCCAGCCGCGCGCACGCACTCGCGGTCTGCCTGGACCGCGCCTGCGAACAGCTCGGGTGGCGGATGGAGGACGGCATCCTCGACACCCGCCGAGCCCGCTGGGTCGTCACCTGGGCGCTTGAGCAGCTCACCAGCGGCGAACTGGACCGCCGCCTTACCGGCCGTGTCCTCGGCGGGCTCGGCGTTGCCCTACGCCGCTGTGAAGACCCGGTCCTCGCCGAAGAAGTTCTCACCACACAGCTGCTGCCGCTGCTCGAGGAGTGGGGCCCCTGCGCAACCGACCGCCGCTACACCACCTGGCGCTGCGGCCGTTGCATCCACAACGCCGGCACCTGCCGGTTCATCGAAGTTGCCCGGCACGCGGTAGAAGCGGTCCTGTACGACACCAGCGGACCCAGCCGTCAGGTCCGACCCGATGGCGCGGACCGCTTCCTCCCTGGCTTCGAGCCCGGACACCGTCGCCGCGGACGCCCACCCGAAGGGCTCTACCAGCGTCTGCGCCGGGCCGGGCACCTTGACGCCGCCGGACACGGCGCCACGCTGGTCGCCGCGTTCCGACGAGACCAGGGTCAGCGACCGTGGGCCCTCAACATCCTGTCGAAGGCGTGGGACGATGGCTGCCGAACCCCGCGACTGGCTGAACTGCTGGCGTCGATGACCGTCAACGACGCCACTGCCCAACAGCGCCGCAAGCGTCAACACCTGCACCGGGCCATGGCAGTCCTCGACACCGCCCTCCTCGAAGACCCCTCGGTGCTAGGCCACTACGCCTACCGGCTCCACAGGCGTCGCAACTGGGTCGCCGCTCGCCTGGCCAGCTCACCACGCCCCCTCCCGAAGGGTGCGCGGAACACCCGGTCACCAGCGCCGCGCATGCTCGGAACCGCACCTGCCAGCGCGGCAGGGACCCGGCAGTAGACCCTCGTCGACGCCCGCACGATGGGGCACCGGGATAGCGGTCCAGGACGCCACCGGTCGGCCAACCCTGAACCAGCGGTGGCCGGTCAGGCACACTCTTCCCATGTCCTTCAGGCGAGGTCGAGTCAGCCGTCTCCACAGAGCCGCGCTCCGACGACTACAGAGCTTCTGACCCGGCACCTGACACCGCAACTCGATCAGCGTGGCTTCGGCTGCGAGCGCCACTTGGGTTCGCCGGCGACTCGCCAACGGTGCACGCGCACACCGACCAACCCACACGAAGGACACCACGATGCACACCGCACATGAGACCCTCACGTCTCGGCTGCAGGCCGCCCTCGTGGCAGCCTTCGGACCGGACTACCAAGGCTGGGACCCGCAACTGCGGGATGCCACCAAGCCCGAGTTCGGGCACCTGCAGAGCAACCTGCCGCTCCGGCTGGCCAAGCCGACAGGGCTACCTCCCAGGCAGGCCGGCGAGCGGCTGCTCGAGGCGCTCCACATTGAAGATTTGTGCCTACTGCCCCAGCTCGCCGGTGCCGGGTTCATCAACATCACCTGGCGTCCGGAGTTCCTCGCCGACCAGGTGAACGCGATGCTCGCCGACGACCGACTCGGTGTCCCAGCAGCATCGCCGGCCCAGCGGGTGGTCATCGACTACTCCTCACCGAACGTCGCCAAGCAGATGCACGTCGGACACCTGCGCTCCACCGTCATCGGCGACGCGCTGGCTCGGGTGCTCGCGTTCGCCGGCCACGACGTCATCGCGCAGAACCACCTCGGCGACTGGGGTACCCAGTTCGGCATGCTCATCGAGCAGCTGCTGAGCGAAGGACACGACGGCGGCGACCTGAACCTCGCGGACCTGGACGCGCTCTACCGGCGGGCCCGGGCCCGGTTCGAGACCGACACCGACTTCATCGAGAAGTCGCGGACCCGGGTGGTCGCGTTGCAGTCCGGCGACCCGGAGACGCTGGGCATCTGGCAGCGGCTCGTCGCGGTGTCGCTGGCCGCGTTCGACGAGATGTACGCCCGGATGGGAGCCCTGCTCACCGACGCGGACGTGGCCGGCGAAAGCAGCTACAACGACGCCTTGGCCGGCGTGGTGGACGACCTCGCCAACGCCGGGCTCCTGACGAAGTCGGACGGCGCGCTGTGCGCCTTCTTGCCCGGGTTCACCGGCCGCGACGGCAGCCCGCTGCCGCTCATCGTCCGAAAGGCCGACGGCGGCTTCGGCTACGACGCCACCGACCTGGCCGCCCTCCGGCACCGGGTCGACGACCTGAAGGCTGACCGGCTCGTCTACGTCGTCGACGCACGGCAGTCGCTCCACTTCGACCAGGTGTTCACTCTCGGCCGCACTGCCGGGTGGCTGCCCGAGTGGGTCACCGCCGAGCACGTCGCCTTCGGAACGGTGCTCGGTGAGGACGGGAAACCGTTCAAGACCCGGTCCGGCCAGACCGTCTCGCTGGCCTCCTTGCTGGATGCGGCCGAGGCCAAGGCGAAGGCGCTGCTCGATGAGCGGGGCTCCGACCTTGCCGAACCGACCCGGCCCCAAACCGGGCGGGCAGTGGGCATCGGAGCGGTCAAGTACGCCGACCTGTCCAGCGACCTGGGCCGGGACTACGTGTTCGCCCTCGACCGGATGGTCGCGATGGACGGCAACACCGGGCCCTACCTGCAGTACGCCCACGCGCGGCTCGCGTCCCTTCTCGCCAAGGCCGGAGAGGAACCGCAACACGTCGGCGCCCTCGAGCATCCCGCCGAGCAGAGGCTCGCACTGTTGCTCATCGGGTTCGGCGAAGCCGTCGAGAAGGTGGCAGCAACTCTCGAGCCGCATCACCTGTGCGGCTATCTGTATCAAGTGGCGGTCGCGCTCTCGGGCTTCTACGAGGCGTGCCCGGTCCTCAAGGCCCAAGGAGACACCCGGACCACACGGCTCGCGCTCTGCGTGGCGACCAGGAAGGTCTTGGCAACCGGCCTGAACCTGCTCGGTATCTACGCTCCGAACAAGATGTAGCACCCTCGCGGAGGGGCGTGGTCCGACGGACTGCGCCCCTCCTTGCTATGCGCTCAGGCCGCCGTTCAGCGCCGGCCGCCGGTAGGCCGCGACACGACGGAGCCGCATCCCACACCGGCGGACGCCCTTGCGGCATCGTGTACCTGTGTGCGGGCAGGGCCAACGCCAGCGCCGACCCAGAAAATGGGCCGCAGGACGCGCGGAACGCTAGCAAATCAACCCGTATCCACACTGCCAGCCGAATGCTGATGAGCCATTGGTCGCCGATCTCGCGAAATATGGCCAAGGCCGCATCGTAGGCATGGGCAGCGCGGTCCAGCTCGCCACGATGAAAGTAGATCTAGGCAGCCGGAACTCCATCGCTCACCGCCTGCCGTACACGCCCTGCGAGGCCCAACATGTATGCCGTCCCGTGCGCGGTGCGCTCGGAACCCGGCAAACGCCCCGGGGGCCACCTGCGAGCTACGGACAACCCTACCGAGTTCGGAAGGCACGTGTCGTGGTCCAGATTCCGAGCCGCTTCCTCCTTGCGTCTTGCGCGGCTTGGCGCTCCACCGCGCCGTGGGGCGGACACTGGCGAAACCCCCTCTCGTGCGGCAGCTCACCCGGATGGGCTGGACCTGCGCCTCCTGACCCGTCCTACGGCGCGGCCGCCCTGAAAGCCGCCCGGTCCGCGGATCAGGCGCGGGCGTCAGCAGCGGCCGGCGGCCTCGGTGAGGACTCGCAGCCGCTCGGCGTGGGCGTCGGTGAGAGCACCGGGCTCCATCTGCCAACTCCAGCCGCCCTCGATTCCGGGGGCGTTCATCCGGGCCTCGGAGCCCAGGGCCAGCACGTCCTGCGCCTGCATCATGGCCAGCTCGCACGGCATGGCCAGCGCGAGCCCGATCAGGGCCCACGACGGCTCCCGGTCGGCATCCCCGGCGACGCCGGACTCCGCCAAGGCGGCGCGCACCATCGCACGCGGCGCCTCCGGCAGGTCCCGCCACCAGCCACAGACGGTGTCGTTGTCATGGGTGCCGGTGTAGACCACCTGGTGCTGCTCGAGGTTGGCCGGGTGGTGGGTGTTCGCGTCGTCGTCGGGATTGAACCCGAACTGCAGCACCGCCATGCCGGGCAGCCCCAGCGCCCGCCGCAGCTCGATGACGGGGGCATCGATGTCGCCGAGGTCCTCGGCCAGCACCGGCAGCTCGCCCAGCTCGGTTGCCGCGGCGTCGAACAGGGCCCGCCCTGGCCCCCGCTCCCACCGGCCGCCCAGCGCGGTCGCGGCATCGGCCGGGATCGCCCAGTAGTCCGCGAACCCGCGGAAGTGGTCGAGGCGCACGAAGTCGAAGAGCGCGAACGTGCGACGCAACCGCTCGATCCACCAGCGGAACCCATCCTGGGCGATCACGTCCCAGCGGTACAGCGGGTTGCCCCAGAGCTGTCCGGTCACTGCGTACGCGTCCGGCGGGCACCCCGCCACCATGTCTCCCCGGAAGAACTGCGGCCACGCGCGCACGTCGGCGCCGTCCGGAGCGACATAGATCGGGACGTCGCCCATCAGCCGTATGCCGCGCGCCGCGGCATACGCGCGTAGGTCCGCCCACTCACGGTCGAACCGCACCTGGTCGGCCAGGTCGCCACCGAACGCGGTCCAGGACTCGGCCCAGTAGGCCTCCCGCTCGGCGAAGTCGCTGAGCTCCTCCGGCGTCACCTCGGCGTCGGGGTGCTCGAGCAGAGCGGGGGACGCGGCGAAGGCGGACGGTGACTTGTAGGGCGAGCGGTGCTCGTCGGGCACCGACACAGGAAGGACCTGCCAGACGGACTGCCCCGCGGCAGCGAGCCAGTCCACGAAGTCACGGGCAGACGGCCCCAGCCGACCATCGGGCAGCGAGGTGATGTGCAGCTGGACGCCGCTGGCTCGAGAGGTGTTCACGGACCGAGAATGTCACGCCTGCCGCCCCTGCCGACGCTCGGCGCGCGCCTCAGCTGACGATCGAGCTCGCCCCCAGGTGGCAGCGACGTGTGTCGACGGGTCTCGGGTCGCGGCCGGGGACACCTCGAACCTCAGCCGACCCGAGTGCCGGAGTCCCCTGCCCTGCTCGCGTCAGAGCGCGATCGTCACCCCGGTGAGCTCCTCGCTGAGGGTCCACAGTCGGCGTGCGAGGTCCTCGTCTGTCGCGAGGCGGCTGAGCTTGGCCGGCCCGACCCCGCCGCGCACCTCGCCAGGTCCCTGCGGGCCCGTGTACGACCCGGGGGCAGCGACGGTCGCGGCATACAGGACGGCCTCCGCTCCGCCCTCGGAGCCGGGCAGGAGGAGGCGCATGAGCGGAGGGGCGAAGGTGCGGACGACCCAGCGGCTGCCCATCCCCTCGCGGCTGGCGACCAGATTGGTCACTGCCACCCCCGGGTGGGCCGCCGTTGACGTCAGGGGTGACCCCGCGGACGTGGCCCGCCGGTGCAGCTCCAGGGTAAAGAGAAGGTTGGCCAGCTTGGACCGTCCGTACGACGTTCTCGGCTGGTAGTCACCGACGGGGTTCCCGTCAAGCACGTGCTCGTCACCCTGGTTGTGGGCCAACGAGGCCACCGTCGTCACCCTCGGCGACGGAGCGGCGAGCAGCGCGGGCAGCAGCCGCCCTGTGAGCGCGAAGTGCCCGAGATGGTTCGTGCCGAACTGGAGCTCGAACCCCTCGGCCGTTGTCCGGCGCACCGGCGGCGACATCACCCCGGCGTTGTTGACGAGCAGGTCGACCGGGGCGACGATCCGGTCGGCGAACTCGCGCACCGACTCCTGTGAGGCCAGGTCGAGGGGCTCGACCTGCGTGCTCCCGTCGATCCGGGCGGCCGCCGCCCGGCCGCTGTCAACGTTTCGCACGGCGAGGATGACGTGGGCGCCGTGTTCGGCCAGCGTCCTCGCCTCGACGAATCCGATGCCCGAGTTCGCCCCGGTGACGATCGCGGTCGTGCCGCTGAGATCGCCAATCTCGCTGGGCTTCCAGGCCATGGTGTTCTCCTTGCGCGTTGTCCGGCGGCCACGAGGCTGCGCAGCGGCACCGGCAGCGTATGCCGTGGGCTTCGGCGGGGAGGTACACGGGGTCAAACGATCGGAGGCATCGGGCGGGTCACAATGTGCGGTCCACCCGCAGCTCATCGTGGCTGGGTTGGCGTTCGACGAGGACCAGGGCCACATCGTCGGTGATCTGGTGCCCGACGTAGTCGGCCAGTTGGTCCAGCAAGCCGTCGAGGGCGTCTTCGAGACTTCCCGTGCGCAGCGCGCCGACGCGCTCCGCAAGAGGGAAGAACACTCCGTCGCGGTCGCGGGTCTCCACCAGCCCGTCCGTGTAGAACAACATTCGGGCTCCCTCGGGCAGGTGGTGCGTCACCAGGTTTGGTGCCGGGCGAAGGCCCAGGGGCGGTTCGGGCTCCCCGGTGTCCATCAGCCTGTCGGAGGTGGCCCGTGCGAGAAGCAGCGGTGGGGGGTGCCCGCAGTTCACCAGCGTCACCGAGTGGTCGTCGTGGAACTCGGCCAGCACGGCGGTGACGAAGTCCTCCTCCCCTGACACGGACGTCACCACGTGGTCCAGGTCCACCGCGAGGGCGGTCAGGGAGGGCTCCCGGACCGCTGCATGGCGGAACCCCGCGAGAACGGTTGCGGCCATCTGGACGGCATCCAGTCCTTTGCCGCGTGCGTCGCCCACGATGATGCGCACCCCGTCCGGTGTCGCGATGGCCTCGTAGAGGTCGCCTCCCACAAGCGCTTCATGCGTCGCCGAAACGTAGCGGGCGGCAAACCCGAACGAGCCGATCGAGCGTGGCATGGGCCGAAGGAGAGCACGCTGCGCGGCCTCGGCGATGACAGTCATGTGCCGCAGGGCCTGCTCTCGTCGGACCCGGACCCTGGCCAGGAGCACTGCCAGCGCCCCGATGCCCAGCGTGGTGGCCAGGCGAATCCACCACTCCGCCGTACCGAAGTTGTGGTTCCACACAGCAGACAGGGCGGCCATGGCCGCAGCTGCGGAGGCGACGAGGGCCGTACGACGTACTGTGGCGATGGCGCTTGCCACGATGGCCGCGATGACGAAGGCGCCGCTGACCACGATCCTGGCTGGAAGCAACGCGTCGACGACAACGATGGCACCCAGGACCCCCAACGGGAGAATGACGTCGCCGCCACGTAGCCACCGTGTGGTCGCCATGTGGAAATCCCTCCAGTGGCTGGCGGGAAGAAAGAGCCCGCAGCCCAACGATAGTCCGATGATGGAGGGCTGCTCTCGTGCGACGAGTTTCCTTGCCACCGCACGTGAAGAGCGTCGGCACCTCCGGCGTCGTGCTCAAGCCAAGCGGCCGTGCCTCAGATCACAAGACCTGGAATCCGTACAACTCGGTCTTCCACGACGTTGTGGCGGTGCGCTTCTCGTACCCTGTTCCAGGGGCGCCTTCTCGCGGACGAGCCGCGACCCGGAACTGACGCGATGACGCGCCCGGCGCGCCCTCCCCCGATGCACAGAGAGTTCCGATGTACAACTCCCCCGACGGCAGCGCCTACCTCTCCGGAGAGGCGCTCACCGTTGTCGACATCCTTGCCGCCGACCAGACGATCGACGGTGCCTACGCGCAGCTTCCCGCTGACATGCGCCGCGAGCGGGACGAGGAGCTGGACGACCTGCTTCCCTGGCGGCCGCGCGCAGCCGTCCTCCGGGAGCTGCACCGCCAACGCGCCGGCGAGATCGTTGCCCACCGGCCTTGTCGGACGTGCACCAAGGGGCTCGTCCCCGAACTGCTGACCTTGGTGGAGCACCCGTCCGGCTCGGCCCGGACCGTCATGTTGCTCGACGCCGTGGTGGACCTGGCAGGCAGCATGTTCGAGGTGGCCGCCGGGAAGCGCAGTCTCGCAGCCATCGTCGACCAGTACTGCGACCACGCCGCCGCACATCGGATATGTGCCACCCGGGGCTGCGCCGAATCCTCCACGATCGGTGGGACGGCCCCTCGAGGCGGCGACGTCCCGGCGTTCGCCATCACGGTCCTCGGCATGCTGGCCGCATGGGCGTATGAGGCGGGGATCGCGAGGGACACCGAGCCCGCCATCACCGAGGCCTGGGCGCAGGCGCTGCACGACCTCTCGGCCTCGCCCATCAGCGAGGCGCTGCCTCCCGAGGAGCTGGTCGACGTCGCCGCACTGGACCCACGCGTGGTCGCCGCAGAGACTCAGGTCCCCACGCGCTGGGCCGGCTGCGACTGGGGGGCGATGGTGCGGTCCCGAGGCGAGATCCCGACCCTGTCGGAGCTACGACTTGAGCAGGGCGTCAGCGAAGAGGCCATGGCGCTGTGTGTGCTCTCGGTCGCGAACTGGCTCGCCGCCGAGTCGTGCCTCGCGCTGACAGGCTGACACTGCAACCGATGCCGTAGCGCGGACCAGGTCTTCGACGGTCCGAGCGGCAAAGGCGCTTGAGAGGACCGAGGGATGAACAGCTCAGATGGCGTGGTGCATGTGGCTGCCGCCCACGGAGCGGACCGGGTGAAGGAGTCCGCAGCGATCTGGGCCCGCGCCACGGCATGCCGCGACCAGGACCCAGAGCCGGCCACCATCGAGGAAACCATGCCGGGCATCTGGCGGCGCCTGAGCATCGATGGAGCATCGCTGTTCCTCGCTCGGCGGGACGGCAACGCTGTGGGCTTCCTCCTCGCCGCGCCCCGCGCGCAGACCCTGGAGATCTTCTATCTCGCCGTGGACCCCGACGCGTGGGGCTGCGGCGTGGGGAGTCAGCTGCTCCTCAGTGCGGAGGACCACGCGCGGAAGATCGGGCGCGAGACGCTTGAGCTGTGGGTGATCAATGACAACCAGCGTGCCATCCGTGTCTACGAACGTTCAGGGTGGCTCGGCACCGACGAGGTGAAGCGGGCTACCCCCTCAGGGCGACTCGAACGACGCTTTCTCAGGCACCTTCGCCAAGTGCAGCACCCTGCGTGAGCGGACATCGTGCTCAGCTCGTGCAGGCGTGAAGCAGGTTGAGCATGGGGAGCATCGGGTCGACCCGAGTTTCATCCGACCCGTCGCTGGCGGGGCCTGTGTGCGCACTACTCGTTCTTGCCGGTTGCTCCTCCGGTCAAGACCCAGCGGCGAAACCTACGGCCACTGCCCCCGAGCGTCCGTGACGGCACCGCCGACGAGCGCAGGCTCCTCGGGTGCGGCGCCGGCGGCGGAGAGGAACCGGGAGTGGCCGGCAGTGCAGCGGGCATCACCACGTGGTTGGCAGGACGTGAGGGCTTGCAGACGACGACACCCAAACCCGTCACGGTTGGTGGACTGCGCGGCTTCCAGATGGACCGGCGCCTCGACCCGGCGTGGACGCGGTTGCCCGTTCAGCGACGGAGATCCTGTGGTGAAGACCTTGGTCGGCACAACGGTCAGCTCCCGTGGGCACTGGGGGCCGGGCCCGGCGGCGCGACCCGGTTGTTCGTTCTGGTCGTCCCGGGCGACCAGCGAGGCAACGTCGCCATCAACGTCGAAGTCCCCGCGGCCACGTTCGACCAGCGCATGGCCGCGAACACACCGGTCATCGAGAGCATCTCGTTCGCGAGCTGAGGTTGAAAGGCCCACGCCGACGACACGCAGCGCACGGCAGTCGTGATGAGCCTTGACGCAACAGGCCTGGACCTAGCCGATCGCCTTTGTGCGCTGCACGGTCGGACCATTACCAACGTCTGGCCTCGTCCATCAACATGACCCGGAACCACGAACACAACCACGGAGGCGTTCTTGTTCGCGATCATCGGTGAATGGCCAGTAGAGGCTCAACTGGACGCCCAGCAGCTCGCCCACATCGCAACCGACGTCCGTCAACAGCCAGGGTTCGTGCATGGCTACTGGGGGCACGAGCCCGGTGCCGTGACCTCGGCGCACGCCGTGGTCATCTTTGAAGACCACTCCAGTGCCCAGAGGATGGCCGAAGGAGTGAAGGCGGCGATCCCTTCTGCGTCACTGCGCATCGTGTGCGTGCTCGCGGAGGCGTAGGCCCGCCCGCGATCCGGGATTCACCCGGGTGCCGCCGATTGAGCGGCGGCAGAACTCACCCACAGGGTGTTTCGAGTACTTGCCGGTTTCTGGCCACGGTCCGGCCAGCCGACAGGATGTGCAACTCGCTCACCACGGCGGTTCGAGGAACCGCCCGCCTGCCGCGTCAGGGTTGCACATGCTCACCAGTTGGCCTGGGCGACAAGCACTGAGGAGCGGCTTGGCGGGGTGAGCGCTACCGCTGCACGACCGGGGCGCGTCCACCATTCGCTGCTCCCGGTCCTACACCGGGACTGCCCGCCGGCACGGTCCCACCACAAGCACATCGGTCCCTCGCCTGGTGACGGTTCATGGGGCGGCGCCGGAGAGCGTGCGTGCCGCTGCGCGTCACTGTGTAATGACCTGCGTTCTCCCTTGACCCACACCCACGGCGGCACGATCTTGCCTGTACGGGGACGGGTTGCTTTGGGTCAGGGCGCTCGCAGGCGGGCCCTCCCAGCGGGTGGCAGGCCTGCCCTTGGGACTAGGCGCAATAGCCGACGTGCCCACGGCGCCATTGCAGGCACGATGGCGGTGTCCCATCCGCCCGATGGGGACGGACTCCGCACGTCGAGGAGCGTAGGTATGGCAGAAAGACGCAACGACCTGATCGACCTGATCTCAGCTGTCGCTTCGGGTGACGCGAGCCGCGAGGACGTGGTCGCCGATTTGAGGAAAAAGAAGATCGACGCCTTGGACCTCCTTATCGAGGTGTTCGCACGGCAGGCGAAGGCCTCGTCCCGTCAAACTCCCGGTGAACGGGTGGACGTGCAGGCGCTCTCCCAGAGGTCGGACGCCCCGACCAAGCCGGTTCAGAGAGTGCCCGGGCTGCCGGTCTTGCTGCGTGGAACGCTCTACGACCCTGCGGACATCACTCGCTTCGACGGGACAGAGCTGCATTTCATCGCCACGGGCAAAGATCACATCCTTGCCATCGACGACCGGGCGATCATGGAGAACCTCTGGCAGACCTCTTATCTGGCATCCATGGCTAGGTCCGACTACACCACGATGAAGGAGACGACCGACACGTCAGTGCCCACAGTTACCGACGGAGGCGTCCGCCCTACAAGCGTGGACGGGGGCTACACCGGGGGATACACCTGCGCATGGGTGACTCCCACAGCACCCAACCCGCATACGAACTTCTACGAGGACATCAACTACGGCGGTGACCGGCTCGAGCTAGCGAGCGGCTTCGAGATCCCAAAGCTCAGCGGCCATCACCTCGGCCCTTTCTGGTCCGGCGACGACTGGAACGACAACATCTCTTCGATCCAGATGGTTCGCACGGAGGCGACCGTCATCTTTGAGCACGTGAACAAGACCGGTCAGTCCTTCAGCTTCTTTCGCAGCGAGCCAAACCTTGTCAACCTTGGGTGGAATGACCGCGCTTCCTCCGCCGTCACCTGGGGCGCGACGGCGTGGCTGGCTGTGCCCACACTTGTTTGCGGCCCCTACAACCCCACGGGGTAGCCCCTGGTCTCGGGTGTCATCCCGACCCTCCTCGTCAAACTGGGGACCGGACCACATCCTCTGCTGCGTCGGCACATGTGCTCCCGAAAGGTCGCCCCCAAGGGTGCGGAAACACCGCCCGACGCGGACTGGGCATCGGCGGGGGCTAGCACGAATGGGGGAACTCCCAGCCCCTGTGCGTCGCCACCATGGGAGAGGCCACGGGCATTCGGTGCGTGGCGCGAGACCTACTGGCGCCTGTTCGCGGCATGGACGCCATCAGGGGCCACAACTGAGGATGGAGTCAGCGAATGCCAGAGTTCATGGACGTGCACACCAACATGCCCGGAGTGACGAAGGAAGCCCTCGCAGAAGCGCACCAGGCCGACCTGGACATTCAGTCGGAGGAGGGCGTCACCTTCAAGCACGCGTGGGCGGATCCGAACACCGGGCACGTCTTCTGCCTCTCCGAGGGGCCCAATGCGGAAGCGGTCAAGCGCATCCACGACCGGAC
>Ga0247818_10001637_pt1 | contig 14332 bp, 14 predicted proteins | sample 13C_Glucose_Day1_FD_192424 | JGI IMG/M metagenome (GOLD analysis project Ga0247818, IMG submission 192424) | Soil microbial communities from agricultural site in Penn Yan, New York, United States - 13C_Glucose_Day1 | ecosystem: Environmental > Terrestrial > Soil > Agricultural land | place...
GAGGCGTTCGCCGCTCGGGGCACCGTGCAGGAGATCGTCAGCTCCCCGCTGCGCCGCTGCCGGGAGACGGCGCAGGCCGTCGCCGACCGGCTCGGCCTGGAGGTGCGCATCGAGGAAGGCCTGCGCGAGACCGACTTCGGGGCCTGGGAGGGACTCACCTTCGCCGAGGTGCGCGAGCGCCACGGCGCCGACCTGACCGCCTGGCTGGCTTCCCCGGACGCCGCGCCGACGGGCGGCGGCGAGAGCTTCGCCGAGGTCGCCGAGCGGGTCTCCGTCACCCGTGACCTGCTGATCTCCCGCTACAAGGGCCGCACGGCGCTCCTCGTCACCCATGTCACGCCCATCAAGACCCTGGTCCGGCTCGCGCTCGGCGCCCCGCCGGAGTCGCTGTTCCGCATGGAGCTCTCGCCCGCCTCCGTCTCGACGGTGGCGTACTACGCGGACGGGAACCCCTCGCTGAGGCTCCTCAACGACACCTCGCATCTGCGGTGACGGTCCCGCGGTGAGCTGGCCGACAGGCCTTCTGGGCTTCCTCGCGGGGCTGCTGATCTCGGTGGCCACCGCCCCGGTCGGGGTGTCCGGCGCGGTGTTCCTGCTGCCGGTCCAGGTCAGCGTCCTGGGCGTGCCCAGCCCGGCCGTGACACCCACCAACCTGCTGTACAACGTGGTGTCGTGCCCGGGAGCGCTCCTGCGCTACCGCAGCAGCGGACAGTTGCGCGGGCCGCTGACCCGGCTGCTCGTGGCAGGCGCCGTACCGGGAGTGGTGGCCGGCGCCGTGATCCGCGTCTTCGCCGTGCCGGGGCCCACTGTCTTCCGTGCGTTCATCGCGGTCCTGCTGCTCCCGCTGGGGGCCTGGCTGTGCGCCCGTACGCTGCGGCCGGCCCGGAGCGGTCGTGGCGCCCGGCCGCCCTCGCCGCGTGCGACCGTCGGGCTCGCCCTGGCCGTCGGTGCCGCCGGTGGCGTCTACGGCATCGGCGGTGGCTCCCTGCTCGGCCCGATCCTCGTCGGGCGCGGGGTCCCCGTGGCCAGGGTGGCGCCCGCCGCGCTCGCCTGCACCTTCGTCACGTCCCTGGCGGGGGCGGGCACCTACGCGCTGCTGTCCCTCACCGCGACGGGCGACATCGCGCCGGACTGGCCCCTCGGCCTGGTCTGCGGTCTCGGTGGACTCTGCGGCGGCTACCTCGGCGCCCGGCTCCAGCCGCGCCTTCCCGAGAAGGGGCTGCGCCTCCTGCTGGGCGTCCTCGCGCTGGGCCTCGGCCTGCTGTACGCGGTCCAGGCGGTGGGCTGACGTACGTGGTCCAGGCGGTGGGCTGACCTACGCGGTCCAGGCGGTGGGCTGTACCAGGGCCGGCTCCGGCAGGCAGGGTGTCGGGCCGAGCGCCGGGCCGGTCCGCAGCGGTGTGAGGGCGCGTGCCGCCAGGGCCCCGGCGCACGCCAGGGCCCTGCGCGGGTGTCAGGCCGCGCGCCCCAGCGCCGCGGCCTCCGCGGCCAGCCGCTCCACGCGTGCCCAGTCCTTCGCCGCCACCGCGTCACCGGGAAGCATCCAGCTGCCGCCCACGCAGCCGACGTTGGGCAGGGCCAGATACGACGGCGCCGAGGCGAGCGAGACGCCGCCCGTCGGGCAGAAGCGTGCCTGCGGAAGGGGAGAGGACAGGGCCTTGAGATAGGCGGTGCCGCCGGCGGCCTCGGCCGGGAAGAACTTCATCTCGGTGATCCCGCGCTCCAGCAGCGCGACCACCTCGGACGTCGTCGAGACGCCCGGCAGGAACGGCACACCCGAGGCCTTCATCGCGTCCAGCAGGGCGTCGGTCCAGCCCGGGCTGACCAGGAAGCGTGCCCCGGCGGCGACGGTCTCGGTCACGTGCGCCGGTGAGATCACCGTGCCCGCGCCCACCACTGCCTCCGGCACCTCGGCGGCGATCGCCCGGATCGTGTCCAGGGCCGCGGCCGTCCGCAGCGTGACCTCGATCGCCGGCAGCCCGCCGGCGACGAGAGCGCGGGCCAGCGGCACGGCGTCGGCCGCGTCCTCCAGGACGACGACGGGGACCACGGGGGCGAGATCCAGTACGGAAGCGGACACGGCGGCGGGCGCGGAGGAGGTCATGGACTCATCCTGCCGCGAGAACCGCACACTGCGCAACGCGCGTTGCGCATGCTGCAATGGCTGCCCGGTCGAGTCAGTGGATCTCGGTGACCACCACGTCCAGGGCCCAGGGGCGCCCCGCCCGCTGCGGGGCCTGCGCCTCCACCACGTACCCGAGGTCGCGCAGCACCTCCACCAGCTCCGCCGGGCCCGCGGGCCGGGCCCCGGCCAGCAGCAGATCGCGGACCATCCGGCCCTTGGTGGCCTTGTTGAAGTGGCTGACCACGGAGCGCTTCTCCACCCCGTTCACCACCTGCGACTGGAGAACCCGCACACTCGCCGTGCGCTCGGCCACCGCGCCCGCCGGCTTCCACGCCCCGGCGTACGCCGACGAGCGCAGGTCCAGCACCAGACCGTCCCCGGCCGCCTCCGGCATGACCGAGGCCATGGGAGCGCGCCAGTACGCGTTCAGCGCGCCCAGGCCCGGCAGCTTCACGCCCATCGAGCAGCGGTACGACGGAATCCGGTCGCCTACCCGCACCGCACCCCACAGCCCGGAGAAGACCAGCAGCGACTTCCCCGCCCGCCGCTTGGCCGCCGCGTCCAGGGTGGCCAGGCCGAGGGCGTCGTAGAGCACTCCGGTGTAGATCTCCCCGGCGGGACGCGTGCCGGCCGTGCGCAGTTCGGCGTTCTTGGCGACCTCGCCACGCAGGCCCTCGCTCAGCCCGAGCACCTCACGGGCCTTGTCCTCGTCCGCCAGACACAACTCGACCAGCTCGTCGAGGATCGCGGCCCTCGCCCCGGCGAGGCCCGGCAGGGACAGGGACTCCGGCTTCAGCGGTGCCCCGCGCCCCGAGGCGGCCTTACCTTCGGAGGGCGGCAACAGCACGAGCACGGGAGTTCTCCTTACATACGCGGCACAGGGCCCCGTCGCGCACGGGAGCCCCCGGCAAGGGTACGGGCCGGAGCCCCGCGGGCCGCCGGGGCGACCGGGACGGCGCCACCACCGTCTGCGCGGGAGGCCTCGGGAGGCAGCTGCCGAGGCCCTCGTCCGCTCGGGGACCGGGATGCCGACGCCACCACCCCGCCCTACGCTCGGTGCATGCCCCGTCGCCAGATTCACGTGACCGGTACGGACGGCACTCCGCTGCGGGCGGCCCTGCGCGCTCTGCGCGCCGATCTGCGACTGCCCGCCGACTTCCCGGCCGCCGTCCTCGCCGAGGCCGCGGAGTCGGCGAGGTCCCCGGACCTGTCGGGCCACGAGGACGCCACGGACCTGCCGTTCCTCACCATCGACCCGCCGGCCTCCAGGGACCTCGACCAGGCGATGCACCTGGAGCGGCGCCCGCACGGCTTCCGGGTCCACTACGCCATCGCCGACGTCGCCGCCTTCGTACAACCCGGAGGCGCGCTGGACGCCGAGGCGCACCGGCGGGTGACGACCCTGTACCTGCCCGACGGCAGGATCCCGCTGCACCCCGCGCTCCTCTCCGAAGGCGCGGCGAGCCTCCTCCCCGGTGAGACCCGCCCCGCCGCGCTCTGGCGGATCGACCTCGACGCGGAGGGCCGAACCGTCTCCGCCGACGTCCGCCGGGCCCTCGTGCGCAGCAGGGCGAGACTCGACCACGCGGCTGTCCAGCGGCAGATCGACGCCGGCACGGCGGAGGAACCCCTCGCACTGCTCCGGGACATCGGCCTGCTGCTCGAACAGCAGGAGATCGCCCGGGGCGGCATCTCCCTCCACGTGCCCGAGCAGGGAGATCGCCGAACGCGACGGCGGCTACGACCTCGCGTACCGCGTGCTCCTGCCCGCGGACGGCTGGAACGCACAGATCTCCCTGCTCACCGGCATGGCGGCCGCCGGGATCATGCGGGACTCGGGCACCGGCATCCTGCGCACGCTGCCGGTCGCCCCCGACGGTGCCGTCGCCCGGCTCCGCCGCTCGGCCGAGGCCCTGCACGTCGCATGGCCGCACCACGTCCCGTACGCCGAGGTGGTGCGCTCCCTCGACCCCACGAAAGGCAGCCACGCGGCGTTCCTCCAGGACTGCACCACGCTCCTGCGCGGCGCCGGCTACAGCGTGTTCGAGCACGGGAACCTCCCCACCCCCGCCGTGCACGCCGCCGTGGCCGAGCTCTACACCCACTGCACCGCGCCGCTGCGACGCCTCGTCGACCGCTACGCCGCCGAGCTGTGCCTCGCGGCGACCGCCGGTCACGAGCCCCCGGAGTGGGTGCTCCAGGCGCTGCCCGGCCTGCCCGGCGTGATGGCCACCGGCACCCGCCGGGCCGGCACGGTGGAGCGCGAGTGTGTCGGCCTGGTCGAGGGGGCACTGGTCGCGGACCGCGCCGGCGAGGTCTTCGACGGCTGTGTGATCGACGTCGAGGACGGCGACCCGGCCGTCGGCACCGTCCACATCGAGGACCCGGCGATCGTCGCCCGGATCGAGTCCGGCACCGCTCTCCCCCTGGGCGAACGGCTACGGGTCAGGCTCGCCCGAGTGGCCCCGGGTTCGGCCGAGGTGCTGTTCGTACCTGCCTGACGGCCGGGACGGCGGACCGGCGTACCGAGCCCCTGGCGACCGGGTTGTCCGTATCTCGTACGATCACGTCTTCGGCTACGGACTGCGTACCGACTCCGTACCAGGGAAGGTCTTACGCGTGAGTGACCTCGCCACCGTGGCCGGCAGACCCCGGCAGATCATCGCTGCCGCGCGCGCCCTCCTGGAGTCGGAGGGCCCCGAGGCGCTGACCATGCGCCGGCTGGCCGACCGGGTGGGTGTGAAGGCCTCCTCCCTCTACAAGCACTTCCCCGACAAGTCGTCCGTGGTCGCGGCGCTGGCCACCGAGACGCTCCGGGAGACGGCCGGGGTGCTGGCAGCCGCCGAGGCGGCCGCACCCGGCTCCTTCTCCGCGCTCGCCACCGCCTACCGGGCCTACGCCCTGGCCCACCCGCACCTCTACCTCGTCACCATGGGGCGCGCCCTCCCCTCCGCCGGAGCGGCGGACGCGGCGGCGGCCCCGCTGTTCCGTGCGGCCGGCGGCGACATCGACCGGGCACGGGCGGCCTGGGCCTTCGCCCACGGAATGGTGGTCCTGGAGCTCGACGGCCGCTTCCCGCCGGGCGCCGACCTCTCGGGTGCCTGGGAGGCGGGCATCGCGGCCTTCACCGCCCGGCCCGCCGGGTAGCATGGTCGGCACGGCAGACGAGCCGGGCGGACGGCCGCGTGGGGATCTCCGGATCCTCCCGAGGAACGTCCGGGCTCCACAGGGCAGGGTGATGGCTAACGGCCACCCGGGGTGACCCGCGGGACAGTGCCACAGAAAACAGACCGCCCGGGACCTCGGTCCCGGGTAAGGGTGAAACGGTGGTGTAAGAGACCACCAGCGTCCGGGGCGACCCGGACGGCTAGGTAAACCCCACCCGGAGCAAGGTCAAGAGGGAGCACCCCGGTGCTCCTGCGCGAACGTCCGAGGGCTGCCCGCCCGAGTTCGCGGGTAGACCGCACGAGACCGGCAGCAATGCCGGTCCTAGATGGATGGCCGTCTCCCCGGCCGCCGTGAGGCGACCGGGCGACAGAACCCGGCGTACAGCCCGACTCGTCTGCCCCCACTTCGGTACATGACCCGGAAGGGCCTCCGACCTGCGTCGGAGGCCCTTCCGGCGCTCTCGGGGGCCCGGTTCGGCCCGCCGTCGCCGAGCAGAGTCAGATCTCGCCCAGGTCGGAGCTGAGCCAGTGCTGCGGGCGCATGTGGATGACCACCTGTTCGCCGTGTGACTTCCACGCGAAGTCGACGTAGCCGTCGACCTTCTCGGCCGGGAGGTAGCGCGACGAGATCTCCACCAGCTGCTCCCGGGTCGCGGGCAGGGTCGCCACGACCGGGCCCTCGACGGAGACGTAACGGATGGTGGGCGAGAGGCGGTCGACCATGAGGGTGAAGCGGCCGGCCCCGGCGATCGCCCTTCCCTTGCGGGAGTCGCGGCCGGTCATGATCCAGAGGTCGCCGCCGGGCTCGTACTGGTACCAGATCGGCACGGTGAGCGGGGCCCGGCCCTCCTCCCCGGCGTCCACGGCGATGGCGGCGACGTGCGGTTCCGCCAGGAACTGTTCGCGTTCTGCTCGGGACAAGGCCACGGAAGGACTCCTTCGTGCGCGGGCAGGCGTCGTTCTGGCTGGCATTATGCACCGCCGGCCGCCGGCGGCCGCGCGTGTCGCCTCCTGTACCCTGCGCGGCGTGACCGACGACCACACCGCCACCGGCGACGCCGAGGTGGCGACAGCGGCCGCGCAGGCCGGCGCCGACGTGGTGCGCGCCAGGTACGGCGGGCACCTCACCCGCGTCGACAAGGGCGGCGGGGACTTCGCCACCGACGCCGATGTGGAGGCCGAGGAGGCGATCCTCGGTGTCATCCGGGCGGCACGGCCCGCAGACGCGCTGCTCGGCGAGGAAGGCGGACAGCGGGGCGCCGCCGGCACGGAGCGCCGGTGGCTGGTCGATCCCCTGTGCGGCACGCTCAACTACGCGGCCGGCCACATGCTGGTGGCCGTCAACGTGGCGCTGCGCGGCGGACCGGCCGCGGTGGCCGACCCCTTCAGCCGTGAGGTCTTCTTCACCGACGGCCGGACGGCCTGGCTGAGGCAGGACGGCGCCGACACCCCGCTGGTGCCCACCTCGGCCACCCGGCTCGTGGACGTCAACCTGGATCCACCGTTCCCGTCCGCGCCGGCTTTCCGCGCCACGGACCTGCTGGCACACCCCACGTTCGTCGCACGCTTCCGGCCGCGCGTCGTGTCCACGACGCTCGCGCTGGCCTGGGTGGCCGCCGGCAGACGCGCCGCCTATGTCACCGACGGCGGGGACCTCTCCGAGAACGTGCACTTCGCCGCGGGTGTCGCCCTGTGCCGGGCCGCGGGCTGCGTGGTGACCGGGATCGACGGCACGCCCGTCGGCCGGGGAGCCCGCGGACTGGTGGCCGCCGCCGATGCCCCGACCCACGAAATCCTGATGTCGGTGATCCGCAGCGGTGGCTGACCCCTCCGTGGGCGTGCCCGGCAGGAGGGCGGTCGCGGACGTCGTCCGCTCACCCTCGCCCGCCGCCGGGGGACCGGTCGTCGCTCAGCCGGGCGTACATCAGCATGTCCCGACGCCGGCCGCCGATCTCCTGCCAGCCGCGCAGCAGCCCTTCGCGCAGGTATCCGGCGCTCTCGGCGGTCCGGACCGAGGCGGTGTTCCACGGCTCGACGAGGATCTGGACCCTGGGGATGCGCAGCTCGTGCAGGGCCCAGGTGGTGACCGTGCGCAGCGCGGCGCCCGCGACCCCCTGGCCGCGGGCCGCTGACGTCATCCAGTAGCCGAGGGTCGCGCGGCCTTCGGCGCTGTCCGAGAGCCAGAGTCCGATGGAGCCGACCGGCCGCCTGTCCCGGGTGCGGGCGATGGTGAAGGGATACCCGGTCCCGGTGGCCGCCCGCTTCCACTGGCGCCGGACGAACGCCTGCGCCGCCTCGTGGGAGTACGGCGAGGGGATGGTGGTGATCAGTGGGATGTAGTCGTCCTCCGCCGCCTCGCGTACGAGAGGCAGATCGCTCATCTCCCAGGGGCGCAGGACGAAATCGGCTCCTGCGGTCAGGCTGGGGACGGTCAGCGGTTGTGCCATGCGCGTCATCCTGCCGCCGATCCGTCCCCCCTGCCCTGCCCGACTCACCTTCGTGGATCACCCGGCGGACGCCCGCGTGCCCGGCCGGCGGAGGAAGGCCCCGGCGAGGAGTGCGCCCGCCAGTACCAGCGCCGAATTGACCAGCACGGCGGTCGACACTCCGGAGAGCACCGCGTCGGGCCCCGTGGCCGTGCCCATCCGGGCGGTGACGACGGCGCTCATCACCGGGATGCCCATGGTGATGCCGACCTGCTGCGTCATCGTGGCCAGGCCGGTGGCGAGCCCCTGGTCCTCGTCGGGCAGCCCCGAGGTGGCGGTGACCATGAAGCCCACGATCATCAGCATGTTGCCGACCCCGCCGATGAAGGTGGCGGCCAGCAGGAGCGTGATCCAGCCGCCCGAGGTGCCGAGAGCGACGAGGGAGAGGGTGGCGGCTGCCTGTACGACGCCACCGAGGACGATGGTGCGCCGGTTGCCGAAGCGGCCGACCGCCCGGCCGCCGAGCATGCCGCCGGCCACGGTGCCGATGCCGAGGACGCCGAAGGCGAGACCGGTCGCGAGCGGGGAGTAGCCCAGTACCTCCTGGAGGTAGAGCGTCAGCAGGAAGACCAGCGAGGTCTCGGTGACGAAGGCGATCAGCCCCGTGACGTTCCCCCAGATGACGCTGCGCCGCCTGAGGATGTGTACGGGCACCAGGGGCGCCGCCGCCCGCTTCTCGACGAACCAGAAGCCGGCCAGCAGGGCGGCGCCGACGAGGAGCGCGGCCAGGGTGGTGGGGGTGGTCCAGCCCGACTCGCCGGCCTGGGTGAGTCCGTACACGAGCAGCAGCAGACCGCCGGTGACGGTCGCGGCACCCGGGACGTCGAGCTTCGGGCGCTCGGCGGGCCGCGAGTCGGTGATCACGGACGGGGCGAGGACGACGACGAGCGCGGCGACGGGCACGTTGATGAAGAAGGCCCAGCGCCAGGACAGCAGATCGGTCAGCAGCCCGCCCAGGATCGCTCCCGCGGTGAAACCGGCGGACATCAGGGCGCCGTTGAGCCCGAGCGCCCGCTCGCGCAGCGGGCCCTCCTTGAACGCCGTGGTGAGCAGGGCGAGTCCGGCCGGGGTGACGGCAGCGGTGGCCAGGCCCTGCAGCACACGTGCGACGAGCAGGACTTCGGGGGAGGTCGCGAGCCCGCCGAGCACGGAGGAGAGGCCGAGGACGACCATGCCGCCCATGAACAGGCGCTTACGGCCGACGAGATCGGCGACCCGCCCGAACAGCAGGGTGAATCCGGCTGCGGCGAGGGCGAAGGACGTGGCGATCCACTGGAAGTGGGAGAGGGAGAACCCGAGCCCTTCACCGACGGCGGGCAGGGCCACGTTCAGGATCGAGAAGTCGACAGCGATCATGAACTGGGCGCCGAGCAGGAGGACGAGTACGAGCTTCTGGCGGCCGGTCATGCGTGCGGCGGGAGCATGGGGAGGTGAGGCGGCGGGGGCTGTGCTGGATGCGGACATGAGGTGCCCTTTCCGGGAGCATCGGAAGGCTTAACAGTTCTTGGGTTCCGTTAAGATGTGTGTCACCGTAGCAGGGGACGGCCGACTAATGGAACTGGAGAACCGTTATGAATGCTGGGGACGTGGAGCCGGGCACGGTACGGCCCGGCGGGCGGACGGCGCGGGTGCGGGAGTCCGTCCTGCGTGCGGCCGGTGACGCCCTGGTCGAGCAGGGCTTCGACCGGCTCGACCTGGCTGATGTCGCGCGCCGCGCGGAGGTGGGCAAGACGACGGTCTACCGGCGCTGGTCCACGACCGCGGGGCTCGTCGCCGACCTGCTCACCGACATGGCCGAGCAGTCCGTGCCGCGTACGGACACCGGCTCCCTGGACGAGGACCTCAAGGCCAACGCGCGGCTGGTCGTACGGACGCTGACCGACCCTCGGCAGGGACCGCTCTTCGCCGCGGTGATCGCCGCGGCCACCTGCGACGCCCGTACGGCCGAGGCCCTCCACCACTTCTACGCGGTGCGCATCGCCGAGTGGGCGGGCTGTGTCGACGCGGCGGTCGAGCGGGGGGAGCTTCCGGCAGGCACCGACGCCCGCGAGGTGATCCGGGCCGTCTCCGCACCGCTCTACTACCGCCTGCTGGCCAGTGGCGACCCCCTCGACGAGGCCGTCGCCGACCGCGCGGCCGCGACGGCGGCGGTGGCGGCCAGGGCGGGCGTGTACGTGAACTGACGGGAAGGGGAGGGGAACCCGACCGGAGTGCTTGACCTCTTGTGCACTCCAATTCGTAGCTTCTCCTCTCATGAGGACAGCGACGGAATGGCAGACGAGAGTATTGGGCCGCAGCGGGATCGAGGTCGGCGCGCTCGGCCTCGGGTGCTGGGCGATCGGCGGTGAGTGGGCGACGCCCGACGGCAGCCCGCTCGGCTGGGGCAAGGTCGACGACGACGAGTCGGTGGCGGCGATCCGCCGGGCACTCGACCTGGGGGTGCGGTTCTTCGACACCGCCGACGTGTACGGCGCGGGGCACAGCGAACGCGTCCTGGGGAAGGCGCTCGCGGGCAGGCGGGACGAGGCCGTCGTCGCCACCAAGTGGGGCAACCTCTTCGACGAGCGGACCCGGACCATGGACGGGCGCGACACCTCGCCCGGCTACGCCCGCGCCGCGCTCCAGGCGTCCCTGCGCAGGCTGGGAACCGACCGGATCGACCTCTTCCAGTTGCATATCGGCGACACCCCGCCCGACGAGGCGGCCGAACTGAGGGACGCCTGCGAGGGGTTCGTGGCCGAAGGGCTGATCCGGGCGTACGCGTGGAGCACCGACGACCCGGAGCGGGCGGCGCTGTTCGCCGAGGGTGAGCACTGCGCGGCTGTCCAGCACGCCTGCAACGTGCTGGAGGACGCCCCCGGGATGCTCGGCCTCAGCGAGGAGCGGGCACTGCTCAGCATCGTCCGGAGCCCGTTGGCGATGGGTCTCCTCGCGGGGGCGCGAGACCCCGGCCGGCGGGCGGCGGCGGGGGACATCCGGTCCACCCCGCCCGAGTGGCTGCACTGGTTCGAGGCCGGCGGGGTGCCCTCGGCGCACTGGGCGCGGCGGGTCGAGGCGATCCGGGAGGTGCTGACGGCGGACGGCAGGACCCTCGCCCAGGGCGCCATCGGCTGGCTCTGGGGCCGCAGCGGACGGGCGGTGCCGATTCCCGGCTTCCGGACCGTGGCCCAGGTCGAGGAGAACGCCGGGGCCCTGGCGTACGGCCCGCTGCGGCCCGCGCAGATCCAGGAGATCGCGGGCCTTCTCGTCTGATCGCGCGGAGTCGGCCGGTGCACAGTGGTCACGGGAGATCGCGGGCCTTCCCGTCCGATCGGGAGTCGGCCGGTGCGCAGTGGTCACGGGGATCGGCCGGCGCCGTCCGGTCACGGGGGACCGGACGGCGCCGTGCGACCTCGCGGGATCAGCCGATGCGGGTGCCCGTCCCGCTCACCCTGACCCGCGCGTCGCCCGCGTGCAGCGCGACGGTGAGTGTGCCGGGGCGCCCCATGTCGGCGCCCTGGTGCAGGGTGAGGACGGTTTCGGCCGGGACCAGGCCGAGTTCGCGCGCGTACGCTCCGAACGCGGCTGCCGCCGCCCCCGTCGCCGGGTCCTCGACCACACCCCCGACCGGGAACGGGTCGCGGACGTGGAAGACCGTGGCGGACTCGCGCCACACGAGCTGGAGAGTCGTCAGGTCCAGCCGGTGCATGAGGGCTTCCAGGCGGGCGAAGTCGTACGAGAGGTCCGCCAGGCGTTCCCGGCTCGCGGCGGCCAGCACCAGATGGCGGGCGCCGGCGTACGCGATCCTGGGCGGCAGGGCGGGGTCCAGGTCGGCGGCCGGCCAGTCCAGTGCCGCCAGGGCCTCCGCCAGGTCGTCGGCCGGGACATCCGTGGTGTGGGGCTCGACGCTCGTCAGGGTCGCGCGCAGCTCGTCGCCCTCGCGGGTGACCGTGACCGGGACCGTACCCGCGGCGGTGGAGAACACCAGGTCGCCCGGGCCGTCCCGTTCGGCGAGCGCGATGGCCGCGGCGACCGTCGCATGGCCGCAGAAGGGGACCTCGGCCTTCGGGCTGAAGTAGCGGACGGTGTGTCCGCCGCGGCCGTCCGGTGCGGTGAGGAACGCCGACTCGCTGTATCCCAGCTCGGCGGCGACGGCGAGCATCGCCGCGTCGTCGAGCGTGGAGGCGTCCAGGACGACACCTGCCGGATTGCCGCCTGCCGGATCGGCGGAGAAGGCGGTGTAGCGCAGGACCTCGTGGCCGGGGAGTGAGCTCATGCCGCACATCAACCGGACGGGGCGCGCGCGCATTCCCGGTAGCGATCGCACGGGCCGCCTCCGCGGGCGTGGCCCGGGGTCCTGACCCCCCGGACCACGCCGTTCGGCCGTTCCCCGCGGACCCCCCGGGCCGCGGCGGCCTGTTCACTGCGGTCAGTGGCAGACCTTGACGCCCGTCCCCTTGCTCCACGAGCAGGAGTCCAGGAGCGCGCCGCTCGGCTTGAACAGCCGGGCCTTGTCGCCGGTGTTGTTCCAGACGTACGAGCCGCGGTTCCAGTACACGTGGGCCCCGGCGTTCGTGCCCTTGCCGGTGTGGACCCGTACGGTCTTGCCCGCGGCCACGGTGACGGAGGGGAAGGTGTACGTGTAGCCGGTGTTGTCCTTCAGCTTGTAGCCCTTGAGCTGCAGCTTGGACGTGCCGTTGTTGTGCAGGTCCACGTACTCGGCGTTGAGAGACGTGTTGCTGCGGGTGTCGGTGCCGGGGCTGTCGTACTGGATCTTGCCGAGGTGCAGACCGCCCTGGTGGGTGGCCGCCGTGGCCGGGGCCGTGGCGAGGAGCGAGCCGGCCAGAGCGGTGGCGGCGGCCAGGGCGAGGGGCGCGGCGGTGCGTATGCGCATGCGGTGTGGTCCTTCTGTGTGCATCTGGTGAAGGTCAGCAGCATACGGCCAGCATGCGCTTGCCCGGCCCCCTAGGCGGAAATTCGCAACTTCGGTCATCCGAGGGCAGGTTCCGGGCAAGCTCGGGCAGGGCGGGGGTCAGCCGCGGCCCACGTACGGCATGGCCGTCGCCAGTACCGTTGCGAACTGCACATTGGCCTCCAGCGGCAGCTCCGCCATGTGCAGGACCGTGCGCGCCACGTCGGCCGCGGCCATCACCGGCTCGACGGCCACCTCGCCGTTCGCCTGGAGGATTCCCGTACTCATCCGCTCCGTCATGTCGGTCGCCGCGTTGCCGATGTCGATCTGGCCGCAGGCGATCCGGTAGGGCCGCCCGTCCAGGGACAGCGACTTCGTCAGGCCGGTCATCGCGTGCTTCGTCGCCGTGTACGCGATCGAGTGCGGGCGCGGCGCGTGCGCCGAGACCGATCCGTTGTTGATGATCCGGCCGCCCTGCGGGTCCTGTTCCTTCATCAGGCGGTAGGCCGCCTGCGCGCACAGGAACGCCCCGGTCAGATTGACGTCCACCACCGTCCGCCAGTCCTCGTACGCGAGGTCCTCGACCGGCACCGAGCCCGGCCCGAAGGTCCCCGCGTTGTTGAAGAGCAGGTCGAGCCGGCCGAAGCGGTCCCGTACGGCTGCGAAGAGCGCGGCCACCCCGTCCGGGGTGCTCACGTCGGTGGGCAGGCACACCGTGGTGCCCGGTCCGGCGGCGGCTGCCGTCTCCTCCAGGGCCGCGGCCCGCCGCCCGGCGAGGGCCACCGTCCAGCCCGCACCCGTAAGAGTGAGGGCCACGGCCCGGCCGATGCCCGATCCGGCACCTGTGACGACGGCGATTCTCTGCTCAGCGTTCATGGCCCGGCAGCGTACGGGAGGTTTACCGGCGGCCGGCACCCGGTGCTCATCGCACCGCCATAAGGATGTTGTGTACCCGCCAACGGCAGGTCTTCGCCCCGCATTCCAATGCCTCTGACAACATCCGGCAGGGGAGGGGCATATGACACCCGCACAGATCCGCAGCACGCCCGGCCAGAGCGGCCATTCCGAGGAGCTCCGCATCGCCGCCCAGCGGCTCGGATCCGGGGTGGGCCGCCGCCGCTTCCTCACCGTCACCGGCGCCGCCGCGGCGCTGGCCTTCGCGGTCAACCTGCCGGCAGCGGGCACCGCTGCCGCCGCCGAGCTCGACGCCCGGAAGCTCACCGAGGACCCCTTCACCCTCGGTGTCGCCTCCGGCGACCCGCTGCCCGACTCCGTGCTGCTGTGGACCAGACTCGCGCCCCGCCCGTACGACGCCGACGGCGGGCTGCCCGCCGAGCGGGTCCAGGTCCGCTGGGAGATCGCCCGCGACGAACGCTTCAGCCGGATCGTCCGGCGCGGCTCCACGACCGCGCACCCGGAGTTCGGCCACAGCGTGCACGTCGACGTGGACGGCCTCGACTCCGACCGCACCTTCTACTACCGCTTCCGCGCGGGCAGCTGGATCAGCCCCACCGGCCGCACCCGCACCGCCCCCGCACCCGGCGCGCGCAACAGCTCCCTGACCCTGGCCGCCGTCTCCTGCCAGGCCTACCACGACGGCTACTTCACCGCCTACCAGCACCTCGCGGCCGAGGACGTCGACGTGGTCTTCCACCTCGGCGAC
>Ga0247818_10001639_pt1 | contig 14327 bp, 10 predicted proteins | sample 13C_Glucose_Day1_FD_192424 | JGI IMG/M metagenome (GOLD analysis project Ga0247818, IMG submission 192424) | Soil microbial communities from agricultural site in Penn Yan, New York, United States - 13C_Glucose_Day1 | ecosystem: Environmental > Terrestrial > Soil > Agricultural land | place...
ATCCGCTGCCGGCCGCGTTGGTGAGATGCGGTAGGTCAGGCGGGGCAACGGGGCGAAATCAGGAGGCACGGGTGGCGGGCGCGGAGAAACAGGGCGCGGAGGAGCGGGACACCCGGGAGCAGGGCGTCCAGGAGCCCGGCTGGGGCCGGAGGCTGACCGGGTACGCCTGGCGCTACCGGCGCAACGTCGTCCTGGCCCTCGGGTCCTCGCTCGCCGGCATGGGCGTGATGGCCCTCGTCCCGCTGATCACCAAGGTGATCATCGACGACGTCGTCGGCAGCCACACACGGTCCCTCGGCGTCTGGACCGGCCTCCTCGTCGGAGCGGCCGTCCTCGTCTACGTCGCGACCTTCATCCGCCGCTACTACGGCGGCCGGCTCGCCCTCGACGTCCAGCACGACCTGCGGACCGAGATGTACGGCACCCTCACCCGGCTCGACGGGAAGCGGCAGGACGAGCTCTCCACCGGCCAGGTCGTCGGGCGCGCCACCAGTGACCTGCAGCTGATCCAGGGGCTGCTGTTCATGCTCCCGATGACCATCGGGAACATCCTGCTCTTCCTCATCTCCCTGGTGATCATGGCGTGGCTCTCGCTGCCCCTGACCCTGATCGCCCTCGCCGTCGCCCCCGCCCTGTGGTTCATCGCCCGCCGCTCCAAGGCCCGCCTCTTCCCGGCCACCTGGTACGCCCAGAGCCAGGCCGCCGCCGTGGCCGGAGTGGTCGACGGGGCCGTGTCCGGCGTCCGGGTCGTCAAGGGGTTCGGCCAGGAGGAGCAGGAGACCGGCAAGCTCCGCGAGGTCAGCCGCAAGCTCTTCGCGGGCCGGCTGCGCACCATCCGGCTGAACTCCCGCTACACCCCGGCGCTCCAGGCCGTCCCCGCGCTCGGCCAGGTCGCGATGCTGGCGCTCGGCGGCTGGCTCGCCACCCGTGGCGAGATCACGCTCGGCACGTTCGTCGCCTTCTCCACCTACCTCGCCCAGCTCGTGGGCCCGGTCCGGATGCTCGCCATGGTCCTCACCGTCGGCCAGCAGGCCAGGGCCGGTGTGGAGCGCGTACTGGAGCTGATCGACACCGAGCCGTCCATGACGGACGGCACCAGGACGCTCCCGGCCGACGCCCCCGCGAGCGTCGAGTTCGACGACGTCCGCTTCGGCTACGCGCGTGAAGAGGCCCCCGGAAGCGGAGCGGAGGAGGACCGCCCCGTCCTGGACGGCTTCTCCCTCACGATCGACCCGGGCGAGACGGTCGCCGTCGTCGGCGCCTCCGGCAGCGGCAAGTCCACCGTCTCGCTCCTGCTGCCCCGCTTCTACGACGTCTCCCACGGCGCCGTCCTCGTCGGCGGCCACGACGTCCGCGAGCTCACCCAGGACTCGCTGCGGGCCGCCATCGGCCTCGTGCCGGAGGACAGCTTCCTCTTCTCCGAGTCCGTGGGCGCCAACATCGCGTACGGATACCCGGGTGCCACCCAGGAGCAGATCGAGCGGGCCGCGCGCGCCGCCCAGGCGCACGGTTTCATCTCCGAGCTGCCCGAGGGCTACGACACCAAGGTCGGCGAGCACGGGCTCACCCTCTCCGGCGGCCAGCGCCAGCGCGTCGCCCTGGCCCGGGCCATCCTCACCGACCCCCGCCTGCTGATCCTCGACGACGCCACCTCCGCCGTCGACGCCCGGGTCGAGCACGAGATCCACGAGGTCCTGGCCCGGGTCATGGAGGGCCGCACGACCCTGCTGATAGCCCACCGCCGGTCCACGCTCGGTCTCGCCGACCGCATCGCCGTCCTCGACCGGGGCCGGCTCGCCGACATCGGGACGCACGCGGAGCTGGAGCGCCGCTCCGCGCTCTACCGCCGGCTGCTCACCGACCCCGACGAGTTGGGCGGCACCTCGCCCGGCCACCGGCCCAAGGCGGTCGTGGCGGAGCCGGAGGACGACCGCGCGCTCCTGGAGGAGCTCGACGCGGAGTTCGACGCGGAGCGCGGGGTCACCCCCGCCCTGTGGATCCGCAAGGAGGAGCAGCGCGACACGGCGGCCGCCGGGATGCCCGCCACCCCCGAGCTCCTGGCCCAGGTCGACGCGCTGCCCCCGGCCACCGACGTCCCCGCCATCGACGAGGCGAGCGCGGTGCGCCCGGAGAAGTCGTACGGCCTGCGCAGGCTGCTGCACGGCTTCGGGGCCGCGCTGCTGGTGAGCCTGGGGCTGGTCGCCGTCGACGCCGGCATGGGGCTGCTCCTGCCCGTGCTGATCCGGCACGGCATCGACGACGGCGTCACGAAGATGGCGCTCGGCGCGGTCTGGGCGGCTGCCGGGCTGGGACTGCTCGCCGTCCTCGTGCAGTGGCTGGCGCAGATCGGTGAGACCCGGATGACGGGCCGCACCGGCGAACGCGTGCTGTACTCCCTGCGCCTCAAGATCTTCGCGCAGCTCCAGCGGCTCGGTCTCGACTACTACGAGCGGGAGCTGACCGGCCGGATCATGACCCGGATGACGACGGACGTGGACGCGCTGTCGACGTTCCTGCAGACCGGTCTGGTCACCGCCTTCGTCTCCCTCGTCACCTTCTTCGGCATCACCGTCGTGCTGCTCGTCCTCGACGTGCAGCTGGCCCTGGTCGTCTTCGCGACGCTGCCCGCGCTGATCGTCGGCACGTTCTTCTTCCGCCGCAAGAGCGTCAAGGCCTACGAACTCGCCCGTGAACGCATCAGCGTCGTCAACGCCGACCTCCAGGAGTCCGTCGCCGGGCTGCGGATCGTCCAGGCCTTCCGGCGCGAGACCGACGGCGCCGAGCGCTTCGCGGCGCGCAGCGACCACTACCGCCAGGCCCGGGTGCGAGGGCAGTGGCTGATCTCGGTCTACTTCCCGTTCGTGCAGCTCCTGGCGTCGGTCGCGGCCGCCGCGGTGCTGATCGTGGGAGCGGGCCGGGTCGACGACGGGACGCTGACCACCGGTGCGCTGGTCGCCTACCTGCTCTACATCGACCTGTTCTTCGCCCCGGTGCAGCAGCTGTCCCAGGTGTTCGACGGCTACCAGCAGGCCAGCGTGTCCCTCGGACGCATCCAGGAGCTGCTGCGGGAGCCGACCTCCACGGCCGACCACGACGAGCCCCAGGCGGTGACGTCGCTGCGCGGCGAGATCGCGTTCGAGGACGTGTCCTTCGCGTACACGGGCGAGGAGGAGGCCCTCACCGGCATCGATCTGCGGATCCCGGCCGGCCAGACGGTCGCCTTCGTCGGGGAGACCGGTGCGGGCAAGTCCACCCTGGTCAAGCTCGTCGCGCGTTTCTACGACCCGACGAGCGGGCGGGTGACGGCGGACGGCACCGACCTGCGCAAGCTCGACAGGACGGCGTACCGGCACCGGCTCGGAGTGGTGCCGCAGGAGTCCTACCTCTTCGAGGGGACGGTCCGCGACGCCATCGCGTACGGGCTGCCGGAGGCCACCGACGCCCAGGTGGAGGCTGCGGCACGCGCGGTCGGCGCGCACGACATGATCGCCACCCTGGAGGACGGCTACCTCCACCGGGTCGCCGAGCGGGGCCGCAACCTCTCGGCCGGCCAGCGCCAGCTGATCGCGCTCGCGCGCGCCGAGCTGGTCGACCCCGACGTCCTGCTGCTCGACGAGGCGACCGCCTCCCTCGATCTCGCCAGTGAGGCGCAGGTCAACCAGGCCACCGACCGGCTGGCGGGCCGGCGCACCACCCTGGTGGTCGCCCACCGGCTGACCACGGCGGCCCGGGCCGACCGGGTCGTGGTGATGGACCGGGGCAGGGTCGCCGAGGACGGTACGCATGAGGAGCTGCTGGCCAGGGAAGGCGCGTACGCGCGGCTGTGGCGCACCTTCATAGGGGAGGACATGGGCGAGGAGACCCCGGCAGGCGTGTGACGCCCGGTGGGCGGACGGCCCTCCGCCACCGCGGAACCCGACGGCCCTCTTCCCGCGTCGTACACCGGTGCGTACATGTGCCCGAGAAGGGGCCAAGCGTTCTACGGAATGGGCGGGGTGGATGAGGTGAACGGTGTGGCGAGCCCGTTGAGGTCATCGGGACGACAGCGGCCGGGGGCGGGCCGGCGTGCGGCGGCGGCGCTGCTCGTCCTCCCGCTGCTCGGCGCCCTCGGCCTGGTGCTGGGCCCCACCGGGGCGGCCCCCGCGCACGCCGCGTCGGCCTGCTCCGGGCGGCTGGTCAAAACGGTGACCTTCTCCACCGGTTCGCTGCGCGTCTACGAGAGCCGTGCCTACGCGTGTGCCGTGAGCGTCGCCAAGAAGCCGGGCGCCCGCCGCGCGATGCGGGTGTCGCTGCAGCCGCGCGGCGGCCGGGCGGTCGTCGACAGCGGGAAGTTCACGAAGCTGGCCGGCCCGGTCACGGTCCACGCGCTGAACCGCTGTGTCCGTGCCTCGGGTTCCGTCGGAGGCTCGTCCGGCTCCACCGGGTGGATCTTGTGCTGAGGTGCGAGTAGGCCTGGCGTGACGGGTGTGACCCCCGCTAGGTTCACGGCGAATGTCGTGAATCAAGGGGAGGGTGCATGCGCAAGGTGCTCAGAGGCGTTCTGTCGCTCGCGGTGCTCATAGGCACAGTGAGTGCGACCGGGGCCTCGGCCGGTGCGGCCACCGCCGCGGAACCGGCCGCGAAGCAGGGCAGCGGTCACAGCAGCAGCAGCGAGGACATCAAGGACCGCATCCTGGCCATCCCGGGGATGAGTCTGATCGAGGAGAAGCCGTACCCCGGGTACCGCTACTTCGTCCTGAACTACACCCAGCCGATCGACCACAAGCACCCGTCCAAGGGCACGTTCCAGCAGCGCGTCACCCTGCTGCACAAGGACACGAGCCGGCCCACGGTCTTCTTCACCAGCGGCTACAACGTCTCGACCAACCCGAGCCGCAGCGAGCCGACCCAGATCATCGACGGTAACCAGGTGTCCCTGGAGTACCGGTTCTTCACGCCGTCCCGCCCGGCCCCCGCCGACTGGTCGAAGCTGGACATCTGGCAGGCCGCCAGCGACCAGCACCGGGTCTTCAAGGCGCTGAAGAAGATCTACTCCCAGAACTGGCTCGCCACCGGCGGCTCCAAGGGCGGTATGACCGCCACCTACTTCGAGCGCTTCTACCCGAAGGACATGGACGGCGTCGTCGCCTACGTCGCCCCCAACGACGTGGTGAACGACGAGGACTCCGCGTACGACCGGTTCTTCGCCCGCGTCGGCACCAAGGAGTGCCGGGACCGGCTGAGCGGCGTCCAGCGTGAGGCCCTCGTCCGCCGGGAGCCGCTGGAGAAGAAGTTCGCGGCCTACGCCGCCGAGAACAACCTCACCTTCGACACGGTCGGCACGCTCGACAAGGCGTACGAGGCCGTCGTCATGGACTACGTCTGGGCGTTCTGGCAGTACAGCCTGCTCGCCGACTGCGCGTCCGTCCCGGCCGACGCGAAGAACGCCACCGACCAGGAGATCTGGGACTCCGTCGACGGCATCTCGGGCTTCTCGGCCTACGCGGACCAGGGCCTGGCGACGTACACGCCGTACTACTACCAGGCCGGCACGCAGCTCGGATCGCCCGACATCGAGCAGCCCTGGCTCGGCAACCTCAGCCGCTACGGCTACCAGCCGCCGCGCAACTTCGTGCCGCGCTCCATCCCGATGAAGTTCCAGCCCTCGGCCATGCGCGACGTGGACAGCTGGGTCAGGAACAACGCCCGGCAGATGATGTACGTCTACGGCGGGAACGACCCGTGGGGCGCGGAGCCCTTCCGCCTCGGCAAGGGCGCCAGGGACAGCTACGTCTACACGGTGGACGGCGGGAACCACGGCTCCAAGATCGCCGGCCTCACGGCCGACGAGAAGGCGAGGGCCACCGCCGCAGTCCTCCGCTGGGCCGGGGTCGCGCCGGCGGCCGTCGAGGCCGACCCGGCGAAGGCGAAGCCCCTCGCGAAGTTCGACGCCCGCCTCGACAAGCGGGACGACGAACTCCAGCGCAACCGGGGCACGCTGAGGCCGTAACAGGCCGGCCCGGATTCGAAGTGGGCTGCGTCCGCCGGGTGCTGATCACACCCGGTGGGCGCAGCCCACCGGCCTGTCCCCGCCCAGCCGCACATACAGATCCGTGCTGTCCGGGCAGAGGGCGCGGCGTGCGGCCGCCGACCCGATCTCGAACTCCGGCGGGCGCTCGCCCGATCCGTCGCAGGCGGTCTCCCTGACCTCGCCGTCGCGGAGGCCCTGGACGCAGTCCCCGACGACGGTGCGCGGACCGCCGCCCTGTCCCGGATCGCCCGGATGCGGGGACTCCAGATTGCGCATGCACGCGTAGCCCCGGGGAGCGGAAGGACCGCCTCGGGAGATGTGCAGGACGAAGTCGGTCGTGGGCGGACACGCGGGACCGTCCGACGGGGTGCCGGTGTACCGGGCCAGCACCCGCGCCGCCGCCCTCTCACTGCCGCACGACACCTCGCGGACCGTCCCCCCGCGCGAACTGCACTCGGCCGGCCCCAGGAACTCCGGCCCCTGCCCGGTGGCAGCCGTACCGCCGCGCGGACTCCCGGCGGGCGTGCCCGGCGTGCCGGTCACCGGCTGCCGGCAGGCACTCAGCACGAGCGCCGCGACGACGGTGAGCAGGACGCGCGGCATCCGCACGGCACGGCACTCTCGCATGGACGACGACCCCCCTGTACGCCCACAGGGACGTGCACCCAGCGTGACCCGCCGGGGCGGGCGCACGCCAGGTGCACGGGGTGTTTTCAGCTCATCGGGTGGTTACGGCGCGAAGCCGGCCTACATGCGGTACGACAGCCCGTAACCCACGGGGTAGAGCGCCTGTGCGGGGGCGTCCGCCCGCTGCACCGGCACCGGCAGCCTGCCCTCGGGGCGGGCCCGCCCCGCGATCACCCGTGCGGCGGCCCTCAGTTCGACGTCCGTCCAGGAGTACGCGGCGAGGCTCGCCGCGTAGCCCGTTCCGGCCAGCTGGGCGATGTCGTACGGATTGCGGATCGCGACCGTGATCACCGGGACGCCGGTGGCCGCGAGGGCGCTGACCAGGGTCCGCTGCGAACTGGTCGCCGACACGTTGTACGTGCCCACGACCACCGCGTCCTTGCCCGCGGCGGCGGCCACCGCCTCGGCGATCTTCGCCTGGGTGGGTGCCGTGCCGGTGGACAGCGCGGTCGCCGCGAATCCCAGCTCCTCGAAGGCCCCGGCCAGCGTGGTGGTCGGCGGGCCGGTCGTGCCGGAGGGCGAGGCCGGATCGGCGCCGACCACCAGGAGGTTCCTGTGGGACCTGCGGGACAGCGGAAGCAGCGAGCCGGTGTTGGCCAGCAGCGTGGTCGTCCGCTCGGCGATCCGGTCGGCGGTGGCGAGGTGCGAACGGACGCCCACGGTGCGGTCGACACCCCGGTGGGTGACGTACGGATCGCGGAACAGCCCGAGCCTCGTCTTGAGCCGCAGGATGCGCAGAATCGATTCCTCGATGCGGGCCTCGCTGATCTCGCCGCTTCTCACCGCGCCCAGCACGGCGTTCCAGGCGACCTTGAGGTCCGGCGGGTTGAGCAGCTGGTCGACGCCCGCCAGCAGCGCGAGGACGGGCACGCGCTCGTCGCCGTACTTCGTGCGGACGCCCTCCATGCCCAGGGCGTCGGTGACCACGACGCCGTCGTAGCCGAGCTCCTCGCGGAGGATGCCGGTGAGGATCGGGTGCGAGAGGGTCGCCGGGTCCTCCGACGGGTCCAGGGCGGGCACCACGATGTGCGCCGTCATGATCGAGTCGATGCCCGCCGCCACGGCCGCCCGGAACGGCGGGGCGTCCAGCTCGGCCCACTGCTCCCGGGTGTGACGGATGACGGGCAGACCGGTGTGGCTGTCGGTGCTGGTGTCACCGTGCCCCGGGAAGTGCTTCGCGGTGGAGGCGATCCCCGCGCTCTGGTACCCCTTCACCTGCGCGGCGACCATCCCGGCGACCGACTCCGGGTCGGAGCCGAAGGAGCGCACCCCGATGACGGGGTTGGCCGGGTTGACGTTGACGTCCGCGTCCGGCGCGTAGTTCTGGTTGATGCCCAGCGCCGCCAGCTCGGCCCCGGCGATCCGGCCCGCCGTACGGGCGTCGGAGCGTGAACCGCCCGCCCCCAGGGCCATCGCCCCCGGCAGCAGCGTCGCCGGTTCACCGACCCGGCACACGATGCCGTGCTCCTGGTCGGTGGAGACCAGGTGCGGCAGCGGGGTGCGGCCGGCCAGCCCGGCCCGCTGGATGCCGTTGGAGAGGTCGGCGATCTGGTGCGGGTCGCGGGTGTTGTGCGCCCACGCGAAGTAGATGATCCCGCCGACGTGGTACGTCGAGATCAGCTCGGCGGCGTCGCGCACCCCGATCTCGGCGAGGTTGGCGTCGATGTCCGCCTGGTCGGGCTCGGTGGCGGAGTGCCCGTACACCCGCATCACGAAGAGCTGGCCGACCTTCTCCTCCAGGCTCATCCGGGCGATGAGCCGCTTGAGGCGGCTGTCCGTGGAGGCGGCGGAGGCGGCTGCCTGCGCGCTGCCGGGAAGAGCGGCGACGCCGGTCGCCGCGGCCGCCGCGGCCGCCGCCGTGGCGGTGAGGAGGGTGCGTCTGGAGGTGCGGTGGTGCACGTGAGCCCCTTCCGGTGCTGAAAGAAACTTCCAAGAAGGTACGGATATATGGAAAGTAACTACCAGTCAAGAGGGTGATCCGAGAACGTCGCGACACCGGGACGGGTGAGCGGTGGCGCGGAGGGGCGGGACGCGCGGTCTCCTGCGCTCAGGTCAGACCCGCTCCCGCGCCCCGTTCGCGCAGGACCGACACCGCCGCGGTGATCGCGGGGCGCCGCGCCGCCTCCGTCCGCCACAGCGCGTACAGCCGCCTGACCGGCACGGGGTCCAGCCGCACCGCGACCACGCCCTCCGGCAGTGGACCCCGCCCCAGCCTCGGGATCATCGCCACGCCGAGCCCGGCGGCGACCAGGGCCAGCTGTGTGTGGTTCTCCTCCGCCCGGTGCCGGATGTCCGGCTCGCAACCGGCCGCGCGCAGGGTCCGCACGAGCCAGTCGTGGCACACCGTGCCGGGCGGCTGGCACACCCACCGCTCCTGGGCGAGCTCCTCCCGCCGCACAGCCTCCCGGCCGGCCAGCGGGTGCCCCTCGGGCACCAGCAGATCGCACCGGTCGTCACCGAGCACCGCCTGGGCGACGCCCTCCGGCGCGGGCAGCGGGCTGATGTCCCAGTCGTGGGCGACCGCGAGATCGATCACGCCCTTCGCCACCAGGTCGACCGACAGGTGCGGATCGACCTCGGTGAGCCGCGCGTCCAGCGCCGGGTGCTCACGTCCCAGCTCCGCCAGCACGCCCGGCAGCAGCCCGCGCGCGGCGGAGGCGAACGCGGCGATGGACAGGCGCCCCGTCGGACGCCCCCTGCGCTGCTCCAGCGTCGTCTCCGCCTGCTCCACGATGGCCAGCAACTGCTGTGCGGTGGCGGCGAGATGGAGCGCCTCCTCGGTGAGCGCCACCCCGCGCCCACGGCGTTCCAGCAGGGTCGTGCGGGTCTCCCGCTCCAGCTTGGTGATCTGCTGGGAGACCGCGGAGGCGGTGTAGCCGAGTGCGGCGGCGGCGCCCGCGACGGAGCCGTGGACGGAGACCGCGTGCAGGGCGCGCAGCCGGGACAGGTCGAGCACCGGGACCTCCGGGCGAGCAGGAAACGTAAGCGGTGCTCAATCCAACCATGAAGGAATCCGCGCTGGTGCTACACGGTCCTCGCGTCGGATGCTCGGTGCATGCGTCCCCTCCACATCGCCCTGGCCGTGCTGGTCGCCGCCGGCTGGGGTGTGAACTTCGTCGTCATCGAGCTGGGTCTCGCCCACTTCCCGCCCCTGCTCTTCTCCGCCCTGCGCTTCCTCGTGGCCGCCCTGCCCGCCGTGTTCCTCGTCGGCCGGCCCACGGTGGCCTGGAAGTGGATCGTCGGCGTCGGCCTGTCGCTCGGAGTGGCCAAGTTCGGGCTGCTCTTCGTCGGGATGGACCAGGGGATGCCCGCCGGGCTCTCCTCCCTCGTCCTCCAGGTCCAGGCCGTCTTCACCGCCCTGTTCGCGGCCCTGTTCCTGTCCGAACGGCCCGGCGGACGACGTGTCCTCGGCATGGGGATCGCGCTCGCCGGCATCGGGGTGGCCGCCGTCGACGAGGGGGCGGGCGGCCCCGTGCTCGCCTTCGTCCTGGTGGTCCTGGCGGCGGCCTGCTGGGGTGTGTCCAACGTGCTCACCCGCAAGGCCGCCCCGCGGGACTCCCTGAACTTCATGGTGTGGGTCTCGACCGTCCCGGTGCTGCCCCTGCTCGGTCTGTCCCTGCTGTTCGAGGGCTGGGACCGTGACGTCGAGGCCCTCGCGGCGCTCGACCCGACCGGTGCCGGGACCGTCGTCTACGTCGCCTGGATCTCCACCGTCCTCGGCTTCGCCGCCTGGGGCTTCCTGCTCCGCCACCACCCGGCCTCGTCCGTGGCCCCGTTCACCCTGCTCGTCCCCGTCTTCGGGATGTCCTCGGCCGCGCTCCTCCTCGGTGAGGAGGTCGGTCCGCTGCGGTGGTGCGCCGCCGCGCTGCTGGCCGGCGGGGTCGCCCTGACCTCACTCGCCCGGCCCCGCCCCGCCGTCGTGCCCCCGGTGCCGGAGGCCCGGGAGGCGGCCGTCTGACCTACTGCTTCGGCGAGCCCAGCCGCAGGAGGTGTTCCCGCCCCGCCGCCAGCAGCTCCGGCAGCCCGGCGGCCTCGGGGTACCACCGCTTCTCGTACTCCCAGCAGACCCAGCCGTCCTGGTCCAGCGTGTCCAGGCACTCCCGCAGCGGCAGCACCCCGGCACCGAGGGCCAGCGGGGTGGTGTCCTCGGCGGAGGCGACGTCCTTCACCTGTACGTATCCCAGGTGCGGGGCCAGCACCGCGTGGCTGGCCACGGGCTCCTCACCGGCCAGCCAGGTGTGCATGACGTCCCAGAGCGCGCCGATCTGCCCGTGTCCGACGGTGCCCACCACCCGCGCGACGTCGGCACCGCCCCGGTGCGAGTCATGGGTCTCCAGCAGGATCCGTACGCCCAGGTCGGCGGCGTGCGGTGCGGCGGCCCCCAGACGCCGGGCGGCGATCGCGTCGGACTCGGCGGGGTCCTGGTCCCCGCCACCGGGGAACACCCGGACGTACCGGGCGCCCAGGTCGCGGGCCAGCTCCACCAGCCCGGCCAGCTCCGCGAGCACCGGCTCGTCCTCGCCCGCGGCGGCGACCTTCACATAACCGGCGACGGTGAGGATCTCGACACCGCCCCGGTCGAACTCCTCGACCACCGCGGCCCGCTCCGCCGAACCGAGGCCGGGGTGCACCGGCTCCTCCGGGTGGGCGCGCAGTTCGACGCCCTGGTACCCCTGCCCGGCGGCGAGCCGCACCACGTCCGCGACGGGCATGCCCGGTACTCCGAGGGTCGAGAAAGCGAGCTTCACGGTCTGTGTCCTTCCGCTGGGGGCCGGAGCGGGAACGGCCCGGCACTCCACCGGCTCCTGCCCTCCGGAACCGGCCGTCACTCCCGCGCCCCGCCCGGCGTACGGCCCCCTCAGCCCGTGCCCCGCAGCAGTCGCTCCAGACTGCCGAGCAACTGGAGCGCGTCCTCCCGCCGTTCGCCCTCCAGCCCCCGTCCGCCGGTGGCCGCCGCGTGCGGAGCGAGCACCCGCAGCGCCGCCGCGGCCTGCCGGGCGAACATCGCCAGCAGGTCCAGCTCACGGACGCCCGACCGCGCCTGGGGGGAGGGATCCAGCACCTCCAGCACCCCGAGGACCCGCGACTCGCTGATCAGCGGGGCGGCCATCAGGGCGTCCGGGACGTACTCGGTGGACTCCGCGAGCGAGCGGTCGAACGACGTGTTCCGGCTCAGGTCGTCCACCACCATCGGCTCACCCGAGGTCGCCACCCAGCCGGCGATACCGCGCCCCGCGGGGAACCTGCGCCCCACCAGGAACGCCTCGCCCTCGCCGGAGACCGCCTGGAAGACCAGCTCGTCCGCCTCCTCGTCCAGCAGGCAGACGGAGCTGGCGGCCGCCCCGAAGATCGCCCGCGCCACGTCGACGACCGACTGGAGCAGCTCGTGCCGGGCGGCGTCACCCGGGGCGTGGAAGGACGGGGACGCGGACGTGGGCATGGCGTCAGTTCTCGGAGTCGTCACGGGTGTCTCCTGCCGCTGTGGAAGGACGCGGGTCCGCGTGCACGTTGGCCGCGGAGAGGTAGAGGGCGTTCTTGAGCTGGAAGGCCGTCATCCTGGGATGCCCGGACAGGACGCGGGCGCAGAGCCCCGCGACGTACGGGGTGGCGAAGCTGTTCCCGGTGGTGCGGATCGTCCGGCCGCCCAGCCACGGCACGGACACGTTCTGTCCCGGACCGAAGAACTCCACCGGGGGCTGCGGGTTGTAGAGGTGCAGCTCGTCGTCCTCCTGGTGGCTGCCCACCGAGATCACCGAGGCGAACCGCCACGGGTAGCTCTCCACCGGGGTGTTGTGCGCGGAGGCGACGATCACCGTACGGCCGAAGTAGGCCCGGTCGGCGAGGCCGTGCAGCTCGGGGGCGAACCGGGCGCGGGTGGTCGACAGGCTCAGGTTCACCACGTCGAAGCGCTGTTCCACGGCCCAGCGGAGCCCGGCCATCAGCACCTCGCCGGTACCGGAGAACCGCTCGCCCAGCACCCGGACGCTGTGGATCTCGCAGTCGGGCGCGGTGCGCCGGATGATCCCCGCGCACGCCGTGCCGTGTCCGCAGGTGTCGCCGGTGTCGGTCGGCTCGACCGTGACCGCCCCGCTCTCCGGGTCCTTGACCACCACCCAGGAACTCTCCACCGGGCCGACCAGCGGGTGGTCGAGCTCCACACCGGAGTCCACGACGCACACCCGCACCCCGCGCCCGGTGGCCTGCCGCGCGGGCAGGCCGCCCGGCGGCCCCTCGTCCGCGGGCACCGGTACGTCGTCGGGGCCACGTCCGCGCAGGCTCCAGGTGAGTCCCTGCCCCGGGACCGTGCCTGTTCCGACGGTTCCCATCGGTCAGCTCCTCTCCGTCGTGGTGACCATGGCCTCGTCCGGCACACAGCCGGCGGCCCTGCGGGCCCCCGGCAGATGGCCCTTGCTCACGAAGTGCTCCCGCGCCGCACGCGCCGAGACCAGCGCGGGTGCCTGCCGCCCCAGCGCGAACAGCGTGCGGGCCCGGTCCAGTTCGGCCGTCGCCCGCACCAGCGGGGAGTCCGTGAGCAGCGACGCCCGCACGGCCCGGTCCGCGTGACCGGTCGCCTCCGCCGGACGCCCGTCCGCGGCGGCCAGCCGGCCCCGGAGCCCGTTCAGGTCGACGGCGTCCGCGGGGCTCAGCCCCGACGCCTCACCCATGCCCGCGATCCAGGCCGTCGCCCGCCCGGTCCGGCCCTCGTCCAGCTCGATCCGGGCCGCGTCCAGCGCCACGGCGGTCCGCAGCCCCGCGGCGTCGGCGCGCCGGGCCGCCTCGTCGGCGCCGGCCAGCAGCTCCAGCGCCGTGCCTCCGTGCCCGAGCAGCGCCTCGACGGCGGCCCGGAACACCGGCAGGAACACCTCGGCCTCGGCGAACCGCAGTTTCCCCGCCAGCTCCTGTGCCTCGGCGAGGCAGGCGTACGCCTCACGGGGCCGGTCCTGGAGCGCGTACAGCACCGCCAGGGGGCAGTTCAGCGTGAGCCTGACCGTCGGGCGGCCCTCCCCGTGCGCGGCCAGCAGCCCCAGGCAGCGGGCCACCGCCTCGGGCGCGGGCACCGGACCGCGCCACAGGGAGATGCCGATGGCGCCGAGCGCTGCGGCCCGTTCCGGTTCGGCCCCGGCCAGGACCGCCTGCTCCAGGGCGCACGCCTGGTCACGTTCCGCCTCCTCGTGCCGGCCGGCCTGCTGGAGGTGCTGGGCGAGCCGCAGGTGGGACCTGGCCCGGCCGACCGCGTCGCCCGCCGCCTCGAAGACCGGCAGCACCGCCCGTGCCGTCGCCGTGAGCCCGGGGCCGGGACCCGAGGGGTCCAGCACCGCGAGCGCGAGCCTGGCGTGCGCGGACTCCACCGACGCCGAGTCCAGCTCGGCCACCCGGCGCAGCAGCCGCGCCCCGCTCGCGGTCCGTCCCAGTGCCACCCGGACCTCGCCGAGCCTGCGGACCGAGCCCGCGTCGTCCGGATCCAGCTCGACCGCACGTTCCAGCAGGTCGTCCGCCCAGGCGAGGTCGGACCGGGACACCGCCTGGGCCCCGGCGCGGCCCAGCGCGGCGGCGGCCCGGCCGCGCAGCCGTCCGGTCCGGTCGTCGAGCAGCCCGAGCTCCGTCCGGTAGCGGCAGGCCCGGTCGAGGT
>Ga0247818_10001641_pt1 | contig 14321 bp, 7 predicted proteins | sample 13C_Glucose_Day1_FD_192424 | JGI IMG/M metagenome (GOLD analysis project Ga0247818, IMG submission 192424) | Soil microbial communities from agricultural site in Penn Yan, New York, United States - 13C_Glucose_Day1 | ecosystem: Environmental > Terrestrial > Soil > Agricultural land | place: USA...
CCGTTGGGCGATGACAGGAATGTCACGATAAATGTCGGCGCTGGCCTGCAAATCGTTAAATACCAATTGGCCGACATGATCCGCCGCGTCCCCGGTAAACAGGCCGATTTTCAGCCCGATAAAGGTCGCCGTAAGATCAGCCTGCACAGCGGCGCCCAGAACATGCCCGGAGTCGGTGCTCAGGCCAGAAGGGATATCAACGGCGGTCACCGGCAAACCGCAGGCGTTGATTGCCTTGATCGCCGACACGTAAGGCTCGCGCACATCCCCGCTCAGACCCGTACCGAGCAATGCATCGAGAATGACTCCGCGCAATTCGCTTTCAGCCTGCCAGCCCTGCACCGCAACACCTTCAGCCAACGCCTCGGCATGGGCCAGCGCGGCATCGCCCTGCAAACGCTGCGGATCGCCGACCGCCAACACCCGCACCTGCCAGCCGGCTCGCTGCGCCATGGCCGCGACCAGATAACCGTCACCGGCGTTGTTGCCATGCCCGGCCAGCACCGTCAGCTCAGTCGCCGATGGCCATTGCCGCACCAGCGCGCGCCACGTCGCATGCGCGGCGCGCTGCATCAATTCGAAGCCCGGCGTACCGGCGGCAATCAGCCGTGCATCGAGTTCGCGCACCTGTGCGGCGCCATACAGCGCGTCGGGTAATTGATCTTTCGTGTGCGGCATGCGTCTTCGGGCTCCGATGTCTGGCAGAATTATACGCACCTCAGCTCCGGTTTCTCTCGTCTCATGTCCGCCATCACCACAGACCTGCCCGCCCTCGCCCAATCAATCAAGGATTGGGGCCGCGAGCTGGGCTTTCAGCAAGTCGGCATCAGCGGTCTGGACCTGGCCGAGCATGAGCAGCACCTCGCACGCTGGCTCGAGGCCGGCTACCACGGCGAAATGGACTACATGGGCGCCCATGGCAGCAAACGCTCGCACCCCGAAGAACTGGTTCCAGGCACGTTGCGCGTGGTTTCGCTGCGCATGGACTACTTGCCGGGCGATACGCAAATGGCGCAAATGCTCGCGCAACCGGAAAAAGCCTACGTGTCGCGTTATGCCTTGGGCCGCGATTACCACAAATTGATCCGTAAACGTGTGCAGCAATTGGCCGACAAGATTCAATCGGAGATTGGCCCGTTCGGTTTCCGCGCCTTTGTCGACAGCGCCCCGGTACTGGAGAAAGCCATCGCCGAACAGGCCGGGCTGGGCTGGATCGGTAAAAACACTCTGGTGCTGAACCGTAAGGCTGGCAGTTATTTTTTCTTGAGCGAACTGTTCGTCGATCTGCCGTTGCCGGTGGACGAACCGCACAGCAGCGAACACTGCGGCCGCTGCACTGCGTGCCTCGATATCTGCCCGACTAACGCCTTCGTCGGCCCGTATGTGCTGGACGCGCGGCGCTGCATTTCCTATCTGACCATTGAACTGAAAAGCGCCATTCCCGAGGATTTGCGACCGCTGATCGGCAATCGCGTGTTCGGCTGTGATGACTGTCAGATTTGCTGTCCGTGGAACCGTTTCGCCAAGCCTTCCGGGGAAAGCGATTTCAAGCCACGGCACAACCTCGATAACGCCGAGTTGGCCGAGTTGTTTTTGTGGGATGAGGAGAAGTTCTTGAGCAGCACCGAAGGTTCGCCGTTGCGGCGTGCGGGGTATGAGCGTTGGTTGAGGAATCTGGCGGTGGGGCTGGGCAATGCGCCCTCAACGATTCCGGTGCTGGAGGCGTTGAAGGCGCGACGGGATTATCCGTCAGAGTTGGTCAGGGAACATGTGGAGTGGGCGTTGCGTCAGCACTCGGCTCACACTGATCCATACCCAGGCCACTGATACTTACCCTGCAAATCACCACTGTGGATCGTGAGTGCCGACTTGCTTGATGATGATTTGCTTGGTGTTGTCATTCACCAGGAAAAAAGTACGGTGCTCATGAGTCACACGCATGTGTGCATGCATGAAGTCCTTGTGCTCGCCAGCAGGCTTGAAGCTTTTGTAGTTGGGATAGTTCTCGTACAGGCCCGTGGGGAAAACCTTAGCGGCCTCTCGGGGATGCGTATTGTGGTTAACAATCTCTGCCTTGTACTCAAGGTACTTTTTAAACTGCTTTTTGCCCCGCACACCCTCATCAAGGTAATTGTGTCCGGCGAAATCCTCAATCACTGTCCAGTTTGCTGGCGGCTGCGCCTGAGCAGCAGCCCCCCCCGTCTTGCCTGACTTGGTATATTCCTTTTTGAACGGCATGCCGAACGTCGCGTATTCCTTTTCCACGATCCTGACCGGCGGCTCATCAGCCAGTTTCACAAGATACGAGCGCGGCTTCAGTGTTTGCGCGACGGCCTGCCGAACCGCCAGTGCCCCCGCAGCAGCCGACGCAATACCCAAGCCCATGCTTACCCAGCCGAGTACTTCGCCTACCCGCGATTGCGGGTCATACGCATAGGCAATCTCGCTGCCAATGGCAGTCACGCCGGAAGCGACGCCCAACCCCATGGCCAACAGGGCTAATGGTGTAGCAGCGCCCAGGGTCACAATACTGGCGACAATCCCTATAAACCCCAGCGCAACCCCCGCAATCGACTGCCAGGAAATATGCCCCGTAGGGTCAATGCGATTGACCGGATCGCCAAGGCAGTAGGCGTAGGCATTCAAACCACCCGCACCGAAGGGACTCATACTGTCGGGGCTAGTGAACCGCATCAGGGTCGGGCTGTAGGCTCGGTAGCCGTTGCCGAGCAGGTACAGGCCTGTGATTGCATCCTGTTGCTCGCCGTTGAAACCCGCGAGACTGAACAACCCACCTTCGGCAGGACAATGCCCATAAGGGCTGTAGGCATTGTCTTCCCATTGCTCCTCGCGCAACCGGCTGAGCACAGTTTGCTGTTGATCCACCCCGAAGATCTGGCTGCCGGCGTTAGCCCCGAATTGTTGTTGCCCCAGTACCAATTCGCCGTTGCGCACGACACTGCGCGAATCGTGGCCACGGATTTCGCTGCTGACGGCCGAGTGCTGATAGTAGCGCTGCACATCCGGCATACGCGGTTGCGACAGCTCGACGATTCGGTCAAAGCCGTCGTAATGGAAACCCCGAACCACTTCGCCTCGTGCGTTGCTCACCTGGGCCAACCGACCGAAGGCGTCATAAGCCAGCATACGCGCCTGATCATCCTTGATCATCCGGCCGTTTTCGTCGTATTCCAGCGTGACCGGCGCGGGATAATCCGTATGCGAGTGTGTCACTCCAATGAGCTGCGCCGGATCCGTTTCGCTGTAACTGAAGGTCGTTACGTTGACGCCTTGGGGAAAGGTGGTTTGCAGCGTCAGGATGTTGTCCAGTGCGTCAAAGCTAAATAGTTGCTGGACGATCTCCTTGCCGTAGGGATCCCGTGGCCGCTGGCTGCCATCGCAATCGTACTGTTTGAGGCGACCGCGCACGTCGTAAGTGAAACGCTCATCGCGCAGCACGAAAGCGCCGCGCTTCAAAACCTTCTGCGCCAGTTTGCCGGCCACGGTGTAGCTGGAGCTCAAAGTCTGGGTGGGCAAACCGTTGACTTCGAAACTTCGGGTTGTTTCACGCCCTATATCGTCGTAAGCAAGGCGCGTCGTCATCAGGGTTTTGGCCTCACTGTCGCGCGTTTCGATCTTCTCCAGCAGGCCGCGCTTGTCATAGAAATAACCAGCCAGTAGCGCGCCTTGCTTGAATGAAGTTCTACGTCCCCAGTTGTCGTACTCGGTCTGATGCTTTGTACCCAGCACATCCATGTATGTCAGAGGCAGACCGGCGAAGGAATAGGTATGGGAAACTGTCTTGCGTTGCTCGCCATAACGGGTAGTTTCCGACTTCAGACGACCGGACGGAAAATACTCGAAGTGACGCTCACGCCCTTGCTCGATGCAACTCTTGGTTTTTGCGTTCAGGACATCGTAGGTGAGTCGGGTGGTCAATCCATCCTCTTCCCCCTCGATCACGGCTTTGCGCTCAGTCAATAATCCGCCCAGCTCTGGTGCATGGACAAACTCGATCTTCTGACCCGAGGCATCTGTGGAGGACTTGGGCAGGCTGCGACCGGCCTCGTAACTGGCGAGCGACTTGCGTCCCCCCACTGAGATCTCAGTCACACGGTTCAAACCATCGAACCTCTGTTGCCCCAATGGCAAACCCGCCACTTTAATTTCCACGGGCAGCTCATCAGTGCTATGGGCCGCAAACGTGGTTTCCACAGCATTGCCGTCCGGCAGAACACTGCGAACCATGCGGTCGAACACATCATATTCGTAGCGGGTCGTGTTACCGGCCGGATCGGTCTGACTGAGGGTTCGACCCAAGCCGTCATATTCATAAACGGTTTTGCCCAGGCTTTGGTCCTTGAGATCAAACACCTCGACGCTGTCCGGCTTACCGAAAGCATTGACGGCGGTAACCGTCTTGCCCATGCCCTCCTGCCAGTTTTGCTGCTGGCGGTTGATCGGGTCGAACACGCTGTACTCGATTCGCCCGTCGCCGTGGCGCGTCTCAGTGACCTGCCCCCAATTGTCGTATGAAAAATCCGTCTTGACCTCTCGCGGAAGGCCTTCCCACCAGTCGCTATGAATGACCTGCGCGGGCCGTCCGGACTGGTCATGAAAGGTGCTGTATACCGTGCGCATCGGGCAGTTGCCCTGCGGATCCGGGTTGTCGCAATCCTTTTCCTGAATCGCCATGATGCGGCCCAGCCCATCGTATTTGGCTATCTGCATACCACCTGACGAGTCTGTCGTGATCATCAGCGCAGGCTTGTTATCTTTGGCAGCCTGATAACGCCAATGAGTAGAGGAGGCGTACGCCGTACCGGGTGCAAGCGTCTTGCGCAGACGGCGGCCAAGCTTGTCGTATTCGTGCTCGATCACGCGATCGTCAGCATCTTGCTCGGAAACTACCAGTCCGCTCAAAGTCGAGAGTATTTGCTGGCTTGAACTGGTTGTGCCGTCAAAACCGTGCACGGTCTTCTTCAGTTCGAGTTTGGTATCGTCGAGCACATAGGAGTACTCGATGCGAGTCTGCTTGGCATTACGGATCACGCACTGCTGTAGCAACAAGCCGTGCCTGGCAGGATCCTTGGGTGTATTGAGATAAGTCAGGTCAACTTGAGAACGAAGGGTCTCACTTGCGCCAGCCAGTTCGGAAAAGCTCTCCTGGATGGGCACGACATTGGCGTGCGTCGCGCCTTCAACGGCGGGATGTAGAGCATATCGATAGCGAGTAACGGTAGATGCACCGCCCCCAGCCGCTGGTATCACGGTCTTCTGCTTCAGAAAGCGGACGAAGCTCAAAGGATCTTTCGGACAATCGTTTGAGTCAGCGTCTGGATAGTATTCAAACTGCGTGATTACTCCATTGGCTCCCACTTGCCTGACAAGGTTGCCGGCAGAGTCGAACTCAGTGGTTGATATCTCGGTGCGTTTCTTTTTGGTCGTGCTGTTTTCGTAGCTGAGGATATGCGACTTGGGCATCCTGAACTGCGCGACCTGCTCAGTAAAGGGCTTGGCGACGTCACAGTGATATTCGGTAGAAGCCGATGTTATCGCATCGCCGCATTGGGTCACTTCAGCGACCAATAAATGAAATTTGTTGTAGGTGCGTTCGATGCGAGTATGAACCTTCCCCCCCACAATCAACTGTTCGGTGGAGCTGTACTGATATTTCCCTTGTGCACGGTAGAGTAAGTCAACGTCATCCTTGCTGTCCGTCTCCACGCCATGGCCCAGGTAGTTCCGGCCCGAATAGGTGTAAGTCTTGACTATCTTTTGCTGTGCTTGCTTGGCGAAAATATCATGAGCTATCACGTACGGCAGGCTTTGCTCTCCCCCAGGGAGTAAGTGACCTGCGTGTTTATAGCGAATGATTTCCACGGTCCCGAGTGGCGATTCCACACGTTTCACATAGCGGATGCCGTCAATGATTTCGTACTGCAGATCCCAACCACCGCCTATCGGCAAGGCGATTCCGCTGACACCATCGTTATTGAACCTCATCGAGAATTCTGCACTTTCCAGCGTGTCAGGGTTCTGGGTCAATGTAAGCTTGCCAGCCGTACGGCTGACATTGAGCAAAACTCTTTTGGCATCCCTTATTTCAACGAGCCTGGGCTGCTCATTGAACAAGGCGTACTTCAAAGCGATGCTTGCACCGTTCGCAGCGATAATTCTCGCGGGCACAGCGATCTGGGTGGCGCCAAAAACCTCAAGCTCTTCTCGCCGGCCATCTTTGTAATGAACCACGTACTTCCCGACACCCGTTTTCAGAACCCTGGCGCCCTCCAGTTTCATTTCCTTGAAGAAAAGAGCCTTGGGTGTTTCAGATGCTTTATACGTCTCACCGCTGGCCAGTGTCATGACCTTGCTGCGCAAGTCATAACGACTGATCGCCAGCGACCACCCTGTACCATAGCCGGCATTACGCGTATTAAGAGGGTTGAAGCCCAGAGCAAGATTGAATGACGGACCGTTTAGATCGCTAGAGCGAATGGCGCCGAGGGTCAAAGCCAAGGTGTATATGCCTGTGCGGGGATCAACTCCACCAGCCACAAAACCACCGAAATTGAATGCATTGGACCGCACAGACTCAATAGATTGACTATCCATGGATAACTTCCTGTCACTTTCAAAAAAGAACAAAAGCAAGCGTCCCGCTTACTTCACAGCGCACTAACCAAGCCAGAGCAAAACCCGGAAAATATCTGTCAACTTAATATGTACGCTCGATTAGCGACATCGGGATTGATACGAATTCGATGCTCGGTACCGTATTCATCAAAAACCTGCAAATCCAGTTGAGCTTTGCGCTCAGGCTTGTTCGGATACTCTTGCGTCAAATGACTTAGTATCGAAATCGTCCCCGGATCCTGCGTCACGGAGCGGAATCCTTGTGAAGTGCGCGCGGTGACTTGCGCACCATAAATCGGTCCTATGAACGCAACATAACTTCTCAGTCCTGGCGATACATCGAGGGCATTACCCGATGAGAAGAACTCGGATGCAAACTCGTCGTCATATTTGATGTCGAAACTCGTCCAATCCAGCAGATTGATCTGCCGACCTTCCGCATGCAAAGCGATACTGTGCAATTCGGTCTGCTCAAAAAGACTGGGCAGCTCTAGAACCCGGGTCTTTTTCACCACGAAATTTGCGATTGGATAATGCTTGGGGGCGACTGCTTCCAGCGTGATACTGCTGTCATAGCCATTGCGGCCATTGCTTCGATACCTCACGCCTTGCAATGTAATTTCAGCTGCAACTTGAATTGAGCCTGGACGACTGCTGGTAACCCAAAACTCGAAAATCTGCACACTTTCCGAAGGATCGGATATCCGGTTATCCGGCGCGGGTATTAACGGCACAATGCGGGCCGCACCACCCGACATATCGTGGGCGTAGCGGTTCTCCTGGGTTCCGACACTCCAGCTCCCAGTCAGCGGTGCAGAGGTGTCATAGCTGATCAACTTCAGTGTCTGAAGGGCCGGATGCCCATAGAGCGATACTTCCTCAGCCTGCGAATTTTCTCCCGAAACCAGCACCAACACCCTGACTTGCATACGGCCGTTGGCATAAAGAGCCTTATGACGAATCGTAGAAGCATCAAACTTTACTTCAAATCGCTGAATACTCAAAACTTGCTCAGACATATAAAACCCCTAACGAACCATCTTATCCAGAAGCGCTGCAACGCGCTCGACTCGGCATATTGATACACGCACCAAGCCCAAACAAAAGCAGCGCTTTATTTCCCCATGTTATGATTTAAAAAGAAAATTCAAACAACACAACAATCGAAACAATTCGACCACCGACCAACAAATCACGCCCCACGTGACGCGCCAACTATAAAACCTTCGCACACAAAAAAGCCCACCGCATGAAATCGTATGAAAAACGAAATATGAAGTGGACTCCATTATTAATATTGTTACCAAGCGAAAATTACTACATAAAAAAAAGCTCAATCTCCATCGCTATCAGATTCCACGCCACTATCAGAAAACTCGGAAAGTTCGTAAACCTCATCAAACACCTGTTCCTGAACCCTGATAACGATTTCGCTGTCCATGCTAGCGTTTTGCAGATATTCACTGAGACGCAGTATTGCCGCATGGCTTAACGGATTACCCCTCAGATCGACATACATGTCTTGCGTATCAGGCACTTCAAAAAACTCATCCCCGATATCAACAATATGGTTATCGCGTAAATCTACGATTTTGAGGCTGCTCAGTCGCTCTAAGCCGGAAGGAATACTGGTCAGTCCCGCGTTACCCAGGTACAACTCTTTCATCTGACGCATGAATCCCACATGAGGAACGACACCCAACGGATTCCCGTCAAGCCTTAACAGTGTCAGCGTTTCAATTCTCGAAAGCCCCTCCGCATCGATTTCAGACAGTTGAAGTGAACAGTCTTTCAAGATCAGATGTTGCAAGTCACGCATCTGGAAAATGCCCGGAGCGAATCCATCCATGCGCACCTTTTCAAGAACCAAATAACTCAGGTTGGGAAAACTGTCGAGAAATCTGCCCAATTTCACGCTTGGATTGCGCGCCTCCAGCACCAGCTCCGTCACGTGCTGGAATCTGGCGCTTAATTGCGGCAACTCGTCGGTGAAATCGATAAACGAACTAAAACTTTCATCTTCTGCGTCTTCTGCTGAAAGCATCTTTTGCTGCCAAGCCAATTGCAATTTTTCGCTGAACGTCTGACGCGACTGTAATTGCTCAGCAGATGCCTCGGCACTCCATTGGACTCCCTCTGTTGGATGTGGAGGCACTTCAACGAGCCAAATTTCCAACTCGTGGCGCAGCGTGGAGAATTCATTTTCCAGACGCCTGAGAACTCCAAAGGGATCGTGCTGTAAGCGCTTGTCAATAAACGCAGCCACGTCTTCGTCCGAAATCTCTGGGTAAAGATCACGTACGCGACTTTCGAAAGACTTTGTCGATTCAGGGTTGACGTCGGCTCCGCCGCGTAAAAGTCCCGCTTGGCGGCCTCGCGTTGTAGCAGCATCGACTGTGAGTGGCAGTGGTGCGAATTGCAGCACTTCGCTAACCGCTTGGCGCGATGGTGAAGGCTGAGTACGGATTACTTTTTGCAGCGACCGGCCGCCGTCGTCAGAAATACCGAGCGCTTGACGCTGTACCGGCGACAACAGGGACCAGACTGTCGTATACAGATTGTGCGCCCCTCGTAGTGACCGCGGGCCGCTGCTTGCAACGGTATAGGCATCATCCTGACGAATCAGCAGGTGACAATCCGAGGACCGGGCATCGCCGATAGCCGCAAAGACGTCTGCGTCAATCGCGCCAAGGCGAATCTCGATCCGAATATGCTGCGGCCAATCGACGAGATCCCCGATCATACGCAGCACTAACCGATCACTGTCCGGGTTGGCGATCGCCTCTAAATAAATGCCTTCCACGGCCCTTGCCAGGCGAATGTCTCGCAGTGCCACCAGTGCCTCTTTCGCCACTCGCTGCGGCATGCCCGGTTGGTTGTGCATATGCAAACGCTCGGCAGCGCCCGTATTGCGCCATATCGCGAGCGCAGCCGTTTTCGGTAGACCTGGAAATACCCGTCGCATCCGCAAAGTGTTTTCATCGCAATCGGATTCGAATGCATCGTCCAGATCCTTGAACCGCGTAAACCGATCAGGTGCGCCCCCGAGTCCCTGCGCCTGAATCTTCTGATCAAGTTCGAATCGCCTGATGGTGTCCTCCAGTAAAAAAGGCACAGGACGATCATTAATGAGTACATCGCGCAGCACTGATTCATTGACCCCGCTCACTGCCAGCATGTGATCCACCACGGAGTCGGAAAACTGCGTTACGGAACGGCCCATCCGACGAAAAAGCTGTGCGGTTTGTACGGATATTGAATCAGTGAAGGTGGCGATATCGCTGTCCAGCGGGACCCAGAGTCGGCCCTCGCTGTCCGGTTTCAATAGCGGGCCGGAGGGGTTGAGTTCACTGGCCAGCGTGGCGCGAAACAGGCCACTCTTGGCGTCCAGCACCACTTGCACGATATGGCCATCGGCTACGGCGACATACTGACGCTGCTGCACTACCCGAATGCCTTGCGCATCCATCTCGCCGAAGCTTTTGGGTGTGGGTATCCAGTAATCTGCCAGTGAGGACTTCGCGGCATGCTTCGCGAACTCGCCGATTGCGGAGGCCCTCGGGTTCACGCTCACCCTGATCGTTGGCGTCACTGCTACCGAGTCAGGCCCGAAGGAAGGATGCAAGGATTCCAGGCGATGCGGTTTGGACGGTTGGAGCATTGCTGAAGCAGCGGAAGGTGGGCGATGAATGCCCTCGACACTGAAATCGCGGATTTTGGTTGGGGCAGGTGCAGGGTTGACCTTTGGCGGTTTGCCAGTCATGACGACTCATCCTTGAGATGTGGTTGTGTTGGCCCTGGGTAACTGAAGGGCCAACACTCGATATAAGTAAAAGCGCTTCGGGCGCGATTACCTGATAAGTGAACACCACAGCTTATCGCTAGTTGCTATAGCAAAAGGCATATATATCTACTACATCCACCGAAATTGCGTCAGTGAACGTGATACTTAACCTCGTTCCAGATATAAATTACGCTCATAGAAATTCACACGAATTGCCAGTTTATGTTCTGTACCGTGTTCATCAATGGCGAGAAAGTGAAGTTTGTTTCCATATTTGATCTTTTTACCCATCTTCGAGTATTCGGACAGGGCTTGCACGACGGTCAGCTCTCCGTCGCTCTGGATCCTTACAGAATAATTCTCCTCACTCCATGTATGGGCATCAGGAAAAAAAGCGAATACAAACGGATCGCCATTGGCCGGCAAGGACACAGTCACTTTATGGGTTTCGGGGCGAACAAGAATGACCTTCATATAGTTGGTTTTTGCTTCATTAAGTCTGTTGCCCCCCGCAAAATCATGGTCAACGCCTTCTTCTATACCGTCTACAACCCAATCGACCAGCTTGATCTGCTGCCCTCGCGGATACAGCCCCAGACGATGGTTCCAGATACGATTGCCCGGCAATTCATCGCCGCGCCGTGTTTGATACCAGCGGAATTCTTCCATTGAATACGCCGATGGAGGTTGTGCTTCGATGGTTACGCTGCTGTCCTGAACACTGGAAAGTGTGGTTCCGTTGCTGAGAATCCTCTCACCGTTCAGTGTCAGGCGCGCACCGATCTGGGTCGTCCCGGCGCTCGATGAAGATACCCAGAACGTGCGTACTTGAGGGTGGACGCTGTCATTTTCCAGATCATCGTCGTGAACCTCGCCGGCAGTCTGTGAAGGTCGTGCCTCAATGGTAAAACGCCCTTGCACAGTGCTCGCGGTCCAGCCATCGCGTAACGTCCTGCCAGTGTTGTAATGGATCAGTTCGATACTTTCCATTACATCTGCCGGTAAGTGCATGGCGTTGCCATTGACGTCTACCCCGGCCACCAGAACTTGCACTTTCAGCTGCATCCGGCCGTTACCGAACAGCGATTTGTTACGAGTACTGTCGCTGGCATCAAACTTGACCTTCATACTGGATAGGCCTGCAAGAATGGGCAGACTGGATTGCTGATCGGGTGTAGCGTCCATGCTTTCGCTCATGATCTATTCCTTTGAAGAGTTATATTTAAATATTGACATCAAAAATATGCCAACAAAAAAACTACAGAACTTTCAAATAAACAGCAAAGCGAAAAATGTAAAAAACATACACTTGCAATATCTTTAGCGGCTTACAGGCTTATCCGGCAAACCACTATCTTCCTGCAACAAGTATCAATGTTCATCGTTATAAACAAACTTGGGCATTTCCCAATGAAATCGAATGGCCAGCAGGCGTAACAAAAAACCGCCGAATAGAGTGATCAGAATGGCTTGCTCGCTTGGCACATTCAGATAAAGACACAGCATGTAGCACCACGCTGCGGCGAAGGAGACGCTCGCATACAGTTCGCGGCGAAAGATCAGCGGAATGTCGTTGCAGAAGATATCGCGCAAGATGCCGCCGAATACCCCGGTGATCACACCGCTGACCGACGCCACCAGCATGCCGTGGCCCATTTCCAGCGCGGTCATGCAGCCAATCAGGGTGAACGCCACCAGGCCGACGGCGTCGAGCACCAGAAACAGCGAGCGCAAGTGGCGCATCCAGCGCGCGGTGAACACGGTGAACATTGCTGCGGCCGAGGTCAGCACCAGGTATTCCGGATGTTTAACCCAGGTCAGCGGATAATGGCCGAGCAGCACGTCGCGCACAGAACCACCGCCCAAAGCTGTCACGCAGGCGATCAGCACTACGCCAAACCAGTCCATGCCGCGCCGCCCGGCAGAGAGGGCGCCAGTCATGGCTTCGGCGGTGATGGCGATCAGATAGAGCATCAGCAACATGGTGGCAATCCTGGCAATGAGGCGCGCAGTTTAGCCACTACGCGCCGGCACCAACAGAGATGACGCTAACCTCGCACCAATTTAAAACAGCCGTCGTTGATAAAAGAACGGGGAGCCGTAGTCACCACCAGCGTCACTTCGAATCGACAAATTGGATCAAGAGTCACAGCTACAAATCTGCAACTGCGGGGTTTCTTGTGGAAATACTTCCAGGCAAATTTGTCTATTTGATACTTTTAGAAAAAATGAAAGTATCAGCCTCGTTCCAGCCTGAAGCTTCGTTCTTTAAAGTCAGTGCGGATAGCCAGTGCATGTTCAGTGCCAAATTGATCCAGAACGGTGAAGCGGAAGACTTCCGATCTAGCGACGCGCGGTTGATTTCGTGCTGCTGGGGACAGTGCCTGGACAACAGTCAGTTCTCCGATGCGGTCGTTGACTTTAACCTCATAGTCCTTCTCGTGATAAATAAAACTGATGGACTCTGGCGTCACACCGGAAGCCTCGACAAACGGTAACGACATGTTAAATGTGTGCCGGTCCGGGCGGATCAGAATACCTGCCTGAAACGCTGCATTCCATCCATCGACGTCATTGCCGAAGGCAAATACAGCGTTCTCATCAGAATCCTCAGCAATCCAGTCCAGCAACTTTACTTGTTGCGCATGGGGATATAAACCAAGGTAGTATTTGTAAATACGCTGATTTTTAAACCCGCCGTCATACCAGAAATTTTCCCAACGAAATTGCTCAATCGCATAGGTGACCGGCAGGATGGCCTCAATGCTGATACTGCTGTCATGCCTGCTCAGCAGAGTTGTTCCGTTACTGCGGATCACTGTGTTATCAAACTTTACGGACGCACCGATCTGGATGGCTTCAACATTTTCGCTGGACACCCAGAACGTGCGTACCCGGCGCTGGCCCGAAGGATCCTCGTCTTCATCATCCTCCATAACGGTGGCGGTGTGCGCTACTGCCAAGGTAAAACGGCCCTGCTCCGTGCTGGCTCGCCAACCATTGCGCAAGGTTTTGCCGCTGTCATAGTGAATAAGACGAATACTCTCCATGACCTCGTCGGAAACAGCAACGACGTTACCATCACGATCCAGACCCGTCACGACAACCTGGACCTTAACCTGCATGCGCCCATTGGCGTATAGCACTTTGCTCCTACTGGATGCGCCCGCATCAAACTTTACGGTAAAACTACCGATACTATCTGCAACACCTGACTCATCGGACCGATCTGGTGTCGCATTCAATATTTCACTCATAAAATTCTTCCTTGACAAATATTAACTCGAACACTCCGTGGCTCGAGACATAGAGCACCAGTAATAACATGCACCAAGAAAGATCTCTCACCCAAAGTGTAAGAGAAAACAAAAATTGCAATCACAGCGTTAACATGAATGGCGTACTTGGTTGCAACACACCAAAGCCACTTCCTCACTCAATCGAATGGCAATCAATACTGGCTTGCCCGCTCGAAAACATTAGATAAAGGCACAACATCTAATATCAGACGGGTGCAGCAATAACACCGACATAAAGTCAGGTTCGGAAGAACGGCGGGATATCATGGCGACAGATGTCGCCAATCAGGGTAGGCGCCACCCAGCCATTTCGCTCTGGCAAGACGGCGTGCGAGCGACACGTTCCAATGCAGGAGCCGCCTGTGGCAACTCCTGCACAAACCACATCAAAACTTGATGAAATGCTTGCGATAGTGCTGCAACTCGGCGATCGATTCGCGAATATCGTCCAGCGCCAGGTGCGTGCTGCCCTTCTTGAAGCTGTCACGCACGTCCGGCGCCCAGCGCGCAGCCAGTTCCTTGAGCGTGGAGACATCGAGGTTGCGGTAGTGGAAGTAGCTTTCCAGCCCTTTCATGTGCGTATAAAGGAAGCGGCGATCCTG
>Ga0247818_10001645_pt1 | contig 14299 bp, 15 predicted proteins | sample 13C_Glucose_Day1_FD_192424 | JGI IMG/M metagenome (GOLD analysis project Ga0247818, IMG submission 192424) | Soil microbial communities from agricultural site in Penn Yan, New York, United States - 13C_Glucose_Day1 | ecosystem: Environmental > Terrestrial > Soil > Agricultural land | place...
GGCGAAAAGCCGGGCGGTCTCCCGGTTGGCCCAACCGCCTTCGTCCTCCAGTGCCTGCGGCAGGTCCCAGTGGTAGAGGGTCAGCCAGGGGGTGATGCCTGCGGCGAGCAGTTCATCCACCAGTCGGGAGTAAAAGGCGATCCCTTCAGGATTCGGCGTCCTGCCGTCCGGCATGCAGCGCGCCCACGACACCGAAAACCGGTACGCCTTCAGGTGCAGGGACTTCATCAGCGCCACATCCTGGGCGCTGCGATGGTAGTGGTCGCAGGCGACGTCGCCGTTGTGTCCGTCCGCGACCGCACCGGGAACCCGGCAGAACGTGTCCCAGATGGAGTCCTTCCTGCCGCCGGTGTGGGCGGCCCCTTCGATCTGGTAGGCAGCGGTCGCCGCCCCCCACAGAAAGCCCTCGGGGAATGGTAGAGGGGTGGTGTTCATCCTTTGACTGCTCCTTGCATGATTCCTGATACGAGTTGGCGGCCTGCAGCGATAAACAGCAGCAGCAGTGGAATGGTGGCCAGGACCGCGCCTGCCAGCACCACCGAGTAGTCCACAAAGTGTGCGGCCTGCAGCAACTGCAGCGCCACCGGCAGCGTGGGATTGGAGGGGTCCAGGACGATGAACGGCCAGAAGAAGTTCGTCCAGGTGGCCACAAAAGTGAACAGGGCCAGCATCGCGGCGGCGGGCCGGGCGGCCGGGAAGCCGATGTGCCAGAAGGCCTGGATCATCGAGGCCCCGTCCATCCGCACGGCCTCGATGAGTTCATCCGGAAGGGCGTCCCGGAGATACTGGGTCATCCAGAACACACCGAAGGCCGTGACAACACCGGGAATGATGACGGCCCACAGCGAGCCGGTCCAGCCCAGCTTGGACATGACGATGAACAGCGGGACCACGCCCAGCTGCGTCGGGACGGCCATGGTGGCGACGACGAAGACCAGCAGCCCCTTGCTCCCCCGGAACCGCAGCTTGGCGAAGGCGAACCCGGCGAGGGTGGAGAACACGACGACGGATACGGCCGTCACGCTGGAGACGATGAGGCTGTTGCCCATCGCCTTCCAGAACGGGATGCTGTCGAAGACCTTCTCCGCGTTGGCGAGGAAGTTTCCGCCCGGCAGCAGCGGGATGCCGCGGCTCAGGACCGTGTTGTCATGGCTGCCCACGAGGAAGGACCAGTAGAGGGGGAAGAGGGACGCCATCAGGACGGCGCCGAGGAATCCGTACGTCAGAAATCCGGGCCGGCGGACGCCGGAGGAGCCCGTCCGGCGCCCGTCGCCCGGACCCCGCCTTGCCGCGGCACGGGCGGCGCCCTTGCCCGCGCTCTGTTCGATCATGGGGATGGAGCTCATTTGCGGCCTCCCTGGCTTGCGATGCGCTTGGTGATGACGAAGTTGAGCAGGGCAATCAGCACGATCATCACGAAGAGCAGCCATGCCACGGCGGAGGCCCTGCCGAAGTTCCGCTGGCCCCAGCCGAGTTCCCAGATGTACATGGTGAGCGTCTGCCACTGCCTGTCGGCCCCGCCCAGCCCGGACTGGTCGAACACCCGGGCCTCATCGAAGATCTGCAGCCCGCCGATGGTGGAGGTGATCACCACGAAGATCACGGTCGGGCGCAGCATGGGAACCGTGACGGAGAAGAACTGCCGCAGCCTGCCGGCGCCGTCGATCGTCGCGGCTTCGAAGACGTCCCGCGGGATCGCCTGCATGGCAGCGAGGAAAATGAGGGCGTTGTAGCCGGTCCAGCGGAAGTTCACCATGGTGGCGATTGCCGTGTGGCTGGCGAGCGACTCGGAATGCCAGCGGACCGGGTCCAGGCCGAGGGCCTTCAGAATCTCGTTGACCAGACCGAACTGGTCCGCGAAGAGGTTGTTGAAGATCAGGCCCACCGCCACCGGCGCGACGACGAACGGAACCAGGACCCCCATCCGCCAGAACGTCCTGGCCCTCAGGTTCGCATCCAGCACCGCCGCGATCACCAGGGCAATAACGACCTGGGGAACGGAGGACAGGAGGAAGATGCTGAGGGTGTTGCCGACGGCGTTCCAAAAATAGGGCTGCGCCAGGACGAAACCGTAGTTCTCCAGGCCCGTGAACTTTCCCTGCCCGCCGATGAGGTTCCAGTTGTGCAGCGAAACCCAGCCTGTGTACAGCAGCGGGAACAACCCCGTGATGGCAAACAGGAGAAAGAACGGGGAGATGTAGAGGTACGGGGATAGTTTGACGTCCCATTTGGAGACCTGCTGGGAGAACGCCAGCCGCCGGACGCTCTTGCCGCCGTCCGGAGGCGCCGGCTCATCACCGGCGCTCCGGGGCTTGACCTGGTCCGTGATCGTCATGGCTTACAGGGACTTCACGGCGGTGACGAACTTCTCCCAGGAGGAGGCGGCGTCGTCCGTCTTGTCGACGTCCACGCGGGTGAGCGCCTGCTGCATGGCGTCGTTGATGGCGAAGAACTTGGTGCCCTTGAACGGGGTCACCTCAACGGCCTTGGCACGCTCGGCGAAGATCTTGCCGGTGGGGGCGCCGTTGAAGAAGGCGTTCGTCTCGCTCAGCAGTTCGTTGCTTTCCAGCGCCTCCTTCTGGCTCGGGAAGGTTCCCTTCGCGGTGAAGGCCTTGATCTGCTGCTCGGGGGCGGTCAGCCAGCCGGCCAACTTCTTGGCCTCGGCCTGGTGTTCGCTCTGGGTGGGGACCGTCAGGTAGGAGCCGCCCCAGTTTCCGCCGCCGCCCGGGAACACGTTGGCAACGTCCCAGCCGGTGACTCCGGCGGCGTTGCCCTCAATCACGCCGAGCATCCAGCCCGGGCACAGGGTTGTCGCGAACGCGTTCGTCTGGAAGCCGGCCGCCCAGTCGTCGCTCCACTGGCTGAGGTGCGCCGAAAGCCCGTCATCCACTGAGGCGTTCAGCACCTGGTTGTAGATGTCTTTCACCTTCTGGTTGTCCGTCGCGATGACGGTGCCGTCTTCCTCCTCGTAGGCCTTCTCCAGCTGGTTGCTCATTCCCTGGTAGATGGCCCCGGCGGAGTCGAACCAAGCCGCTCCCGGGTTGGCGGCCTTGAACTTCTTGCCGGCCTCAAAGTAGCTGTCCCAGGTTCCGCCCAGCATCTTCGCAACTTCATCGCGTTCGGTGGGCATCCCTGCCTTCTTGAGCAGTTCGGCGTTGTAGCAGACGGCCTCGGGCCCGGAGTCCGTGCCGTAGCCCAGCAGCTTCCCGTCGGAGGTCTTCGCGGCGTCGGTTTTCCAGTCCAGCCAGCGTCCTTCGACGGCGGGGTCGCTCAGGTCGGTGAAGCGGTCGGGATACTGCAGCAGCTCGGGCAGCCAGTCCACCTCGACGCCTTCGATATCGGACAGGCCGGATCCGGCGGCCAGCCGGGTGGTGAGGTTGTCGCGGGCTTCGTTGCTCGTGGCGGCCTTCTTGTGCTCGATGGTGACGTTGGGGTTCAGGGTTTCGTATTCGTCAAAGAGCTTCTCGTAGCCGAACTCGTTGAAGGTACCAACGGTCAGGGTCACCGGCTTGGAGCCGGTGGCCTCGTCGGCGCCGGACTTCTCGGGGGCGGAGGATCCGCAGGCCGTCAGCGACAGGGCCAGGCAGGCGGCCGCAGCCGACAGCACAGAGAACTTGCTTGGGTTTTTCACAGGGAAGACTCCTTCGTCAAAAGATTCCATCCGTTTCACAGCGCCGGAAATTGCTGTGGCGGGTGGTGGCAGCCGCACTATCGGCGAGCTGGGCGATCCGCGGTGGGAGCGCTCTCACGGACATGGTGTCCCACCTCACATCCTCTTGTCAAGGGTGGCGTTCTGCCCGGAACCAAATCCTTGCCCGGCCCTGGGAGCAGTGCTACGCTCCAGTGCGGGAGCGCTCCCACCGCTGTGATCATCCAGTTGAGATCGACCGCGACGCCCGCTGCACGCGTCGAACCCGCACCCCAGAGAACAGGACCAGCAATGCCGCTAGCCCACTTCCCCGCCAGACCAACGACCGCCAGGACTGAGATCCAACAGCCACGGCGCCTCCGGGTCTGGTCCATCGCCGGCACCGCCGCCCTTCTCATCGGCCTCATCGGCAGCGGCGTTGGAGCCGCAGCCGCCGCGGTGGCGGCCACGCCCCAAGCACCAGCCCAGGCACCGGCACCGGCACCGGCACCGGCACCATCCCAAGCCGCCGCACCCGCCGCCCCGGCCGCGCCGCAGGCGGGGGACCCCGGATTCGGTCCCAACGTCCGGATCTTCGACCCCAGCATGCCGGTGGCCGAGATCCAGGCCACCGTCGACTCCATTGCGGCCGCACAGGTCGACGACGAGATGGGATCCAACCGGTACTCCCTGCTGTTCAAGCCCGGCACCTACGGCAGCGCCGAGGAGCCCCTCATCGTTCAGGTCGGCTACTCAACCGAGGTCGCGGGCCTGGGCGCCTCACCCACGGATGTCACCATCAACGGGCACGTTGACGTTTACAACAGGTGCCTGACCGCGGACAACTGCATCGCGCTGAACAACTTCTGGCGCTCCTTGTCCAACCTCACCATCAACGTCACGGGCCTCGATGGATGCCGCGGTACGGCCAACTTCTGGGCTGCCTCGCAGGCCTCCCCGATGCGGCGGGTGAACGTCACCGGCGGAAACCTCTCCCTGATGGACTACTGCACCGCCGGGCCGCAGTTCGCCAGCGGTGGCTTCATTTCCGACTCGAAGACCGGCGACGTCATCAACGGCTCCCAGCAGCAGTACTTCGTGCGTGACAGCAGCATCGGCGAATGGTCCAACGGCGTCTGGAACCAGGTCTTCTCCGGCGTGGACGGGGCCCCGGCGCAGTCCTTCCCGAATCCGCCATACACCAATCTGCCGAGCACCCCGGTCAGCCGGGAGAAGCCCTACCTCACGCTCGACGCCGCAGGCCAGTACAGCGTCTTCGTTCCCGCGGTCCGCCAGGACTCGGCCGGGACCACGTGGGAAAACGGTCCGACGGCCGGCCGCAGCATCCCGCTGTCCGACTTCTACGTGGCCAGCCCCGCCGATTCGGTCAAAACCATCAACTCCCAGCTGGCCCGCGGCAAGAACCTGCTGCTGACCCCCGGGGTCTACGACGTCGACCAGAGCATCGAGGTCAAGCGTGCCAATACCGTCGTGCTCGGGCTCGGCATGGCCACCCTCACCGCCGTCAATGGCGCCGTGCCGCTGACAGTCGCGGATGTCCCCGGCGTCGATATCGCGGCCGTCACGGTGGATGCCGGAGAGGTAAACTCGCCCGCGCTGATGCGCATCGGAAAGGCCACGAATCCCGGGGCCGGCGGCCCCGAGAACTCACTGAACCACAGCGATCCGGCGAATCCCACCACGCTCCACGACGTGTTCTTCCGCATTGGCGGCCCGCACGTGGGCAAGGCCTCGCTCAGCCTGGAAGTCAACAGCGACAACGTGCTCCTGGACCACATCTGGGCCTGGCGGGCAGATCACGGCAACGGCGTCGGCTGGACCACCAACACCGGGGACAACGGCGTCATCATCAACGGCGACCACGTCACGGCCACCGGCCTGTTCGTGGAGCACTACCAGCAGTACAACGTCATCTGGAACGGCGAACACGGCAAGACGGTCTTCTTCCAGAACGAACTGCCCTACGACGCTCCCAACCAGGCCGCCTGGCAGCATGACGGAGTCCTGGGCTGGGCCGGCTACAAGATCGCCGATTCGGTGAAGACCCACGAACTCTGGGGCGGGGGCAGCTACGTCTACAACAACGTCGACCCGACGATTCACGCCACCCGGGGCTTCGAAGTTCCGGTCACGCCCGGAGTGAAGCTCCACGGCCTGCTGACCGTCAATCTCGGCGCCGGCACCCTGGACCACGTCGTCAACGACACCGGCGCGCCGGTCTCGACGGACGCCGTCGGGGTGCCCAGCTACGTCGCCAGCTTCGGCTAGGACGCCGACGGCGGGCGGGACACCACGTCCCGCCCGCCGGTCGGCTAGTTCCCCCGCCGTGAGGCGGCAAGGTGCCCGCGCACGGAGGCCACTCCCCAGACGGCCAGCAGGCACCCCACCAGCAGCAGCCCGGCCTCGCCCAGGTCGATCTCCCCCAGCCAGCTGGTCACCGGATCCTCGAGCCCGAATGCGGTGTTGACGAAGCCGCCCAGGGTGATGAATGAAATGGCCAGGGCCGACACCGCGGAGATCCCGGTGATCAGGGCATTGAAACCCAGCTTCCGCTGCGGATTGTGGATGGCGGAGCGGTACATGCGCATCATGGCCACCCCGTTCGCGGTATCGCACAGCGTCATCGCCGCGGTGAACGCCAGCGGCAGCGCCAGGAGGGCCAGCGGGGAGACTCCGGCCAGGGACGCGGCCGTCGCCATCACCAGCAGGCCGATCGTGGTGGCCGTGTCGAAGCCCAGCCCGAACAGGAAGCCGATGACGTAGATGTTCCGCGGCCGCCGGACGCGGGACAGGGGTTTCGCCAGCAGCCGGGCCACGAACCCCTTCGCTTCAAGATCCTCCGCCCGCACGGCTCCGCCACCCTGCACTCTCCTGTAAGCCTGTGCAGCCCGGATGAACGCGGATCCGTTGAACAGCCCCATGGCCAGCAGGAAGATCCCGGAGACGCCGCTGCCGATCAGCCCCAGCACGAGGTTGCCGGTGGTGCCGTCTTGCATGAACTGGCCGACCATGGCGGCGCCGCCCACCACCAGGATGCCGGCCAGGATCACCACCGAGCTGTGGCCCAGGCTGAAGGCGAACCCGACGCTCACCGGGTCCTGGCGTTGCGCCACGAATTTGCGGGTCGAATTGTCAATGGCGGCGAGGTGGTCCCAGTCGTAGCTGTGTTTGATGCCCGCCAGATACGCCGTCAGCACCAGGCCCAAGGCCAGCGGCTCGCCGTCCGCCACCAGACCGGCGAGGAGGAGCACGACCGCGGCAGCGTGCAGGGCAGCCACGGCACCGAAGGTGGCAATCAGCCGGGTTCGCAGCGGGAGCTGCCCGCGCTGGCGGTAGAGAGCGGCATATCCGGCCAGCGTGGTCATCAGTATTTCCTGAGGTCCAGCGGTGCCGTGCCGTGCCACCGCTGCCGGAGAACGGCGCTGCAGGCGCCCAGAAGCCGGTTGAGTTCCTCGGTGCTGTTCGACAGGGAGCGGAGCACCAGACCGCTGATGCCATCAACAGTGGCCGTCAAGGAGACTCCCGTGTAGGCATCATGCCCGTCGGTCAGCGCGTGCAGGTCGTCCGCGAGGGCCTGGTCGACGCGCTTGTCGACCACGATCAGGGACCCCACGTGGCTGAAACCCTCCATGAACCCCATCCCCGTCACATCGTGCGACGGCGGCCGGATCAGCAGGTTGTCGAGGGCCAGTAGCCCGCCCGCTCCCCCGGATTCGACCCGGATTTCGGTCCGGAGCCGCAGTTCCTCATACCGGAACGAGGCACCGTCCGGAGACCAGCCGGGGGTGATGACCTCGGACATGACCAGGCTCGACGTCGGGTGCAGGGTGATGTGGGTGTTCTGCCGGTAGCTGGCCTCCCGGTAGGCGATCAGCTGGTCCGGGGCGAGCTCCAGCTGCGATCCCTCGCCCAGCCGCAGCCGCATCCGCTGCTCCGCAAAGGAGCCCGGCGTCCGGTAGATTTTGGTGGCCGACTGCGTGGTGAGCAGCAGCTTCGCCCCGTCCGCCACCTCCACGTCAATCACATACAGGTCAGCCCCCAGATAGGCCCCGCCGGGATTCACCACGACATAACAAACCTGCCCCGAGTCATCCAAATAGTGCGGCCGCAAAACCCGCAAGGCGCCCTGATGAAACTGATGCGCGGCCACAGACCGTCCGCCCCGCACCTCGATGCGCAAAGCAAGCTCCCCCATAGGTGAGGCAGCAGCAATCGCGGAGTCGGATATAGAGGGCCGCGGCGTGGCGGGCACCGCGAAGCGGGCACGGCCCTCTATATCCGGCGAAGCGCCGGAAGCGCCCTCAGCAGTAAGGGATTGAGGTGCCGCCGTCGTGCTCATGACGCCAGGTCGAGCATCAGGACATCGCGCCGCACCCATTCGATGACGCGGTCCAGTCCCTCGTCGGTCTTGAGGTTGGTGAAGCAGAACGGCTTCTCGCCCCGGAACTCGCGGGAGTCCCGTTCCATCACGCCGAGGTCCGCGCCGACGTGCGGCGCGAGGTCGGTCTTGTTGATGATGAAGAGGTCGGACTTGATCATGCCCTGGCCGGCTTTGCGCGGGATCTTCTCGCCCTGGGCCACGTCGATGATGTAGATGGAGAAGTCCACCAGTTCCGGGCTGAAGGTGGCGGAGAGGTTATCCCCGCCGGACTCCACAAAAATCACCTGCAGGTCCGGGTGCCGCTTCTTGAGCTCCTCGATGGCTGCCGTGTTCATGGACGTGTCCTCGCGGATGGCGGTGTGCGGGCACCCGCCGGTTCCCACCCCGATGATCCGGTCGATCGGGAGGATGCCGTTGGCCACCAGGATCTTGGCGTCCTCGATCGTGTAGATGTCGTTGGTGATCGCCGCCATGGAGATCTCCCGGCTCATGTGGCGGGTGAGGCGCTCCACGAGCTGGGTCTTGCCGGCGCCCACCGGGCCGCCGATGCCGATTTTGATAGGCTCAGACATATTCTTCTCCAGACATATTTCTCCCGGGACTGATCTAGCTCATGAACATGCGGGCGCGCTGGCGCTCGTGCCGCATCTGCGAAATTTCGAGGCCGGGGCTGACCGCGCCGAAGTCCGACCGGTCCAGGCTGCCGGCGCGGATGACCGCGGCAGCGACGTCGTCGGCCGCCCTCCGCAGCAGCCGCTGCCCGGCGTTCTGCCCCAGCGGGATGGCGCGGACGGCGTTCTGCGTCAGCGACGTGACCGCGGCGAACAGGTAGGCGGCGAGGGCCTCGGGCAGCGGAACCCCCAGGGAGCGCGCGACGACGGCGAACGCCAGCGGCTGGTGGCCGGCGGCGCGGCCGGATCCCACCAGCTGCCGGTACTCCGCCAGCTCAGGGGACGGGAAGATCTCGGCGCCGATCTCGAGAAGCCGGGTGCCCATTTTGATGCTGGCCTCGCGCAGCTGCCGGGGCAGCAACTGGGCCGTCAGCAGCGCGTCCAGCTCGGGCAGGGGGTCACCCTCGTACAGGAACCGGATGGCCAGGGCGTCCGAGTAGCTCAGTTGCTGGCCCACGAAGACGGACAGCCACACCCCGAACGAGTCCTCGTCATGCACCAGCCCGCGGTCGATGTAGCTCTCGAACCCCAGCGAGTGCGCGAAGGCCCCGGTGGGCAGCGCCGAGTCACACAGCTGCTGCAGGGCCAGCTGGTAGGACGCCGGGCTAGTGGGAGTGTTCGGCATGGCGGAAGGGGACGGGCATCACGCGCTCCTGGCGGTCATAGGGCGCTCCGACGTGTTTGAGGTAGTCCTCCACCGTGTGGTCGTACTGGCAGACCATGACGGCGGCGCCGTACTCGGAGGAGGCGTCGAAGAACTGCGCCTGCAGGTGCCGATTGCCGAGCGAATGCGCCACCACGCCCATTTCATGGATGGAGCGCGGTGCGATAACCAGGACGTCGGTGGGCAGCACCGACACCACGATCATGTTGGTCTCCGCGACGTGCAGGATGTCGCCGTCGCGCAGGTCACCGGAACCGGAGGAAAGGCGGATGCCGAGTTCCTTGCCGTGGTCGGTGGTGACGCGCTGGACGCGTTTGACCAGCTGGGCGCTGGGGAGCACGACTTTTTCGCGGTGGAGCCCGGCGTACGGGTCCGGGCCCGGAGGAAGGTCGTGTGTGTTGCCGAGGACCTTTTCGATGATCATGCCTGTCTCCTCTGGAAGCCTAGAAAAGGAAGTAGCGCTGTGCCATGGGCAGCACGTCGGAGGGTTCGCAGGTGACGTCCTCGCCGTCGACCGTCACCTGGTACGTTTCCGGGTCCACCTCGATGTCCGGGGTGGCGCCGTTGTACTTGAGGTCGGCCTTCGTGAGGTTGCGGATGCCGGACACGGGCCGGATGACCTTCTCCAGGCCAAGCTCCGCCGGGACCCCGGCGTCGATGGCGGCCTTGGACAGGAAGGTGATGGACGACTGCTGCAGGGCCTTGCCGTAGGCGGCGAACATGGGCCGCATGGTGCGCGGCTGCGGGGTGGGGATGGAGGCGTTGGCGTCCCCCATGAGCGCGTACGCGATCTGCCCGCCCTTGATGATCAGGTCCGGCTTCACCCCGAAGAACGCCGGGTCCCAGAGCACCAGGTCCGCGAACTTTCCGGCCTCCACCGAGCCGATCGAGTCCGCCATGCCCTGCGCGATGGCCGGGTTGATGGTGTACTTCGCAACGTAGCGTTTCAGGCGGAAGTTGTCGCTCTCCGCGCCCAGGCCGGACGCGGCGCCGTGCGCGGCGCCGTCCGGGTCCTTGAGCACACCGCGCTGCTTCTTCATCTTGTCCGCCACCTGCCAGGTGCGGATCACCACCTCGCCCACCCGGCCCATCGCCTGGGAGTCCGAGGAGGTGATCGCGAAAATCCCCAGATCCTGCAGCACGTCCTCCGCGGCGATGGTCTCGGCACGGATGCGGGAGTCCGCGAACGCCACGTCCTCCGGGATGTCCGGGTTGAGGTGGTGGCAGACCATGAGCATGTCCAGGTGCTCTTCGATGGTGTTGCGGGTGTACGGCAGCGTGGGGTTCGTGGAGGCCGGCAGGACGTTGGGCAGCCCGGCGATCTTGATGATGTCCGGGGCGTGCCCGCCGCCGGCGCCCTCGGTGTGGAAGGTGTGGATCACGCGCCCGTCGATGGCCCGGATGGTGTCCTCCACAAAGCCGCACTCGTTCAGGGTGTCGGTGTGGATGGCCACCTGGACGTCATAGCAGTCCGCGACCTTCAGCGAGGTGTCGATCGAGGACGTCGTGGAGCCCCAGTCCTCATGGACTTTCAGCCCGATCGCGCCGGCGCGGATCTGCTCGGCCAGGGGCTCGACGGCGGACGCGTGCCCCTTGCCGAACAGGCCGATGTTGATCGGGAGACCTTCGGCCGCCTGCAGCATGCGCTGGATGTGCCACTTGCCGGGCGTGACCGTAGTGGCCTTGGTGCCCTCGGCCGGGCCCGTGCCGCCGCCGATCATGGTGGTCACGCCGCTGCACAGGGCGGCCGGGACCTGGTCCGGGGAGATGAAGTGGATGTGGGAGTCCACGCCGCCGGCGGTCAGGATTTTCCGCTCGCCGGCGATGATCTCGGTGCTGGCGCCGATCACGATGTCGACGCCGTCGGTGATCTGCGGGTTGCCGGCCTTGCCGATCCGGAAGATGTGGCCGTCCCGGAGCGCGACGTCCGCCTTGTAGATCCCGGTGTAGTCCAGGATAACGACGTTGGTGATGACGGTGTCCGGCACATTCTCGTCGCGGGTCAGCTGGCCGTTCTGGCCCATGCCGTCGCGGATCACCTTGCCGCCGCCGAAGACCACTTCCTCGCCGTACACGGTGAGGTCCTTTTCGATCTCGAGGAAAAGGTCGGTGTCGGCGAGGCGGATGGAGTCGCCGGTCGTGGGCCCGTACAGGTCCGCGTACTGCCGGCGGGATAGCTCGAAACTCATTTGCGTACTCCCTCAATCGGGACAAGCGTGCCGTTGACGGCGTTGCTGAGGCCGTAGACCTCACGCTTGCCGGCGAGTTCGATGAGCCGGACCGTTTTGCTGTCCCCCGGCTCGAAGCGGGCAGCCGTGCCCGCCGGGATGTCCAGCCGCCGGCCGTAGGCGGCCACCCGGTTGAACGTCAGGGCGGCGTTCGCTTCGGCAAAGTGGAAGTGCGAGCCGACCTGCACGGGACGGTCGCCGGTGTTGGTGACGACGACGTCGACCGCCTCCCGGCCGGCGTTAACCAGCACAGGCTCGGGGCCGAGAACGTATTCTCCGGGAATCATGGGGCTCCCCTATCGGATCGGGTCGTGGACGGTGACAAGCTTGGTGCCGTCCGGGAACGTGGCTTCGATCTGGACGTCGTGGACCATCTCCGGCACGCCCTCCATGACGTCCTCGCGGCGGAGTACGGTGGTGCCATAGCTCATCAGTTCCGCCACCGTCCTGCCGTCCCGGGCGCCCTCGATCAGCTCGTAGCTGATGATGGCCACCGCCTCGGGGAAATTCAGCTTCAGGCCCCGCGCCTGGCGCCGGCGCGCAAGGTCGGCCGCGACCACGATCATGAGCTTTTCCTGCTCACGGGGCAGAAGATGCATCTCGGAATCCCTTCAACACCGGCGGTCACGGGCCTGGCGGCGCCGCGGTGTTGCCAGAGTAGACGGAGAACGTTTCCTGCAGGTTTCCTGCGTCACAAAGTGAGGTGCAGGCGGCACGGGCGGAGTTCCGGCCGTCAGCCGATCCGACGCCCGGCAAGGTTCCTGCAGTGACGGCCGGCGGCCAGCCGCCGTTCAGGAGCGCTTGCTAGGGTGGACGCATGAAACTCCGCCTCGCCGCTCTGTCCGCCGCCACCCTCATGATTGCCCTGACGGGCTGCGGCCAGGTCCAGGACGCCGCGAACAAGGCCGTCAGCGACGGCGCATCCCAGGTTGCCACGGCGGCCGGCAGTGAAGTGAAGAAGCAGGCCTGCACGCTCGTCGAGGACGGCCTGGTCAGCGTCCAGGACAAGGAACTGCTGGGCGGCCTGGTCGCGGGCGCCGAGACCGCCGGTGTTCCTGCCGAGATCACCACCCCGCTGCGCCAGATTGCCGACTCCGGCGACCAGGTTCCGGCCGATTCGGTCAAGGCCCTGCAGGACGCCTGCGCCAAGTAACCTTCCCTAGCGGGCAGCCTCCTAGCGCTTGCCCTTTTTCCGGGACCCCTTGCCCCGGCCCTTGTCCGGGTTGGGCGCGTAGCGCTGCGCCACCTTGGGCTTCTTGACCGCGGGACCGCGCCGGTCCGGCTTCGGTTCCTTCTTGGGCTTTTCCTGCTGGGCGGAGGGCTGGCGGGAGCTCGCGGCGGTCCGGCCGCGGACAATCCCGATGAACTCCTCGATCACCTCGTCCGTGCTGTCGCTGGGCCATGCCACAGCGATCTCCGTCGTCGGCGCCCCGGTGAGCTGGCGCGCCACGGTGCCTTTCACGTTGAAGTGGCGGGCCACGGACATCGGCAGGATCACCAGGCCGGCTCCGGAGGCCACCACCTGCAGGGCCATCTCCGGCCCGCCGAGTTCGGCGACGTCCAGGAACGTCTCGTTGGACAGGTCGGCGAAGGCCACCTCCTCGAACACGGAGATCTCATGCCCCTTGGGTGCCACCACCACGGGCTGTTCCTCATACAGGGGGATGACGCTCAGGCCCTCGCGGTCAACCGGCAGCCGGACGAAGCTCAGGTCCGCGGAGCCGTCGCGCAGGACGGTGAGCTGGGCGCCGTCGTCGGACATAAAGGAGCGCAGCGGAACGTCGGGCATCCGCTCTTCCCAGCGCCGCGTCCACTTGCCGGGCGTCACGCCGGCGACGTAGGCGAACCGCAGCTCCCGCACTGCATCTTCGGCCGGAACGGCGGCGGTTTCGTCGGGGGTCTGGGGTGTTTCTTCTGCTGCGGACACATGTTCACAGTACCGCCCGGGCTGTCGCATGGCAGGTGTCAGTGTTCAGTGCCGGTGACCAGTGAGCCGCTGGCCGGATACCCTTGAAGCATGACCTCTGCAAACTCCCAGTCCATGAAGCCGGCCACCGTTGCCAAGAAGCTTGGCATCTACCTGCCCGCAACACCCCAGGAGTTCCAGGATTCGGTCATCACCCGCGCCGATTTCGCCGAGCTCCAGGCCAACCCGCCGGAGTGGCTCGCCGAACTGCGCCGCAACGGCCCGCACCCCCGCCCGGTGGTCGCGCAGAAGCTCAACGTCTCCATCAGCGGCCTGGCCCGCGGCGGCGTCGAGGAAGCGCTGACGACGGCGGAAATCACCGCGCTGCTGCAGGCTCCCCCGGCATGGTTGGTCGCCGAACGCTCCACCCACGCCGCCGTCCGCGCCGAGGCGCAGCGGGTCAAGGACGAGGCCGCGACGAAGGACGCCAAGAAGGCACGCACCGCGGCCGAGTAGAACGGCTGCTGCACGGCACGTCCCGGACCGGCGGGAGTCCGTCCAGGTTCAGTCCTGGTGGAGCTGGACGAAGTTGCCGCACCCGTCGTCGAACACCGCCGTGGTGCCGCCGGGACCGTCGGAGGGTTCGCCCTGGAAGATCACGCCCTTGGCCGTAAGCCGCTTGAACTCGGCCCGGACGTCGGTCACCCCGAAGACAATCGCGGGCAGACCGGCGTCGTGGCATCCGTTCATGTAGGCAGCCCCGATCGGGTTGTCGCTGGGCTCCAGCAGGAGCCCGACTG
>Ga0247818_10001646_pt1 | contig 14294 bp, 15 predicted proteins | sample 13C_Glucose_Day1_FD_192424 | JGI IMG/M metagenome (GOLD analysis project Ga0247818, IMG submission 192424) | Soil microbial communities from agricultural site in Penn Yan, New York, United States - 13C_Glucose_Day1 | ecosystem: Environmental > Terrestrial > Soil > Agricultural land | place...
CTGCGCAATACCTTGAAAGCCGAAGGCGAGGTGACAGGGGTCGAGTTGCGTGAAGACATGGTCGCCCTGTGCAACACTGCGGCTGCAAAGCTGGAACATCCGGGGCTGGTGTTCAAATGCGGTGATGTGCGCAGCGTCGCGCCGAGCGAACTGGACGTGATGATCGCGCTGCATGCCTGCGACATCGCTACCGACTATGCGATCCACACCGGCATTCGCTCCGGGGCCTCGATCATCATGTGCTCGCCGTGTTGCCACAAGCAGATCCGCCTGCAGATCCAGAGCCCGGCGCTGCTCAAGCCGATGCTGCAATACGGCCTGCACCTGGGCCAGCAGGCGGAAATGGTCACCGACAGTTTGCGCGCGCTGTTCCTGGAAGCCTGCGGTTATGAAACCAAGGTCTTCGAGTTCATTTCACTGGATCACACCAACAAGAACAAGATGATCCTGGCGGTCAAGCGCGCCGAACCGGTGGACCCGGCTCAGCTGTTGGTGAAGATTCAGGAACTGAAGGATTTCTACCACATCAGCGAGCATTGCCTGGAAACCCTGTTGCGGGCTGACGGCTACCTCTGACCCTGTAGGAGCCGGCCTGGCGAAGGCGTCCGCGCCGATCGCCTTCGCCAGGCCGGCTCTTACAGGATCATGCGGTGGCAATCCGGGCAGGTTTGATTGCCGTCTTGCGCCCCAGTATCACAGTCAAGATCACCCCTGCGGCAAACAGCCAGGTAACCGGCTCGACGTGCTCCCCGAAGAACAACGCCGAAAACGCGATGGTGAAGAAGATCTGCAACAGCTGGATCTGACTGACCCGGGCAATGCCGCCCATGGCCAGCCCGGCGTACCAGGCAAAGAAGCCGATGAACTGCGAAAACAGCGAGACGTAACCGAAGGCCCACCAGGTCCTGGTCGAAATATCGCCTTGATGTTGCAGCGCCAGGTACAGCACCGGGCCGATCAGCAGCGGGGTCGACAGCACCAGTGCCCAGCAGATCACCTGCCAGCCGCCCATCTCCTTGGCCAACCGGCCGCCTTCGGCGTACCCCAGGCCACCCACGGCGATCGCCCCCAGCATCAGCAAATCACCGGCCTGAATGCTGCCGGCACCGCTGATCAACGCATACCCGAGCACCAGCGCACTGCCCAGGGCGGCGCAGGCCCAGAAGGCTTTCGACGGTCGTTCATGGGACAACCAGGCGGCATACAGCGCCACGCACAGCGGTTGCAGGCCGTTGACGAGCGCACCGTGGGACGCCGGCAAGGTTTGCATGGCCCAGGCCGAGAGAACCGGGAAGCCGAGGATCACTCCGGCAATCACCAGGCTCAACCCCTTGACCTGTTTCCATGTGGGCCATTGTTCCCGACGCCACAGCAATAGCATCGCCGCCGGAACCGCCGCGAACAGTGCACGGCCCAGGCCGTTGAGCAACGGATGGAGTTCCTGCACGACGATCCGTGTGAAGGGCAGGGTGAGGCTGAAGATCACAACGCCAAGCAGGCCGAGGGCCATGCCGGTATTTTCGCGCGAGGACATGATGGCGACCAGAATTCAGGAGGGCGGGAAGGCCTTCATCTAGCCATAAACCGTGGGTTGCGCGCTGTTACAGCTGGGCACAGAGTTAGGCGTACAGTTTGAGGATGCCTTCGCTGTAGGAGCGAGGCTTGCCCGCGAAGAACGATAACGCGGTCCACCAGATACACCGCGGCGTCTGGTTCGCGGGCAAGCCTCGCTCCTACAGGCGAAGAACGATAACGCGGTCGATCAGGTAGTAGCTGGTTATTACCCACCCCCCCAGATAAGGACTACCTTGAATACTCCTGCAAACCCACCTGTTCCCCAGAGGAGTTCACCCCATGGCTGCCAAGAAAATCCTGATGCTGGTCGGCGATTACGTCGAGGACTATGAAGTGATGGTGCCCTTCCAGGCACTGCTGATGGTCGGTCATACGGTGCACGCCGTTTGCCCGGACAAAACCGCCGGCCAGACCGTGCGCACAGCGATCCATGATTTCGAGGGCGACCAGACGTACAGTGAAAAACCCGGTCACCTGTTTGCCCTGAACTTCGATTTTGCCAAGGTGGCCGAAACCGATTACGACGCCCTGCTGGTACCGGGCGGTCGTGCGCCGGAATACCTGCGCCTGAACGAAAAAGTCCTGGAGCTGGTGCGGGCGTTCGACAAGGCCGGCAAACCGATCGCTGCCGTGTGTCACGGCGCGCAGTTGCTGGCGGCGGCGGGCATTCTGGAAGGTCGCGAGTGCAGCGCCTACCCGGCCTGTGCCCCGGAAGTGCGGCTGGCGGGCGGTACGTTCATCGATATCCCGGTGACGCAAGGTCATGTTCAAGGCAATCTGGCCACCGCCCCGGCCTGGCCGGCCCACCCGAGCTGGCTGGCCGGTTTTCTCGGATTGCTGGGCACCAAAATCACGCTGTAACGAGGAACCTGTACATGTGCGAGCTCTACGTCAAAGCCGATCCGATTCTCTACGAATCGCGCTCCCGCTCGCTGCGTATCCGTGGGGTGGTCACCACCTTGCGCCTGGAGAATCAGTTCTGGGACATCCTCAGCGAAATCGCCGAGGTCGACGGCATGACCACCAATCAGTTGATTGCCAAGCTGTATGAAGAGGTGATGGATTATCGCGGTGAGGTGGTCAATTTTGCTTCGTTTTTGCGGGTGAGCTGTACGCGATACCTGAGTCAGCGACGGGGGCAGGTGCCGGCGTTGTCGGTGGTGCGGGCGGGGATGAAGTAGATTGGTCTTGCGGTGACCATGCCGGCCCTTTCGCGGGCAAGCCCGCTCCTGTAGGAGCGAGCTTGCTCGCGATGGTCGTTAACGATAACGCGTGTTTGCGGATTCAACGCGGCGTTCTTGAGTTCATCGTCGGAACGCCGCCCGGAGCAAGGTCGCTCCTACAGCGAAGGGGCCGGTACAGGCGACAGATATCCCGAGGTGGTCTTTACTCTGAAACGCGAAACCTCTCAATCGCCAAGGAGCACGAACATGTCTGGATGGTACGAAGTGAGCAAAAGCAGCAATGGTCAGTTCAAATTTGTCCTGAAGGCCGCCAACGCCGAAACCATTCTGACCAGCGAGCTGTACACCACCCGCGCCGCTGCCGACAAAGGCGTCGCATCCGTTCAGGCCAATAGCCCGCTGGATGAACGCTACGAAAAGAAAACCACCCGGGATGGCCATCCTTACTTCAATCTCAAGGCCGCTAACCACGAGACGATCGGCAGCAGCGAGACTTACGCTTCCGCTGCCGCGATGGACAAAGGCATCGCCAGTGTGAAGGCCAATGGCTCCACCAAGGTGATCAAGGACAAGACGTTGCCGGTGCTCTGATCGCACCCCCTGTAGGAGCTGGCTTGCCAGCGAAGGCGGTGGATCAGCCGACATCATTGTCGAAAGTGATGGCCACTTCGCTGCGGTGCGGCGATCCGACAAGCCAGCTCCTACAAAAAGCGAAGCGGTGTGTCAGGCGACATCATTATCGGATGTGACGGCCTCTTCGCTGGCGAGCCAGCTCCTACAGGGGCAGCCGCGTCGCCGCTAAACTTCGACTGGAACCGTGAGTTTCGGGCTCCCCAGCGCATGGGTCTTCGAATCAAAAAACCGCAACTCAACCCCCGTCCCCTCGAACACCTTCGCGTAATGCCGCTTTTGATGCTGGATGAACGCCTTGCTGCGCGGATAAATCGAAACCGCCACGCTCTTCGGTTTCGCCTGACGCAACGCATGGATGATGTGGCTGTCCTGCTCGCCCAACGCATGGCCGAAGATGCACAACCCATCGCCATGTCCCAGTAACTGGTCATAGCAGAACGACAGATAATCCGAGCTGCGAATGGTCTTGAGCTTGTCCTGAGCCGGCCCTTCGTTGACGAACAGCGGCACGTCGTCGAGGGTCTTGATCGTGTTGTTGATGGCGAAACTGCCGAGCAAGGTGCCCTCGGTCGACATCAGCTTGCGTGCCGTGCCGTCCTGGTTGCGCACCAGATGCAAGCCCCCGTGCAGGTACAGCAGCCGGGTTTTATCGGTGGCCGTGACGCTCAGGTCGAATCTTGGCTCGGCACCCTGGAACAGATCAGTGATTGCATCAGGCTGGTGCTGGATCGCCCAGTAGTTGAGCAAATCGTAGTTGGTGGTGAATACCGTTCGATAATTGCCCAGCTCCTGAACGATCGTCGCCAGGGTCGAAGGCACCACCAGCCGCCAAGGAATGTGCACCGCGTGCACGGTATTGATCAGCGCTTCCTTGATCGCGTAATAGCGATTACGCGGCGCGGCAGAGCTGACGGCCAGGGCCTTGTTGACCCGGCTGGTGATTTTCAACGCACTGAGCACCTGCTCGAAGCTGCGCGTTTGCATCGCATCGAACACGCTCAGTTCGGACTGGCTCATCGGTCTTTCTTCAACGGTGCGGGCGTTTTCAAACAGCGAGTCATAACCGAAGTCATCCCACACTGCGCGGCTGGCGCCATTGCCCACCAGCAGGCCGCTGAACGAGGCGGTGCCGCGCAAGGCGTTCCAGTCTTCAAGTTGGGCATCGACATCCTGGAAATCGGTCATTGCAATTCGGCGTCTCAAAGCAAAAGGTCTGATGGGCGGCGACTTTATCACGACCGGGACTTGAGCCAGATCAAGTTACTGCGCAACCGAAGGGTCGATCCTGTGGGTACCCGCTGGATCGGCCCCCCGATTCGGCCCCAGCCTGGAGATTCGCTCGTGAGCAGCACGTTTTTCATCCCCGCCGTGAACATCATGGGCATTGGTTGCCTTGACGAAGCCATGGTCGCCATTGGCAAATACGGTTTTCACAAGGCGTTGATCGTCACCGACACCGGGCTGGCCAAGGCCGGCGTGGCGAAGATGATTGCCGGGAAGCTGGCGATGCTGGACATCGACTCGGTGATCTTTGATGGCGCCAAGCCTAACCCGAGCATCGCCAACGTCGAGCTGGGCCTGGGGCTGCTCAAGGAAAGCCGCTGTGATTTCGTGGTGTCCCTCGGAGGCGGCTCGCCCCATGATTGCGCCAAAGGCATCGCCTTGTGTGCGACCAACGGCGGACAGATCCGCGACTATGAAGGCGTCGATCAGTCCACCCAACCGCAACTGCCGCTGATCGCCATCAACACCACTGCCGGCACGGCCAGCGAAATGACCCGCTTCTGCATCATCACCGACGAATCCCGACACGTGAAAATGGCCATCGTCGACCGCAACGTCACGCCACTGATGTCGGTCAACGACCCGGCGCTGATGGTCGCCATGCCCAAGGGCCTGACCGCGGCCACCGGCATGGATGCGTTGACCCATGCGATCGAAGCCTACGTCTCCACCGCCGCCAACCCGATCACCGATGCCTGTGCGCTCAAAGCCATCACTTTGATCAGCAACAACCTGCGCCTGGCAGTCAGCAATGGCAGCGACCTGGCGGCACGGGAAAACATGGCGTATGCACAGTTCCTCGCCGGCATGGCGTTCAACAACGCTTCGCTGGGCTACGTCCACGCCATGGCTCACCAGCTGGGCGGCTTCTACGACTTGCCCCATGGAGTATGCAACGCCGTACTCTTGCCTCATGTGCAAAGCTTCAACGCGCTGGTGTGCGCCGATCGCCTGACCGATGTTGCCGTGGCAATGGGCGTCGACACCCATGGGTTCAGCCCCGAAAAGGGTGCTCAAGCCGCCATCGCAGCCATCCGCAGCCTGTCCCGGGACGTGGAAATCCCCGCCGGCTTGCGTGAACTCGGTGCCAAACTCAACGACATCCCGCTCCTCGCGAGCAATGCCTTGAAAGACGCCTGTGGCCTGACCAATCCGCGGGTGGCGGATCAGCGGCAGATCGAGGAGATCTTCCGCAGCGCGTTCTAATGGCGACACGGTTCGGGTGCAAAGAACGTTATGTTTCGACTCCACCCGAGCCGACATTGCCGAGTCCCCGATGCTGCAAAAAAGCCTGATCCGCCGTCTCGACCTGATCACTCTCCAGCTGTTTGTCGCCGTCCATGAAGAAGGCACGTTGACCCGTACCGCCACCCGAGAGGCGATTGCGGTGTCGGCGGCCAGCAAGCGGTTGATTTCCCAGGTCAAGACCGACCTTGAGGAACGCCCCACCGCCCCGCAGACCTGAGATAAACTGGCGCGCATTCATCCAGGCTCGACAAGGACTTCCCATGACCCCATCGCTACTAATGGCCGTTCTCGCCTCGGGCTTTATCTATGGCATCACGCCGGGGCCGGGGGTGCTGGCGGTGTTCGGCATCGGTGCGGCGCATGGCCGACGTGCCGGGGCAGGGTTTCTCTGCGGGCATTTGCTGGGGGATGTGGTCTGGTGCAGCACCGCGTTGATCGCGATTGTCGGTGCGCGGGAAATCGGCAGTACAGCCTTCGATGTGTTGGGTGTGCTCAGCGGCCTCTATCTATTCTGGCTCGGCGTACGCGCGGTGCGTGCTCGTCGCAGTCATGTCGAAGCGCCTCAAGGCCCGGCGCGGCAGCCGTTCTGGCATGGCATTCTGTTTGGCCTGACCAATCCGAAAGCCTATCCGGTGGCGGTGGCGACGTTTACCGCGCTGCTCTCGAGCCGGGCAGAACTGTTGCATTGGTCAATGTTGCCGTGGTTGATTGTCCTGAGCTTCATCGGCGGCCTCATGGCCTACGCTATTCTCATTGGCATCGTCGGCGCGCGGCAGGTACGCAGCCTGTATCAACGGCATGAACTGGCAATCACCCGGTTGTGCGGGGTAATGTTCATCGGTTTCGCCATCAACGCCCTGGTGCATGCATTGCCGGGGCTGATGCCGAACAAGGCGTGAGGCTGATTGCACGGACGCGTCAGCGGTAATGATCGGTCAGGGATGGTTTTTTATTGCTGCATTGTCCGGAAACGCCCACCGCACCATGGCAACCAGAAATTCAGCGCCCCAGGCGAGCTATATCGATCTCTTGCTGGACGCCGTCTGTGCGGTCGACAAACAAGGTCGCTTCGTATTTGTCAGCGCAGCCTGCGAGCGCATTTTCGGCTATACCCCCGACGAGTTGATCGGGCAGCCGATGATCGATCTGGTGCATCCCGCCGAGCGGCAGCGCACCCTCGATGCCGCTCGGGAAATCATGGACGGCGAGCCCAAGCTCAACTTCGAGAATCGCTACCTGCGCAAGGATGGCCAGGTGGTGCACATCCTCTGGTCGGCCCGCTGGTCGGAAGTCGACCAGCTGCGTATCGCCGTGGCCCGAGACATTACCGAACGCAAACAGGCCGAAGCCCGACAAGCGGCGCTGTACGCGATTTCCGAAGCCGCCCACGCCACGGAAGATTTGCTGGCGCTGTTCCAGCGTATCCATTTGCTGATCGGCGAATGGCTGCCGGCACTGAATTTCTCTGTCGCCTTGTATGACGAACACTGCGGGCAGCTGAATTTTCCTTATCACGTCGACGACCACGAACTGCAACCCGAACAGCCCGGAACCATCACCGGGCGCCTGTGCGCCGAAGTCATTCGCAGCGGTCAGCCGATCCTGCTGACCCCGGAACTGGACAATGTGCCTGACGGGTACGAGGCGCTGGTCGCGAACCAGCAATCGTCCTGTTGGCTGGGCGTGCCGTTGAGTTCGCAAAACGGCACCATCGGTGCGCTGATCGTCAAAAGCGTGCCCGGTGGCGAGCGTTACACGGAACAGGACAAGGAACTGCTGCAGTACGTTTGCGCCCAGGTCGCGACAGCCATCGAACGCAAGCAATTGCATGCCCGGCTGCAGCGCATGGCCCAGTACGATCAACTCACCCAGTTGCCCAATCGCGAGTTGCTCCGTGAGCGGCTCAAGGCTTCATTGGCCCTGGCCCGTGCAGACGGCGGCCTGATGGGATTGCTGTACATCGATCTCGACCGCTTCAAAGAGGTCAACGACACCCACGGCCACGCGGTGGGCGACATGCTGCTGCAAGCGGTCGCCAATCGGCTCACGCATTGCGTGCGCGAAACCGACACGGTGGCGCGCATTGGCGGTGATGAGTTTGTCGTATTGCTGCACAGCATCCACGCCAGCGAAGACGCCGGCAGCGTGGCGGAAAAAGTCCGCCAGGTCCTCTCCCAGCCTTTGCGCCTGGACGGGCACAGCGTGAATATCCAGCCGAGCATCGGCGTTGCGCACTACCCCGAGCATGGCACCGAAGAAAGCCAGTTGTTCAGGCATGCCGACGAAGCGATGTACAGCGCCAAACGCCAGCAGCACCTGCGATTCGGTGAGTGAGCATTCACCACCGTTCGTCGTGGCGATCCCATGTTTTCTAAACCTTTGCGGTGTTCGAAATTCTGATTCTATGCGGGCTTATGCTCGCTGCGCTCATCAAAAGAGGTAGAGAATCATGCCTAACTCAAGAAACTCGAACTCGGGAAACTTCGCCAACGATCGAACGAAGGCGTCTGAAGCGGGTCGCAAAGGTGGGAAAACTACCACTACGACTGTCGAAAAAGACCCTGCGAAACCCGATACGGGCCGCAAAGGCGGTCAGAAATCGAAATAGTCGCTGAGGTAGTTTTGATCGAGAGGCGGGGGCGCAAGCTCCCGCTTGAATTTTTCAAGAGGAGGGCGCGACCATGAGCCGGATGGCCACCCGATTACGCAATGCCAGTTTTGCCACGTTACTGGGCCTGTTCGCCAGCAGTGCGTTTGCCCAGTCCCCTGCCGAATTCATCAATGATGCCTCGGCCAAAGGCATGGCCGACATCGAAGCCAGTCGCCTGGCGCACCAGTTGTCCGAGTCCAAAGAGGTCAAGGATTACACCATCGTCGTCATCAACGACCGCACCACCGCCAACCAGCATCTGGCGAAAATCGCCAAGCAACTGGATTTGCCTGTGGCCCCACGCGAAGAAGTGGTCGACAAGGCCAAGGCCCTGATGCCGGAAGTGAAGGCTGACGCAAGCTTCGACCAGGCCTACGCGGCCAGTCAGGTGAAAACCACCCAGGAAGCCATCGAGCAGCTGCAGCAGGCCGCGCAAACGACCGACGTGCCGCAAATCAAAGCCTTTGCTGAAGAAACCCTGCCCAAGCTGCAAAACCATCTGCAGATGGCCAGGGCACTGCAAGCCAGCCGCTAGGCGTTGGCAGTTTTAAACATAAACGGCGCGTGACTCAGGTCAGGCGCCGTTTTTTGTTGCTCAGCATTCGTCCCACTTCGGCTTTTGCTTGCGGTTTGAAACGAGGCCCTCCAGCTCGAAGACTTCGTTCTCGCCCATGGCGCGATAGTGCTTGCGCAACGCTTCCAGTTGCTTCAGATCGAGCAATTCGAGCCCCAGCATCGCATTTCGCGCCTCCTTGTTGACCCGCAACAACTCATCGATTTTGAGGTGCAGGATGTCGGTGTCACGGTTCTGCGTGTTCTGGATCAAAAACACCATGAGGAACGTGATGATCGTCGTCGAGGTGTTGATGATCAGTTGCCAGGTGTCGTTGTAATCGAAAATCGGCCCACTCAGGCCCCACAGACCAATCAGGATCAACGCGCCCATGAAGGTCTTGGGGCTACCGGCCCACAGAGCGAGTTTCTGTGAGATTTTTGCGAATTTCATTGCCGTGTTCCTTATAGGGATGCGCCTGATTTTGTGACAGCGCCGGCATGCTGAAAATTCTGCGTACATTTCTTGTTCGTCCAAATCGGTTTCCCAAAGGCCTCCACGCTCATCGCGTCAGAGCGATCAATTGCGACGAACTGCAAGCCCAGCCCATCAGGCCGGTTTATTCAAACTGAATGGCCCGGCGCGAGGGCTCGCTTTGCAATCAACCCATACATCTTCAGGAGAGGTCAGATCGACGGGAGCGCTGTATCTTGGTGACCCCGTTTTGCAGAAACGCACCGTCAGGAGAACGCAATGAGTTGGTCCGCCAAACAATACGTCGCTTTTGAAGATGAACGCACGCGCCCGGCCCGTGACCTGCTGGCTGCCATTCCCGGCACTGGCGTGCGCTCGGCCCTCGACATCGGTTGCGGCCCCGGTAATTCGACCGAATTGCTGGTGGAACGCTTCCCCAACGCCACGGTGCGAGGGCTGGACAGTTCGACCGACATGATCGAAGCCGCCCGCAAGCGTTTGCCGCAGGTGCAATTCGATACCGTTGACATTGATACCTGGAGCGAGAGTGGCCCCTTCGATGTGATCTTTGCCAATGCGGTGCTGCAATGGCTGCCGGATCACGCGAACCTGCTGCCGGCATTGGTGAAAAAGCTGGCGCCCGGTGGCAGCCTGGCGATCCAGATGCCGGACAACCTCAACGAGCCCTCCCACCGTTTGATGCGCGAAGTCGCAGCCGATGGCCCCTGGGTCGGCAAACTGGCAGGCGTCGCCGGGCAGCGGACGGAAATGGAAAGTGCCAGCGGTTACTACTCGATGCTGCGACCTCACTGTTCCCGGGTCGATGTGTGGCGCACGACGTACCACCACCCGCTCGCGGGCGGCGCTCCCGGTGTGGTCGAGTGGTTCAAGGGCAGCGGTTTGCGGCCGTTTCTCGAGCCGCTGGATGAGGCGGAGCGGGCGCAGTACCTCAAGCAATATCAGGCGGCCATCGAACGGGCTTACCCGGCGCTGGCCGATGGCTCGGTGCTGCTGCCGTTCCCGCGATTGTTTATCGTCGCGAACCGTTGATGCCGCTCTCTCTGTAGGAGCGAGCTTGCTCGCGATGGACGTCAACGATAACGCGTATTTTCTGAATGAACGCGTCGCCTTTTAGACCATCGCCGGAGCGCCGCAACTGAATCTTATAGCGATGCCCTGACCACCAATGGACAATCAACTGGCTGGGCTCCCGATACGGCGAGGGTTTCGATCAGGTGCCGGGCAGCCTGGCGACCGATCTCGTAGTACGGCAGTTGCACCGTGGTCAGCGGCGGGATGAACAGCTCGGCAATACCGATCATGTTGTCATAGCCGAGTACGGCGACATCGTCGGGAATTTTCAGGCCACGGCCCAACAACAGCTGATAGGCACAAAAGGCAATGCGGTCGTTTCCACAGATCAGAATATCGAATTGGGGGCGACCCTCAATGATATGCCGGTCGAGGATGGCTGCGGTTTCACCATAGGCGTCATGATCGGAAAGGTCGTATTGCAGAAGCGCTTCAGGCGCCAGTCCGAATGCCTTACAGGCACGCTGCAGGCCTTTTTGTCGCAGATCCCAGGCCAGACTCTGTTTTGGCAGATTGATGCACAGAGGCCGCCGATAGCCCTGGCTCAACGCGTGATGTACGGCTCGATACTGCCCCGTTTCGTCGTCTGGCACATAACTCACCAGGCTACTGTCATCGGCCAGGCAATTGGCGAGTACCAGGGGTTTGCTCTTCAAGCGCTCGGGAATGCACACCTGGCGAAAACCCATGGCGCTGAAGATCAACCCGTCGGGACGGTGCGACAACATCAGGTCGATGTTCTGGTCGGTGGGCGGGTTGCTCAACAGGTTAAGGATAAAGACATTCCAGCCAGCTTGCTGCGCGGTCTGTTCGATGGACAGCAGCAACTCGACCGCGAACGGTGTGGTCGCGGTATCCAGCGCGAACACACCGATGGTGCGCGACTGGAGGTTGTCGCCGCGCATCTTGCGCGCCGACAGGCTCGGTACGAATTGCAGTTCATCAATGGCGCGACGCACCCGCTGAAGGGTTTCGGGGCTCAGTTTTTCCGGATTGTTGAGCGCTCGAGAAACCGTCATCAGGGACACGCCGGCCAGCTGTGCAACGTCTTTCACTGAAGTCATGCGAGGCAAGGCCGGTCAGGTTGACGCAGGATCATGACACAGGGCCCGGGCTTCTCGCGACTCGAATGACGCTGCTCGTAGCCATCCATCGCTCACAGCCATCCAGAGTCGAGAGGCCATGCCTTGGGAATAGAGACACGCCCGCCACTCCCGTGGTTAAACAGCTTCACGCCCAGACTGTCGGGCCGCGGATAGAGGCGACTGCTGAGGCTGAAGCGCCCGTTTTCGTCGAACACCTCAATGGACGAGCGATCGAGGAACACACGCAGTGCCAGTCGCTCTTGTGTCGGGTCTATCGACACGCTGCGCTGACCTGTGACTTGCGCACCCGAGCGGCTGCGGTCAAGTACCAGGCGCTGCAACGCCGCATCGTAGTAGAGCAGGGTTTGTTCATGGCCATCGTCGCTGCAGCGCAAGGCGATTCCCAGGTGGCCGTCGGTGCAGCCGAGCATATCCAGGTGCACGTGGATTTCGAGCATGTCGCCATTCACTTCCGGCACCCACCGGGTTCCCGACTCCTCCCACCACGGCGTACTCGGCAATGGCGCCTTGCGCAGAGCGGTGAGCTCCCGTGCCGGATACACGCAAAGGCGATCGGCGTGCAGTTCAAGTTCGCGTGGCAATCCGAGCATGCCGCACCAGTGATGGGCCTGGCTCGGCATCGGGCTTTCCCACATGTCGAGCCACGCCCACACAAGGCGCCGACCATCGGCGGCCAATAGCGTCTGCGCTGCATAGAAATCGTGGCCGTTATCCAGCTCGATAAACGGCCCGCCAGTGAAGTGCCATTCGTTGTCGAGTCGGCCCACCCGGTAACCCGTCTGGTACTTGTTGAGCCGATCGTAACCTTGGGGTGGCATGCCTTGGGGGGAGTACAGCAGCACATCGCGTCCGTTCAGTCGAAACAGATCCGGACACTCCCACATATAGCCATCGCCCTCGCTGCCGCCGGACACATAGTCAAGGAACTCCCAGACGTGCAGATCCGTGGAACGGTACAGCGGGAGCAGCGGCCTATCGCCCAGACGTGCGCCGGCAATGAGGTACCAATAGTCATCCTCCTTCCATACCTTGGGGTCACGAAAGTGCATGATCGTGTCTTGCGGCGCGGTCTCGATGACTGCGCCATGCTTGACGAACCGGATGCCGTCGACGCTGGTGGCCAGGCACTGGACTTGACGGATCGAGCGTTCGTCCCCCACGTCCCCAAGCCAGGTATGTCCGGTGTAGATCAGCGCCAGGGTATCGCCACACACCACCGCGCTACCGGAAAAACAACCGTCACGGTCGAAGTCATCGCCGGGCGCCAGTGCAATGGGCAGGTGCTGCCAATGAACCAGATCGGCACTCTTGGCGTGCCCCCAATACATCGGGCCCCATTTCGCGTCGAAGGGATGGTGTTGATAGAACACGTGGTATTCGCCACGAAAGTACACCACCCCGTTAGGGTCGTTCATCCAGCCTGCGGGAGGGGCAAGATGATAACCGGGACGATAATCGTCAATGGCGCGAGACAGACCATCACGCAGCGCATGCTGCGCAATTTCAAGGGCAGCGGACATTGGAACACTCATGGAATTCAAAGACACAGTCATAGGGCGCTTGCTCGTGCCGAGCGCAGAGGGACGCCATCCGGCAGGGTTTCAATAGCGTGTGGGTGGCGCTTCAAGGCCGTGCCGTCGGCGTCGAACAGGTGCAGGTTGTCGATATCCAGTTGCAGCTCAACCCGATCGCCTGCCTGCCAGCCGGCGCTGACCTCGCAACGACAGATCAGTGGTTCCTCCTGGCCTGTCTCGAGGTGCACATAGGTTTCGCTACCCAGGTATTCGACCCCGGTCACGACGACGCCGGCGGTTCCCTCGGCCGCCTTGAGCGACACATGCTCCGGGCGAATCCCCAGGCTCAATTGCGTGCCCGCTGCCAGGTTCGAACTGTCGAAGGGCAGGGGCGTGATACCCCATACGAGGGTATCGACCAGGCTGGTTTCGCCTGGGGCCTGCAGGCGAGCCGGCAGAAAATTCATCCGGGGCGAACCGAGAAAACCGGCGACAAAGCGGCTGGCCGGGCGCTCATAGAGTTCGCGCGGTGAGCCGACCTGTTCTACGCGACCACCATTGAGCACGACAATTTTGTCGGCCAGGGTCATCGCTTCAACTTGATCGTGGGTGACGTAGATCATGGTCGAGCCGAGTCGATCATGCAGCCGGGCAATTTCGTTGCGCATCTGCACCCGCAAGGATGCATCCAGGTTGGAAAGCGGCTCATCGAACAACAAAATGTCCGGTTCCCGCGCCATGGCTCTGCCCATGGCCACACGCTGACGCTGTCCTCCAGACAATTCCTTTGGCTTGCGTTGCAGCAGTTTGTCCAACTGCAGGATTTGCGCAGTTTTCAGCACACGCTCGCGCAGGCTGCTCCTTTCAGTCTTGGCCAGTTTGAGACCAAAGCTGATGTTGTCGTAGACGCTCATGTGCGGGTACAGCGCATAAGACTGAAACACCATGCCGACGCCACGCTCGCGCGGCTCCAGGTCGTTG
>Ga0247818_10001647_pt1 | contig 14289 bp, 8 predicted proteins | sample 13C_Glucose_Day1_FD_192424 | JGI IMG/M metagenome (GOLD analysis project Ga0247818, IMG submission 192424) | Soil microbial communities from agricultural site in Penn Yan, New York, United States - 13C_Glucose_Day1 | ecosystem: Environmental > Terrestrial > Soil > Agricultural land | place: USA...
AAGGTGAATTCGAAAACCGCCTCAAGTCAGTCATCGAAGAAACCAAGCGCAGCCTGCACCCGATCATTCTGTTCATCGACGAAGCGCACACCCTGATCGGCTCCGGTGGCCAGGCCGGGCAGAACGACGCCGCCAACCTGCTCAAGCCAGCCCTGGCTCGCGGCGAATTGCGCACCATCGCGGCGACCACCTGGGCCGAGTACAAGAAGTACTTCGAGAAAGATGCCGCCCTCGCCCGTCGCTTCCAGGTGGTGAAGGTCGAAGAGCCGGACGAAGACAAGGCGATCCACATGCTGCGCGGCCTGCTGGCCAAGATGCAGGAACATCACAAAGTCACGGTGATGGACGAAGCGCTGGTGCAGGCCGTGCGCCTGTCCAATCGCTACATCACCGGGCGCCAACTGCCGGACAAAGCCGTCAGTGTGCTGGACACCGCTTGCGCCCGGGTCGCCCTGGGGCAATCGGCACAGCCGGGGCCGCTGGAAGACTGCAAGCGCCAGATCGACAATCTGCAGGCGGAGATCTCGGTACTGCAACAGGAAGCCGCCAAAGGCAGCGACCATGCCCGCCGCCTGACCGCCCTCAACACCGAACTGCTGAGCGAACAGCAGGCCCGCGATGCCCTCGAACAGCAATGGCAACGCGAGCTGCAACTGGTGGAAAAACTCGGCGCCCTCAGCCATCCGGAAAATCAGGCGCCGGATACCCAGGAGATTGCCGCGGTGCGCGCCGAACTGGCCAGCGTCCAGGGTGAGCAACCGCTGGTGCATGCCCTGGTGGATGGCGGCACCATCGGTGAAGTGATCTCCGGCTGGACCGGCATCCCGCTGGGCAAGATGCTGCGCGACGAAATCGACACCGTGCAGCGCCTGCCGGCATTGCTGGGCGAACGGGTGCTCGGCCAGGACCACGCACTGCAGGAAATCGGCAAGCGCATCAAGATTTCCCGCGCACGCATGGAAGACCCGAACAAACCGATCGGCGTGTTCCTGTTGCTCGGCCCGAGCGGCGTCGGCAAGACCGAAACCGCACTGGCGCTGGCCGACACCCTGTACGGCGGCGAGCGTAACGTCATCACCATCAACATGTCCGAGTACCAGGAAGCCCACACTGTTTCGAGCCTCAAGGGTTCACCTCCGGGTTACGTCGGTTATGGCGAGGGCGGCGTGCTGACTGAAGCCGTGCGGCGCAAGCCCTACAGCGTGGTGCTGCTCGATGAAGTGGAAAAGGCCCACCCGGACGTGCTCGAACTGTTTTTCCAAGTGTTCGACAAAGGCGTGCTGGATGACGGCGAAGGTCGCGAGATCAACTTCCGCAACACCGTGATCATCCTCACGTCCAACACCGGCACCGACCGCATCATGCAGTGGTGCCTCAATGCCCAGCCGCAACCGACGCCGGAAGATATCGTCGAAGGGCTGCGTGACGAATTGAACCAGGTGTTCAAGCCGGCCTTCCTCGGCCGCCTGACCATCGTCCCCTACTACCCGGTCAAGGACGCGATTCTGGAGCGCATCGTCGCACTCAAGCTTGCGCGCATTCGCCAGCGCTTCGAGCGTAATCATCAGGCTGTCCTGAGCTATGACGAGGCGCTGGTCAAGGCCATTGCCTCGCGCTGCACGGAAGTCGACAGCGGCGCCCGCAACATCGACAACATTCTGTCCAAGACCCTGATGCCGGAACTGGCGCAACGGGTGCTGGAGCGCATGGCGCAGGACAAACCGATTCAGAGTTTGAACATCGAGTTGGGCAGCGACGGCGATTTCGCCTATCGCCTGAACTGATCGGGCATTTACAGGTAGTGGTCATGGACAAGAGATATTCAGGGAAGCGTCCCGCGAAAACGGCATTGGCCAAATGCCTGACGGCGGTGGCGATGATGGCGGTACTGAGCGCCTGTGGCGTCACCGACCGGGTCGGCAAGCGCGTGGACGACACGTGGGCCGGCGACATGCTGTTCGACGACAACGAGAAAGTCATCCTGACGTCCGACGGCGGTAACCAGCTCAATCCCGACGCGTCCGGCAAACCGCTTTCGGTGGTGCTGCGCGTGTACCAGCTGACGTCGCTGGAGCGCTTTGCCTCGGTGGATGCCGACTCGCTGTGGGACGACCCGCAAAAGGCTCTCGGTAATACGCTGATCGAAAACCGCGAAATCACCCTGTTGCCGGGCATGGGGCAAGTCGACAAGTGGCCGCTGAACAAGGCGGCGGGCTATGTCGGTGTCGCGGCTTTTTTCCGCACCGACGAGAACAGCCACTGGAAGGTCGCGTTTGATGCCAACTCCCTGCGCAAGGACGGCATCTGGTTCTCCTCCGACGGTCTGCGGGTGCTGGTGGACAACAACACCGTGTCCGCCGTCAGCGGTGTCGATGTCCTGGACAAACCCAAGACCCAGGAGCAACTGGCCAAGGCCACCGCCCAGCCCGACCCGTCTGCCGAACCGACACTGACCGAACGTGTTCAGGACGCCGTGGTGCAAAAGGTCCAGGACAAAGCCGTTGGCTCTGCGCAAAAAGCCGTGGACTCGAAATTGAATTCATTATTGGAAGGCGCTCAATGAGTAAGCAAAGCCGGGTGATGTGGTCCGAAGGCATGTTCCTTTTGCCACAACATTTCCAGTATCAGGATGAGTTCCACCAGCATCAGCTGGCGCAGGCGACCCTGCGCAACACGCCTTTTCACTGGGGCGTGCAGTTGCTGGAAGTGGACGAGGAAGCCCTCGCCACCGGCTCCCTGCAACTCAAGCGGCTGAAGCTGGTGTTTCCCGACGGCAGCCTGTTCGACGCACCGCAGCACGACCCGCTGCCGGCGGCTCGTGACTTGAAGGATTTGCTCAAGGGTAACGACCTGAAGGTCTACGCCGCGCTGAAGCTGCCGGAGCCCTTCGGCCTGAATTACGTCGAAGACGGCCAGGAACAAAAGACCGGGCGACGCTTTCGCAAGCAGTTCGACACCTTGCCGGACCTCAACGAAGGCGACCTGGAAAACGAAATCACCAGCCTGCGCCTGAACGTGGTGATGCTGATCGACGGCGACAACCTCGATGGCTACACCTGGTGCCCGATTGCCCGGCTGTCGCGCAACAACATCGGTGGCTTCAACCTCGACGGGCATTTTGTGCACCCGACGCTGCACCTGGGCACCCACGACACCCTGATCGGACTGGGCAAGCGTTTGCTCGGCGCCCTGCAATCCAAGAGCAAGGCGCTGTCGGGCCGTCGTCGCGAGCGCGCGGACCAGATCGCCGAGTTCGGTTCCAGCGACGTGACCCTGTTCTGGCTGTTGAACACGGTGAACCGTGCCCACCCGGCCCTGGCCCACCTGCTCGCGCATCCGCGCCTGCACCCCGAGCGCTTGTATCTGTTCCTGGCCGAACTCGCCGGCGGCTTGCTGACGTTCTCGCTGGACACCCAGCTCAACGACATCCCCGAGTACGACCACCACGACCCGGCGGCCTCGCTGGTCAAGCTCGACGAAATGATTCGCGTGCTGCTCGACAACGTGGTGCCGAACCAGTGTGTGGTGATCAACCTGACCCAGACCAAACCCTCGTACTGGCAAGGGCAGTTGCACGACCCACGACTGGCGGAGGCGGACTTCTACATCTCCGTGCACGCCGACATGCCGGGGGCGAGCCTGCTGGAACTGGTGCCGCGAGCGTTCAAGGTCGGCTCGCCGGAAGACATCGAAGTGGTGGTCAACAGCGCCATGCCGGGGGTCACCCTCAATCACTCGACACGCCTGCCCAATGCGATTCCGGTGCGACTGGACAATCACTACTTCTCCATCGAACCCCATGGCCGGGTGTACGAGCGAATGATGAGTGCCCAGGCCATCTCTTTCTATGCGCCCAGCGCGTTCACCAACCTCAAGCTTGAACTGATGGCGGTACTCAAATGACCGAAGCCGTACTGCAAGGCGCCGTTGCGGCCGCCCGTGAAAAACCGACCCTCAAAGATCTGGTGCAGGATTTCATCAGCATGGCGCTGATCGTGCGCAAGGGTCGCCAGGTGACTTCGGTCAGCGCCTTCGAGGCGAGCGTCGACACCTTCTTCAAGGCGCTGGAACGCGATGCCCGTGGCGCCAACTACAGCGTTGAACAGGTGAAAGACACCCAGTACGCCCTGTGTGCCTTCCTCGATGAAAGCGTGTTGCGCTCCGGGGACAACGAGTTGCGCCGGCACTTTGAATTGCAGCCGCTGCAGTTCCGCTATTTCGGCGTGCACCTGGCCGGCGAAGGTTTCTTCGAAAAAATCGATGCACTGCGTGGCGACGTCAAACAGAACCTCGACGTGCTCGAGGTTTACCACCTGTGCCTGGCCCTGGGTTTCGAAGGCAAGTTCAGCCTCGGGCAAAAGGACCAGCTGCGTTACCTGGCCAATACCCTGGGCCAGGACATCGCGCGCTTTCGCAAGACCCCCAAGGCCCTCTCGCCTGACTGGGCGTTGCCCGACCAGGTCTCGCAGATGCTGCGCCATGAGGTGCCCCTCTGGCTCTACCTGGCGCTGATTGCGCTGGTCTGCGCGGGTGTCTACCTGACGCTGGACTGGTTGCTGGGCAAAGACCTGGCCGCATTGTCCGAACAAATCAGCCAGCTGTTCAGTGCCTGAAAACAGGTCAGGTAATCGAGTCAGGAAGACATGAAGACATTATTGCGCTCGTTGAAAAGTTTTTGGTTCCTCGTTCCCGTCCTGTGGCTGGCGAGCCTGGCGGTCTGCTGGTTCGTGGCCCCGCACGTGAGCTGGCTGCGCGGTTATGCGCTGGAGGCAATGGCGATCGTCAGCGCCTTCTACCTGCTGATCATTGTGCTGCGTCAGTACAAGCGCATCCGCGCCGAGCACAACCTTGAAAACCTGGTGCAGATCGAAGTCGATCGTTCGCTCAAATCCACTGGTGAATTCCGCGATCAGCAAGTGCTGCGCGAACGCCTCAAGCATGCCATCGCCATGCTGCGCGCCGACCGTTCGGCCGGTGGCGGCGGTTCGTCGGCGCTTTACGATTTGCCGTGGTACCTGGTCATCGGCATGTCGGCAGCGGGCAAGACCTCGTTGCTGACCCGTTCGGGCCTGTCCGCAAGCATTGCCAGCAGCGCCAATGACACCCAAAGCGGCACCCAGCATTGCGATTGGTATTTCAGCCCCGAGGCCGTGATGATCGACACGGCCGGTCGCTACCTGCGGGACGACCCGTCGGCCAGCGAATTCGCCGCCTTCCTGCGCATGCTGAAAAAGCAGCGCAGCAAGGCCGCGGTCAACGGTCTGGTGTTGGTGGTGAGCCTGCCGGAACTGCTGGCGTGCAGCGCCGCCGAGCGCAACGAACTGGCCGCCCAACTGGTGTCGCGCATCGAGGAATACAACGATTGCCTGGACGCCAGTCCGCCGATCTACCTGATGCTGAGCAAGACCGATCAACTGCCGGGCTTCAGCCAGGCATTTGAAGGCCTGGACCTGAACGAGCGCCAGCAACCGCTGGGCATGACCTTCGGCTTGTCCGAGATCCGCAACCAGGGCTTGCGCCCGGTGCTGGATGCCAAGCTGGCCAACCTGCACGGCCATATTCGCCGTCACGTCGACGCCCAGATGATTGCCTTGGGCGCCGATGCCAACAGCGCCCTGCTGAACTTCCCGAACTATTTCGCCGAGCTGTCGGGGGTGCTGGAGCAGTTTCTCCAGCACTTCGCCGAGACCGGTCGCAGCGGTGCGCCACTGTTGCTGCGCGGGCTGTATTTCACCAGCGCCTTGCAGACCGACCAGCAGTTGAGCCAGGTGTATGAAGACGACCTGGCCGAGTCGTTTGCATTGCAAGCGGAACATGAGCAACCGCAGCCAAGCAGCGGCAAGAAAATCAGCGACCGCAGCTACTTCATCACCGATACGTTCCGTCGGGTGATCTTCCCCGACCGTGACCTGACCCTCTATCAGTCGCGCCTGGGCAAGAACACCTCCGCCAGCCCTGCCCTGCTGGGCCTGGCGGTACTGGCCGGGGTTGCGTTCATTGGCTGGCAAGGCCTGTCGTTCCAGAACAACCGCCAATGGCTGGCCACATTGCGCGGGCAACTGACCGAGCTGCAACAGTCCCCGGAGCGTGCCGGGTTGCTCGCTTCGGGCCAAGGCCTGGAACTGCTGCGCGAGCAACTCTCGGCCATCGAGAAGCACCGTGCCAAAGGCGTGCCGCTGCAACTTGGCGCAGGCCTTTATCGTGGTGATGACATCTACCGCGTCGCGCAGGCCGCCTACTTGCAGCAACTGCGTACCCAGGCGCTGGAACCGGTCACCTTGCAACTGCAATTGCAGATGCGCGCCTTCAATGAGTTCGCCAAGACCATGGATGCGCAGAACAGCTTTGTGCCTGCGTCAAACAAAGCCGACTCGCTCAAGGCCCGCGTGCAGGGCCAGAAACTGCCGGTGCGCTTGAACAACCTGCCGCGCAGTGGCGGTGATGTTGCCAGCCGCCTGACCGGTGCCGCCAAGGGTGCCGCCAACAAGGCACGGGGGGACGCGCTGACGGCACTGCGCAACCCTGCCACCGCGAGCGATGCCGCTGATTTGTCGGCGACCACCGGTGGGCTTTCGCTGTCCGAGGAAATGCTCGGCCGGCTGGATGAGCGGCAAGTCGCGTCCATCATCGAGTCCTACAACGCGCTGAAGCTCTACCTGATGCTCACGCAACCGGGCACCCATCCAGACCCTGAATTCGTCGGCGCTGCATTGCCGGTGGCCTGGGCCAATACTGCCAGTGCCGACAATCCTGTCAGCACGGCGGTGATTCAGGACAACTCGCCGGTCTATGTGCAATTGCTCAAGAATGGCCAGGCACCGACCTTGTCGCGCAACGAGCAGCTCATCAGCGAAACCCGCAACAGCCTCAAGTCCTTCATGATTTCCAGCTCGCTGGTGGACCGTGAATACCTGCGCCTGCAACTCGAATCCGGCCGTCAGTTCCCGGCCGTTGGCTTGAGCGACCTGGTGCCAATGCCCGGCCGCCAGTTGCTGTACGGCACCGAAGCGGTTCCGGCGATTTTCACCCGCCAGGGCTGGGAGCAATTCGTCAAGCCAGAGCTGATCAAACTGGTGTCGGGCAACCTGCAAAACGAATCGGACTGGGTGCTCGACGGCGAAGGCGCCGACAGCATCGTGCAGAAGGCCAACTTCATCCGTGAATTCATGACGCGCTACAAGCGCGACTACACGCAAGCCTGGTACACCCTCATCGACAGCGTCGGTATTCGCCATTTCACCGACATGGCCAATGCGACCCAGCAACTGTCGCTGCTCAGCGACGTGCAGAACTCGCCGGTGAAAATCCTCCTGGCGGCGGTCAACGACAACACCCAATGGGATGTCCCTGCCCCTCGCGAAACCCTGCCAGCGGGCATCAAGCCCGATGACGGATTCTGGAGCAGCGTCACCGGGATTTTCGACGGGAAAAATGCATCGCCAAGCACGTTGACTTCACCTTTGCCAGCGGTCGACGACGGCAGCCTGGCCAAGCGCTTCGAGCCAGTGTCGCGGGTGTTTGCGGTGCAAAACGCCGAAGGCGCCGACAGCACGATCATGGACCGTTACCTCGCGGCCCTGCGCAAACTCAAGGTGCGGATGAACAATATCCAGCGCTCCCAGGACGTTGGCAAAAGCAGCAAGCAGCTAATCAGCGAAACCCTCGAAGGGCTGCCAAGTGAAGTGACCAGTGTGCGCAACTATGTCGAGACCACCGTCGACACCAGCCAGGGCGGTCTGTCCACTTCGTTGCAAGGCCTGTTCAGCTCACCGATCCAGTTTGCCTGGGAAACCCTGCGCGACCCGGCTGGCCAGCAGATTGCCAAAGCCTGGGCACAGCAGATTGCCAAGCCGTGGGAACAGGTCATGGCGCACCGTTACCCGATTGCGCCCGGCAGCCGCAACGAAGCGTCGGTCAAGGATCTGCAGCGTTTCGTCGACCCCGAATCCGGGCTGCTGCCGAACTTCAAGCGCAACGAAATCGGCAATCTGTCCGGTGGCGAAGGCCTGGGGATGAGCAGCAACAGCAAGGCAACGCCGCTGGTCAACCCGAACATGGTCAACAGCATCGACAAGGCCAGCTCGTTGGGCCAGGTGATCGCCAGCCTGTCTGACCGCGACAACGGCTTCGAGATCATGCTCGAACCTTCCGCCAACCTGACCGACATCATCTTCACCCTCGACGGCCAGGTGCAGCACTACCGCAACGGCAAGACCAGCTGGAGCCGCTTCTCGTGGCCGGGCACGACCACCACGCCGGGTGCTCGCCTGGATGTGGTCACCCTTTCCGGCGAACGCATCACGGTGTTCGACTACCCGGGCCGTTGGGGCCTGCTGCGGATGAACGACAGCGCGCGGGTCAACGATCTGGACGGTATCCAGCAACGCTTCAGCTGGAACACCAGCAGTGGTCCGGTCAGCCTCGCCGTGCGCAACTACGGCGGCGTCAAGCTGACGGACCTGGCCAACGTCAAGGCATTGAGCGCGCTCAACGCCAAAGAAGGTCAAGCGCTGTGAGCCGCCGAACCTTGAGCCTGGGAACCGCCCAATGATCGGTTGTTTCGGCAAGGTGCCCGCGAGCCCGGACTTCGTCAGCCTGCAAGGTGCGGGCGACGACGTCTGCGAGTTCGATAGCTGGCTGCAAGGCGCGCTGGCCGCCCTGCAGCATCGCGAAGACTGGCGCGAACTGTTCGACGGGTTGCCGCTGTGCTTTTTCAGCTACCGCGCACGCAGCGGCAACTGGTTGCTGGGCGGGCTGATCAGCTCGAGGGATTCGAGTGGACGGCGCTATCCGTTTTTCATTTTCCAGACCCTCAAGGCCAGCGAAGCCGAGCCTCTGGTCAATCCGTTCACCCTCGGCGAATTGTTCAGCGGGCAGATCAGGCCGTTGCTGCACTTGGCCGTCCAGGGCGAAAGCACCTCGGTGCTGTTCGACCGCATCAAGGCCCTGCGCCCGTTGCAAGGCCAGGACTTCGAGTTGTTCCGGCGCGTGCATGACAAGTTCCTGGTGAACTTCAACCTGCGCGATATCAGCACCGCGCTCGAAGGCGCCTACCCGGAATTCGTCACCAACGCCGTGTTGACCCGGCTTCAAGCCCTCAGGCGGCACCTGGCTCATGCGACGCCCATCGGCATCGCCCTGCCCTTGCCGGCGGAACGGGGCTTGAAAAATCCGACCGCCGATCTGTGGGTCACCTGGCTGACACAAATGACCCCGGAACGCGCCGTGCCGCAGATCAGCCTGCTGGCGGACGACTTCATGCGTCCCCGGCTGATCTGTTTTGCATCGCGCCAGACCAGCGACGCCTACCGCGTGCTGACAGGCATCAGTGACCGTTCGCAGAGCTACGACGTACTGGCGTCCTTCGATGCCTTTGACGAGCACCACCACACACACGCCTTTCCCGAAATCGACCGCCCTCTGGGTGACGTTATCGACCGTTTTGTCGATGCCCTGGATTCGAAGCCTGTATGAACAAGATCAAGTATTACTTCTTGCGCTATCAACCCTACATCCTGGGGGTGTGCTTTTTCCTCACGATCTTCGTGGTGTGGGGCCTCGGGCGTGCATTTGATTTCAGTTCGCTCAACAGCCTGCTGACCGGCATCGGTGTGTTCCTGGTGCTGTCCGCCGGTTATGTGCTGCTGCTCTATCGGGGCGTGTCCCGGCATCACAACCTCGAAGGCCTGCTGCGCGAGGATGCCGATCAGGCGGTGTTGAACGCGAGCCCGGCGGATCGCGAAGAAGTCAGCCTGTTGCGCGAGCGTCTGTTGCAGAGTATCGAGCGCTTGCACAGCAACAAGCCACGGGGCAGCAACCCCAAGGATGCGCTGTATGCCCTGCCCTGGTACCTGGTGGTCGGTCAGCCAGCAGCGGGCAAAAGCACCATGCTCTACCAGTCGGGCCTCAACTTCCCTTACGCCGAGCGTGAGGGCGTGCGAGTCGCCGGCCTGGGTGGCACCCGCAATTGCGACTGGTTCTTCAGCTCCGAAGCGGTGCTGCTGGACACCGCCGGCCGCTACATGAACAATCAGGAAGAGGCCGGCAAATGGCGCGCGTTCCTCCAACTGCTGCGCCAGCATCGCCAGCGCCGGCCGCTCAATGGCCTGATCGTCACCGTCAGCATCCACGACATCCTGCAAGCCTCGCTCGAAGATCAGGAGCGCATCGCCAAGCGCCTGCGCGAACGCATCCAGGAAACCCATGCCCTGCTGGAAGTGCGCCTGCCGGTGTACCTGGTGTTCACCAAGTGCGACCTGGTGCCGGGTTTTGCGCCCTTCTATCGCCAACTCGATGAAACCGCACGCGGCGAAGTCATGGGCAAGACTTTCTCCCACAAGGGCTATGAGCAGGCCGACTGGGGGCAGCGTTTCGGCGTCGCGATGGACGAGCTGGTCAGCTATTGGCACCAGGTGGCGAGCCAGCAGTTGGTCACTCAAGACATCCAGATCACCCGGCAGGATTCGGCGGTGTATCGGTTTCCGCTGGAACTGGCAGCCCTCAAGCCACGGCTTCAGCTGTTCGTCGATGCCCTGTTGCGCGCCAACCCTTATCAAAGTGCGGAACTGCTGCGCGGCTTCTATTTCACCAGTGCACTGGACGCAGACCAGCCGGAACTGGGCGGACACGCACGGCAAGTGACGGAGCGCTTTTCCCTGGAAGGTGATCGGGAGATCGCCAACGGTCACGCGCAGCCGCGCCCGTTGTTCATCAACAGTCTGTTCCGCAAGGTCATCATTCCCGACCAGCATCTGGTGGCGCTGTACACCACCAACCACCGCGAGCGTCGGCGCCGGGCGACCTGGATCGGCGGTGCCGCACTGGTCGCTGTGCTGCTGTGCAGCCTGTTGGGCTGGTCATACGTCAACAACAAAAACACCTTGCAAAGCCTCTCGGCAGAACTGACCCAGGCTGGCATCGACAACCGTTCTGTACCCGCTCAGTACACCGATTGGCAAACCCTCGATCGCCTGCGCTTCTGGACCGCGCACTACTACGCGCAGCATCACGACGAAGGTGTGCCGCTGCGCATGCGCCTGGGGCTCTATCAAGGCCACAAGGTAGAACCACTGGTGCGCAGCCGCTACTTCGACCGCCTGGAAAGCGTGATGCTCAAGCCCACGGCCGACAACCTGACCCGCTCGTTGTATTTGCTGACCACGCTCAAGGTCTATCAGCGCAACGCCAAAGAGTTGATGCCCGTGACCGGCGTGGACAGCGTCGAACCCAAGGCCCTGCCCAATGACAACCGGGCGCAATCCATCGCCGGTTTCGGCAAGGCAACGCTGGACACCTACGTCATGTTGTCCCGTGCACAACGGGAAAAGGCCGACCCGGCGTTCCTGAAAGCGAAAATCCCGGATTACTGGTACCCGGCGATTGCCCGTCAGGTCGGCAATGCCAGTGTCGCCGCTTCGGACTATGAGTTCGCCAGCCGTCAGATCAATTTCTACAGCGACCAGATCCACGAGCCGGACGTGCCGCGGATCCTCGACAACGCGTTCCTGATCTCCAGCTCGCGAAACTACATCAACAGCCTGCTGACCCAGTCGTTGCGCTCGATCGAAACCATCACGCTGGAGTCGGACACCCTGTTCGCTTTCGCCCGTGCGGACTTCCAGAGCCTGAAGACTGAAGGCCAGAGCCAGCTCAGCGCGATCGCCGGCAAGCTGCTCAGCACCCCGAACATCGGAAAAATCATTATCGCCGGGCACGCCGACCAGCTCGGCGATCCCCAGGGCAACCTGCAGGTTTCCAAACAGCGGGCACAAACCATCAAGACCTACCTGGTGGGCAAAGGCGTACCCGGCGAGCTGGTCGAAGCCGTCGGCGAAGGCAGCAACAAGCCCTTGGTCAAGTGCGACATGCAGCAGCCAAGGGCCCTGCTGATCCGCTGCCTTGAGCCTAACCGGCGAGTAGAAATCGAAGTGCGGGCACTCAACTGAGCATGCGCGCCTTGTGAAGAAATACCGGTATCCGGGTCATCTCGACGAGAGGCCCGGGCCGGCATAAGACACCTCTGTTGATTGTTTCGAAGAGGTTAAAACGAAGGGCTGCGACCTGTTTGCAGGTGACATCCCTTTAAATGAAGGTAAGGAGAAAATAGAAATGGCATTTGACGCATACATCCAGATCGACGGCATTCCAGGTGAAGTTCTGGACGACAAACACAAGGATTGGATCGAAGTGCTGGGCTACGAGTACGGCGCAACCCAGGCGACTTCCGCGACGGCCAGCTCATCGGGCGGTGCTTCGTCGGAGCGTGTTGCGTTGAGCGACTTCAGCATCCGCAAAGCCGTGGACAAGGCTTCCGCCAAGCTGTTCGAAGCCTGCTGCAAAGGCACGCACATCGCCAAGATCCAGTTGAACGTGAACCGTGCCGGTGGTGACAAGGTCACCTACCTGACCATCAACCTGGAAGAAGTCGTGGTGTCGTCGGTCAAAGCAGTCGCCGGTGGCAGCCAGAACGGTGAAGACAAATCGGTTGGCGATCTGCCGATCGAAGAAATCAGCTTCAACTTCGCCCGCATCAAGACCACCTACACCCAGCAGAGCCGTGCCGATGGCCAGGGCGGCGGTAACGTCACCGGTGGCTGGGATCGCACCGCGAACAAGGTTTTCGCATAACACCGTTGCAATGACGGGCCGCGCACGCGGCTCGTTTTCGGCACCGTGCCTGCCCGGCGGGCGCGGTGTTCTTTTAGTCTGATCAGAGTTTCCCATGTCTGAATTTCTCAACGACCTTTCGCTGGCCGAACTGACCGCGCCCATCAATGAGGGGAGCGGCGAAGACCTGAGCTTTTCCACCTTGTTCGATCAGGTGAAAGAAGCACGGCGAGCAGACCCCGATTACCTGACCCAGGGTGACTGGCAAACCGATCTGAAGTCATCCGACTGGGATCTGACCCTCACCCTGGCAGCCCAGGGCCTGGCTCGACAGAGCAAGGACCTGATGCTCGTCGCCTGGCTCAGCGAAGCCCTGGCGCACAAGTACCATTTCACCGGTATCACCTTCGGTCTGACCCTGGCCGAACGCCTGCTGGACAATTTCTGGACCGGCCTCTTCCCTTCCCTCGAGGATGGGGTCGATGAACGCGCTGCCCGCCTGGCGTGGATGAAAACCACCCTGACGGATGTGGTGGGCGGACTGCCGATCACCCAGGGCCAACAGTACGGCCTGCTGCGTTATGACGAATCCCGGCATGTCGAAAACCTGGCGTTGCAGAACCCCCAGGCCATGCGCGCCGCCCTCGACGAAGGCAAGATCAACGCCGAGGTGTTCCAGCGTTCGGTGGTGCTGACCGACTCCGATCACCTGCGCCAGAAAGCCAGCGAAATCGCCGCCAGCCTGAAGGCCTGCCAGCAACTGCAGAGCACTGCCGACAGGCTGTTCGGCCACGACGCGCCGAGTTTTGCCGGGCTCCATGACGTGCTGTCCCGCGCCGGGCAACTGGCCGAGAAACTGCTAAAGGATCGCGGTATCGAACTGAACCCGGCCCCTGTCGCGCCCACCCCGACCGTCGCCGAAAGCGCTGGCGCACAACCTGCAGGTGCCGCAATGACCCAGACCCGCCAGGACACTCCCGTCACACCACTTCGCACCACTCCGCAAACCCGCGACGAAGCGTTCACCCTGCTGGCTGGCATCGCGCAGTTCTTCAAGCAGACCGAACCCCAGAGCCCCGTCCCCTACCTGATCGAACGCGCGATCAAATGGGGCAACATGCCGCTCGAGGGTTGGCTCAATGATGTGATCAAGGACAGCAATGTGGTGGACAACATTCGCGATGTGCTGGGGACCAAGGAGGCGAAGTCCTGATGAGCTATCAGCACAAACGCTGAAAAACCTGTGGCGAGGGGGCTTGCCCCCGTTGGCTGCGCAGCAGCCCAAAAAAAACCGCCGCGCATCACCGTGAGCAACCCACTCTCTCAAGTGAACCGAACCTACGCAGGCGGATCAATCTGATCCAGCACCCGATTCGCCGTGATCTCCGCCAACATCACACTGTTGGAAATCCCCAGCAGCGCATTGCGCGACTCTCCATCCAGATGATCCACCAACTGGTGGACCATCACATCCACCGAGGCCAACGTCTCCACCAGGTAAACCACCAAGGTTTCGGTATCGACCTGCGGGTCGACGGCAAACAGAGTGCTGACCGTACGCGGCGTGGCTTTGATATCGGCAGTCGAGGGGAAGTGGAAATCGAGGGCGCGCTCGGCGGCTTCGTTGAGTTTGTTTGAGTCGGGTTCGTACGGGGATGCCGGATCGGTGTCCGGCGGGTTGGG
>Ga0247818_10001648_pt1 | contig 14283 bp, 15 predicted proteins | sample 13C_Glucose_Day1_FD_192424 | JGI IMG/M metagenome (GOLD analysis project Ga0247818, IMG submission 192424) | Soil microbial communities from agricultural site in Penn Yan, New York, United States - 13C_Glucose_Day1 | ecosystem: Environmental > Terrestrial > Soil > Agricultural land | place...
CTGCGAGCACGGCGCAGACCGCCCCTGCCTGTCGAAACACGTATGGCCCCACTGGTTTGGTCGTCCTGGCTCCGGACTGTCCGTCTGGGCCAACGCGGTGGGCGACACGCCGCCCCGATCGTCAAGAAATGGTAAAACGCATGGTCAGGCCGCCGGATCCCCCGAACGGCCCCCTCAATGGGTCAGACGCTTGGTCAACAGCGAGACGGTCTTGCCCGGGCTGCCCAGGCGGCCGACCTCGCGGTAGCCGCGGCCGGCGTGGAAGGCCAGCGACGCCGGGTTCGCCGGCTCGGCGTTGACCTCCAGCGTGAGCCGGCCGACTCCGAGGGCGTCGGCCTCCACGACGTCGTAGACCGCAGAGCCCAGGCCCACGCGGCGGAACTGGTCGCTCAGGACGATGCGGTCGAGGTAGTGGAAGGCGCTGCCGTAGAGCGCAGCGAACCAGCGGTAGTTGGGCGAGTCGTAGTCGGTGTCCGGCCCCATGGTGATGACGAAGCCCGCGAACGCGCCGTCCACCTCGATGACCTCGGCACGGCGGGCCCATGCCTGCAGCTGCTGGAGGCGCGCCGCGTCGAGCGGTGCGAGCATCTCGACGTTGGCCTCGTTGAGGTCGATGACCAGCGCGACGTCGCGCGGCTCGATGGGACGCAGCAGGGGAGTGATGGCCATGACGCGATTGTCTCAGCGGGGGCGCGACGACCCGACAGGCGTCCACAGGCGAGCCGGCCGGTGCCCCACCGTCCACAGGCGACGACAGCGCTCTCGGACTGCGCGCGGCACCGCCTCACCATGGGTGCACGGCAGCGACGAGAGGGTGCGAGCAATGGGAGACGATGACCTGGCAGGCCCGGCCTGGGCCAACGAGGTCCGCTTGACGGGGCGGGTGAGCGGCAGCCCGGAACAGCGGGAGATGCCCAGCGGCGACGTGGTCGTCCTCTTCCGCGTGGTCGTGCCGCGTCCCGCGGGACGCCGGGCCCCCTCGGCGCGCGGGGCGAACCGGAAAGGTGGCGCGACGGTCGACACCATCGACGTCGCCTGCTGGAGCGCTCGCACCCGGCGCGCCGCCCTACGGCTGCAGGAGGGGGAGACCGCGGAGGTGACCGGGTCCCTGCGCCGGAGGTTCTTCCGGGCCAGTGGCGGCGCCGCCAGTCGCTATGAGGTCGACGCCGCCACCGTGGCCAGGCCGAGAGCAGGCGCCTGACGGTACGACCCGGTGAGGTGGGGTTGGCTCAGCTGGCGATGGTCTCCGAGCCCTCGGTGAGCAGCATCCGGCGCTCGTCGGCGTTGAGGCCGCCCCAGACGCCGTGGCTCTCGCGCACCTCGAGTGCGTGCTTCAGGCAGGCGTCGACGACCGGGCAGCGCGCACAGTAGGACTTCGCGCTGGCCTCCCGCTGCCGACGACGGGCTCCGCGCTCGGACTGCGGTGAGAAGAAGGTCTCCGGGTCAGCCTCGTTGCAGGCCCCCTCGAACTGCCACTCGTAGCTCTCAACCACCGGCATCGGCAGACGCTTGATGTAGGCCATGGCGGATCCCTCTTTCGAACCTCAGCGGTGCCGGGTCGGCACCGAACTGCTGCACAACCTATTCAGAATGTTGTTCATCGCGCAAGATGGGTTGAAGAGGTTTATAGTTCTGACCGACAGGTGCACGTTCACAGGTCGAGCCCGAAGGAGGATGTCGTGGACACCAAAGATCGCTCGGGGGACCGCACGGACAACCTGAGCACAGCAGGGGATCGCCCAGGAGACCGCGGAGCCAAGAACCAGGCAGCACCGCACCACCCGGCAGGACCCCAGCTCCAGCCTGACAGCCATGTCCCGCGTGTGGAGCTGACGTGGAGCGTGGGGGGCGTGGCGGAACGCCTCGACGTCGCGCCGTCGACCCTGCGGACCTGGGACCGTCGCTACGGCATCGGGCCCTCGCAGCGCACCGAGGGCGGCCACCGGCGCTACGACGAGGTCGACATCCAACGGGTGCGGCTCATGGCACAGCTCACCGGCCGCGGCGTCCCTGCGGGAACCGCGGCGCGGGTCGCCACCTCTGTCGATGCTGCAGGCCTGGCGTCGGCCCTGGGGCCGGCGGCCGGCCTCGCCTCGACGGGGCGCCCCGGTGCTGACAGCGCCATCGAGGCGATCGTCTCGTCGGCCGCGGCCCTCGACGCCGACGGCCTGGCGCGCATCTACCAGCGGGTGACCCGCGAGAGCGACCTGGTCTCTGCCTGGACCACGGTGCTCGCGCCGGCGCTGCGCCGCATCGGCGAGCGCTGGAGCAACGGCTCCATGGGCGTTGACTCGGAGCACCTGGCCAGCGAGCTGCTCGTCACCGAGCTGCGCTCGCTCACGCGCGCCAACCGGGCCCGCATCGCCGGACGTCGGGAGGTCGTCCTTGCCAGCGCCGACGAGGAGCAGCACTATCTGCCGCTCGTGGCGGTCGAGGCAGAGCTGTCCCTGCAGGGCATCGGCTGCGTCTTCCTCGGCCCCCGCGTGCCGGCCGAGGCGCTGATCGACCTCGTGGGACGCTCGACGCCGCCCGTGGTGTTCCTCTGGGCGTCGATCAAACGACCGGCCAGCGACCCGTTGTGGAGCGCGCTCACGTCGGTCGACCGGCCGCTGACGCTGGTCATCGGCGGGCCGGGCTGGCCGGCCGAGCTCGACCTGCCGACGTCGTCGCCGGTCACCATGAAGCGTGCAGAGACGCTCGACGAGGCCTGCGAGGCACTGGCCGGCGCGGCGCTGACAGCCTGAGCTGTGCTGCTCTCTCGGCTTCCCGCTAGACACGGGGAATAACGCCGATAATCGACATTATGTCAACTAACGGGAAAGTCCCATGGGGCGGCGCACTCCCCTCGTCGTGAGCAGCCGACCCCTGGCCCACCGCTGGCCTGCGGTCAGGACGCTCTCTTGGGCTCGGCGACCAGCGCTCGCTCCGGCGCCTCGATGGCGCAGATGACACTGGTGTCGACGGCTCCCGTCCGGGCGAGCTTGTGCCAGCCAGCTCGGACACCACGTAGTGCCATGAGAACCGACGTGTACAGCAGGTAGGCCCGCAGCGGCTCGAACACGACGCGGTACACCGGCACGAGCAGCAGGTGGTCGGCCCGCTCATGCATCAGCACCACGGCGACCGCCGCGACGGCGAGGTGGGCCAGCATGAACAGCAGGAAGTACAGGACCACGACCCCCATGCCCTGCTGCTGCACGGCATAGACCGCCATGAGCGTGGTGAAGGGCAGGAACACCAACGGCACCGCGATGGACAGGACGTACGTGGGCAACACGAACCAGCCGAGCGGCCCATAGCGTCTGCGGAACACCATGTCCCGGTGCTTCCAGATGGACTGGAGCGTGCCGAACACCCAGCGGGTGCGCTGGGCAAGGAGCGCGTCGACGTTGTCGGGGGCCTCGGTGTAGGCCATCGCCTCGTCGTCCTGCGTGAGCCGCCATCCCGCCGCATGCAGCGACAGTGACAGGTCGCAGTCCTCAGCCAGGGTGGCGTTCGTGTAGCCACCGACACTGAGGATCGCCGCCGTCCGCCAGGCCGCGCAGGCCCCGGGGACGATAGTGATCGCACCCATCTCGTCCTGGGCGGCGCGGTCGATGCCGATCTGGGTGAGGTACTCGAGGGCCTGCCACCGGGTCATCAGGTTTCGCTCGCGGTTCCCGACCGCCACCACCCCCGCCACGGCACCGAGACGGCCGGTGCGGTCGAGCGCGAAGTGCCGCACCAGGCAGGTCACCGTGGTCGGCGTCAGCACGGTGTCGGCGTCGAGCGTGACGACGTACTGCCCCGTGACGTGCCGCAGGCCGTTGTTCAGGGCCCGCGCCTTGCCCCGGTTGGGCTGCGTCACCAGGACGATGCGGCTGTCCCGCTCGCGCAGGTGGCGCACGATGGCAGCGGTGCGGTCGGTGGAGCCGTCGTCGACCACGACCACCTCGCGGATCGGGAAGTCGGAGGCCAGGACCGTGCGAAGCGTGCGGGCGATCACGCGCTCCTCGTTGTAGGCAGCCAGGAGCACGGACACCGCGAGGCCCGTCTCCCCCGCGGCCGGCCACCGCACCCGGGCGCGGCGGCGATGACGTCGCACGGCGAGAACGACGTTGATGGTGTTGATGACCACCACGCAGAGGACCGCGAAGAGGAACAGCGAACGGACCAGGAGGTCGGGCCACACGAAGACCATCTGCACCGCCCGCAGGCCCACGTGGTCCCAGACATCGGGTTGCACCACGGCCACCCGAGACGCGAGGTCCGGCTGGACCTGCGGCATGGTCTGGAACGTGTAGCCGTGCGCCTTGGCGTAGGGAATGAGCCGACGGACGTAGTCGACGGTCATCCCGCGCCCGCTGCCACCCCCGTCGTGCAGGAGCAGGGTGACGTTCCGGCCGTCCAGCGGCGGCAGCGGGATGGCGCCGAGGCGCTGGTTCGCCGCATACGCCCAGTCGTCGGTGTCGAAGTCGTGCGACGTGACGAGGTAGCCCAGACGCTGGGCCCGCAGGATGCCGTCGATGGTGCTCTGCGTCGACTCCACGTCGTTGCCCTCGTAGGGCAGGCGGAAGTACGCGACTTCCCGGCCGGTCACTGCGCGGATGACCCGGTCTGCGACCACCATCTCGACGCGAGCCCGTGCGCTGCTGGTGGTGCTCACGTCGACGTGGGTCAGCGAGTGGTTGGCGACGGCGTGGCCCTCGCGGACCTCACGCTGGAACAGGTCCGGGTACTTGGCGATCATGGTCGCCGTGGTGAAGAACGTTGCGGGCACCTTGTTCTCGGACAGCAGGTCGAGAAGCTCAGGAGTCCACACCGGGTCTGGCCCGTCGTCGAACGTCAGCGAGATGGTCCGCTTCGCAGCAGCGGAGTAACCGAACCGCTGGATGGCGTAGCGGCTGGAGCCGATCACCTGCGCCTCCGCGGGCGTGAACGTCACCACGAAGCGCCCGGTGAACGGGTCGTGACCGGAGGCGACACCGCTTCCATGCCGGACGCTGAGAACCCGCACGAGAGGCCCCTCCCCCACCAGCGGGGTGTGCAGCCCGGTGTCGGCGCTGGTCACCACCGGTCCGAGCCGCTGGCCCTGTGCCGCCAGGGCCGGGCTCGCATAGAGCCGGGGCAGGACTACGGCAAGGAGCAGGGCGACGAGGACCGCGAGGAGGAGGACCCCCAACCGGAACCGCCGCCACCGACGACCTGACGGGTCGAGGAAGACCGACACCCTGTCCCCGCCCGTGCCGTCGGCAACCGTTCCCCCGCCGGCGGCAGGAATGGCTGGGACTGGCCTGTGCGCCGACCTGAGGCGTTCGGGCTGCGCACCTCTTCTCACGCGCCTGACCTCTCGACGTCATGGGGCACACAGCTGGACGGCCCTCCGAAGACCGCTCGCACATGCCGGAGCTCGCGTGAGCTCCATGACGAGTCTTGCGCCGGGAACAACGAACCACGTTGTGTAGTAACCGATTTCACGCGCAGGGGGTCATATTGACCTCAACGGACGACCCCCCTACGCCATTTCCCCTAACCCCGGACTAGGGCCTAGGTCCCGATGCACGGGAGCCGATCAGCCCGCAGATCCCCACGCCTCGCGCAGCCAACCGCTGACCTCGGCGTCGACCTCGGCCGGGCGGCGCACCTCGAGATGGTGCATCCAGACTGCGGCGGCGGGGTGGGCCACCTGCTTGAACCGGTCGGACTCGACCGGGTGGTCGAGCGCGACCGACAGCACGGCGGGCACATCGGAAGCGACGTACTGGCCCGGGCGCCACACGTACGCGAACCCCCGCCTGCGCCGGAAGGCGATCTGGCTCCTGGAGACCCTCACGTCGCACTCCCCCAGCGCAGCAACGGCTTCAGCCACCGCACGGTACACGGCCAGCCCGTCCTCGTGACCGGCGAAGAACGCCTCCGGTGTCCGGGGCGCGGCCTCCCCCGGCACTGCTACCGCCTCGCCTCTCCCCCACCAGCACTCGGTGACGACGCCTCGACCACCCACCACGCGGCATACGGGCTGAGCAGCACCTGTCCGTCCGCGCCCCCGTAGACGGCATGTCCCCCCAGCGCGTTGTGCGGCTCGACGATGCCGGCCTCGGCGAATCGCTCGAACGCAAAAGGTCGCCAGGTGTCCGTCACGTTGTAGACGCAGACCATGGGGCCACTGGCGTGCAGGCGGACGGTGGCCAGGACGCCGTCATCGGTGTCCATGACCACACGCGTGTCGGCAGCCGCGTGCAGCTGTGGGAGCCCGGACCGCACCCGCGCCAGGTGGGCGAGGCCCTCGAAGACCTTGCCGGCGACCGTCGACAGGTCGTGCCGTCGAGCCGCCCTGGCCCAGTCGAGCCGTGGACGGTGGGCCCACCGGTTGTCGTCGCCGTGCCCCGGCTCGCGAGCCCAGTCCGGGTCGTTGGGCATCCCGAGCTCGTCGCCGCTCCACAGGACCGGTATCCCGCCCCAGCCCGCGACGATCGCATGGGCGAGGAAGAGCCGGGCGAGGCCGCTGTTCTCGGCGCCGGCGGTCACCGCGTCGGCCAAGCCAGACAGGGACGCCCCCGTCCCGCTGATGCGCTTGTCCCCCGTCGCCGGGTTGTGCTGGAACACCAGGCCCCGTGCCCACGACCCGGGGAACTCCCCGGCATACCAGTCCGACAGGAAGCGACGGTGTGCGAAGCCGTCCAGGCCCACCGCGCGGGCGTCGTCGTCGTCGATGGCCCAGCCGATGTCGTCGTGGCAGCGCGTGTAGCAGATCCAGGTGCCGCTGGGCGGCGTCGGCGGGAGCGCGGCCAGGGCCTGCCGGGCCAGCACCACGTTGCGGGCCGCGAGCATCGACCACACCTGGACCATGAGGCTGTTGTGGTAGGCGAGGTCGCTGACCCTGCCGGCATGCTCCCCCAGCCCGAGGTACTGCACGAGATCGCGCGGACCCACGATGGCCTCAGCCTTGAATACCGTTGCGGGACAGGCCATCCGGGCCACTGCGCGCAACGCTTGCGTCAACGCGTGGACCTCAGGCTGGTTCTGGCAGTTCGTCCCGAGCCGCTTCCACGTGAAGGCGATGGCGTCGAGGCGCAGGACCTCCACGCCGAGGTTGGCGAGGAACAGCACGATGTCGGCGTACTCGACGAGCACCTCGGGGTTCGACCAGTTGACGTCCCACTGCCACGTGTTGAAGGTGGTCCAGACGTAGGCGTCGAGCTCGTCGTCCCACGTGAAGCTGCCCGGCGCGAAGTCCGGGAACACCTCGGGGAGAGTCCGCTCGAAGGCATCCGGCTGCTCGCGGTCCGGGAACACGTAGAAGTAGTCGCGATAGCGCTGGTCTCCAGCCCTCGCCTTCTGCGCCCACTCGTGCTCGCGGGCGACGTGGTTGAGCACCAGGTCGAGCACGAGCGAGATGCCCCGTCCCCGCAGCACCCGGGTCAGCTCGCGCAGGTCGTCGACACTCCCGAGGTCGGCGCGCACCGTGCGGTAGTCCTGCACGGCATACCCCCCGTCGTTGTCGCCCTCGCGGGGCTGCAGCAGCGGCATGAGGTGCAGGTAGGTGACGCCGAGGTCCTCGAGGTAGTCCAACCGGTCGGCGACCCCGCTCAGGCTGCCGGCGAACCTCTCGGTGTAGCAGGCGTAGCCGAACATGGCGGGCTGCTGCAGCCAGTCGGGCTGGAGCACCCGGCGCTGGTCGAGCCGCCGCAGCTCCGGGTCCCGTTCGGCGTACGACCGAGCGGCCCGCTCCACCAGGCGCACCGACAGCGCGATCGTGTCGACGGACGGGTACAGCACCTCGAGTCCGGCCACCAGATCGTCCCACCAGCGCTCGAGGCGCAGCATGAACGCGTCCTGCTCGATCTCGGCCATGCCCGCGAGGGTGGCCCGTGCGGCGTCCTGCGCTGTGGCGAGTCGCTGGTCCGTCTGACCCATGGCCTGATTGAACAGCACTGCGCCGTTCTGCGGGGGCCAAGGCCGGCCCTTAGGCTCGCGCCATGGCCAGGGTTCGCATCGGCATCTCCGGGTGGCGCTACGCCGGCTGGCGTGGCGACTTCTACCCCAAGGGGCTGCGCCAGGCCGACGAGCTGTCCTACGCCGCCGAGCGGATGACGACGGTTGAGATCAACGGCTCGTTCTACTCGCTGCAGCGCCCGAGCTCGTATGCCGCGTGGCGGGCGCAGACGCCGGACGACTTCGTCTTCGCGGTGAAGGGTGGCCGCTTCATCACCCACATGAAGAGGCTGGGTGGCGTCGAGACGCCCCTGGCCAACTTCTTCGCCTCCGGCGTGCTCGCGCTCGGGCCCAAGCTGGGGCCGGTGCTGTGGCAGCTGCCGGAACGGCTGGCCTTCGACCCCGACCGGATGGCCGCCTTCTTCGGCCTCCTCCCCCGCACCACCGGACAGGCGGCTGAGCTGGCGAAGGGGCACGACGACAAGGTCGCCGACGACCGGGTGCTCATCACCGCGGAGGGCGACCAGCCGATCCGCCACGCCCTCGAGCCCCGGCACGCCAGCTTCGACACGCCCGAGGCACACGCGCTGCTCGCCGAGCACGACATCTGCATGGTGGTCGCCGACAGCGCCGGCCGATGGCCCTCGATGGGCGACGGCACCAGCGACTTCCGCTACGTCCGGCTGCACGGCGACACCGAGCTCTACACCAGCGGCTACAGCGACGCGTCCCTCGACCGGTGGGCCGGGCAGTGCCGGGCGTGGCGCGACGAGGGGCACGACGTCTACGTGTACTTCGACAACGACGCGAAGGGGTTCGCACCCCACGACGCCGTCTCCCTCATCGAGGCCGTGGGCGGGGTGGTCCGGGAGGAGAACCCATGACGTAGTCGAAGGGCGTCGGGTCGCCCGCGCCGCGCCGGACCACCTCGGGGTAGCCCTCGGAGAAGTCGACGACGGTCGTGGGCTCGAGGCCGCACTCGCCCGAGTCGATGACGGCGTCGATCTGGTGGTCGAGCCTCTCCTTGATCTCCCAGCCCTGGGTCATCGGCTCCTCGTCGCCGGGCATCAGCAGGGTGCTCGAGAGGAGCGGCTCCCCCAGCTCGGCCAGCAGCGCATGGACCACGGGGTGGTCGGGGATGCGCACGCCGACAGTCTTCTTCTTGGGGTGCATCAGCCGTCGGGGCACGTCCTTGGTCGCGGGGAGAATGAAGGTGTACTGACCGGGCGTGGCCGCCTTCACGGCGCGGAAGACCCGGTTGTCGAGGTGCACGAGGTGCGCCATCTGCGCGAAGTCCCGGCAGACGAGCGTGAAGTGGTGCCGCTCGTCGAGCTGCCGGATCCGCAGGATGCGGTCCTTGCCCTCCTGGTTCCCCAGCGCACACCCCAGGGCGAAGCAGGAGTCGGTCGGGTAGGCGATCAGCCCGCCGTCGCGGATGATCTGCACGGCCTGGTGGATGGACCGCGGCTGGGGGTCGACGGGGTGCACATCGAAGTACCTGGCCATGGCAGGACTGTATGCCGTGCCCACTATGTTGGGCGCGTGCGCGCACTCGTGAAGACCACAGCCGGGCCCGGACTGGAGATGCTGGACGTGCCGGAGCCCGAGGTCGGGCCGGCCGATGTGAAGATCCGCGTCCTGCGCGCCGGGCTCTGCGGGACCGACCTCCACCTCGAGCAGTGGGACGACTGGGCGGCCTCGACGGTCAAGCCGCCGATGACCATCGGCCACGAGTTCTACGGTCAGGTCACCGAGGTCGGCGAGGACGTGACCAGCGTCCAGGTCGGCCAGCGCGCCTCCGGTGAGGGCCACATCGTGTGCGGCATGTGTCGCAACTGCCGCGCCGGGCGCCGCCACGTCTGCATCCACACCAAGGGCGTCGGGGTCAACCGCGACGGCGCCTTCGCCGACTACGTGGTCATCCCCGCGAGCAACGTCTGGGTACAGCCAGAGGACCTCGACCCCGACCTCGGCGCGGTGTTCGACCCCTTCGGCAACGCCACGCACACCGCCCTGTCGTTCCCGATGGCCGGCGAGGACGTGGTCATCACCGGCGCCGGCCCGATCGGCGTGATGGCGGCGGCGATCGCCCGCCACGTCGGCGCCCGCCACGTCGTCGTCACCGACATCAGCGACTACCGCCTCGAGCTGGCCCGGAACGCCGGGGCCGACCTCGTCGTCAACGCCGCCCGCAGCAACCTGCGGGAGGCGATGGCCGAGCTCGGCATGAAGGAGGGCTTCGACATCGGCCTGGAGATGTCGGGCGTCCCCTCAGCAGTCGAGGACATGCTGGCCAACATGAACCACGGCGGCCGCGTGGCCATGCTCGGCCTGCCCCAGGACCGGTTCCCCATCGACTGGGGGCGGGTGATCACCCACATGATCACCATCAAGGGCATCTACGGCCGCGAGATGTACGACACCTGGTACGCCATGAGCTCGATGCTCCAGACCTCCTCGGTCCTGCGCGAGCGCGTCGCGTCCGTCATCACCCACCGCTTCCCTGCCGAGAAGTGGCAGGAGGCGTTCGACGCGGCGCGCTCCGGGCAGTGCGGCAAAGTCGTCATGGACTGGAGCTGAAGGGAATCGCATGTACGGCAACGTCAAGCAGGAGATCCGGGCCACCCTCGCCGAGATCGAGGCCGCGGGTCTGACCAAGAACGAGCGCGAGCTCACCTCGCCGCAGCAGGCGCACATCACGACGGCCAAGGCCGAGGCGATCAACTTCTGCGCCAACAACTACCTCGGCCTCGCCGACCACCCCGACGTCATCGCCGCCGCCACGCAGGCGCTGCAGGACTGGGGCTTCGGCATGGCCAGCGTCCGCTTCATCTGCGGCACCCAGACGCTGCACAAGCAGCTCGAGCACGCGATCTCGGACTTCCTGCACCACGAGGACACGATCCTCTACTCCTCGTGCTTCGACGCCAACGGCGGCGTCTTCGAGGTGCTGTTCGGCGCCGAGGACGCGATCATCTCGGACGAGCTCAACCACGCCTCGCTGATCGACGGCATCCGGCTGTCCAAGGCAGCGCGCTACCGCTACCGCAACGCGGACATGGCCGACCTCGAGGCCCAGCTCGTCGCCGCGAAGGATGCCCGCCGCAAGGTCATCGTGACCGACGGCGTGTTCTCCATGGACGGCTACCTCGCGCCCCTCGACCAGATCTGCGACCTCGCCGACAAGCACGGCGCCCTGGTCCTGGTCGACGACTCCCATGCCGTGGGGTTCATCGGCGAGGGCGGCCGCGGCACCCCCGAGCACTTCGGCGTGATGGACCGGGTCGACATCCTCACAGGCACGCTCGGCAAGGCCCTCGGCGGCGCGTCCGGCGGTTACGTCAGCGCCCACCAGGAGATCGTCGACCTGCTCCGTCAGCGCTCCCGTCCCTACCTCTTCTCCAACGCGGTCGCCCCGGTGGTGGCGGCGGGCTCGCTCAAGGCCATCGAGATCGCCCGGGAGTCCGCCGACGGACGGGCGGCCCTGAAGCGCAACACGGCCCTGTTCCGCGAGCTGATGGCCGCTGAGGGCTTCGACCTCCTCGAGGGCAGCCACCCGATCACCCCGGTGATGTTCCCGGGCGAGGACGGCGCGCGGCTGGCCGCACAGATCGCCGACGAGATGCTCACCGAGGGTGTCTACGTGATCGCGTTCTCCTACCCCGTCGTCCCACAGGGCAAAGCGCGCATCCGGGTGCAGCTGTCGGCGGCGCACTCCGAGGACGACGTGCGCGCGTGTGTGGCGGCCTTCGTCGCCGCGCGCGACCGCGTGGGCTAGGAGCCGGCCCCCGCCTCGCGGGTGGTGATCGGGGTTCCCCGCTCCACCGTGCGGCTCACCGTGCACAGGCGGTCGTGCGAGCGGGTGAGGGCGCCGGGCAGCCGCTTGCGCGCCTGGTCGCCGTCCTCCCCCTCGGGGAAGGTGACGGTGAACTCGAGCCTGAGGTCGCCCATGTGGTTGCCGGTGTCGTCCCTCAGCTTCTCGCCCGACGCCTCGACCGTGAACGTCTCGGGCTGCACACGCTTGGTGGTGATGAAGTCGACGTCGATGGCGGTGCACCCGGCGATCGCCGCGAGCAGCAGCTCGACCGGGCTGAAGTCCTCGCCACCGCCGCCGATGCGCATGGTCCCGCCGCGCTCGTTGGTGACGTCGAAGACGCCCTTGCTCACCCGCGTCAGCGTCACGGCGCGGTGGCCTGGGCCCGTCCCGCCCGTCTCCTCGGCCATGTCGGTCATCTCAGGTGCCCCATTTCTGCGCCAGGGTGCGCACGACGGTCAGGTTCCGCGTGGTGGCGGGACTGCCGGTGATCTTCTCCACCTCGGCGTTGCCGAGCCTCGCCTCGTGGAATGCCTTGCCCAGCTCTATCACGACGTCGCGGCCCAGGACGTGGACGCGCTCGCCCGCCGTGTCCCAGGACGCCAGCCGGGTGGCTGCGTCGGGCGTCACCTCCTCCCGGCAGAACGCCACGTAGCGCGCCACCTCTGTGTCAAAGGCCGGAGGTATGCCGTCCACGGCCGCAACGAGGTCCGTCAGCTCTCCGGGCCGGCGGGCCATCGCGACGATGTCGAACCCGGCTGCCGTCGAGAGGCACTCCCCCACTGCCACCTCGACCCGTGCAGGGCTGCGCATCGGGGTGGTCACGAGCAGGTTGCCGGTCTGGATGTGCGAGGCCACGTCGAGAAACGCGCTGTCCTCCAGCACCTTCCGGGCATGTTCCATGCGCAGCTTGCGCTTCCCCACGTTGACGGCACGCAGCAGCACCACGAAGGTGGGCATGTCAGAGGTGCACCGCCCCGGCGCCGACCTCCACGACGAGACCCCCCACCTGGACCACACCCTCCTCGGAGACGGCGAGCTCCAGCGTCGAGGGACGCCCGACCTGCGCACCCTGGCTGATCCGCCAGGTCAGGCCGGTGCGACCCTGCGCGACGAGCCACGCGCCGAGGTTGGAGCACGCCGACCCGGTCGCAGGGTCCTCCACGACGGCCGCCCCCTGGGTGAACAGGGCGCGGGCCTCGACGGTGTCCGGCCCGGTCGGCGCCCACAGGTAGACCAAGGTCTCGCCGCCACGGGTGCCCATCCCGGCATACTTCCGCATGAGGTCCGGGTGGCCCACGGCGCGGCGCACAGCCTCGAGCGACGAGGCCTGGGCGATGATCTGGCCGCTGCCCGTGCTGACCTGCTGCACCGGGCCCACGAGGTCGTTGGCGTCCAGGCCCACCGTCGTGGCGATGTCGGCCGGCTCGAAGTCGCGCTCGACCTCGCCCTCGTTGGCGGTGAGGGTCCAGACGTCGCCGTGCGCTCGCACCGGGATCACCCCTGCCGGCATCGACAGGCGCACCCGGTCACCGGTGTCGAGGAGGTCGCGGACCACGTGGGCGGTGCCGAGGGTGGGGTGCCCGGCAAAGGCCATCTCGTAGTGGGGCGTGAAGATCCGCACGCGCACGTCGGCCTGCGGGTGGTAAGGCCCGTCGGGAGGTGTCACGAACGTGGTCTCCGAGAGGTTGAACTGCCGAGCCAGTCCCTGCATCTGCTCCTCTTCGAGGTCGACCGCGTCCTCGAAGACGCACAGGGGGTTGCCTGAGAACGGGTCACCCGGGTTGGCAAAGACATTCAGCAAGCGGAACGGCAGCCTCATGGGGACACTCTGGCAGACCCTAGGGTGGCCGGTGTGGAGACTCAGCAGACGACAGCGGTGAAGGCGCCAGAGGGCCGGCTCGTGCTGGTTCGGCACGGCGAGACGGTGTGGTCGCGGTCGGGCCAGCACACCGGGGTCACGGACATCGAGCTGACCCCGGCCGGCGAGGAGGCCGCTCGGTCCCTGGCCACTCCCCTGCAGAGCTACCGATTCGCGCTGGTCCTCTCCTCGCCCCGCCAACGGGCCCGCCGCACCGCCGAGCTGGCCGGCCTGTGTGCCGAGATCGACGACGACCTCGCCGAGTGGGACTACGGCGCCTACGAGGGCCTCACCACCGCGCAGGTGCGCGAGCAGCTCGGCTACGACTGGACCGTCTTCGAGCACGGCGTGGCCGCCGGCGACACACCCGGCGAGTCGGTGGAGGAGGTGGCTGCCAGAGCCTCCCGCGTCGTACGGCGGGCGACGGAGGCCCTGGCGTCCGGGGACGTGGCCCTGGTGGCCCACGGGCACCTGCTGCGCGTGCTGACCGCCGTCTTCCTCCAGAAGGAGCCGCGGTTCGGCGCCCAGCTGCTGCTGGACGCGGGGGCGGTCAGTGTCCTCGAGTTCGAGCGGGAGCTCCCGGCCATCCGGATGTGGAACCGGCCCGCGTAGGCGGGCACCCGGCATACCTCGTGGCGGGCGAAGGTCCGCTCAGGGCAGCGGCCAGGTGTGCACTGGCTCGTTGGTGTGCATG
>Ga0247818_10001651_pt1 | contig 14280 bp, 9 predicted proteins | sample 13C_Glucose_Day1_FD_192424 | JGI IMG/M metagenome (GOLD analysis project Ga0247818, IMG submission 192424) | Soil microbial communities from agricultural site in Penn Yan, New York, United States - 13C_Glucose_Day1 | ecosystem: Environmental > Terrestrial > Soil > Agricultural land | place: USA...
TGAGACGTTAAAGATGTCCCTTCCAATAGAGGCCTCTGCGGCAATACTCATCCGCTACAAGACACAACCCAATCTCGTGAACACCATCATCTCCAGCCCTCAAATGGAAGTAAGGCAAAGCACCGATGGTACGTTGCTGGCGGCGGAAGATTATTTGGGAGAGTCCCTGGAAAACCAGCCAGTAGAGATCGCGCTACGAACTGCCCGGGTCATCCAGAACGAACTCTATGGGGTTACTTCCATTGATCCGGAATTGGCTTGTGTCGGACTCAGGCCAATTCCTGCCGATGGCATCCCCATCATCGGCTATCTACCCGATATCGGCGCAGTGTACGTTTGCGCAATGCATCCTGGCGTCACTCTGGCGGCGATTGTGGGCCGTCTTGCCAGCGAGGAAATAGTCGACAACAAGGCATCCTCTGCCCTTGACTCGTGTCGTCCCGACCGATTCTTCCAGACATAAGTTCACTTGTCTTTCTCGCAAGCCCACTTCTCGCGATCAACAGTTTGAGTTCGAAGCTGTACTTTTCCAGGCGAGTCCTTCAACGCGCCACCAGCGCAATCAAGTCGATTTCGTTCAGTCGTGACAGACTGCTTTCGGCCAGGACCGGCCCTTCTCGACCAGTTAAATCCATGTCGCCTTTCTACCCGGCGGCCTGCGCAGGTTCAGCCTCAGCTCGACGCGCTGGCGGTTAAAGCCCCGGCGACCTTGAACACCAACGCCATGTCCTCATTCACAAGCGGAACAGGCGGCGCCGTTCCTTCGCATCATCCCGTCTCCCCCTCCCAGTAGTCTGAAACTCCCACCCCGCCTGGGAGTATCGGCCGATGTATATCGCCCGGCGTTTATCCATAGTTGTGGCATGTACCTGGAAAAGGTCCACGGTCCGCTTTGGTGCCTGCAATTGCTCTGGAGAACGTCATGGCTACTCACAAAAAAAACTCGTCGCTAACGAACGATCTGTCCCCCCTAAACACTCCGTCCCTCACCACTGACCTCAACGACTCAGTGGTGACAACGTCGGTTACAGCCAGCGCTTTGGGCGTCGTGGCGACCGGCGCGGACGTCACGCTGGATGAAACGGCCGGGTTGCAGAACGCCACTGCCACGCCAACCCCTGCGGGGGACGCTGACGACAACGACATTCTGGTGGCGTCCCTGCCCCCGAGCTTCGCTGAGCGTTTGGCCGGACTTGGGGCAGGTACCGCCACGGGTGCAGCCTTGAGCGGCTATACCGGTGCCGCGGACAACACGGGCAGCGATGCATTCACCGTCACCGCCGCGCCCGGAGGAACCATTACCGATATCAGCTTCACCGACAGCTCAGGCGCACCGCTCGATGGCCTGGACAGCGGACTGGATACCCTCGATGGCACCAGCATCCTTCTCTATACCGATACGGAAGACAACAACATCGTTTTGGGTCGAGCCGGTGGCCCGGCCGGCGCGATCGTGTTCGCTGCCTACATTGACGAAACCGGTTTGCCGGTCACGGGCGGCAAGATCTGGGTCGTGGAATACCAACCGCTCAAGCATCCCGATATGACGGACGCCGATGATTCGCTCAATCTGCTGGATAAGGTTTTCATCGGCACCAGCCAGGACCTGGAATTCAGTCTGGCCAATGCACCCTCCGGTCAGAACCTGTTCCTGATGTTCACGAAATTGAACCCGGAAACTGAAATTGTCGATGGTGTCACGCGGATCACGGATCCCACCATCATTGCCACCGGCAAGGACCCCGCAGACCAGTCAAGCGGGGTCAACATAAACACTGGCGACACTATCAACACCAGCCAGGCGGGTGGCCCGACCACCTTCGGCACCAACAATCAGATGATTGTGGAACAAGAGGGCATTCGCTTTTCGTTCGTCACGGGTGCCAGGCAGGATGTGACCGTTCCCAACCTGGATCAGAACGAAGCAGATCTTGAATCCGACATCGACTTTACCGACGTCTACAACACGAAGTCGGCCAATTTCGACGTCGTGCAATTGCAAAGCGGCAAGAGCGCTATCGTAAAAATCAGCGCATTCAGCACCGCTGCTGAACCTGGCGCGGATTTCATCAACGGATACGCGGGCGATGCACCGGTTGCAATCACCAATGTGCGCGTCATCAACAACAGCACCGGGCTGGTGATCGAGAATTCAGACGGATCGGCGAATGATCCGGCCATTACCATCAGCTTTACTGCTGCAGGGGTTGCCACCATCACCGGCGTTAAAGCCGGCTACCAGATTGAATACACCACTACGGCGGATCACAACCGCGTGCTCGTCGAGAACGGGGCGGCCCTCGACGCCAAAGGCAATAACCACGCCGACTTTGATATCGGTGGTTTCACGCTGGTCAAAGCCTCTGTTACGACCACCGAAATCGGCTCCCAGATGATCTTCGACGACGACGGACCGAGCATCAGCCCCACCGGCACGGAGCCGACGCTGACGGTGGACGAGACGGTACTGGCGACCAACGATGCCCAGAGCTTTGCCGCCAATTTCAATTCAGAGTTTGGTGCGGATGGGGCTGGCACGCTGACCTATGCGCTGGGTGTGGTGGCCGGAGCCTCCGGGCTGACCGACACGGCCACGGGCGACGCGGTGAACCTGTCGCTCAATGGCACCGTGGTCGAAGGTCGCACGGCCACGGACAACCTGCTGGTGTTCACGGTCAGCGTGGCCGCCAATGGTGTCGTCACGCTCGACCAGATCCGGGCGGTGGTGCATCCCGATACAACCAATCCCGATGATTCGACGAGCCTGACCTCGGACAACCTGGTGACGCTGACGGCGACCATTACCGATGGGGACGGCGACAGCACCCCGGCGACGTTGAACATCGGGCACAACCTGGTGTTCAAGGACGACGGACCGAGCATCACCACTACCGGCACGGAGCCGACGCTGACGGTGGACGAGACGGTACTGTCGACCAACGATACCCAGAGCTTTGCCGCCAACTTCAATTCAGAGTTTGGTGCTGATGGGGCTGGCACCCTGACCTATGCGTTGGGCGTGGTGGCTGGAGCCTCCGGGCTGACCGACACGGCCACGGGCGAGGCGGTGAACCTGTTGCTCAATGGCACCGTGGTGGAAGGTCGCACGGCCACGGACAACCTGCTGGTGTTCACGGTCAGCGTGGCCGCCAATGGCAGCGTCACGCTCGACCAGCTCCGCGCCGTGGTGCATCCCGACCCAACCAATCCGGATGATTCGACGACGTTGACCTCGGACAACCTGGTGACGCTGACCGCGACCATTACCGACAAGGAGGGCGACAGCGACCAGGAGACGTTGAACATCGGGCAGAACCTGGTGTTCAAGGACGACGGGCCAAGTATTAGCCCCACCGGCGCAGAGCCGACGCTGACGGTGGACGAGACAGTACTGGACACCGACGCCACCCAGAGCTTTGCCGCCAACTTCAATTCAGAGTTTGGTGCGGATGGGGCTGGCACCCTGACCTATGCGCTGGGCGTGGTGGCTGGGGCCTCCGGGCTGACAGACACGGCCTCGGGTCAGGCGGTGAACCTGTCGCTCAATGGCACCGTGGTCGAAGGCCGCACAGCCACGGGCAATCTGCTGGTGTTCACGGTCAGCGTGGCGGCCAATGGCAGCGTCACGCTCGACCAGCTCCGCGCCGTGGTGCATTCCGACCCAGCCAATCCTGATGACTCGACGAGCCTGACCTCGGACAACCTGGTGACGCTGACGGCGACCAAGACTGACAAGGACGGCGACAGCGCCCCGGCGACGCTGAACATCGGGCAGAACCTGGTGTTCAGGGATGACGGCCCGGCACTCGCTTTCGGCAACCTGATCGGGACCGGTAGCGTCCTTGCGCAATCCGGGTTCTGGAATATGGAAACGGGAGCCGACGGGCTGGGTGCGGCCGGTCTGGATATCTCGTTGGTCAATAACCAGTTCACCCTCGTCAGGCCAGACAACACGACCACGACCGGGAGCGGCACGCTCACTGAGCTGGCGCAGTCACCGGATGTCAATGGCGCATACCAATTCGCGGGAACCTTGACCGGTGATTTCGACAACAATGTTGGAACGGCGAATACCACTGTCGACTACACGCTGACCGCCTATGCCGATGGTCGCTATGCACTGGATCTGGTGCAAGGCTTCAGTTCGACGATCGTGCTCAGCAGTGCCGACGGCTCGCTCGCTGCCGGCGGCCCGGACCCAGTACGCACCTTGTTGATTCCTCAGACGAATAACCCGGCTATTCCTTCGGCCTCCGAGGAGATTGTGTTCTTTTCCGCGAAGGCGCTTGCGTCGACTGCGGACATCCTGACCGGCATCGGGCTCGGAGCACCCGACCCCACCGAAGCCGCGCTACAGTCCACCCCCCTGCCGTCGTACATCGACCCGAGGGCCATGAACGTCAGCACGTCCGGCATCGGCGTAGCCAACAACGTTTTCCAGGGAGATAACCTGGCGGCAATCAGCGCCGCCGATGAAAGTTTCGTCATCAATCCAGAGAGCCTGCTGACGGCAATGAAGGTCTTCATCGACAACTCCGTGGCGGGTTACAACACCGCGACCGAAGACCTGTACTACAGGATCTACTACGCCGATGGCACGTTTTCGGACCGCTTCGAGGTGAACACCCTGACGCCGGAGGCTGGCGGGCAGGTGTCCTTCCTCGTCGAGAAGGAGGGTACGTCACTGATCGACGCTGTTCAGCTGACGATGGGCCGGGGCGATATCAAGATCCCGGTGATCCAGTTCATTCAGGAGAGCGAGAGTCTGGCCAGCGATGTCCGGTTGGCGTTCAGCGCGACGCTGACGGACAAGGACGGGGACTCGGCGACGAGTACGTTTGACGCCAACCTGTTCGCCAACGAACCGGCCAACGCCCCCTTCGACTTCACGCTGGTTGGCACGGCCGGAGAGCAAGATGCGTTCAACATCGATTTGTCAGTCAATGAGAACCTGTACCAGGTTACCGGCTTCGATGTGGGCGCTGGCGTGCAAGACAAGCTGGTGCTCAACGGTGACCCGAATGCCGTTGTCCAATCGATCGACAACACCGGCGCAGACAGCGTCGTGACGGTTGCCGAGACTGGCGGACAAGCAACGACCATCACCTTGGTCGGGGTCGATCTTCAGAGTACCGACATCTTTTTTGGCAGCGTTTGAGGCTTTGCGCGTGAACGGATGCGAGGGTGGCCTAGGAAACCACCCCCGCATTCTTTTTGCAGTTCTGATCGAGATCGGCATGATCGCATCCGCGGTGAACCGGCCAGCAGCACAAGGCTTCGAGAGACGCTGAAGAGCTATGACCAGCTTGATCTGGATGCTTAAGGCCGAATCCAATCTCCAGATCCCGGCGGGGTCAGAAAGCGTTCGGGCAACCGGCAGCACTTGGCCATAAGCCGGCCTTCAAGCAAGTCCCAGTCACAGTGACATCGGACGAGCACATTGTCTCTTCGCGTAACGGAGCTTGAACAAAACAAGTGATCCAGTCCATGGCAGCATCTGGCCCATCGCACTCAGGAAACCCTCGCGACAAGTCTGCTTGAATTATTCGGCATATTTGCCATTGAATAATGGGAATCTGCTTAAGGTGTTTCGATCAGCAGCAAAGGTGCTACTTCATCAGATCGAATGGGGTTTATTTAGAGTTTACTTAGCAGAAAATCAACTAGCTCAACCGACTAATCAACTAAGCATCAAGCAGAATAGCCACCATACTCAATCATTCAGTTGCGCGAGCAAAAACGCTCGCCGGAGAGCAACTTGAGCATAACTCCAGGATCTGGGTATCCACGGGGGGTGTGAAACTTGTTCGGGCGAAAAAAGCGCAGGCAATCAAGGCATTGAGGCGGCGGATGCTATTGCGCTTTCTTTGCCAGTAGCGCAACCGACAAGAAGTAACGCGATACCTCCGAGGTAAAGTGTACCGGCCGCGTTACAACTTACTCTGTTTAATATAGATGCAATGGAACAACGGCGCCAGTGCCAGAGAGTCATATTGCGTAGTTGCATAAACGATCAGTACTACTTCCATGCTTTCAATGCCCGCTCGATTCAAGCGTCACAATCGGACTGATTGGGCAAGATTCGACTTTAGCTGTCGACTGCGTGATGCCGGCAAGTGAACTTTCGGCTAACAGGCGGGCAACGGTTGGCCAGTACGCGTACACCCCGCTCGAAAGGGTATAGGCCAAGAGTTCCCGCCACCCACAAGAAAACTGTACTCGGCAAAGGAAGACACTCATGCACACCATTCGCAACACGTTGGTGGTAGTGGATTCACAGCAGCCCAGGGATCTGATCTTGAACAGAGCCAAAATGATTGCCGGCGCTACCCGGTCGCACCTGCATCTGCTGGCCTGCGACAAGGGAAACCACCATGGCTCTTACCTGAACGACATTCAAGGCGAACTGACACAGCAAGGTTATAGCGTCAGTACCCAGCAGGCCTGGCACGGAAGCTCACACAAAACCATCATCGCCGCCCAACAGGCGGTGGGATGCGGCTTGGTAATCAAGCAGCACCTACCCCACACATCACTGATCAAAGCCCTTCTCACCCCCGAGGACTGGAAGCTGTTGCGATACTGCCCCAGCCCGGTACTGATCGTAAAAACCGCAAGACCCTGGACCGGTGGCACCATTCTCGCGGCCATTGATGCCGGTAACAGTGACGTGGAGCACCGCGTCCTGCATTCCGGCATCGTTAGCCACGGGTACGACATCGCCGCAATGGCCGGCGGCACTCTACACATGATGAGCGCCCACCCCTACCCTCTGCTCTCGGCAGCCAACCCCGTACTCCAGCTCAAGGAAAGCATTCAGGCTCTATATCGCGAACTGTGCAAGACGTTCCAGGCAGAATTCAACATCAGCGATGATCGCCTGCATATCGAGGAAGGCTCAGCCGATGTGCTGATCCCGTACATCGCGCACAAGCTCGAAGCCGCACTCACGGTCATCGGTAGCGTGGCCCGTACCGGGCTGTCCGGCGCATTGATCGGCAACACTGCCGAGATGATTCTGGATTCCCTGGACAGTGACGTACTGGTGCTCAAGCCGGACGACATCATCGCCCACCTTGAAGAGCTCGCCGCCCCGCCACCGAGCCCATCGGCCGATACCGCGACATCCTCTTGGCCGTATAACCACCACAACCATCGACCACATACTTAGGAGCAAGTACTGGCCAACCAGGCCCGGGTGATCGTGAAAGCTTGAGCCAACCGCTCAGGTGCGCATGTCGCGGGGCACGGGATTTCCACGCTCCAGTGCACTTGGGGTGGCAGGACTTTGAGCAACCCGGCCAAGGGCAACTGCCCCTGACCGGGCGGCAGGCGACCCTCGCGGGCTTCGCGGATGATGCCCTCTCCCGTGGGCGCCAGCGCCAGCGCATCGCTCCACTGCACGCCATGGATGTAACGCCGATCCAGTTGCGCCACGGCAGCGGCGTTACCGTTGGAGCGGAACAGGTGCAACGCATCCAGCAGTAAGCCGCCGTTGGCCTGCCCCGCCGCCGCGATCAACGCGACGGCCTGTTGCAGGTTGCCAATGTGACGCCAGCGCATGAACTCCAGATCCACACGCAGGCCATAACCGGCTGCCAACTCGCACACGGCAGCGAAATTATCCGTGAGCCGGCATTGCTCCGGATCGTCGCCCGACACAGTGAGGCAACGCGCGCCCAGTTGCGCCCCGGACTCCAGCAGCGACGCAAATCCGGCGACGTCCACTTGCGGTGTCAGCTCGACGAATTCGATCTCGTTGACCACCACGCCTTCGCGATCGAGCGTGGTCTTCAACTGCCGCAGCGCCTGGCTGCCCGGCGCCAACGGGTAAGCGATGCCACCCGCCATGGCCGGGTGCAGGCGCAGGCCGACCGAACTGAAACCCGCGCGCGCCGCCTCTCGCACCAGCGCATCGGGCGCCAGCTCCAGTGCGGTGAGGTGCGCGACACCCAAGCCTCTCAATAGGTGGCCCTGCCGCCACTGAGGTCGAACACAAAGCCTGTGGTGAAGCTGCACTCGGGCCCGGCGATCCAGGTCACCATGTTGGCGATCTCCTCGATTTGCAGGAAACGCCCCATGGGAATCTTGGCCTTGCTCGCGGCAATGTGCTCGGGGGTCATTTGCGCCAGCAGCCCGGTTTCCACCATGGCCGGCGCGATGCAATTGAGCAGCACGCCGTCCTGGGCCAACTCCTTGGCTGCCGCCTTGGTAAACGCGATGACACCGGCCTTTGCTGCCGAATAACCGCTGATGTATTGCACGCCGTCCTTGCCGGCCATCGAGGCAACGTTGACGATGCGCCCGTAGCCGCGCTCGCGCATGTGCGGGATCGCCGTGCGGCAGCAATAGAACACGCCCGTCAGGTCGATGGCGATGACCTGGTCCCAGGCGGCTGGCGGGTATTCCCAGGAAGGAGCAACCGGCCCGTTGATACCGGCATTGTTGACCAGGATGTCGACGCGCCCCTGTTGCGCAACGACCTCACCGAATGCCGCCTCCACGGACGCCAGCGAGGCGACATTGACGGCTTGACGCATCACCGGTTCAAAGCCGTTGGCGACGCTGTCCCAGCCATCGACCGCCAGGTCCCAGATGACGATCTGCGCGCCAGCGGTGTGCAAGCGCCGCGCAATGCCCAGGCCGATGCCACGCATGCCGCCGGTAACGATGGCCGTCTGGCCTTCAAGGTATCGAGTCATCAATTTGCTCCTTGTTGAACGGATTGGATTTCCGGCAGGCGACGCAGGTCGCGCACCATGAACAGGTAACACAGCGCCCCCAGGACGGTGATCGAGGACACGAAAGCCAGGGCCCAGACAAACGACCCCGTGGTCGTGACAATCACGCCGATGGTCAACGGGGTCACGATGCCGGCCGCATTGGCGAACAGGTTGAACACACCACCGCTCAAGCCGAGCAAGCCTTTGGGGGCGATATCGGAGACGATCATCCAGGCCAGCGCCGACATGCCCTGGGCGAAATAGGCCACGCACAGAATGGCGATCACCAGTGCGTCGGAGTCCACGTAATTGGCCAGCACGATCACCGATGCGGTCAAAAGGCCTGCGATCACCGGCAACTTACGCGCGACGTTCAACGAGTAGCCGCGGCGCAGCAACGCGTCCGACAGCCAGCCGCCGGCCAGGGTGCCGAGTGAAGCCGCGATGAACGGCAGCACCGCCACCCAACCCACCTTGAGCCAGGGCATGTGCCGCTCGGTGACCAGATAAGTGGGAAACCAGGTCAGGAAGAACACGTTGGTCGAGTTGCAGGCGAACTGCCCCAGGCAGATCCCCAGCATGTTGCGATGCTTGAGCAGTGCCGGAATCTGCGACCAGGAAAACCGCGTGGCTTTCTGGCCGCCATCGATCACCCCGCCGCCTTCGGCGATGTAATCCAGTTCGGCCTGATTGGCCGTGGTCGACTCATGGGGCTCGTGGTACTTGCGCCACCACACCAGACCATAGAGCACACCCAGGATGCCCACCGCCATCAGCAGCACACGCCAGCCATGGGCGTGCAACACCCAGAACAGCAGCGGCGTGAGAAACGCCAGACCGACGTACTCAGCGAAGGTATAGATGCCGGTCGCCCGTGCCCGCTCGCTCTGCGGGAACCAGGTCGCGACCACCCGACTATTGGTGGGAAAGCACGGTGCTTCGGTGGCGCCCACCAGCAGGCGAAAGCCCAGTAACGAGAAAAAGCCCTGGGCAAGACCTTGCAGGCCGGTGAACAACGACCATAACGTCAGCGCCAGCCAATAAGTGAACTTGGTTCCCAGCCGGTCGATCAGGATGCCGCCGGGAATCTGCGCGGCTGCGTAGGTCCAGGAAAATGCAGAGAAGATAAGCCCCATCATGACCGCGTTCAGGCCCAGGTCGGCACTGATGCTGGGGGCGGCGATGCCCATGACGCTGCGATCCAGGTAGTTGATCATGGTGCCACCGGAAATCAGCGCCAGGATCATGAATCGGGTACGGGTCCTGGCGGTTTGCGCCGCCGGACAGGCGAGCGTTGCCGCCGCAAATCTATTGTCGGTCGTCATGATTGTGTTCCTTGTTATTATCGGAGTTTTACTGGCAGCACCACTGCCCTGGGCCGGTTCAGCGCGCGCCAAAACCGAACAGTCGCCGTGGCGTGTCCCACATCACCTTTTTCCTTTCACTGAAATCGGGCATCAGTCGCTCAGCCAGCTTGAGCAGCGGCCCGTAGTCCACACGCGATTGCTCGCGAATGAACGGCCAGTCCGAACCCCACACGCAAGCCTCCGGGCCAAAGGCCTGGAGCAGCGCCCGCACGTAGGCACCGGCTTGCTCATCGAGATGATCGTGGTCGGCGAACTTCTGCATGCCGGAGATTTTCACCCAGGCCCGGCCGCTTTCCGCCAGCCCCAGTAGCGCCTGGAACCCTGGTTGGCCGAGGCCTGCACGGGCGTCGGGACGGCCACAGTGGTCGATGAGCAGTCGCGGTGCAGTCGATTCAATCAAGCCCAGCAACTCGACCAGTTGATTGCCCTGGACCTGGATCTGGGCGAACAGGTCCAGTTCGGCGAGCCGCCCGAAAAGCCCGGCCGCATCACTCATGACCTCCACGCCTTCCAGCGCCGGATTGAACGCGATGCCCACCACGCCCTGTTCCTTGAGCGCTGCCAGCTCATCCAGGGGCGTGTCGTGGTCGACAACGGCAATCCCCTTGAAGCGGCCTTCGCTGTGCGCCAGCGCATGCAGCAGGCAACGATTGTCCGTGCGGTAGCCACTGCTCGGCCCCACCAGCAAAGCGTGTTGCACACCATAGGCGCCCATCACCCGACTGAACTGCTCCAGGGGCGCGACCTCCTGCCCGGCGGGTGCGTAAACCGTGTCGGCGCGATAGGCAAACCGTGCGGGATCAAACAGATGGTTATGGCAATCGATCTTCGGTTCGTCGTAGATGCTCAAGGCTGCTCCCGCCAAGCGTCACTGCGCTTGCTCACTGATCTTTGTTATTGTTCGCCGCGGTGGGCGATGCCGTTGCAGTGAAGATACGACCCGGCGATCAATAGCGCTCATACACAGATCGCTCGAACAATAACCAAAGGTTAATGACCCATGCCCTACGGCGAAGGCCCCGGCGCCAACACGATGGTGTTCAAGCTGCGGCACATGGAAGTGTTCCGGGCGGTGATGCTGACCGGCTCGATCAGCGGTGCGGCAAAAATGCTCTACGTGTCGCAGCCGGCAGTCAGCAAGCTGATCGCCTATATCGAGAGTCGGCTGGTCTACCGCCTGTTCCAGCGCATCAACAATCGCCTGGTGCCCACCGCCGAAGCCGTGACCCTTTACCGGGAAGTCGAGCGTGTCTACCAGGCCGCGCTGGCCGTCAATGAGTGTGCGTTGGCCCTGGCCAACGGCCCCCACCGTCAGCTGCGCATCTGCTGCAGTGCTTCACTGTCGACGGTGGTCATCCCGTTCGCCCTGGCCAAGCTCAAGCAGCAATTGCCATCGCTGAACATTGAATGGCAAACCACGCTGATGGGCGACATGCCCAACCAGATACTCTCGAAGAAGGTCGACCTGGCTGTCTCAGCGCTGCCGCTGATCCATGACCACCTGCACTCGCTGCCCTTCATGCGCGCACGCATGGTCTGCGTGATGCCGGCCGATCACCCCTTTGCCCACCGAGCTTCATTGTCACTGCACGAACTGGTCGACCAGCCGTTGTTGCTGTTTCGCCCCGACATGCCTTTTGGCCGGTTGCTGGCCGACGAGATCGAACGCCAGGGCCTGAACCTCAGCTCCATGCTGAATTTCACCAATGCCAACGAAGCGGTCGCCCTGGTCAAGCAAGGCATGGGACTGACCATCATCGATGAATTCGTGGCCCAGGACAGCGGGCTGATCGTCGTGCCGCTGGTTGAGGCGATTCATTTCGATATCAGCTTTGTCTACTCGCGGTTCGAGCCGCTTGGCGAATCCGCCACGCAGCTCATGCAGGTGCTTTATCGCCAGGCGGTCAAACTGGGACGACTGATCCCGGGCTGCGAACTGCCGAATGTCGACCGATAACCACCGTTTTGCCGGCATCGGTCACCAGGAATAATGAATGCCACACCACGAAGGCAGAGCACCAAATTGAACATCGACACCCGAATCAAATTCCGTCATCTGGTGTGTTTTCTCGAGGTGGCGCGCCAGGGCAGCCTGGCACGTGCCTGCGACAAGTTGGCAATCAGCCAGCCGGCGCTTTCGAAAACCCTCAAGGAGCTGGAGTCCCTGCTGGCTGCCAGGCTGTTTGAGCGGAGCAAAAAGGGCTCGACGCTGACCGAGGCCGGGGTGGCCTTTTTACGTTATGCGGGACCGAGCGTGCAATCGCTGCGCGAAGGGGTCAACAGTTTGCGCTCCGGTGTACATGAGCCGATTGCCGTACGGCTCGGCGTGCTATCCACCGTCGAAAGCCTGTTGGTGCCTGAGGTTGTCTGCCGTTTACACGACCGGCATCCCGCCTTGGCGGTCAGTGTCGTGACCGGGCCGAGCGCCTACCTGTTGTCCCGACTGCGTGTCGGCGAGCTGGACCTGGTGGTTGGCAGAATGACCGATAGCCCATCGATTCACGGGTTGACGTTCGAGCACCTTTACAGCGAGTCCATGACCCTGGTGGTACGTAAGGACCATCCAGTGCTGAGTGATCCACCGGGGCATAAAAACCTCGAAGACTATCCGGTGGTCTTGCCGCTGGCGGGGACGACGATCCGCAAATTCGCCGACAGCCTGTTTGTGCAGCACGGGATCACACCCTCGCGCCAACGCCTGGAAACCCTGTCGATTGCCCTGAGCCGGCGCTACGTCCAATTCAGCCAGGCAATCTGGGTCGCGCCTTTTGACGCGGTCAGGCAGGACTTGAAGCTAGGTGAGCTGGTGGAGCTGGGGATGCGTGAAGCCGGTGGTTCCGTGGGGCTCTGCACAAATCCTGTGTTGCCGGTGACACCCGCCGCCCAGTGGTGCGTGGAGGCATTGCGCGAGGTCGGGCAAGAATATCGCGAAGGGAAATATCCATAACCATTTGGACATGCAACAAGTCGTTTTTTTCAATTTTGGGTTGGGCCGCACAAGAGGAGACTGGGCTGCAAGTCGCTGCCATCGCAGCGCTTGCCTCTGACCAACCATAACAATAGGAAAATCGACATGTCTGATGCGCACGAGAGCCGCTTCGCCATTCGTGACCGTAATTGGCATCCCAAAGCCCTGACACCTGACTACAAGACTTCGATCCTGCGCTCCCCCCGCCAGGCATTGGTGAGCATTCCCCAGTCTGTCTCGGAAACCAGCGGTCCGGATTTTTCCCATCTGAAGATGGGCCAACACGATAACGACCTGCTGCTGAACTTCAATCACGGTGGCCTGCCAATCGGCGAACGCATCATCGTCGCGGGTCGGGTTTGTGATCAGTACGGCAAGCCGATTCCACACACCTTGGTGGAGATGTGGCAAGCCAATGCGGGTGGTCGTTACCGGCATAAAAAAGACAGTTACCTGGCGCCTCTTGATCCGAACTTCGGCGGCGTCGGCCGTGCATTGACTGATCGCGATGGCAACTACAGCTTCCGTACGGTCAAACCCGGCCCCTACCCATGGCGCAACGGTCCCAACGACTGGCGACCCGCCCATATCCATGTCTCCATCAGTGGCCCGTCCATTGCCACGCGCCTGATTACCCAGCTGTATTTCGAAGGCGATCCGTTGATCCCCATGTGCCCGATCGTCAAGTCGATCGCCAATCCGCAAGCGGTACAGAGCCTGATCGCCAGGCTCGACATGAGCATGGCCAATCCTATGGATTGCCTGGCTTATCGCTTTGATATCGTCCTGCGCGGCCAGCGCAAGACCCACTTCGAAAACTGCTGAGGAGGCCTGCACATGCCCGTTCAACTTCTGCCTGAAACCCCGTCGCAAACAGCCGGCCCCTATGTGCATATCGGACTGGCACTGGAAGCGGCCGGCAACCCGCCGCGGGAACAGGAAATCTGGAATGTGATGGCAAAACCTGGCGCGCCAGGTGAGCACATTCTATTGCTGGGTCATGTTTATGACGGTAACGGCCACTTGATTCGCGACGCGTTCCTAGAGCTTTGGCAGGCCAATCACCAAGGCCACTACGACAGCGGTTTCGATCTGGAAAAACCCTTCAACTGCTTTGGTCGTACCGCCACCACAGATGCCGGCGAATGGACGATCGAAACCGTCAAGCCTGGCCTGGTGAAAAATGCCTCGGGTGTGCCCATGGCAGCACATATCAATGTGT
>Ga0247818_10001654_pt1 | contig 14274 bp, 9 predicted proteins | sample 13C_Glucose_Day1_FD_192424 | JGI IMG/M metagenome (GOLD analysis project Ga0247818, IMG submission 192424) | Soil microbial communities from agricultural site in Penn Yan, New York, United States - 13C_Glucose_Day1 | ecosystem: Environmental > Terrestrial > Soil > Agricultural land | place: USA...
ACTCTCCCTCGTCGCCGATCCCTCGGTGGAACTGAAACCGCAGCCGATGCTGCCCAGCACGTCCCACGAATTCGGCCGGCTCAATCCGAAGTATGTCTTCGACACTTTCGTGATCGGTTCCTCCAACCGCTTCGCCCACGCCGCGGCCGTCGCTGTGGCCGAAGCACCGGCCAAGGCCTACAACCCGCTCTTCATCTACGGTGACTCCGGACTCGGCAAGACGCACCTGCTCCACGCCATCGGCCACTATGCCCGCCGCCTCTACAGCGGGATCCGGGTCCGGTACGTCAACTCCGAAGAATTCACCAACGACTTCATCAACTCCATCCGTGACGATGAAGGCACCAGCTTCAAGACGACGTACCGCAACGTGGACGTCCTGCTGATCGATGACATCCAGTTCCTGGCCGGCAAGGACCGGACGCTGGAGGAGTTCTTCCACACCTTCAACGCCCTGCACAACAACAACAAGCAGGTGGTCATCACCTCCGACCAGCCGCCCAAGCTGCTTGCCGGCTTCGAGGACCGGATGAAGTCGCGGTTCGAGTGGGGCCTGCTCACCGACATCCAGCCGCCGGAACTCGAGACCCGGATCGCCATCCTCCGGAAGAAGGCCCTCAGCGAGGGCCTGTCCGCCCCGGACGATGCCCTGGAATACATCGCCTCGAAGATCTCCAGCAACATCCGCGAACTCGAGGGGGCGCTGATCCGCGTCACGGCCTTCGCCAGCCTCAACCGCCAACCGGTCGACGTCGCCCTGGCCGAGATGGTGCTCAAGGACCTCATCACCGATGACGGCGCCCAGGAGATCACCTCCGCGCAGATCCTGACCCAGACCGCCGACTACTTCAAACTCAGCATGGAAGAACTCTGCAGCAAGTCCCGGACCAGGACCCTGGTGACCGCCCGGCAGATCGCGATGTACCTGTGCCGGGAACTCACGGACATGTCCCTTCCCAAGATCGGGCAGGAGCTCGGCGGCCGCGACCACACCACCGTCATCCACGCGGACCGCAAAATCCGTGAGCTGATGGCCGAACGCCGAGTGATCTACAACCAGGTGACCGAGCTGACCAACCGGATCAAGCAGCAGCAGCGCAATTCCTGAGCTGATTCCTGACCTGACCGGACGCGCACTCCTACCTTATTAACAGGCACCTGTGGACAAGCCTGTGGATAGTTAAGGGGACAACTGCGGTTAATGGGCTTAAAACCCTTAAGGCGTCTGTGGATCAGCGGAACGGCCGAAAATGTTATCCCCATCCACACCCTGTTTAAAACCTGCTCCGCCCACAGCCCATGAACAGGGCTTAACCGCGGAATCGCACCGCCAAACGGGGTTATCCACAGTATCCACAGCAGTTATTAACACTACTAATCCCTAGAAAATGAAATTCCCTCAAATAACAACTTCGATCCGCCCCCCGCACACAGCCCGGGCCCGTCCCGGACCCCGGCCGGAAACCGGCACCGGACCGGCCAGGCCGAACCACACGGATGTAACCCGGGGATGGGAGAATCACACTTCTTGCGGCTAAGCTGTCTGCAGTGTGTCCGTCCTGGACATCTTTTGTGATTCCCTGCCGGGCTTATGGCCCGGCTGCCAGCGATGACAGCAGCAATGAAAGGCGGCACCCTTCCGTGAAGTTCAGAGTCGAGCGGGACGTCCTGGCAGAAGCCGTGACCTGGGCCGCCCGGTCGTTGTCTCCGCGGCCGCCAGTACCCGTACTTTCCGGCCTGCTCCTCAAGGCTGAAGCCGGTACCGTCAGCCTCTCGAGCTTCGACTACGAGACTTCAGCCCGGCTCGAAATCGCCGCTGACATCACCACCGAAGGAACGATCCTCGTCTCGGGACGCCTGCTGGCCGACATCTGCCGCAGCCTGCCGTCCGCGCCGGTCGACATTGAAACCGAAGGCAACAAAGTCACCCTGAGCTGCCGTCGAAGCAGCTTCCACCTGGCCACCATGCCGGAGGCCGAGTACCCGCCGCTGCCCGCCCTGCCCCCGATCAGCGGCACCGTCCCGGGCGATTCGTTCGCCCAGGCGGTCTCCCAGGTGATTATCGCGGCGAGCAAGGACGACACCCTGCCGATCCTCACCGGCGTGCGGATGGAGATCGAGGACGACCTCATTACGCTGCTGGCTACCGACCGCTACCGGCTCGCCATGCGTGAAGTTCCCTGGAAACCCGTCACCCCGGGCATCTCCACCAGTGCCCTGGTCAAGGCGAAGACGCTCAACGAAGTCGCCAAGACCCTCGGCGGCAGCGGCGACATCAACCTTGCCCTGGCCGAAGACGACAGCCGGCTCATCGGATTCGAAAGCGGCGGCCGCACCACAACGTCGCTGCTGGTTGACGGGGACTACCCCAAAATCCGCTCACTCTTCCCGGAGTCCACCCCAATCCACGCGACCGTGCAGACCTCGGAACTGGTCGAGGCCGTGCGGCGTGTCTCGCTGGTGGCCGAACGCAACACCCCGGTCCGGCTCGCTTTCACCCAGGGCCAGCTGCACCTCGACGCCGGAACCGGCGAGGATGCGCAGGCCTCGGAAGAGCTCGAAGCCCAGCTCACCGGCGACGACATCACCGTGGCCTTCAATCCGCACTACCTGATCGAGGGCCTGAGCGTGATTGAGACCAAGTTTGTGCGCTTCTCCTTCACCAGCGCGCCCAAGCCGGCCATGATCACGGCCCAGAAAGAAGCCGACGGTGAGGACCAGGGCGATTACCGCTACCTGGTCATGCCGGTCCGGCTGCCCAACTAGTCCCCACCGCCACCCTCGCCTCGCAGGCTCGGCCAGGGAACCCTGGCGGCGTGGGCCCAGGCAGTTGTTGTCGTTCTGGGCCCCAAAAAGACAACCGACACCCAGCGCAGAAAAGAGATCATCTCAGTGCACATCGGACTGATCGGCCTTGGAAAAATGGGTTTCAACATGCGCGAACGGCTGCGCAAGGGTGGCATCCAGGTCACCGGTTTTGACCGCAACCCGGACATCACCGACGTCGCCAGCGTGGACGAACTGATCGCCGCCGTGCCGGCACCGCGCCTGATCTGGGTGATGGTCCCGTCCGGCGAGATCACCGATGCCGTGATCACCGAACTGGGCACCAAGCTCGACGCCGGCGACCTGGTGATCGACGGCGGCAACTCCCGCTTCACCGAGGACCAGAAACACGGGGCAGCACTGGCGGAAAAGGACATCCGTTTCGCCGACTGCGGTGTTTCCGGCGGTGTCTGGGGCCTGCAGAACGGCTACGGACTGATGGCCGGCGGGGACGCCGCGGACATCGAACGGGCGATGCCCGTCTTCGACGCCCTCCGTCCCGACGGCGACCGCGCCGACAGCTTTGTCCATGTCGGAGGGATCGGCGCCGGCCACTACGCCAAAATGGTCCACAACGGCATCGAATACGGGCTCATGCAGGCCTATGCCGAGGGGTACGAACTTCTCGCCGCCAAGGACATCGTCACCGACCTTCCCGGCACGTTCCGTGCCTGGCAGAAGGGAACCGTCGTCCGGTCCTGGCTGCTGGACCTTATGGTCAAGGCCCTCGACGAGGACCCCGGCCTGGAATCGATCGACGACTACGTCGAGGATTCCGGCGAGGGCCGCTGGACGGTGGAAGAGGCCATCGCCAACGCCGTGCCGGCACCGGCCATCACGGCAGCACTTTTCGCCCGCTTCTCCTCCCGCGAGGACAACTCCCCGGCCATGAAGATGGTTTCCGCGCTGCGCCACCAGTTCGGCGGGCATGCGACCCGTCCGGCCAAGTAGTCCTGCCCTGAAATCCTGAACCCGGCGTGTACCTAGAACAACTTTCGCTCACAGATTTCCGCAGTTACGCCCAGGTGGAGCTCAGCCTGGAACCCGGCGTTACGGTCCTGGTCGGCTCGAACGGCATCGGCAAAACCAACCTGATGGAAGCCATCGGATATCTGGCCACCCTCAGTTCACACCGGGTCAGTTCCGATGGCCCGCTGCTGCGGTTTGGCACCGAACGTGCCATGATCCGCGCCAAACTGGTCCGCGGCGAGCAATCCACTGTGCTCGAACTGGAAATCAACGGCTCCCGCGCCAACCGCGCACGGATCAACCGCAGCAATCCGGTCCGGGCCCGGGACATCCTGGGCATCTGCCAGACCGTCCTGTTCGCCCCGGAGGACCTGGCCCTGGTCAAGGGCGACCCGTCCAGCCGGCGCCGTTTCCTCGATGAGCTCCTTGTCAGCCTTATTCCGCGGCACGCGGCCACCCGCAGCGACTATGACCGGGTGCTGAAGCAGCGCAACGCGCTGCTGAAGTCCGCCCGCGCCGGAAAATTCAGCGCGGGGCATGAGGCCACCCTGGATGTCTGGGACCAGCACATGGCCCGGGCCGGAGCCGAGCTGCTGCATGCGCGGCTGGAACTGGTGGAACGGCTCCGTCCCCACCTCAGGAGCGCCTACGCCCAACTCACCGACGGGTCCAAGGAAGCGGGTGCCGTGTACCGTTCCACGCTGCAGGGCACCGTGGACGACGACGGCGCGGTGCCGGCCGCCGCGGCGGGCCGCGGTTCAGCGCCCGGATCCGGCACCGGCCCTGCCCCGGGCACGGACCCTGCCGGGGCCGCCGAGGACCTCCGGCTGCTCTCCGTCGACCAGCTCACCGAACGCTACGTCCAGGCCTTCGCCTCGTCCCGGCGCAAGGAACTCGAACGCGGGATCTCCCTCGTGGGCCCGCACCGCGACGAGCTCGAACTGGTCCTGGGGGAGGCCCCCGCCAAGGGTTATGCCTCCCATGGTGAAACCTGGTCCATGTGCCTGTCCCTGCGGCTGGCCTCGTACTATGTGATGCTCGACGATGCGCGGACCGGCGGATCCGCCCCGATCCTGATCCTGGACGACGTTTTTGCCGAGCTTGACGTCCAGCGGCGGCGTAAACTGGCCGCAATAGTATCCGGCGCCGAGCAGGTGCTCGTGACGGCCGCCGTCGAGGACGATATCCCTGCGGAACTGGCGGGGCGGCGGGTGAAGGTGGTCCCGGGAGGAATCGATGAGCGGGAAGATCGATGAATAAGGATACCGACGGCGGCCTGCAGCCCGGCCGCGACCCCGACGACATCGACGCTGCCCAGTCGGCCCTCAACAGAATGCGCGAGGCGGCCGCGTCCCGCGGCGAAATACGGCGCAAGGCCCCGCCGCGGCCGGGGAGCACCCCGCAGAAGACCGGCCGCAGTGCCGGCAGCACCCGCGGCTTCGGCCAGTTCCATGGCACCGGCCGGGACCCGATGGGACTCGGCAAGGTGGTGGGCCGTCTCGTCGCGGAGCGCGGCTGGAGTTCCCCGGTCGCCGTCGGCTCGGTGATGGCCGAATGGGCAACACTCGTTGGACCGGAGATTTCCGCCCACTGCACCCCGGAGAGCTTCACCGACACGACCCTCCACGTCCGCTGTGATTCCACCGCCTGGGCAACCCAGCTGCGCCTGCTCAGCCTGAGCCTGCTGGAGAAGTTCCGCACCGAACTCGGCGACGGCGTCGTGACCAAGATCCAGGTTCTCGGACCCGCGGCGCCGAGCTGGCGCAAGGGCGGCCGGACGGTCAACGGCCGCGGACCGCGGGACACGTACGGGTAGTTCTGTATGTCTCTGCTCAGCTTCCGTAGCGGCCGACGCGGCAGATCTGAAGCACTCCTTGCAAAACTCTTGAAAAATCGGCAAACGGCGTGTAGGTGGCTCAGACTCACGGGAGCCGTATAGGAACCCGCATCCGGTGGTCCTGGAGCCTTGCAGGTGGAGTCTGTGGCCTCCCAGCGGCACTTTCCTCCCCGTTTGACCCCCTGGAATGCGGGTTTCGCCCCTATAACACGGTAGAATCGTGGAAGATAACTGGGCGCCGGTGAAACGTTGACTGAGTCCGTTTCCGACGCAATATCCGCGTGCGGTAGACGGATCCTCGAGCCAGCAGCACAACCGGTGTGATCAGTGACGTGCCCGTTGGCAGAAGCTGTTTCCTCCGGGAAGGGGCGACGGCCGGCCTATAGCGAAAAAGAGGAGTCGAAAGCGCCTGTGGCTAACGACAATGCAGAGATCCCGGCAGTGGAACCAGTAGTGGCGGGAACGGCGGATACCGCGCCGGAAGCCGCACCTCCCCACGGCTACGGCGCCAGCGACATCACGGTGCTCGAAGGCCTGGAAGCTGTCCGGAAGCGTCCCGGCATGTACATCGGCTCCACCGGGCCCCGCGGTTTGCACCACCTGGTTTATGAAGTCGTGGACAACTCCGTGGATGAGGCCCTGGCCGGATACTGCACCCACATCGAAATCGTGCTGCAGGCAGACGGCGGGGTCAAGGTGGTCGACAACGGCCGCGGCATCCCCGTCGACATGCACCCGACCGAGCACAAACCCACCGTGGAGGTCGTCATGACGATCCTGCACGCGGGCGGCAAGTTCGGCGGCGGCGGCTACGCCGTATCCGGCGGCCTCCACGGCGTCGGCATTTCCGTGGTCAACGCACTTTCGAGCCGCGTCGACACCGAGGTCCGCCGGCAGGGCCACGTCTGGCGGATGTCCTTCGCCGACGGCGGCAAGCCGCAGGGCGGTCTGGTCCAGGGTGAAGAGACATCTGAAACGGGCACCACCCAGACGTTCTATCCGGATGCCGGCATCTTCGAGTCCACGGACTTCGATTTCGAAACGCTCCGTGCCCGTTTCCAGCAGATGGCCTTCCTCAACAAGGGCCTGCGGATCACGCTCACCGATGAAAGGCGCGCCGCGGAGGAACCCTCCGAGGACGGGGACCTTGACCTCGACGCGGTACCTACGGAAGGCGAAGTTCCGGCCGAGTTCCACACCGTCGTGTACCAGTACGACGACGGTCTGCTGGACTATGTGAAACACCTCAACTCCGGCAAGAAGGTCGATGTGGTCCACGAGGACGTCATCGCGTTCGAAACCGAGGACAAGGAACGGCACATTGCGCTGGAAATGGCGATGCAGTGGACCAACGCGTACTCCGAGAGCGTCCACACCTACGCCAACACCATCAACACCCACGAGGGCGGCACCCACGAAGAAGGCTTCCGCGCCGCGATGACCTCGCTCATCAACCGCTATGCGCGGGAGAAGAGCATCATCAAGGAAAAGGACGACAACCTCACGGGTGACGACATCCGCGAGGGTCTCACGGCGGTCATCTCGGTCAAGCTCGCCGAGCCGCAGTTCGAAGGCCAGACCAAGACCAAGCTCGGCAACTCCGAGGTGAAGGGCTTCGTCCAGCGCGTCGTCACGGACGGACTCGGCGACTGGCTTGAACGGAACCCCGGCCCGGCCCGCGACGTCATCCGCAAAGCCATCTCGGCAGCCCAGGCCCGGATGGCCGCGCGCAAGGCCCGCGACAACGCCCGCCGCAAGAGCCCGCTGGAATCGTTCGGCATGCCCGGCAAACTCTCCGACTGCTCCTCGAAGAACCCCGAAAAGTGCGAGGTCTACATCGTGGAGGGCGACTCCGCAGGCGGCTCCGCCAAACGCGGCCGCAACCCGGAAACCCAGGCCATCCTGCCGCTGCGCGGCAAGATCCTGAATGTGGAACGGGCCCGGCTGGACAAGGCCCTCGGCAACGCCGAGGTCCAGTCCATGATCACCGCGTTCGGCACGGGCATCGGCGAGGACTTCGACCTGGCCAAACTCCGGTACCACAAAATCGTCCTCATGGCCGATGCCGACGTCGACGGCCAGCACATCACCACGCTGCTGATGACCCTGCTGTTCCGCTACATGCGCCCGCTGATCGAGAACGGCTATGTCTACCTCGCGCAGCCCCCGCTGTACCGGATTAAGTGGTCCAACGCCCCGCACGACTATGTGTACAGCGACCGGGAGCGCGATGCGCGGCTGCTGTCCGGCCAGGCCGCCGGCCGCCGCATCCCCAAGGACAACGGCATCCAGCGCTACAAGGGCCTTGGCGAGATGGACTACACGGAACTGTGGGACACCACCATGGATCCGGAACACCGCACCCTGCTGCAAGTCACCATGGACGACGCCCTGGCCGCGGACCAGACATTCTCCACGCTGATGGGCGAAGACGTCGAGTCGCGCCGAAACTTCATTCAGCAGAACGCCAAGGACGTGCGGTTCCTGGATATCTAGCGGCAACAAGGGCCCTACATATTCCCGGACTGATATATACCTGAAACGGAAAATATAGACTATGAGTGACGAAACACCAGAAGTTCCGGCGGATGCCGAGCCCGCAATCGAGGGCACTGTCCTGGACACCGATGTGCTGACCGACCGCGTGGAACAGGTCGACCTGCAAACGGAAATGCAGCGCTCCTACCTCGACTACGCGATGGCCGTGATTGTGGGACGAGCCCTTCCGGACGTCCGCGACGGCCTCAAGCCGGTCCACCGCCGGGTGCTCTACGCGATGTTCGACGGCGGCTACCGCCCGGAGCGGTCCTTCAACAAGTGCGCCCGCGTGGTCGGCGAAGTCATGGGCCAGTACCACCCGCACGGTGACACCGCCATCTACGATGCCCTGGTCCGCCTGATCCAGGACTGGACCATGCGCTACCCGCTGGCGCTGGGCCAGGGCAACTTCGGTTCCCCCGGCAACGACGGCGCTGCCGCGCCGCGGTACACGGAAACGAAGATGGCCCCGCTGGCCATGGAAATGGTCCGCGACATCGACGAGGAAACCGTCGATTTCCAGGACAACTACGACGGCAAGAACCAGGAACCCACCATCCTGCCGGCGCGTTTCCCGAACCTGCTGGTGAACGGCTCCTCGGGCATCGCCGTCGGCATGGCCACCAACATCCCGCCGCACAACCTCCGCGAGGTTGCCGATGGCGTGCAGTGGTACCTGGCCAACCCGACCGCAAGCCGCGAGGAACTGCTCGAAGAGCTGATCGTCCGCATCAAGGGACCTGACTTCCCCACCGGCGCCACGATCCTGGGCCACAAGGGGATCGAGGACGCCTACCGCACGGGCCGCGGCTCGATCACCATGCGCGCCGTGGTCAACGTCGAAGAACTCCAGGGCCGCACCTGCCTGGTGGTCACGGAGCTGCCCTACCAGGCCAACCCGGACAACCTGGCGATCAAGATTGCCGAACTCGTCAAGGACGGCAAGATCTCGGGCATCGCGGACCTGCGTGATGAAACGTCGGGACGCACCGGCCAGCGCCTGGTGATCGTGCTCAAGCGCGACGCGGTCGCCAAGGTGGTGCTGAACAACCTCTACAAGCACACCCAGCTGCAGGACAACTTCGCAGCCAACATGCTGGCGATCGTCGACGGTGTGCCCCGCACGCTGAGCCTGGACGCCTTCATCCGCCACTGGGTCACCCACCAGATGGATGTCATCGCACGCCGCACGCGCTACCGCCTGCGCAAGGCCGAAGAGGAAGCGCACATCCTGCGCGCCCTCCTCAAGGCGCTCGACGCGCTCGACGAAGTCATCGCGCTGATCCGGGCGTCCAACACCACGGAAGCGGCCCGCGACGGCCTGATGCAGCTCCTGGACATCGATGAACTCCAGGCCCGCGCCATCCTGGACATGCAGCTGCGGCGGCTCGCGGCACTGGAACGCCAGAAGATCCAGGACCGCCACGCCGAACTCGAAGCCCTGATCGCCGAGTACAACTCGATCCTGGCCTCCGAGGAACGCCAGCGCGGGATCATCAGCACCGAGCTGGGTGAAATCGTGGCCAAACACGGCGACGACCGCCGCACCAAGGTCCTGCTGGGCTTCGACGGGGACATGTCGATGGAGGACCTGATCCCCGAAGAGGAAATGGTCGTCACGATCACCCGCGGCGGCTATGTCAAGCGCACTCGCAGCGACAACTACCGCTCGCAGCAGCGCGGGGGCAAGGGCATCAAGGGCGCGCAGCTGCGCGGCGACGACGTCGTCGAGCACTTCTTTGTGACCACCACCCACCACTGGCTGCTGTTCTTCACAAACCTCGGCCGGGTGTACCGGGCGAAGGCGTACGAACTTGTGGAGGCCGGACGTGACGCCAAGGGCCAGCACGTGGCAAACCTGCTCGCATTCCAGCCGGACGAGCACATCGCCCAGGTGCTGGACCTGCGGGACTACCAGCAGTCGCCGTACCTGGTCCTGGCCACCAAACGGGGGCTGGTGAAGAAGACCCGCCTCGAGGACTATGACACCAACCGCTCCGCAGGTGTCATTGCGATCAACCTCCGCGACGGCGACGAGCTGGTCTCCGCCCAGCTGGTCTCCGAGACCGATGACCTGATGCTGGTTTCCCGCATGGGCCAGTCGATCCGCTTTACGGCCACCGACGAGGCCCTTCGCCCGATGGGCCGGGCAACGTCCGGTGTCACCGGAATGAAGTTCCGCGAGGACGATGAGCTCCTGGCGGCCGACGTGGTCACGGACGGTTCCTTCGTTTTTGTCGTGACCGAGGGTGGCTACGCCAAGCGCACCGCGGTGGAGGAATACCGCCTCCAGGGCCGCGGCGGCCTCGGGATCAAGGTCGGCAAGTACCAGGAGGAGCGCGGCCACCTCGTGGGCGCCCTCATCGTCCAGGAAGAAGACGAGGTCCTGGTGGTCATGGAAGGCGGCAAGGTGGTCCGTTCCTCCGTGGCCGGAGTGCCGGCCAAGGGGCGTGACACCATGGGTGTCATCTTCGCCAAGCCGGACAAGAACGACCGCATCATTGAGGTGGCGCGCAACAGCGAACGCGGCCTTGAAACCGACGATGCAGATGCAGACGACGCGGCCGAAAGCCAGGCATCGGCGGAGGATGACGTAACGTTGGCTGAAAATAACGGATCACATGAGGGGTCCGCAGCGGAAGAATCAGCACCGGCCCCGGAGTCAGATGAGTCATCAGGCAATGCCGAGCTGGACGAAGACAACACCGGAGGTAACGAGTGAGTAATTCCGACTCATATCCCAAGCCGAACAACGGCGTGCCCGGCGGCGTGCGGCAGCCTGCCGCCGCGCCGCGGGTAGGCGCACCGTCCCGCCCCGAGCAGCGACCCGGGGTGGCAAGCGGCGCCACGGGCACGACCCCGCGGCCGCAGGTGCCCGGACAGCGTCCCGCCCAGGGACGCCCTGTCGCCCCGGGGCAGCGCCCGGCAACGCCCGGACAACGTCCGGACCAGAACCGTCCGGACCAGAACCGTCCGGGGCAGAACACCACCGGGCTGATCAAGCCGGCCCCCAAGGCCAAGGTCCGCCGCGCCCGCCTGCTGGTGAGCAAGGTTGACCCCTGGTCCGTGCTCAAGATGGCCTTCCTGCTCTCGGTCGCCCTGGGCATCGTGACCGTCGTGGCCGCAATTGTGCTCTGGACGGTCCTGGACCTGACCGGAATCTTCGACCAGGTCGACGGTCTGCTCGGAACCCTGGCCGGCTCTGAAGGCGGCGGCTTTGAATTGAAGAAGGTCGCGTCGCTGGGACAGGTGGCATCCTTCGCCACCATCATCGCCGTCATCAACGTCGTCCTGCTGACAGCACTGTCAATGCTCTCGGCTGTGCTCTACAACATCTCGGCCACCCTGGTGGGCGGCATCGGCGTCACCCTCACGGACGACTAAAACCCGTAGTTTTCCCGGACTTTTCCCGGGGAAATGCCTCGATTTGAGATCGGGCCGGGATGTGCTGTACAGTCATATCTCGGCCCGATGAGGCATCGGGGCGTATAGCTCAGGCGGTTAGAGCGCTTCGCTGATAACGAAGAGGTCCCAGGTTCAAGTCCTGGTACGCCCACGGAACCTGTACTGGTTCTGGCAGAGGTTAGTGAAGGTTCGTCCATGACAGAACCGGAACGGGGTGCATGTGAAGAAGTTGCTGGTTATCGCAGCCACGGTCGCAGGCGTCCTCCTCTACAGGAAAGTGCAGGAATCCGAAGCCCGGAAAGTGATCTGGAGCAATTCAACCGATACGGTTGACTAGCCCGGAACCCGGGGATGGAAGCTGGAAATCAGCTCTCCGGACCTAGGGTATGATTGTCGGGTTGCTTCTTATGGGGGCATGGCGCAATTGGTAGCGCACCTGCTTTGCAAGCAGGGGGTTCGGGGTTCGAGTCCCCGTGCCTCCACCATAGGAAAAGCCCCGGACAGCGGAAACGCTGTCCGGGGCTTTTTTCATGCCTTCCCCACTCACTCCTTCGGCTTGGCGTAGTCCGCCATCCCTTGCCAGTCGATATACACGTAGGGCTCGTCGCCGAGCACCCAGGCGTCGTGGCCCGGCGGAATCACACCGAAGTCGCCGGGCCCGAATTCGAGTTCTTCGCCGTCGTCCATGACGACTTTGATGCGGCCGGAAATCGTGTAGCCGGTATGGCTGGCCATGCAGCTGTCAGTTTTGGCGATCGGCTTGACGTGGTCTGACCACTTCCAGCCCGGAAGGAAGGTGGCCCGTCCAACCGGGCCGGCCTCGAGGTTGACGAGATCCACCTGACCCATGCCCTCGGCAACGGGGCGCGTCTCTTCGGGATTGTCCAGGCTCTTGCGGATCATTGACGCCATGATGGTCTCCTTCTTCGATGATGGCGAGACCGGAACGTGAGACCGCGCCTTAAGGTTGGCACCGCGGTATGCACCCGTCAAGGAGCAGCGGCCGTAAGGGCCCCTGCTGTCCGTCCCATTAGTGTTGGAGCGTGAACTTCTTACTTGCGGCCGTAGGTGTGCTGGGTGTGGCCTCGTCGGGGCCCCTTATTGCCGCCACGCTGGGCGCCACGTCGGTCAGTGCCCTCGCCATCGCTTTCTGGCGCAACGCCATTGGAGCAGTCGTGATGGCCGGTCCGGTTGTGGTCCGCAACCCCCGTCAGTTCGGAAAGGTGACCGGAGCCGAGTTCCGCTGGTCGCTCGCCGCTGCCGTCGCCCTGGCCCTGCACTTCGCGTGCTTCATTACCTCCCTGCAGCTGACGTCGGTCGCGGCGGCGACGGCGCTGGTGTGCCTTCAGTCAGGCTGGATCGCGATCTTCCAGCTCTTCCGGGGAGTCCGGCTCCGCTGGCCGGTCCTGGTAGGGCTGGGGCTCGCTTTCGGCGGTGTCGTGACAATCACCGGTTTTGATATGGGCTCCTCGCCCGAGGCGCTTGTGGGCGATCTCCTGGCCGTCGCCGGCGGCGCCCTGGCGGGCATCTACACGCTCGCCGGAGGCAAGGCGCGGCAGAGCATGGGCACCGGCGTCTATACGACCCTGTGCTACGGCATGTGCGCCGCGATTGTGGCGGGGATGGCGCTGCTGGCCGGACAGCCGCTGGCAGGGTTCGAAGCCACCGGCTGGCTGGGGATCCTCGCCATTACCGTGTGCGCACAGCTGGTGGGGCACACCGCGTTCAACTATCTGCTGGCGACCATGAGCCCGCTGCTGGTGTCCATGATCATCCTGCTGGAAATCCCCGGAGCGGCGCTCCTGGCCGCAGCCTTCCTGGACGAGACGCTGCCGGCCGGGACCTACGTGGGGCTGGCGATGATCCTGGTGGGGCTCGCCGTCGTGGTCCTGGGGCAGCGAGGCTCACGCTCCGCCCGGAGAACGGGCGAGGGAGCCGGTGCAGAGCGGCTGGCGGAGCTCGGCACCGACTAGGCCGCTCCCGGCGGCCGCATCTCCCGGCGGCCGCGTGGCCGCCGTCATTGGCCGCTATTGGCCGCCGCGGCGGGCCGGCTGGGGAACGTTGACCGTGTGGATGGCACGGAGCAGTTTCGCCGGGAAGTAGACCGAGAAGAAGACCACCATGGGCGCCTTCAGTGCCATCTTCTTGACGTTGTGGGCCTTGTAGGTGCGGTCAAAGCGCGTCACGTAGTAGCGGTAATCCCGCGGCGAGTCCTCCAGCCGCCGGGCCGACATGCCCGAGATCATCTGCGGCCAGTACTGGATCCGGAGCTCGTGGTCGGCCAGGTGCAGCGACAGATCGATGTCCTCGTGCATCTCGTCCCGCTCGTCGCGGCAGGCTTCTGTGCGGATGGTCTCCCAGGCCGAGCGGCGCAGTGCCATGTTGGACCCGAAGAGGAAATGATACTGGTGCTTGGCAAGCCTGAGCATCAGTTGGCGCATCTTGTCGTCGGCCTTGAGCCCGAACCGGCGCATGGGCATGTCGTAATAGACCACCGGACCCGTCGCAGCGTGCACAGACTCGTCGGCGAAGGCTTTCTGCACCTGCTCCACCCAGTCCGGTTCCAGCACGGAATCGGCGTCGATCCGGCCGAGGATATCGCCCGTGGCGTGGTCCAGACCGAAGTTGCGTGTGGGAATGAGCCCCTGGTCGCGGTCCTGGCTGAGCAGGATGATCGGGCTCTCCGGATACTCCAGTTG
>Ga0247818_10001655_pt1 | contig 14273 bp, 14 predicted proteins | sample 13C_Glucose_Day1_FD_192424 | JGI IMG/M metagenome (GOLD analysis project Ga0247818, IMG submission 192424) | Soil microbial communities from agricultural site in Penn Yan, New York, United States - 13C_Glucose_Day1 | ecosystem: Environmental > Terrestrial > Soil > Agricultural land | place...
GGGTGGAGGATTTCAGGCAATTGGCGCCACATTAGTTTCGGCCAAAATCGCTGATGCCATCCAAAATGGCACTGGGCTTCTTAAGCACGGATTCACGTATATGGGGCACAATTCTTCCTGTGCCGCCGCATTGGAAGTTTTCAGAATTATTCACCAAGATGATTTGCTTTCGAACGTGAAGGCGCGCGGGTATCAGCTTAGAAGCGAGCTGGAACGCGTATTCGCGAACCATCCACATGTTGGAGATGTTCGGGGAAGAGGGCTTTTCATAGGGCTTGAGTTAGTCGCAGATAGGAAAACAAAGGAATGCTTTTCCTCGACCTTAAAAGTTAACGGGAATTTAAAGAAGCGTGCATTTGATAACGGACTGTTGATTTATCCAAACGGCGGTACTGTCGACGGTTCTAAAGGCGATCATGTTGTTTTTTCTCCCGCTTATACGGTCTCCGAAGAAGAAATATCTCAAATTGTAGAGCGCTTCAGCTACAGCCTTGATCAAGTTTTTCATTCTATTTAACGTACTTAAAGGTGGTTCGCATGTCGGAAGTTGTGCACGTCAAAAAGAATAGTCTTGAATTTTCGCCTTTCGGCGGCGACGAAAATGAGGGTAAGGCTTGGCTGGCTAGGGTAGTGGATGGTGATTTGAGCAAAACTATGGGGGCTGGTATCCTCCACCTCAATGGTTGCGATATTTCGTGGACTCTACGCTACGACGAAGTTTGTGTGGTTTTGAGCGGAAATTTCCTGCTCCACGTGGGCAGTGACGTACTCTCAGCAGGCCCTGGTGACATCATTTGGATTCCCAAAAATACCAAAGTCTCATATAGTGGTGAAGGTGCAGAGGTCTTCTACGCTCTTTACCCAGTCGATTGGAGTACTCGCGCTACAGATGCTTAGGCATTGGTAGATTGCCAACTTCAATCAAAATAATAATTGTATTTGGCGCGATATGAAGAATAACGATCAAATTTCTCCGGCTCCCAGCGACTCTTACGCTCAATCATTCGCGCGCGGGCTTTCCGTAATCTTGGCGTTTGGGCCTTCGACACCGTTAATGACGCTGACTGAAGTCGCAGGTGTAACGGGTTTAACCCGCGCAGGAGCACGGAGAATTTTGCTCACGCTGGAGTACTTGGGGTACGTAAATCAGGAAAATAGAAAGTTTTCACTTACTCCTAAAATTCTGGATCTTGGATATTCGTACCTTTCGGCGAGCCCGCTGTGGGAGTTGGCAACCCCGTACATGGAGGAAGTTGTTCAGCAAACAGGGGAAACTTGTACCATATCCGTTTTAGAGGGCAACGATATTGTTTATATTATGCGGGTTGCCACTCATCGTATAATGTCGGTTAATTTGTCCATTGGTTCAAGATTGCCGGCTTGGGCTACATCTATGGGGCGAATCTTGTTAGGGGGAGTTACGGAGAAGCAGCTGGATAGTATTCTTTCAACGAGTAATATCATAGGTTTCACACCTAGAACTGTCACGGATATTGAGTCTCTTAAAAATATTATTGCGCTTTCTAGGCAGCGTGGTTTTTGCTTCGTCAACGAAGAGTTAGAGGAGGGGCTGCAATCAATCGCAGTGCCAATCTTCGGTCGAGATGGTCGAATTATCGCGGCCATGAACGTGGGTGGTCATGCAAACCGAGTTAACAGTGCAGGGTTGCTAGAAAATGTTCTTCCTCATTTGCAGAATGCCGCTTTCAAAATCAGCCAGTCATTGAAGGTTTAAGGGGCCTCACCGATACAGCCCCTTATTTTGAAGCGAAACCAGACCTCGCCTGTCTAGTCAGCTACCAACTCTTGCGCGAATTAAGAAGAATATTCTGTGCAGAATCAGATTTGTTAATCTCTACTTTCAGTCTATAAAGGTTAGAACAAAGTTTCCCATGCTATTGTGGTTTATCAAGCCATTTATCTGATTGCCGTTGCAATTTGGCGTTCGATAAAAATCGCGAACTATGCGCGTGGAAGTGCATCCAAGATATGCGTTGCAAAGAATGATGATGCTATTTCTGGTCTGACCCTGTCTTTCCAGGCGCAAGCTTGCTCTGGTGGAGGATGCCCATCGCGCTTTATGTCTTCTCAGTTCATACGAAGGGGCAGCAATCTCCGGTCACGTAAGCGACTGTTGCTTTGGTTTGAGGGTATGCACAACGCGACCTTGCGTCCTGGCAATCGAGCCAGTAGCGAAAAAATCGACGGGAGATTTTGTATCTCTTAATGTTGCACACTTTGATCGAGGCTTTTATATTTATTCGTGGCTGGTTGAATATAAGTCGTTGGCGAGTCACACAGGGATCCAGCTCTCGGATTTGTAGATGTCCATCATTTTTTGCAATCGATCTCTTGCTTCGTTGCCAAATGGGCATACTTTTCGACTTTCAAGATCTACATGTAAAGCCGTCTGTACCATGACCGCACTGAGATAGTTTTGCTTGTCATGGTATAGCTCGACTTGAGTGACCAGGCGTTTTTCATCAAAACGCAGAGGGGTCAGTTCTACACGTAGTGGATCTCCGGCGCAGACCTCCCTGATGTATTTCAGATTGGCCTCGACGGTAAATAGCCCGCAATTCTCGGCTAAAGTGTATGCCTCGCCCATACCGAACTGTTCCAGAATACGATGCCCCAGTTCGTCGAGTAGCTGTACGTAATATGCCATGTTCATGTGACCATAGAGGTCGATCCATTCATCCTTGACTACAGCCTTCTCATGAGGCTTCGCGATTGCATTGGAAATATTCAACGCCTTACTCCGTAGTTATGAAAAAGTACTATTGTAGGACAGGATTCGATAGTGGGGTTCTAACTGGTGCACTCATGTCGCCTTTTTCCAATTCGCTTGGAAACACGGAATGGAGCCAGCTGCGCAATCGGACAATGGCTTGATCATTCCATTTCCGAGTCGGAGCGATGAAGTAGTACCCGCCTAGACGGATAGTCATCGGCAACACGTCGACCAACTCGCCAGCCGCAATTTTCTCATCGGCGAGTAGCTCGCTAACCAGTGCGACACCCTGACCCATACAGGCCGCTTCGAGAGTGAGGTGACCGTGCCACAGTCGAGGCCCGCGCAACCTGGGAATATCTGTAACACCGGCAATGCTGAACCATTGTGACCAGCGCTGTGTATTACGCTCATGGATCAACGGCAGACCCAACAAATCTTCGGCAGAGGTCACTTCAGCATAGCGATTGCAAAAAGCGGGACTGGCCACTGCCCGAATCAAAGGTCTGGCAAACAGCTCTGCACACAACTCCTCCCCTAGATTCAGCTCCTCCAAGTACACAATCTCGGCATCAGCTTCATTGCGACTGAAATCGGGGCGCGTACTTGTCGGTTCGAGCGTCAACTCACGACCGTTGAGTGCTTCTTCCAATTCACCAAGTCGTCCCAGTAATCGTCTGGACGCCAAACCAGCCATACAGCAGACATGGAGTGCGTCTTCACCTTGGCGCAGGTCGCTGCTGGCGTCTGCAATGATATCCAGTGCACGTCGAAGTTGCGCCGCGTAGCGCTGGCCTTCACGAGTCATCTCAAGTCCGCGCCCTGATTTCTTGACCAGTTTTGTACCCACGGCTGCTTCTAAATTCTGTATGTGTCGGGAGATCACTGTATGTGAAACCGATAGTTCTTCTGCACACTGTCGGACGCTTCCGCAACGACTGAATCCTTCGAAGGCGCGTACAGCGAGTAGCGGAGGTAGTCGTCGGGTCATAAATATTCCACATGTCGAGTGCAACTTAACCAAGCAAGTCCTATGCCAATTTATAGGTGCTTTGAATGCACCAAACAGACGTTTTCTAGCTGCTTGTTAGCATCACTCTAAATGGCGGAACTTGTTGGGCATGGCTTTCGATCTTTTCAGGAGTATGCCTTGAACGTTTCCGGACGCGCCGCCATTGTCGGCGCCTATGAGTCACCTCGAAGGGATGCGCCGAACGTCCATCCTTTCGCGATCCAAGTGGAATGTATTCACGCAGCACTTTCACAGGCTGGGCTGACGCTTGGGGAAGTCGATGGTTTATGTATCGCATCGGGCGACTGGGCCGAAGGTGGCGGTGTGAACAGCGTGACCGAGATGGCTGAGTACTTGGGCATTGAACCGCGCTGGTTCGAAAGCACCGACGTGGGGGGGTGTTCCTATCTTGTTCATGCTGCACATGCGGCGGTAGCAATTGCTGCAGGGCTGGCTGATGTAGTGGTGATCAGCTACGCCGCTTCACCGCGCTGGTGGCCATTAAAGAGCCCGTCATTTGATCCGTTCGTCCTTCCCGCAGGGCCCGGCCAGTTTGAGTTGCCATTCGCGCCGACGCTCATCTCTGCGTATGCAATGTATGCGCAACGTCATATGTACCTCTATGGCACCACGGCCGAGCAGTTGGCGCAGGTGGCTGTGACGTTTCGGCAACACGCTGCTAAAAATCCGGATGCCTTTCTGGGTGGCAAATCCATCACCGTCGAAGACGTTCTGAATTCTTCGATGATCGCTTCGCCTTTGCACCGGCTGGATTGCTGCGTCGTGACTGATGGTGGCGGTGCTATTGTGATGACAAGTCGGGAGCGAGCAGCTGATTGTCGACAAAAGCCGGTCTACCTGAGCGGTTTCGGTATGGCCACACAGCGTACTCAAATCAGCCAGATGTCCCGCGAACTCATCACGCCTGCCGCTCGCACCGGCCCCCGCGCATTCGAAATGGCCGGGTTGACGCCTGAAGATATCGACGTTGTTCAGCTCTACGATGCGTTCACGATCACGCCGCTGCTGGCGCTTGAGGATCTCGGATTTTGCCCTCGGGGCGAGAGTGGGCGATTCGTCGCGGACGGTCATTTGAGTATCGGTGGCTCTCTGCCTTGTAACACCGACGGAGGGGGGCTTGCATCGAACCATCCAGGCAAGCGCGGATTGTTCGCTTTGATCGAAGGCGTTCGGCAATTGCGCGGCGAAGGGCCCGGCGTGCAGGTGAAAGACGCGGAGGTCGCCTTGGTTCATGGTCTTGGCGGGACGTTTTGTGCTGCTGCAACCGCCATTTTGACCGTCTGAGGAGCCACCACTTATGTCCACTTTCAGTCCTGTTATTACCGACAACATGTCCGCGCCCTGGTGGGCCTCAATCCGTGAAGGACGACTGCTCGTCCAACGCAACCCTGTGTCAGGTACTTGGCAGTGGTACCCGCGGGCCCACTGCCTTGATGATCTATCGATAAAGCCTGAGTGGGTGCAGGTCTCCGGTCTTGGCAAAATATTTACCTATTCGGTTATTCATCGTGGGCATACGCGCCTGGACGCGCCTTATGTCTGCGCCCTCATCGAGCTCGAAGAAGGCCCACTGCTGCTATCACAACTGCAAGGCGTTGCGGTCGACAAGATTGCTATCGGCATGGACGTGACGGTTGCGTTCATTGAAATGGATTCAACAACCTCGCTGCCGGTTTTCCACCCAAGGAGCCACACATGAGTTCCACCCTCTACTTTGACGATTTGGCAGCGACGCAGTCGTTGGTATCGTCACGCATCACGCTGACAGAAACACACATCGTCTTGTTCGCAGGATTGACTGGGGATTTCAACCCGCTGCATATGGACGAAGAGGCGGCACGTCAAGGCGCCTTCGGTCGCCGGATCGCGCACGGTATGTTGGCTCACTCCATGAGTACCGGACTGCGTTCGAGCATTGATGACTGGGCAATCATTGCGTTCCTTGAGACCCGTCGCCGATTCGTTGCGCCGGTTTTCGCAGGTGACACGTTGCATTACGTTGCCGAGATCGAAGACTTGCGAAAAAGCAATTCCAACCCATCACGCGGTATTGCCAGAGTCAAGCTGCGCCTGCTCAACCATAACGGTGAAGTGGTGCAGGAAGGTGAAGATGTATTTGCGATCGCATGCCGTACGGAGAGCAAATCATGAACACACGCTTGAAAGGGCATGTCGCGTTGATCACGGGCGGTGCGGGAGGTATTGGCTCGGCCATTTGTCAGCGCCTAGCAGAAGATGGGGCTGCAGTCATAGTCGCGGATATTGGCCCTGGTGCAGAAGAGATGGCTCAATCCTTGAGCACCCAGGGATACCAGGCCTCAGCAGTTAGTTTGGACGTTTCGTGCCGCGCTAGTTGGGCAGCAGTTATGGCTGATCTGCCGCCGGCCTTTAAAGCAGTCGACATTCTGGTGAATGTGGCAGGCATTGTGCGTGATCGAACATTGATGAAGATGACGGATGAGGACTGGAACGCGGTAATCGACGTCAACTTACGTGGCTCCTGGATGGGCTGTCAATTCGGCTTGGCTGCCATGGCGGGGCGTGGTTGGGGCAGGATCATCAATATCGCTTCAACCGCGATCTTCGGAACATATGGTCAGTCGAACTATTCATCGGCCAAGGCGGGCGTGGTGGGTTTGACTCACACTGTCGCCCTGGAAGCCGCGCGTTACGGTGTATTGGTCAACGCAGTAGCACCCGGGATCGTCGAGACGTCCATTTTGGCAAGTGTGCCAGAGGAAATACGGGCACGCTGGATCGCAAAAATGCCATTGGGTAGACCGGCTCAACCTGCAGAAATAGCCTCCGTGGTTGCCTTCCTCGCTTCCGACGATGCCAGCTACATGAGCGGGCAAGTACTCATTGTGGATGGCGGCGCAACGACAGGCGATTACTGAACACCCGAAACACAGCTATCTATCAACAACAATCAAGCAGTAACAGGCGAAGGGGCATCGATATGGTCGAATTTACACGGCGCAGATTTTTGCAAGCGAGTGGCATCGCAGGTGCAGGTTTAGCAGCAGGATTGATTCGTCCCTCGTTCGCTGCTGACGAATCGCTGTACGCGGCTGCCCAGAAAGAAGGAGCACTCAACCTTTACTGGGGCTCGTACGAACAGAGGACGATTGAAGCCATCCGCGATGCGTTTACCCGTCGCTATCCGGGTATCAAGGTCAACCTGCTCCGTCAGGCGTCGCAAACCATATACACCCGGTTGCGTCTTGAACTGCAGAACAATGCGCCCAACTGCGACTCGCTGGGTAGCACCAACATTCTTCACTACTTGGAGTTGAAAAAGATTGGGGCGTTGATGCCCTATAAACCAGCGGGCATCAAGTTTCTTCCGCCAGAATTTCAAGGGTTGGATAAGGATGACACCTATCAGGTCGGCGCTATCAGCCTGACGAGTCTGAATTACCAGTCAGATAAAGTCTCAGCGGCACCTGCGTCATGGGAGGCAGCACTGGATGGTCAATGGGCCAACAAGCTGACAGTCGGCAGTCCGTCCTTCTCTGGCGATGTCGCCTCTTGGGTAGTCGCGATCCGTAAGAAGTACGGAGACCACTACTTGAAAGAATTGGCGAAGCTCAACCCCAAGGTCGGTCAATCGAACGTTGATACCGTCACTGACATTCTTTCGGGCGAGCGCCTGGTGGGGCTGGGTGCGCCATTCAGTTATTCCCTGACCCAGCGAGCTGCCGGCAACCCGATAAATGTGGTTACTCCTACCGACGGCACCATTTTGAACCTGGGTCTAAGCGCCATTCCGCTGAAAGCGCCTCACCCTAATGCGGCAAAGCTTTTCTCCGAATTTCTGTATGACACTGAAGTCTCGCAAATTCTGGCAGCAAATTTCTGGCCAACATTACGCACTGACGTTCCGTGGGCAGAGGGCCGCAGCCTTTCGCAGTTAACCTGGTACCGCAATCCACCTGAAGACCTGGCGGCCGAAGTTGCTGAAGGCATTGCCAAGTGGAAAGACATTATCGGTTGAACCACTACCGGCAGGTCGGCAGCGGCCGACCTTGCAGAGGTAGATTCAGGAGTGACCCCTTCATGGGCGTTTTTGCGATAGATACTTCCTCGGCGACCGTAGGCGCCGAAATTCGACGACACCGACCTTGGGTACGTTGGACGGTGGTGACCCTTGTTCTGGCAGCACTGTTTTTACTGGTTGCGCAGCCGGTGGGCTGGATTCTTTTCAACAGTGTTCACGATGACACCACGCAGCAATGGACGCTCAGCAATTACGTGCGTCTAGTGACTGCCAAAGGCATGCTCCAGCCCATCTTCAATTCGATCATTCTGGCGTTTTCGACAGCAGCGATTTCCACGCTGCTCGGCGTGCCGCTGGCGTGGTTGGTTGCCCGTACGAACATGCCGTGCCGAGGGCTGATCAGAATGCTCACGCTGGGTGCGTTCGTGACACCCTCGTTCATCGGTGCATTGGGTTGGATTCTGCTCGCAGCACCGAATGCTGGTTGGCTTAATACGGTCTATCGGCAAATCTCGGGGGGTGACTTACCGCTGTTCAACATCTACTCAATGGGTGGCGCGATCTTCGTCTGTGCCATCTACACCGTCCCATATACTTTCACCCTCGTCGCCAGCGCGCTGGACGAAATGGCGGTCGAACTGGAAGATGCAGCGACTACGCTCGGCGCCGGTGTTCTGCGCACGATGTTTAGCGTGACGATTCCAATGGTGATGCCTTCAGTCATCGTTGGTTTCATCCTGTCCTTCATACAGGGGATGACACTGTTTGGTGTTCCGGCGTTCCTGCTTACGCCCTCCGGTACGTCAGTCGTCACCACTAAACTGGCCGAGTTCTATCAGCTGTTTCCCCCGGAGCTGTACATGGCAGCGGCGTATTGCATGCCGCTACTGTTGCTCACCGGTGGACTGTTCTGGGTGCGCAGAAAAATACTCGGCCGCAGACGTTTTGTAATGATCGGCGGCAAAAGCCGAGCGGGTCGCACCATCGATCTGAAGGGGTGGCGTTGGGCCGGGTTGTCGTTCGCGCTGATTGTCCCGGTGACTGCGGTGTTACTGCCTTACTTCGCATTGATCGTCGTTTCTCTGTCCAAAGCCTGGGGGCAGGGGCCATCACTTAACAATCTCACGTTCCACTGGTATCGATGGGCGATTCTAGAAAATGCTGAAACCCAGGCTGCGATTGCGAACTCATTGATATACGCCGCAATCGGCGCCAGCCTCTGCGTGCTGCTGGGAACACTCATCGCCTATATCGTCGAACGCCGCCTAGTGGCGGGAACGACCATCATCGCCGCGTTGACGAATTTACCCATCATCATTCCAGGGATTGTGTTGTCGGTAGGCTTCTTCGCCGCCTATACACAGCCACCGCTGAGTCTCTACGGAACATCGGCAATCATCATTGCTGCTTTTGTGGCGACGTTTCTACCGATCGCCTATTCCCATGGTGGGGCCATGCTCAAAGGCATCAGTCCGGACTTGGAGCGGGTCGCAAGAATACTAGGCGCCAGTGAGTCGAAGACATTCACGAGCATCACCGCTCCGCTCATGAGATCCGGACTGATTTCAGGATGGCTTTTGGTGTTCATTCCAATCATGCGCGAGCTTTCGGTCGCTGTATTCCTGATAACGCCCAGCACCAACGTCATGACCACATTGATTTACAACTACAAAGATGGCGGCAATTACGAGGCGGTGGCAGCTGCTAGCGTGCTGCTGTTGGTTGTCACCATGGTGGTGGTGGCCATCGCTCAAATGCTCAGCGTGAAGCTGGCCAAACATAAACGTGCCAGCGCTGAAATCGGAGTCGCAACATGAGCCAGATCCAAATCCGTGGTTTGCAAAAAAGTTTTGGTCAATTCCAAGCGTTGAAAGGTATCGACCTCACCGTCGAGGATGGAACATTGCTGGCTTTGCTCGGCCCTTCCGGTTGTGGCAAGTCGACAACACTTCAACTGCTGGCGGGTTTCGAAACACCTACTGCAGGTGAAATCCGGGTCAATGACAGGGTCATTTCCAGCCCACAAGGTGTGGTACCGCCAGAGCGGCGCGAGATATCGCTGGTTTTTCAAAACTACGCCGTGTGGCCGCACAAAACGGTGGCGGAGAACGTGGCGTTTGGCTTGCAGATTCGCAAAGTGACGCGTGCCGTACTTGAAGAAAAACTGAGTAAAACGCTCAAGACCGTACACCTCGACCACTTGGCTGACCGCTATCCCTCCGAGCTGTCTGGCGGGCAACAGCAACGAGTTGCGTTGGCGCGTGCTCTTATTGTCGAGCCAAGTATTTTGTTGCTCGACGAGCCTCTATCGAACCTCGATGCCCACCTTCGAGAAGAGATGCGGTTTGAGATCCGTCGAGTACATGACTTACTTGGACTGACGACGGTTTACGTCACCCACGATCAAGGGGAGGCGTTGGTAACCGCCAATCAGGTGGCAGTCATGAATGGCGGAAGCGTACAGCAACTGGGTTCTCCGAGAGAGATCTTCGAGCTGCCTGCGAACGCCTTCGTTGCGGCATTTATTGGCAGCAACAACGTCATCAAAGGATTGCTGACCGGGCCTGGCACATTGCGATTTGGCGAACAGTCGCTAGTGGGGAATGACCGAAGCGGTGCCGCCCTTGGTGAACATATCACCCTGTGTATTCGTCCCTCGAAAGTCCGAATCGTCGGGGCGAATCCGGGGGTAACCAATGTATTGCCCGGTACGGTTCTGCGCACGGCTTACCTTGGCGAATATTGTGACGTTCTGGTGGACATCGGCGCGGGCCTCTCGGTGCGCGCGTTCACGCCACCCAGTGTCGATTATCGGGTCGGCCAGATAGTACTGCTGCATTTGCCTGAGCAGGACTGCCACTTACTGCAATCCGAAAACCGGGTGTAGAGCTCATCAAACGTGTCGGCTGCGGGTATCGAGCTGTTAGCACTTAATAAATGGCATGACAGGATTGAGTTATGAAAATCGAAGAAAGCGCTGAGATTGTTCGGCTAAGACGAGGCAGCATTGAATGGGTCATCTTCAACCGACCCCACGCTTTGAACGCGATGTCGCCTGCAATGGAAGAGGCATTGACGCAGATTTTTCAAGAACTTGGACGAGATGCTTCCGTAAAGGCGCTGGTTCTGACCGGATCTACCGGGACGCGACCCTCCTTCATGGCCGGTGCAGATTTCGGCGCTCTGGAGGATGCCAAAACAACGCCCGAATTTCTTGAACTCGAAGGTCACAGTGAATCCTTGATCAAGTCGCTTGAAGCGCTTGCGTTTCCTACAGTTGCTGCGATCGCAGGGCCTTGCGTGGGAGGGGGCGCGCTAATCGCTGCTGCCTGTGATGTGCGCATTATTAGCCCTTCAGCGAGATATGGGTTTCCCATTGCGAGAACCGTGGGTAACTGCCTGAGCGCCCTTAACTACCAGCGTCTTGTGGACTTGTTCGGGGCAGCAATGACAAAAGAAATGATCTTCAGCGCGCGCTTGCTGGATGCCTCGGCTTTGATGGCAAGTGGCGCGTTCCGGGAGTTGGTAGAGGAGGAAGAGTTGGAAGCTGCCGCCGGGCGCGTCGCAGAGCAATTGGTTCAACTTGCGCCTCTGACACTATGGGCTACCAAGACGGTGCTGCGGCGCCTTCGGGACGCGCAAGTGGCCAGCGTCCAGGACGAAGACGTATTGCTGCGCTGCTATCACTCAGCTGACTTTCGCGAAGGAGTTGCAGCATTTCAGCAAAAACGTAATCCATCGTGGACAGGGCTGTAGCAAAGCATTGTTGTGTATAAAACACCGGCGTTTCGTTACTCCGAGAGTAGAAAGCTCTGACACATAGTTGAACGGTCGCTTTCTCGAATTTAAATACTATTGTTCGCTGGCAACCTGAGTTGCCTGGCAGGGTGAAGTCATGTCGATTAAATCTGATCTGCCTGAAAAAGGGCCTCTAAGCGGTATTCGTGTTATCGATGCCACTCATATGTTGGCAGGGCCTTATTCCACTTGGCTTCTGGCGATGCTCGGGGCCGATGTCATCAAAATTGAACGGCCTCAAGGTGGGGATTACACCCGAGGAGTTGCTCCTTTTAAAGACGAAGAGAGCATTTACTTCAATAGCGTCAATCGTAACAAGCGAAGCGTCGCGCTAAATTTGAAAGAAGAGGACGGTAAAGCGGTTCTTCGACAATTACTGTCGACAGCGGACGTGTTCATTGAAAATAACCGGGCGGGGGCCATGGAGCGATTGGGTTTCGGTTATGAAGCCGTGAGTGAATTGAACCCACGGCTGGTCTATGCCGCAATTTCAGGGTTTGGTCAGGATGGCCCCTATAAACACTTGCCTTCCTTTGACGTAGTCGCCCAGGCGATGTCAGGCATGATGAGCATTACCGGTGAAGAGTTCGGGCCACCTGCACGCGTGGGTATTTCGTTGGGCGATATAGGATCTGGGTTATTCACAACCGTGGGCGTCCTAGCGGCGTTGGTCGGCAGAGGGCAGGAGGGGAAAGGCTCCTTCATCGACATCTCAATGCTCGACTGCCAACTAGCCATGATGGAAAACGCAATTGCACGCTTCCTTCAAGTGGGTGATCTTCCCCGTCGCTTAGGCAGTCGCCACGCTCTGATTGCGCCGTTCCAGGCATTCCCGACCGCCGATGAACCTATCGCAATTTGTGTTGATACCGAAGAGCAGTGGCAGCGGATGTGCGTTGCTATGGAACGTACTATCTGGATCGACGATCCGCTTCTACGAGACGGCCCTTTACGTGCGCAAAATCATGGTCATTTAGAGCCGTTGATGATCGCTAGACTACTTGAACACGGCCGAGAATACTGGATGAGTGCGCTTCAAGCTGCCGATGTCCCTTGCAGTCCGATCAACACAGTGGCTGAAGCAATTGATGACCCCCAAGTTCAACATCGCGGGATGATTGTCGAGGTGCCGCCGCAGTCGGGAAATCGCTACGTAAAGCATCCATTGCATATGCCTTACACCGACATGGTGGAGGAGAAGCCTTCGCCGGCTTTGGGCGAGCACAGTTCTAGCGTGTTGCAAGAGCTGGGGTATACCGAGGCTCAGGTCTCCGCATTAAAGGCGCGGGGGGTGATCTGATCTCAATTGAATATGAGGCTTTTACAGCCAAGGCATCTGGCGCGGGGGGCGTCCGTGAAGCAGCCACTGCGCGTTAAGCAATAGAGCGTTCGATAGAAGACGCTCATCGAGCCGCTTTTATTAAACGCTTGAAGGCACATCAAGGCCCATTGGGCGCTTGCTTTTACGCGCCAGCGTTACCCGCTTATACAAAAGTATGGACGAACTCGACGGTTAAAGCTGCATCCTAGGGGAAGGATTCGTCTGCCAAGCGCGACGTTGCTCAGCGGGGGCCGATTCAGCGCCGCCTAGTTCCCCTATAAGCACACCAGGCCCTACGACCGGCGTGACTCACGGCCGGAGGATGCCTCCGACTTCAGGCGCGGCGAATGGGACATTTACGAGTTAGGGCGCAGTAAACGTTCAACCTCACCCCTCAATTCATATACTTGTCGAATAGAAGCTTGACTAACTGGCGAAGCCATATATTTCCGGGGTCATGATGATGGCGCGGGTGCCAATACTGTCGCAGGTGCAAGCTGGGGGACTTGATCGGAGTTTTTATTACCTTGACCGCGTTGTAGCGTAGGAACGTTTTCCCCAGTTCACTGGGCACGGTTGCAATGAGATTCGGGTTTTTCTCCAGTATCATCGGGACCGTTATAAAGTGTGGAGTTGTAAGGTAAATTTGTCGTTGATGACCCAGTTCGTCGATGAATTGGTCGTAGCGTGTACTTCTGTCCGACAGTACGACGGAAACATGTTTCATGCTCAGGAATTGTTCAAGGCTTACTTCGTTGCCAGGGTACGTGGTACTGACGATTGAGCAAAAAGAGTGCGTAAACAGTTCTTGTTGAAAAAGGTTAGGGTCCTGGATGTAGTGTGATCCTATGGCCAAGTCTGTATCACCTCTCTCCAGTGAGTTCGCTATATGCTCGGTGGGTAGCTGCGACGTTCGTATTCGACAATTGGGGGCCACTATCTGAAGTTCTGAAATCAGCCGGGGCAAAAATACCAACTCGCCCATATCCGTCATACAAAGGCTGAAGACCCTGGTGGAAGACATAGGGGTGAAACTGGCCTGCGCCAACAGCTTGTGCTGTACGACGGATACGATCTCCAGAACTGAATCCCCCATATCCTCTGCGAAAGGTGTCGGCTTCATCGCATCGCCAATACGGACGAAGAGGGGGTCTTCATAAAATTCCCGTAGACGTCGTAGTGCGTGGCTCATGGCGCTTTGCGTCAAGCCAAGATGCTCTGCTGCTCTAGATACATTGCGTTCTCGCAGAAGTGCATCGAAAGCGAGCAGCAGGTTCAAATCAAATTTCTTACTATGAATGGTGCGCATGATCTGTATTAGCTCCATGATCTATGCGCATAGATGATCCACCTCTAGCATGACGTCGGCAAGGAAAGTTTCAAAAAC
>Ga0247818_10001656_pt1 | contig 14270 bp, 16 predicted proteins | sample 13C_Glucose_Day1_FD_192424 | JGI IMG/M metagenome (GOLD analysis project Ga0247818, IMG submission 192424) | Soil microbial communities from agricultural site in Penn Yan, New York, United States - 13C_Glucose_Day1 | ecosystem: Environmental > Terrestrial > Soil > Agricultural land | place...
TTGTCCAGGGCGGGCACTGGGACGCTCGTTCCGTCGGAAAAAGTGAGGGTGCCGCCGGTAACCTGGTCGCTCGGATTGGGCCGGTCATAGAGCACCACCCGGTTCAGCGTGACGGCGACCGGGAAGCGAAGGTCGAGGTAGCTTCCGGCCCGTCCGCCCACGGTGGCCCACTCCCGGGTCGCGTCGATGGGGTGGCCGGCGATGACGCCGTCGACGGCCTTCGCGGCGGCCTGGCCCGCCGTCGTGTTCTGGGAACTGGCGGTGACAGTCGCCAGGGCCGCGACATTGGCGGGGTCGGCGACGGTGGCGGCTTCCGTGCCGGCAGCCGGCGCCACTGCCGTCGGGGCAACGGCGTAGGCGCGGGAAAGCCATTTGCCGACCGAGTTGTCGGCACATTCAAGGGCCGTGGTGCAGGTCTTCCAGTCATGCTGGGCGTAGGCGAGGAAGGCATCGGTCTTGGCCGTCAGATCGGGATCGACCACGTTGCTCGGGCGCTGGGAGATGGGGTAGCCCTCGTAGCCGGTGATTGTGTGGGGCGAGGTGTAAAGCTGCTGCGCGGCGAGCACGAGGTACGCGACAGTGTGGTGGTCACTGTGGTCACCGTCGCCATAGTGACCGGCAAAGTCCAGCGTGGAGATCCGGTCCGGCTGGTAGCTGTTCATCAGCGACAGCAACGTGGCACGAAGCTCCGGGAGGGTATAGGAGGACGAGTCGTTGACGGCGGTGATCGTGCTGATGGCTCCGCTGTAGAGCTTCTGCAGGCTCTGGTAGCCGTAGTCGGACCCTCCTCTTCCGTCGCGGAATCCGTCCGGCAGCCGCATAAAGGCCAGCGAGAGCTTGGTTGCCCCGTCCAGCGTGGCCACCGGAATCGGATGCCCGGCGATCCCGGCATCGGCGGTGGTCCAGGAATCGGCGACCCCGGCCAGCTGGGCGTAGGCAGCCTTCACCCCGTCCTCCCGCGCGCTCCAGTAGGCCTCGGAGTCGTTGGCGTCGCCTGCCGTCAGGTAGACCGTGCGCACGCACAGCCCGTCCCGGATGGCCGAGAGGAGCGCGGGGCTCTGGAACAGCAGGTCATCATCCTGGTGCGCGACGATGTTCAGCGCCGTTCCCGCAGCGCACCCGGCGTCAGCCGAGGCCTGGGGTGCGGTCGCCATGGTCCCGGTAAGCGCGGTTACTACCGCGGAGGCCAGTATTGCCAAGGACCACCTACGGAGCCGGGGAAACGGCATTCAGCTCGTCCTTACAGGTCATCAAGCAACGTGGCCTGGTCGGTCACGACAGCAGGCCCGGACCCCGTTGGGACGTCCATAAGTAAAACTATAACTGTTTTACTTAATATTCAAGCTACATGCTTTTCGACATAGTTTGCCGTGCGGACGCTGGGGGCCGCCCGTGCGACCGGCTAAAACGGCAGGGGTAAGGTGGATCCAGCGGCAGCCTGACGAGCGGCTTGCCGCTCACGCTTTGGATGGACCGGGAGGCAAGTCAGTGGTGGTTCCGCGACGTCGTATCGACCCCGGGGAGGGCCGTGCGGCCCTCGCCGCGTGGCAGGCAGCCAACGGCCCGGCGCCGGGTGCCACGGCTTCCGCCGGTGCGGAGGCCGTCAGCCCGGTCCCCCGCGGCACGCTGGCGACGGCGGTGCGCTACTCCCTGGAGGAGGTCACCGCCCGCGCGCCCGGGAACTCAGTGGAGGTGCGGGTCCCGCCGTTCGGCGTCACGCAGTGCGTGGAGGGCCCGCGGCATACCCGGGGCACTCCCCCGAACGTCATTGAGTGCGACGCCGCCACCTGGCTGGCGATGGTCAGCGGGCAGTTGAGCTGGGCGGACGCCGTCGGCGCCGGCCGGGTGGCCGCCTCCGGGCTGCGCGCCGACCTGTCCGGCCTGCTGCCGCTCTAAGCGGGCTGCGCCCTGCTATCCGCGTCCGATGAACGGCATTCCGGCGGCGGTGATCACGAGGGATCCGACGCTGGCGGACGGCGGCATCCCCGCCATCAGCACAACTGCACGCGCGGCGTCGTCCACCGGGAAGGTCGGCTCGACGCGGCTGCTGCCGTCGGCCTGGACGGCACCGGAGCCGACGCCGATCGTGTCCATCAGCTCGGTGGCCGTGTTGCCGATGTCGATCTGCCCGCAGCTGATGCCGAAGCCGCGGCCGTCGAGTTCGATGCTCTTGGTCAGCCCGGTCATGGCGTGTTTGGTGACGGTGTAGGCGACCGTCCGGGGCCGGGGAGAATGGGCAGCGATCGAGCCGTTGTTGATAATCCGGCCGCCCTGGGGTGACTGCGCCTTCATGGCCCGGACGGCGGCAGCGGCGCACAGCATGGAGCCGGTCAGGTTCACCGCCACGGTGGCATCCCAGTCCGCGAGGCTGATCTCATCCACCGAGGCCGCCGGGCCGAACACTCCGGCGTTGTTGAACAGCACGTCCACCCGCCCCCACTGCTTCAGGGCGGCGGCGAAGAGCCGCTCGACGTCGTCGGGCACGGTGACATCGCAGGCAACGGCGAGCGCCTGGGCGTGTCCGGCCCCGGTCTCCAGCAGTTGCTCTTCACGCCGCCCGGCGAGCACCACCCGGTACCCGTCGGCAAGCATGAGCCGGGCAACCGCCCGGCCGATCCCCGAGCCTGCTCCGGTAACTACGGCGACCCGGCCGGGCAGGTGATGTCGTGTCATCCGGCTAGCGTATGCCCAGTTCGCATTTCGCGGCAGTGTTCCGCGCCAACATTGCGGCGACGTGTCACTTCGCGCCGGGCCGACCGTCCCCCGTCAGCCCGGGTGCCGGCGGGCGTGCCGGCCCGCGCGGAAGCCGGACCAGAACGCGAGCGTCAACAGTCCGAGACCGGCGAGCACAACACCCGCCCATTTCTCCGCATCCATCACCACCAGGCCCGGGGCGGCAAACACCTGCTGGGACAGCGGGGCATAGGCGAACCAGCCGAATTCCTCCTGCCGCACCGGCAGCGACAGGAAGACCGCCCCCGCCGCCAGCAGGGCCACGGCCAGAAGCGGCACCGCGAGCCCGGCCAGCCGCCGCTGCCGGGACGGCCCGGATTCCTTATCCCCGGATGGATTCATGGACACACTGTAACCGCTGGTCAGGGCGTGCGGGCGTGCGGAAGTCCACGGCCCGCGGCCCGCTTGCGAATCGGCTAGACCGGGCGGACGCGGGCGGCGAGCCGCCCGATCGCGCTGTCCTCGAGGTTTTCCAGCAGTTCCCGGGGGCTGGTGTAGATTTCGACGGCGCCGGCGTCCCGGAGTTCCGCCCCGCTGGTGCCGCCGCACGTCAGTCCGATGGCCGGGATGTCGAGCTTCCCGGCAGCGTAGATGTCCCACACGGCGTCGCCCACGTAGACCGCATCGGATGCCTGCACGCCCACGGCGTTGAGGGCGGCGACAAGGATGTCCGGCGCCGGCTTGCTTTCCTTCGCGTCAGCCGAGCTTGTGGCCGCGTCAATGACGGCATCGGCGCCGATCACGGCCCGGAGCACCTCGAGGTCCCGCTGCCGGGCGGACGACGCGAGCGCCACGGCGAACCCGCCGTCATGGCACCGCGCAAGCAGCTCGCGGGCGCCGTCCAGCGGGCGGAGGGCGGGCCAGAACGTGGCGAAGACGGCGGCGTGCGAGGCCATGATGGTACTGTCCTCGGCCCGGTCCCGGCCCTCCGGCAGCAGCCGGGCGAGGATCCTGTCCCCGCCCATGCCGACCGAGCGGTGGATGCTCGCCATCGGCACGTCGTAACCCGCCTGCCGGAACGCCTGCCACCAGGCCAGGGTGTGCACATAGGCCGAGTCGACCAGGGTGCCGTCGACATCAAACAGCACGGCGGCGCGTCGCCGGTCATGGGGCGAGACGGCGGTCATGCGGGCTGCGGCACCGCGGCCATGGGGTGCAGCATTCGAATCAGTGGTGCGCACGGGCCCGTTTTCCGGCGGCCAGCGACCCGCCGGACAAGGAGGTTCCGCGTCCGGCGCCGCCGGAGGTCCTCCTCGAGGCCCTGGAGAGTGGCCCGACCGGCGCGGCCTGCCCGCCGGCGCTGCGGTCCCGGATGAGCCCCGTGCCGGCGATTTCGCGGGCCTGGGCGATACCGGCCACAGCTGCCCGCTTCGTGGGAAACGTGACCGATACAGCCATGAGGCTGCCTGCCCCGTCAAGCATCCGGATCCGGTAGCCGCCGTCGGGCGCGTCCACGAGCTCGAAATATCCAGCCATCGCACTCTCCTTATAATCCTCCACCCCGCACCGGGGTATTAGTAAGTATACTTATCTAAGGTCTTGACGAAAACCCCGGCCGCGGGTACCCGGGAGCGGGCTGCGGGCCGGTGCGGTGCTGCGATCAGCGCCCCGGGGTCGGTGAGTCGCTGCGGCGCACGCCGTCCTCGTGCAGTTCCAGGGCGCTCATCACGAGGGCGAAATGACTGAATGCCTGCGGCATATTTCCCAGCTGCCGTCCGGCCTCGACGCTCCATTCCTCGCTGAGGAGTCCGACGTCGTTGCGCAGCGCCAGCAGCCGCTCGAACAGTTCCCGCGCCTCGTGGTGCCGGCCTGCCCCGAGGAGCGCCTCAACCAGCCAGAACGAACAGGCGAGGAACACGCCCTCCCCGCCGGGCAGGCCGTCGTCGCATTCTGCCGGTTTGTAGCGGCGCAGGAAGCCGTCGTGCGTCAGTTCCCGTTGCACGGCGTCAATCGTTCCGACTACGCGCGGATCATCCGGGGCCAGGAACCCGACGCGCGGGATGAGCAGCAGGCTCGCGTCGAGCTCCGGCCGCCCGTAGGACTGGACGAAGGTGTTCCGGTCGGCATCGAAGCCGTTGGCCATAACATCGGCGCGGATCGTGTCCCGGAGCTCCTCCCAGCGGTCCGCGGGACCGGCCAGGCCGAACTCCCGGACGCCCTTGACCATACGGTCGGCCGCCACCCACGCCATCACCTTGGAGTGGGTGAAGTGCCTCCGCGGCCCGCGCATCTCCCAGAGCCCGTTGTCGGGCCGGTCCCACGCCGTCTCCAGGTGGTCCATCAGGGCGAGCTGCACGTCCCAGGATTCGTCGGTGCTGGTGAGCAGCGAATTCCGGGTCAGGGACAGGCAGTCCAGCACCTCGCCCCAGACGTCGAGCTGAAGCTGCCCGGCCGCGCCGTTGCCGGTCCGGACCGGGGCGGAGCCCTCATACCCGCGCAGCCACGGCAGTTCCACCTCAGGAAGGCGGCGTTCGCCGTGGATGCCGTACATGATCTGCAGGTCCTTGGGATCTCCCGCCACTGCCCGCAGCAGCCAGTCGCGCCAGGATTCGGCCTCCGCCGTGTACCCGGCAGCGAGCAGAGCCTGGAGCGTCAGGGTGGCGTCACGGAGCCAGCAGAATCGGTAGTCCCAGTTCCGTTCGCCGCCGAGTTCCTCCGGCAGGGAGGTCGTCACCGCCGCCACTATCCCTCCGGTAGGGGCGAACGTGAGTGCTTTCAAGGTGATCAGCGAGCGCTGCACGGCCGAGCGGTAGGGTCCGGTGACCGTGCACTTGGCGGACCAGTGCTGCCAGAATTCCTCAGTTGATGCCAGGACCCGCTCCGGGTCCACGGCGCGGGGACGGTCGAGATGACTCGGTGTCCACGTCAGCACAAACGGCACCCGGTCCCCCGCCCTGACGGTGAAGTCGCTGATGGTACGCAGTCGCTCGCCCCGGAGCGGGGCCTCGGTCACGAGGTACGCGGCGTCCGGACCGGCGATCGCGTGGATCCCATGATCGTCGTGGCGGACCCACGGGACAATGTGGCCGTAGTCAAAACGCAGGACCAGTTCGCCGCGCATCCTGACAGAGCCGCGGACGCCCACAACGATCCGCACGATGTCCGCCACCGCGTCCCGGGGCGGCATGAAGTCGATGACCCTGACCTTTCCGGACGGCGTCTCCCATTCGGTTTCCAGGATGAGCGTGCCCTTGCGGTAGTGCCTTCGTGTGCATTCGCCGCCGCCTTCCGGCGCCAGCAGCCAGCGCCCGGCCCGGGGCGCGTCCAGCAGGGCGTTGAAGCAGGCCGGTGAGTCGAAGCGGGGCAGGCAGAGCCAGTCGATCGACCCTTGGGTGCTGATCAGGGCCGCGGTGTGCAGATCGCCGACCAGTGCGTAATCCTCGATGCGCGCCATGGGACTTACAGTGCCACACGGGTTTCCCTGGGACTAGGATCCAGAGATGCTGAATCGGACAGTGCATATCGGCACCAGCGGCTGGAGCTATGACCACTGGGAGAACGTGCTCTACCCGCCCGGACTGCCGGCGCGGGAGCGGCTGGCGCACTACGCCGCCCGGTTCGCCACGGTGGAACTCAACGCCAGCTTTTACCGCTGGCCCCGGGACACCTCCTTTGCCAGCTGGCGCCGGCGGCTTCCGCCCGGTTTCCTGCTGTCCGTCAAGGCCCCCCGCGGACTGACCCACGGCAAGAAGCTTTACGCCCCGGAGGTCTGGATCGAGCGTATCGCCCGCTGCTGGCACGAACTCGGGGAGAAACGGGCCGTGCTGCTGGTCCAGCTGCCGCCGGATTTCGCCCGGGACGACGCGCGGCTGGAGTACTTCCTGTCGGCGCTGCCCGACTGGATCCGTGTCAGCGTGGAGTTCCGCCACCCGAGCTGGGACGTGCCCGAGGTCTATGCGTTGCTGGAACGGCACGGCGCCGCGTACTGCGTGATGAGCGGCGCGGGATTGCCGTGCGTCCTTCGGGCCACTGCACCTTTCGTCTACGTCCGGCTTCATGGCCCGGACCGGGAGCACCTCTACGGCGGCTCCTACTCGGACGACGAGCTGCGCTGGTGGGCGGACCGGATCCGCGAGTGGCAGGCGGCCCGCAAGGAAGTCCTTGTGTATTTCAACAACGACGGCGGCGGGAACGCCGTGCGTAACGCCTTGGCGCTGCGGGATGTCCTGGACGGACACTGAACCGTGGCGTTTCCGGAAACCGTCCGCGACGGGTCAACCCCTTGTGGGAGAGTGGAGGCATGGAATTGGCGTCACAGGACTCTCCCCAACAGCAACCAGTCACCGGCAACCGGGCGTTCCGCCTGGCACACTGGATCTCGGACACCGTAAACGGTGCCCGCCTGAAGGCGGCCCGTCGCTGGGACTTCGTCCCGACAACCGTTGCCTACCAGGGCTATGGATCCACCACATGGGTGCGGGTCCTCGGCCGTGTAGTGCTGACCAGCAGGCCCCACACCGGGAGCCGGGCGGAACGGGCCGCGCAGAACGGCAACCAGAACATCCGCGGCTGGCGGGCTTTCACGTCCGTCCCGATCCAGTACTCCGAGGTGGAGATCGAGATCGGCGGGGTGACCGCCCGGGTGCACGCGGACCGCGGCGGATTGGTGGACACGGTCGTGGAGGTGAACCTCACCCCGGGCTGGCACACTGCAGTGCTGCGGGCCGAGGGAACCGAGCCTGCCTCGGCGAAGATCTTCGTCATTGCCCCGGACACCAAGCTCGGCATAGTGTCCGACATCGATGACACGATCATGGTCACCGCGCTCCCGCGGCCGTTCCTTGCGCTCTGGAATACCTTCGTGCTCAACGAGCGCGCGAGAATGGCGACCCCCGGGATGGCCGTGCTGTTGGACCGGATCAAGGTCGAGTACCCGGAGGCCCCGGTGATCTACCTGTCCACCGGGCCGTGGAACGCCGCCCCCACCCTGGCGCGTTTCATCACCCGGAACATGTACCCCTCGGGCGCCCTGCTGCTCACCGACTGGGGCCTCACGCACGACCGCTGGTTCCGCAGCGGCCAGGAGCACAAGCGCCGCAACCTGGAACTGCTCGCCGAAGAATTCCCGAACATGCGCTGGCTGCTTTTCGGGGACAACGGGCAGCACGACGAAGCGATCTACTCCCACTTCGCGCAGCAGCACGGCGACCGGGTGGCCGCCATCGGCATCCGGCAGCTTTCCGCCAGCGAAGCCGTCCTGGCCGGCGGCCACTCGGAGACGGGGGACCACACGGACTCGAATATTCCGTGGATCTACTCCCCGGACGGTGCGGGCATGGCGAAAACTTTGCAGGAGCTGGAAATTCTCTGAGCGCCGCCGGGCTGGCGGCGGTTGCGGCGTGTTGCCGCGCTGGCTGCTTTGACCGGCGCCTGGCCGGACCACTTGGATCCGCCCGGCAATCCGCGTGATCGGCCGCTAGCTGTACTCAGCCAGCAGGTTGGGGGTTCGCGGTGTCGAACGCCACTGGGGCGGCGACGGGACTCTCCGGCGCGCCGTCGACGGCGGCCGGGTTCTCCGGCACAGCGTGCGGGTGCCGGGCCGCGAGGACTTCCTGGAGCCAGTAAAACGAAGCCTTCCTGGTGCGTTCCTGGGTCTCGCGGTCCACGTGCAACAGCCCGAACTGCTGCTTGTAACCGCCCGACCATTCGAAGTTGTCCATCAGTGACCACACGTAGTACCCGCGCAGATCTACCGCCTCGGCCGCGCCGCCGGGTGACGTGGCTTCGATGGCGGTGGCGATATGGTCCGCCAGGTAGCGCACGCGGCGTTCGTCCGGGATGATCAGTCCGCCGTCCGGGTGCCGGATCTCGAGGTCTTCGAAGCTCGCCCCGCCCTCGGTGATGTAAACCGGCGGCAGGTCCGGGTAGCGCTCAGCCATTTCCGCGAGCGCGACGGCCATGTACTCCGGCTTGATGGGCCAGCCGTACGCGGTGATCTCGGTGTCCGGGAAGGACGCAATGTGGAACGGAGCACCGGGCGCGGTGCCGCTCAGGTCATCGCCCATGGCCTCGGCCATCCCCTTGGGCACGGCGCCCTCGCCCGGGCCGGACGCCACACGGGTAGGCATGTAGTAATTGAGCCCGTAGAAGTCCAGCGGCTGGGAGATCAGCTTCATGTCCTCGCTGGACGGGCTGAAGGAGGAGAAGAAGGTGGCTGCCTTGATGGTGTCGGGGTACTTGCCGAGCAGGACAGGGTCCGCGTAGAGCCTGTTTTGTGCCATGTCCATGAGTCCGGCGCTGAGCTTGTCCAGCGGGTTGATCGAGGCGGGCACCATCGGAGAATAGACATTCGTGATCCCGATTTCGCCCGGCACGTTGGCGGCGCGGAGCGCCTGGAGCGACAGCCCGTGGCCCAGAAGCTGGTGGTGGACGCTGGGCAGGGCCTTGAGCATAAGGGCTTCGCCCGGCGCGTGCATCCCCAGCATGTAGCCGTTGGTGCTGACCGTGGCGGGTTCGTTGACCGTCACCCAGCGGGTGACCCGGTCGCCGTATGCGGCCGCGGCGATCGCCGCGAACTCCCCCAGCCGGTAGGCCGTGTCCCGGTTCATCCACCCGCCGGCCTCATCCAGTTCCAGCGGGGTGTCCCAGTGGTACAGGGTGGCCATCGGGGCGATCCCGTTGGCCAGCAGCAGGTCGATCAACCGGTCATAGAAATCGAGGCCCGCGGGATTGACCGGCCCGCTGCCGCCGGGCTGGATGCGTGACCAGGACAAGGAGAAGCGGTAGGAGTCGACCCCGAGTTCCTTCATCAGGGCCACGTCCTCGGGCATCCGGTGGTAGTGGTCGCATGCAATTGCGGGACTGTGGTCATCCACGATGGATCCGGTCTTGGCGGCGAACACATCCCAGCCGGAGGGACCGCGTCCGTCCTCATCCAGTGCGCCTTCGATCTGGAAGGCCGCGGTCGCCACGCCCAAGGTGAAGCGCGGCGGCAGCAGGGCGGCCAAGTCCTTGGCGGATGCTTTCATCAGTGGAGTCCCCTATGTAGTTTCAGGCAGTTGACTGATTTTAGGCCGTGGCGCATCGCCGCGCCACGACCGCGCCAGCGTGCCGGTCTGAGTCCGGGCCCCGAGGAGCTCCCGCGGGACGTCAGTACGACGCCGTCTCGGGTCCGAACAGGAATTCCTTGGCGTGCGCCACGGCCTTTTTGAATGCGTCGTTCCGTAATGCCTGGAGCTGTTCGGTCTCATCCGCTGAGGGCTCCAGATAGCTCGTGTACCCCGGCCGCAGCACCCAGATGTCGCCGGCCGGCGGCAGGTAAAAGACGCCGAAGGAGCGGTGCTGGCTGTCATCGGCGGTCCAGATCGGGACCACCGCGAGCGCGGCGCCGGTGTCGATGTTGATCCACTGGGCCCGCGGCAGCGGCGCTTCGTGGGCCTCCGGGTCAAGGAACGGGGCCGTGCCCTTGCCCCAGCGGGCCTCGAAACGCTCGTGGAAGACCGGCATGAGGTGCGAATCGTAGCGGCGCCATGCGCTCATGGCCGCCCTCCTTGTCTTGTGTTTCTTGGCTGGGCGCCGTGGCCCGGCCACTTGTGCTTCTTGGCTAAGTGCCGCTGGGTGCCGGGAGTCCCGTTCACAGCGGACCCCGCTCCCACCGGACCGGGGTAACCCGCAGGATCGGGCGTTCCTCCCGGTGGTGCCGCACCGGAATCTCCCGGCCTCCGGGAGTGGCGCGGTCTGGGCCGGCCGAGGCTGCGGCGGGGTCATACTCGGCCCTGGTTCTGGGATCCCGCAGGACGGCGAAGGACTCCAGGATGCGCCGCGCCTCGTCCCCGTCGTTGCTCCCGGGACCGGCTCCGGGGGCAGCGGCGGACGCTCCGACGTCCGGATGGCGGAGGCGCATCAGCGCCCGGAAGGCGTGCTGGATCTCGGCCGCCGTCGCGTCCGGCGCCACGTGCAGCGCGGCGTAGTAGCCACGCGGGTCGCGATTCATCGATTCACCGCCTTCGGGACGGACCGGGCGGGGACCAGACAGCGCCGGCAGCGGCCGACGCCCTCTGGTCCCCGCGCTCATCGACGGGCGGGCGGCGTGCGTCCGCCGCGGCTACTTCCCGATCTCCTGCATCTTGTCCTGCGTGTGTGTGATCTCAATCTTCCGCGGCTTGGCCTTTTCCAGCACCGGAATGCGGAGCGTCAGGACGCCGTCGGCGTACTGTGCCTTGACCTTCTCAGTGTCGAGGGTGTCACCGAGGATGAGCTGGCGGCTGAAGACGCCGCGCGGCCGCTCCGAGGCAATCAGCTCGACGTTGGGCTGGGTCGGATCTCGCCGTTCAGCCCGGACGGTCAGGACGTTGCGCTCGATATCGAGGTCCACCGAGTCAACGTTGACGCCGGGAAGGTCAAAGGCGACGACGAATTCGCCGTCTTCCTGCCATGCGTCCATCGGCATGGCAGCGGGCCGTGCCGCCGTTCCAAAGACCTGCTGGGTCAGGCGGTCAAGTTCACGGAACGGGTCCGTACGCATCAACATCATTTCCCACTCCTTCATGCGTTTGTCCTTTTGATGTATCCAGCCAGCCTGATTATCTGTGGTGGTGGATATAGATTTTTTATAACACCGGTGCGACACTGATGCAAGAGGGAAAAGTATCGGCACGCCGAAACCGGCGTCGGGAGTGCAAAGGAGTACCGTGGCGGAACGTCAGGAGCTGGGCGTCTATGCGATCTCCGTGGTGGCCCAATTGGTCGGGACCGGGCAGCAAAACATCAGGCTTTACGAACGCAAGGGCCTGCTGACGCCGGACCGCACCGCCGGAGGAACGCGGCAGTACAGCAACGCGGATTTGGCCGTGCTGCGGCGGATCAGCGAACTGCTGGAGGAAGGGCTGAACCTGGCCGGGGTGGCCAAGGTGCTGGAGCTGGAGGCGGTCAATGCCCGGCTGCAGAGCGAGCTGAACCGTCTCCGCTCGCGCCGGAGCTAGGAATTACGCCCGGGCTTTCGGCCCCCGGCGAGGCGGTGGGATTCCTCAAGGAGTTCGGCCAGTTCGTCGGTACCGATCCGGTCCAGCCGCACCAGCACGAGCTGCGGTGATCGCTCGTGGTGCGGCGTCCAGAAGAAGGTGTCCGGGTCCGTTCCGGCGAGGGCCTCGCGTTCCTCGGACTTAACTGTGAGCACGCCGTCCTCCCAGATCCGGGCCATAAGTGTGGCCGCGAACCAGGCGGGCCGGCCCCAGCTGGGCCGTTCGACTACGCCCGGCAGCGCCAGGGCTGCCCGGCGGACATCATCTTCGGTTGCCATGCCCCACTGTGGCACCGGGGCGTGGCGCGGGACAAGGTGCGGGACCAACACGCACCCTGCCGGCGTCAGGTCTGGCTGGTGTCGGCCTTCGAGAGCGTTCCGGTGATCTGCTCGCCGCGGATGCGGGCGGTCCGCCAGGTGTCCAGGGCGATGACCCCGCCAAGGATCACAAATGAGATGGACAGCGAGGCCAGCGCGTCGGTCAGCCAGTGGTAGCCGAGGTAGAGCCGGCTTATCGCGGCGAAGAAGATCCCGACGCCGGCCAGCAGGAAGCCTGCGACGGCGGCCATGCGGTTGTGCCGGCGGGAGAAGATCAGGAAGGCGCTGACCAGCAGGAAGTCGCAGGCGCCCAGGACGTGGCCGGAGGGGAAGGAGAAAGTGAAGTCCGCCCCGAAGAGCATCAGGTCCACGGGCGGGCGCTGGCGGTCGATGATGCGCCCGATGATCTGGGAAAGGATGACGCCGGTGAGCATGGCACCGGCCAGGAGCATCGGCCGCCAGGCGTGCTTGGCCAGCAGGCCCCAGGCCACCGTCACCACGAGGATGATGATCGGCAGCGCCACCGGGCCGAAGACGATCGCGAGGATGATCATGGCCGTCGTGAGCGGTTCGGAGCGGAGGGTCAGGAGCCAGGAACGGACCGGTTCGTCGCCTGCCGTGAGGCCGCCCTGCTGGAGGACCCCGGCAAGGAGCGAGAAGAACATCACGGCACCCAGAATCATGAGCCCGACGGCGATCCGGTACAGGTTTTTCCGGTCCCGCTCGCTCATGTAGCGTTCCTCCACCACGAACTTGTCGTGGAAAGCCCGCCACCGCCCGGGCGATTTTCCGGTAGTTTCCTCTGCCATTCCCGTTTCCGCCTCTGCGCCGTGTGTGAACATATCCTTCGTGAAGAATATCCCGGTTTCCGGACCGGCAGGGGCTGGCGGCCCCACCCAAACCCCGTGGGGCGCGCCCCGGTAGCCTGAGGCAATGGGCGTTATGAATGAACTGATCAATCCTGGTGTGGTCCGCTCACTGGAGCGGATCCTCGCCGCGGCCGCGCCGGGCCGCAATTTCCCCCGCCTCACGGCAACGGCCGGGCGCCTCGACGAGCTGAGCCTGAGGGAACGCACCGACCTCGTGAGCGGCGCCCTGTTGGCCGACCTGCCGGGGACCTACTCCGGCACCGCAGCCATTTTCCGCCGGGCGCTGGATGATCCGGAGTTCACAGGGTGGATGATCTGGCCGGTGACCGAGACGGCGGCCACCCGCGCCCTGGACCGCAAGGAAACGGGCGACTTCGAGGACTGCCTGGCGCTCCTGGCCGAGCTGACGCCGCGGCTCACCGCGGAATTTGCGATCCGGCGGCTCCTCGCGGCCGATCTGGACCGGGCACTGGCTGTGATCCAGGGCTGGACTTCCGACCCGGATTGGAGGGTCCGAAGGCTCGCCAGCGAGGGCACCCGGGCGTATCTGCCGTGGGCGATCCGCGTCCCCGAAATCACTGACCGCCCAGCCTCCACCCTGCCGATCCTCGATGCCCTGTACCGGGACCCGGTCGAAGATGTCCGGCGCTCGGTGGCCAACCACCTCAACGATCTGGCCCGCCATGCCCCTGACGAGGTGGTTGCCACGGCGGCCAGATGGCTGGCCGCCCCGGACGCGAACACGCCCAGGGTGGTGCGGCACGGGCTGCGGACCCTGGTCAAGAAAGCCCACCCCGGCGCGCTGGAGCTGCTGGGGTTCCCGCCGGCGTCGCTCGCCGTAACGCCGCCGCGGCTGGACCGCACCGTCGTCGAGCTTCCCGGACAGCTGGCCTTCGATTTCGACGTTTCCAATATCGGGCCCGCGGAAGCCCGCCTCGCCGTCGACTATGTGGTGCACTACGCCAAGGCGAACGGCACCCGTGCCGAGAAGGTTTTTAAGCTCGGAACGGCTGTCCTCGCGCCCGGCGAGTCCATGCGATTCTCGAAGCGCCATGCTTTCCGCCAAATGACGACGCGGCGGCACCATCCGGGTGCTCATTTACTGGAACTGCAGGTCAACGGCGTGCGGTACGCGCCGACCGAATTTTTCGTCCGGACAGACACCGTTGAGGCCGGAGCGGTGATTTGACGGGCCCATAAATATGACGTTATTGTCGCTTCAATCATTGGGGCCGACGATATAACTCCCAAGAAGGAACAGGCAATGACCACAGCAACCGAGTGCATTGAGATCCAGGTCGACAGCCGTCAGGTCCTTGACGAACGGCTCGACGACGCCGTCCGCGGACTCCAGCAGATCGCCATGGAAACCGGGACGCAGGGCATCCTGC